>Ga0310813_10001971_pt1 | contig 12480 bp, 10 predicted proteins | sample YN3metagenome_FD_203086 | JGI IMG/M metagenome (GOLD analysis project Ga0310813, IMG submission 203086) | Soil microbial communities from experimental microcosm in Duke University, North Carolina, United States - YN3 | ecosystem: Engineered > Artificial ecosystem > Soil microcosm > Unclassified...
AGCGATCAACCCTGGGTGAACCACGAATGGCTGGCCGAAGTGATCATGGCGACGGCCTACCGTTGCGCTGGGAATGCCGGCCTCATTCTTCTGAAACTTGCGGTGATCGTGAGCACGCTGTGGCTCGTTGATTTGACGGTCCGGCGCGAGGACATCGAAAGGGCTTTCGTACGTTGCGGCGTTCTTGCGCTCGCCATTGTCCTGGCTCTCAACCAGGTGCGATACGTCCGGCCGCAGTTGTTTTCGGTTGTTGCGTTTGCCGCTCTCATGTGGTGCCTGACCACGACCAGTCGTAGCTCGAAACGATGGCTTCTACTGATTCCCGTCCTGTTCGTTGCGTGGGCAAACGTGCATGGCGGGTGGGTCGTCGGCGGCGCAGTGCTCGCGGTGTGGACGCTCGGCGTTGCGCTCGGTGGTGATCGACGCGGTGCGACACTGTACGTCATGGCGGGCGCGGCGGCACTCGCAGCCACACTGGTCACGCCATATGGATTCCATCTCTGGTCGTTTCTCCGTGACACCGTGGGCTTCAGCCGCTCCGACATCACCGAATGGCAACCGACGTATGCGTTCGGGTGGGCGGCATGCATCCCATGGGCTGTCAGTGTGGTCATCGGTGTCGCGGGAATTGTGATTGGCGGCCGGCCGGCTCGGCAGCCGGAGCGGATCGGTTGCTTCGTGGTGCTTGCCGCCGCCGCTCTCTGGGTGGCGCGGCTGCAGGCGTTTCTCGGACTCGCGGTCATGTTCCTGAGCGGTCCGTCGCTGGCGAGAGCCTACGACCGCGCCCACTCAATCTCGGCAGCAACAGACCACAGCGGCCGCCGTGCGATAAGGGCTGTCGCGGTCTGCGGTATCGCTGCGGCACTGGTCGTTGCAGCGATCAACATGACGCATTTGAGAATCGGAAGGGAGATCATTCCCGCACCCGGTGCCGTCGCGTTTCTGAAGAGTGAGCCGCCTGCGGGTGGGCGCCTCCTCGTGTGGTTCGACTGGGGAGAGTACGCCATCTGGCACCTTGCACCGCGCCTGCGTGTGTCGATCGATGGCCGTCGTGAAACCGTCTATTCCGAAGCCGTGCGAGATCGGCACGGGCAGTTCTATCTTGACGAGCCTGGCGGCGCAGGGCTGCCGCAGGAACTCGCGGCCGACTACGTTTGGATTCCACCATACGCGCCTGCGGTGCGCGGACTCGAGGCTGCTGGCTGGCAGCGGTTGTATCAAGACGCAGATTCGGTCGTCTTCGGTCGCGCAGGTTCGCGGACATCGAATACACCCGTCGCGATCGCTGCAGCGGTCAACGCGTTTTTTCCTGGTCCGTGATGTGATGCGGGCGGCAATGTTGTTGCACTAATGGCCCAACCATGCTGTTCGCCGGGGACGACGAACGCCATAGTCGTCAGGCGCACGTCAATCCTGTAACTGCAACCACGCCGGTATTGCGCATCGCGTTGTGGGCGATCCTGCTGGCCGGTGCCGCACACACCACCACCGACCCGGACCTGTGGGGCCACGTGCGCTTTGGCCTCGATATGCTGCGCGATGGCAGCATCCCACGCGTAGATGTCTACTCGTTTACGAGCGATCGCGCCTGGGTCAACCACGAATGGCTGGCGGAAATCTTCATAGCCGCCGCGTATCGGCTCGGCGCCAACGTCGGTCTCATCCTTCTGAAGCTCGCCGCGATCGGCGGCATGCTGCTCATTGTGAACTCCGCGTTTCGACGCGCAGCCGTCGATGCCCCGATCGTGCGCGACGCGGCTGCGGCCATTGCGCTAGTGCTGACGTTGGATCAAATGCAGCACGTCAGGCCACAGCTGTTTTCCGTTGTCGCATTCGCAGCGTTGCTGTGGTGTGTGGCCGCGGCGCGTGACGGCTCGAGGCGATTTCTCCTGCTGATCCCGCCGTTGTTCATTGCCTGGGCAAACCTGCACGGCGGCTGGATGGTCGGTGGTGCCATTCTGGCATTGTGGACGATCGGAACCGCAGTCGCAGGGAGGCCGAAGGATGCGGCGTGCCTCGCTGTCGCGGGCGCCGCCGCATTGGCGGGAACGCTGGTCACCCCGTACGGCATTGAGTTGTGGAAATTCCTGCATGACACCGTCGGGTTCAGCCGCGGCGACATCACCGAGTGGCAGCCGATCTATGCGTTCGGCTGGCAGGGATGGGTGCGATGGGCGGTGACCGTTACATGTGCCGGCGCTGCACTCATCGTCGGCGGCCGCAACGCGCGCACGCCAGAACGGATCGCGTGCCTGTTCGGTCTCGCGGTGGCAGCGTTCCTGGTGATGCGACTGCAAGCCTTTCTCGCAGTCGGCACCGTGATGCTTGCCGGGCCCGCCCTCGGCCACGCCTACCAGCGCGCCCGTGAAAACAAATCTCTGCGGGTCACGAATCGAGCGGCTCGCGGCACTACCGTTGTCGCGTGGTGCGTCACGGCAGCCGCGCTGGTCGCGGCCGCTGTCAACATCACGCATCTGCAAGTCAATCGTCGGCTGATGCCCGCGCCCGGCGCTGTGGCGTTTCTCAACACACAGCCTGCCGGCCGCGTGCTCGTATGGTTCGACTGGGGCGAGTACGCCATCTGGCATCTCGCGCCAGGCATGCGCGTGTCGATCGACGGCCGCCGAGAGACGACGTATTCGGCGAAGCTGCAGGATCAACATCTACGCTTCTATTTCGATGCTGACGGCGGCGCCTCCCTCCCGGCGACACTCTCCGCGGATTACGTATGGATTCCGCCCCACCTTCCCGCAGCGCGCCGACTCGATGCGGAAGGGTGGCGCCGCGTCTACGAAGATGGCGATGCGGTCGTATTCGCCCGACGCCAGTCACCGTCACGTGAACGGGCCGTCATGCTCGCCGCCGCGACACCCCCAGGATCAGCGACGTTCCCGGGGCCATGAGACACCTGCGAACTGAGCGCCTGCTTCGCATCGCTGTCTGGTGCGCATTTCTCGTCGTCATCAGCTTCACGAGTGCCGACCCGGATTTGTGGGGGCATGTACGTTTCGGTCTGGACATGCTGCGCGATGGCCATATCCGAGCGGCCGACACGTATTCGTTCACGAGCGATCGCGTCTGGGTCAACCATGAATGGGCCGCTGAAGTAGTTGCCGCAATCGCCTACAAACTCGGCGCCGATGCAGGGCTTGTGCTGCTGAAGCTGATGGTCGTCGGTTCTGTCCTGTTGCTGCTCGATATCTCGCTGCGGCGGGAGGGAATCGAATCTGCGTTCGCTCGCGACGTAACGGCCGGCGCGACCATCCTCATGACCGTATCGCAGGCACATCATGTCCGCCCGCAGCTGTTCTCGTTGCTGTTCTTCTCCGTGCTGCTGACGTGTCTGCTTGCCGCGCGACGCGGCTCACTGCGATCGCTGCTGATTCTGCCGCCGCTCTTTGCGCTGTGGGCGAATTTCCATGGCGGCTGGATCGTCGGTGGCGCAGTGATGATCGTGTGGACAACCGGCCTCCTTGCAAGCAAACAGCCTCGGTTCGCCGCCGCGACTGTTTTAACGGGAGCACTGTCGCTCCTCGCAACGCTCGCCACACCCTACGGACTGACGCTGTGGCGCTTCCTTTATGAGACCGTCGGCTTGTCACGTCCGGAGATCATCGAATGGCAGCCGCTGTACGTCGTCGGCCCGTTATTCATCGGGTTGTGGGCGACGGCTCTGGCGGTGGTCGTCATGTCAGTGACCGCCGGCGGCCGCGAGCATGTCCGCGTCGAACGGATCCTGGTCGCCATCGTGCTGGCTGCGGTGTCGATGAAAGTCTCGCGGCTGATTGCCTTCTTCGGTCTCGCTTCGGCGTTCCTATTCGCTCCTGCGATTTGCCACGCATACCAGCGGCGGCGTCGCCAGGCGCGACTCGACAGCGCAGCGGGACTGCGGTTCGGCTTCGTTGCCCTGGCGTGCGGGGTCGCCATCACCGCTCTATTGCTCGTGCGCGATAATTTCTGGCAGCTCCGCCTCGACACCGCCTCGATGCCGGGCCCCGAAGCGGTTCGGTTCCTCGAGAACGAGTCGGCCGGCAACCGTGTGCTCGTCTGGTTCAGCTGGGGCGAGTACGCCATTTGGCATCTTTCACCGCGAATGCAGGTTTCAATCGACGGTCGACGCGAAACGGTCTACTCGGACTCGATGCAGACGCGTCACTTCGATTTCTTCTTCGATCGCGGCGCGGGCGCCACGCTTCCTGACGATCTCGCCGCCGATTACGTCTGGATTCCGCGCGTCCTTCCCGCTGTCCACAGGTTGGAAACGGATCGCAGATGGATCGAGGCGTACAAAGACGACCAGTCAGTCATCTTCGTTCGCGCCGGGCTGCCAACCACCGGGCGCCCTCCCGTGGTCGCGACCACAGGCACGAACGATCGGCTGTTTCCCGGCCCGTAGCCCCGCGTCTGCGATGCGTTTAGAATTGAACCCTCGTGTATCCGATTATTCTGACGGGGGCCCTTGCCGGCGTTTTCCATGTACTCTCCGGACCTGACCATCTAGCCGCTGTCGCTCCGCTCGCTCTCCAGGATGGACGGCGCGCGTGGTTTGCGGGATGGACGTGGGGGTTCGGCCACGCATCGGGCGTCGTCGTCGTGGCGCTGCTGGCGATCGCGCTCCGCGACCTGCTTCCACCGACGGACATCCTGTCGGCCTGGGGAGAACGCGTCGTTGGCGTCGCGCTGATTGCAATCGGGCTCTGGGCGCTTCGGCGCGGCTTGAATATCGCGCCTGGCGAGCACCTCCATGGTGCGGTCGCGCACGATCACATCCATGTTCACTCAGGACCCGCCTGGACCCGCCGTCTCGGCCACGCCCACGCGTCCTTCTGCATGGGAATCCTGCATGGGATTGCCGGCAGTTCCCATTTCTTCGGTGTGCTCCCCGCTCTCGCGCTGCCAACACCCGGCGCCGCCGTCGAATACATCGCAGCGTTCGGTGTCGGGACCGTCGTTGCGATGACGGCGTTCGCGGCGCTGATGGGATCCGCACGTACCCGCGTGCATCACCGTGCGTCCCTGCACCGCGGCATGATGCTCACCGCCGCAACGCTCGCTATTGCCGTCGGCGGATTCTGGTTGGTCTTCTAGCGGACGGCGAGATACGACGCGACCGTCCGCCGCAAACCTTCATCGAAGCTGGTCGTCGCCTTGAAGCCGAAGCGTTCTGCAGCGCGTGAGGTGTCGAGCTTGCGTCTGGGCTGACCGTTTGGCTTTGACCTATCCCATGTGATGCGCCCGTCGAAGCCGACAACATCAGCAATCTTGTGGACCAAATCCTTAATCGAGATCTCTTCGCCTGATCCGAGGTTGACCGGATCGCTGCTGTTGTACCGCTCGGACGCGAGCAGAATAGCGTCCGCCGCATCCTCGACATAGAGGAACTCTCGCGTCGCCGAGCCATCACCCCAGACAACGATTTCCTGCGCACCGCTCTCGAGCGCGTTCATGCACTTGAGAATCAATGCGGGAATGACATGTGAGGACCTCATGTCGAAGTTGTCGCCAGGGCCATAGAGATTGACAGGAAGAAGAAAGATCGAGTTGTAGTCGTATTGATCGCGGTATGCCTGCGACTGTACGAGCAGCATCTTCTTGGCAAGGCCGTAGGGCGCGTTCGTCTCCTCGGGGTAACCGTCCCAGAGATGCTCTTCCTTGAACGGCACCGGCGTGAACTTCGGATACGCGCAGATGGTGCCGATCGCCACGAACTTCGGGATGCCGGCGCGCCACGCTTCGTGAAAGAGGTGCGCGCCCATCATGAGGTTGTCGTAAAAGAACTCGGCGGGGCGCTCGCGATTGGCACCGATGCCGCCGACAACGGCGGCCAGGTGGATGACAAGGGTCGGTTTCGTCTCGCGGTAGACGCGAATCACCTGCTCCTGATCGCGCAGGTCGTACTCGCTGTGCGGCGGCGCGAACACCGCCGCGCATTGCTGCTCCTGCAGCTTGCGAACGACATGCGTACCGAGAAAACCAGTGCCGCCGGTCACCAGGACACGTTGGCTGCTCCAGAAACTCATAGATGAGGGCGTGTCGCGATTCTATACTGCTAAACAGATGCAGCCGAACGATCAGACGATCGCGACTATTACTCAACGATTGCGCGAATCGGCATCCGTGACCGAAGCGATGGGCGATCGAGCGGCCGACATCGCGCGCGCCGCATCGCTCATTGCGCAGTCCGTTCAGCGCGGGGGCAAGCTGCTGCTGTGCGGAAATGGCGGCAGCGCCGCGGATTGCCAGCACGTCGCGGCGGAGTTTGTCGGCAGGCTCACGCAAGAGAAAACGCGTCCGGCGATGCCAGCACTCGCGCTGACGACCGACACCTCGTTTCTCACGGCGTATGCCAACGACCTGGGCTTCGAGGGTGTGTTCGCGCGTCAGATCGAGGCGCTTGGCACGGCTGGCGACGTCCTCCTGGCCATCAGCACCAGCGGCTCGTCGCCGAACGTGATGGCCGGCGTGGCGGCAGCCCGGCGGAAGGGCGTCGCGGTGATCGCGCTCCTCGGAGAGGCGGGCCCGCTCGCCGAGAGCGCCGATGTCGCCATTCGCGTTCCGTCGCGCGACACACAGCTCGTTCAGCAGGTGCATCTGGCGGTGGAGCACCTGATTTGTCATCTGGTAGAACAGGCGTTGTACTCATGACGCTCACCATCGCATTCGCGCAGGTGAATCCGACCGTCGGCGATGTCGCCGGCAACGTCACGCTGGTGCGACGGATGCGTGATGAAGCGGCCGCACAAGGTGCCGACCTCGTGGTGTTTTCTGAGCTCGTGCTCGTCGGCTATCCGCCGGAAGACCTCGTGTTGCGACCCGCGCTTGTGGAAGCGGCAGCCGCGGCGCTGAAGGATCTCGAGCGTGAAAGCAACGCACCAGGCGCGCCCGGTCTCGTGGTCACGCTGCCGTGGAAGGACAACGGGCACATTCGCAATGCTGTTGCGCTCGTGGCCGGAGGTTGCTGCGAGCTACGGTTCAAGCACGAGCTACCCAACTACGGCGTGTTCGATGAGAAGCGTGTCTTCGATCCGGGTCCGCTGCCCGAGCCGGTGACCTTCAGGGACGCACGCGTGGGCCTTCCGATCTGCGAGGACATCTGGCTCGATCACGTTACGCGCCATCTCGAGCATCGCGGCGTTCAGTTGATGCTCGTGCCGAACGGATCACCGTTCGAGGTGGACAAGTTCGCGCATCGGCTCGAGCTGGCACGTGCACGCGTGCAGGACACGTCTACGCCGATCGCCTACATCAATCAGGTTGGCGGTCAGGACGAGCTCGTCTTCGATGGCGGCTCGTTTGTCATGAACGCGGACGGTTCGCTCGCCTGCGTCATGCCATTCTGGCGCGAAGCGCTCACGTTGACGCGCTGGACGCTCGATGGAAAAGCCTTCCGCTGTGATTCGAACGCAGAGTGGGTGCCGCAGCCACGGCTCGAGGCGATCTACAACGCCATGGTCCTCGGTCTGCGCGACTACGCACGGAAGAATCGGTTTCCCGGCGTCGTGCTCGGCATGTCCGGTGGCATTGACTCAGCGTTGACGGCGGCTGTCGCAGTGGACGCGCTCGGCGCCTCGCACGTCCGTGGCGTGCGTCTGCCTTCGCGGTTCACGAGCAAGGCGAGTCTCGACGATGCCGAAGAGTCGGCGCGACTGCTGGGCATGCGTCTCGATACAGTGACAATCGAGGAGACCGTCGCCGCGGCGGAGCGCACGCTGGGGCCGATCTTCGAGGCGCGCCCGCGCGATGTGACGGAGGAAAATCTGCAGGCCCGCGTCCGCGGTCTATTGCTGATGGGACTGTCGAACAAGTTCGGCGACCTCCTGGTGACGACGGGCAACAAATCGGAGATGTCGGTCGGCTACGCGACGCTGTATGGCGACATGTGCGGCGGCTACTCGGTGCTGAAGGATATCTACAAGACAGAGGTCTACGCCCTGGCCCGCTGGCGCAACGAGCATGTCGTCGAGGGTGGCTGCGGGCCGCGCGGTCGCGTCATTCCAGAGTCGTCAATCACCAAAGCGCCGACCGCGGAGCTGAAGCCGAACCAGACGGATCAGGACTCGTTGCCGCCGTACGAGGAGCTCGACGCGGTTCTGCATGGTCTCGTCGAGGAAGAACTGAGCGTGGCCGAGATCGTGGCGCGCGGGTTCAAGCGCGAGACGGTCACGCGAGTGCAGCGGCTGCTGTACGCCGCCGAATACAAACGGCGGCAGGCGCCTCCTGGCGTGAAAATTACGCGCAAGAGTTTTGGTCGCGATCGACGATATCCGCTGACCAACGCGTTCCGCGAATAGGTCGTGTGATCTGTGGGCGGTGATTTGTGATTGGTGATTCAAATCGCTAATCGCTAATCACCAATCGCGAATGGTCAGCGGGCGTATTCGGTTGGCGCGGCGTCACCACGTAGATAGCGCTCGCGATCGTCCGGACGATAGATTCGCACCTGGCCGGCGATTTCGGCGGCCGGTGGCCAGTCAAGCTTCGCCATCGTCGAGGCCGAGAACCGCTGCCGGAAGATCGGCTCTTCCCATCCTTCAAACAGCAGATACGGCTCATAGCCGCGCATCCGCAGATAGGCGAGGGCGCGATCGAGCCAGGCGGCATCAAGGGCGTCCCAGACAAGCGTCTTGCGATGGCCGTAAAAGCGGACGCTGCCGCTTTCCCAACTAGTAATCACGATTGCGTTCGGCGGCAGTTGCGCGGCGACGTAAATTCCGGCGCGCTCGTATCGTCGCTCCAGCCGCTGAAGATCGAGGACGTTGCGCGCCCGCACCTCCCGTATGAACAGCAGGCAGATCGCGATCGTCGCAGCAGTGGTGACTGCCGCGCGAATCCGTTTCGTCCGCACAATGGCGTCGATGGATGCGACCGTCAGGACGATCAGCATCGCGATTCCCGGCAGAAGAAATCGCAGGTACCACCAGTCATTGAACACGACGTACGGCAGGTAGCAGACGACGTTAGCGATGATGAGGGCGAAGAGCAGCGCGGTCAGCCTGCTCGGAATCAGAAATGGCGCGCCGAGCGCGAGGAGCCAGACCGGTGTATGCGACTGCCACAGCCAGGCGGCGTAGCGCATCGCGTTGGGCACGATGTGCTCGGTCGCGAAGAGACCCGACAGCGCGCCGTAGCCCGAACTGAAGGGTGACCCGTAGAACTTCTGCTGAATGAGGGCGACTGCCACACAGCCGACAGCGGATGCGCTGGCAAAAACCGCCATCGGGGTCAGACCCCCTTCACGCCCCGACTCAACCCCTTGAGTCGACCCATCACCCGAGTCAGAGTCGTGAGTCGACCCATCACCCAAGTCAGAGTCGTGAGTCGACCCATCACCCGAGTCAGAGTCGAGTACGAACCACCACCCGAGTATGACTCCAAGGGGGAGGAGGTTCGGTCGGACGAGAATAGCCGCTGACGTGGCGAGCCCGGCGATCAGCGGAGCGCGTCGGCTGCGGCTCGTCGCGCACGCGACCGCGAGCACCCACAGCGCCGCGGCGGGCACGTCGCTCATCGGCTGCACCAGCTGGAAGAGAAACGCGGGGCTGCACGCGACAAGGACGGCAGATGCGACGCCGACGCCTGGCGAGAAGCGGGACCCGAGGACATACGTCGCGCAGACGAGCAACGCGCCGAACAGCGGCACCACGAGAAAAACCGCGCTCGACCATCCGACCGCGGTGCCGCCGCGGAGCACGGGCGCCATGAAGATCGACAGACCGGCCGGGCAAATCGGCACGTGCGCACCGCGTAGCGTCGGCGATGGGATGTGGCCTGCCGGCGCGAACGTTCGCGGCGCGTCCGGCCACGGCGCCTCGAGCGCGAGCGGCTCCGCCACCTGCAGGGTCCCGCTCGCCCACCCTTCCGCCTGATGAACGTAGCAGTACGAATCCGATCCCCCGACCGCGAACGTCCCCCAGTGAATGCCCGCCGCGAAGACGCCCGCCGCAAGGAGCGCGATCGCGACACGGCGCATCACCGCCGAAACCGCTCCTTCACGAGCACCTCAATCGCGCGTACACCGTCGCGCCATCCGATCTTCTTTCCCTGGGCGCGCGACCGCGGATCGAACTTCACCGGCAGCTCGTGGATGCGATGCCGCGCCCGCAACAGGCGCGCCGTGATCTGCGGCTCGATGTCGAAGCGGTTTGCATCCAGGTTAAGCGCCCGCGCCACGTCGACGCGCATGATTTTGTAGCAGGTCTCCATATCGGTAATCGACGATCCGAATAGCAGATTTGTGGTCGCGGTCAGCGCACGGTTCGCGGCAATGGTTATCCACGGCGCCGCAGGACGCCCGGCAAGGAAGCGCGAGCCGTAGACGACGGCTGCCTCGCCGCGAACAATCGGCGTCACGAGCGCCGATAACTGCTGCGGGTCGAGCTCGAGGTCCGCATCCTGAATGGCGACGATCGTCCCGCGTGCCTCGCTGAAGCCACGCCGAATCGCCGCGCCCTTTCCGCCATTGGGACTGACGTGAATCACGCGAATCCCGGCGCCCCCATCCCCGATGCTGGACTCCAGAACCTCCCGCGTCCCATCGGTGGACCCGTCGTTGATGACGAGAATCTCGCGCGCCACGGGCAGATCGATGGCCTGCAGCCGTTCGATGACGGCAAGGACGGTGCGAACTTCGTTGTAAACAGGAACGATGATCGAGAGCAGTTCGCGCTGATCGCTCAACGACGTCTGGGCGCTGGCGCCCGCTTGGGCGGCGCAGGCCGGTACTGCAGCATGACGTTGCTGATGATGGCGACCGGCTGCCCCGGCAGCGTGAAGTTGTCGACGCCGTCGATCCGCTCCACGGCGAGTTTCTCACCAAGGATGCTGACGCGATTTTCGGTCTCTGGAATTTCAATCGAAATCGGCTCGCTGCCCGTCGGCGCAACCGCTTTCACGCCGCCTGGTCCGGCCCCTCCGCCGATGCGATCGACAAGATCGCCCGCCGTTCGAAACTCGCTCTGCACCACCGCCCGCGAAACCAGCGTGTTGTCCATCGTCAACACGCCGATGGTGGCGGTATAGCGGCGGTAGGCGCGGTTCGACTTGATCAACTCCTCCGAATACATATGCCGGTTATGCAGGTCGAAGGTGATGGTGACGTTACCAACGTGCGGCGGAAGATCGACGAGGATGCCGTCCATCGGGTCGCGGCCGGTCAACACGTCGCAGAACATCAGCTTCGTCCGCACGCCCTCGCCCAGCGGGTTCGGACACATGATCATCACGGGTTCGGTCTTGAGCGGCGGCAGCGGCGCTGGTCTCGCCGGCGTGCGTCGCGCGGGGGTGCGTGGGGCAGTTCGCGTCTGCGCGTAAACGGTGGTCCGGCTGAAGGCGGACCCTACGCCGGACGCTTCGACGATCAGCGCCGCGATACACAGCGCGGTCAGTCGCTCACGCATGCCAGACCTGGCGACGGCACCGCCGCAGTCGCGGTCAACCCCCGCACCTTGATCAGCTCGAGAAACTCCATGCGTGTCCGCGCGTTGTCGCGGAACGCACCCAGCATCGCGCTGGTGATCGCAAACGAGTTCTGCTTCTCCACACCGCGCATCGACATGCACAGATGCGTTCCCTCGCACACCACGGCGACGCCAAGCGGGTCGATCTTCTCGCGGATCGTTTCCGCAATCTGGTTGGTCATCCGTTCCTGGATTTGCAGGCGGCGCGCGAACACATCCACCAGACGCGGAATCTTGCTGAGTCCGATGACGCGCTTACGCGGAATGTATGCAACGTGGCACTTGCCGAAAAACGGCAGCAGATGGTGCTCACACAGCGAATAGAAGTCGATGTCCTTGACGATCACCATCTCGTTATAATCGACGGTGAACAGCGCATCGTTCAGGACTTCGTCAATGTTCGCTTCGTACCCGCCAGTCAGAAACCGCAGCGCCTGTTCGACGCGCGCGGGGGTGCGCACGAGCCCTTCGCGATCGGGGTCTTCGCCGACCTCGATCAGGAGCCGCCTGATCAGATCCTGCACACTCGTATTCTACATCGCGGTTTTTTCGCACCCCTTCCAGGCGCAGGAACCATCCGTCGCAGGACAGCGTGCGGAGGCGGATCCCGATGCGCTCTATCGCGCGCGTGACGACATCAGCAAAGCGCAGCGTGCGGTCGAGATTTGGAGCAGCCGGCTTGCCGGCAATCCCCGCGACTTCGAGTCGGCGTGGAAACTCGCGCGTGCGGAGTACTGGCTCGGCACGCAGGGCCCCGCGCCTGCGCGCCGCGCGGCACTCGAACGCGGCACGGACGCCGGACGCACCGCCAGCACCATCGAGCCGTCGCGACCCGAAGGCTACTTCTGGATGGCGGCGAACATGGGCACGCTCGCGGAATCGTTCGGCCTGCGCCAGGGAATCAAATATCGCGGGCCCATCAAGGACGCACTCGAGAAGGTCCTCGCGATCGACCCCGGGTTTCAGAAAGGATCCGCTGACCGTGCGCTCGGGCGCTGGTATTTCAAGGTGCCCGGGCTGTTCG
>Ga0310813_10001972_pt1 | contig 12476 bp, 21 predicted proteins | sample YN3metagenome_FD_203086 | JGI IMG/M metagenome (GOLD analysis project Ga0310813, IMG submission 203086) | Soil microbial communities from experimental microcosm in Duke University, North Carolina, United States - YN3 | ecosystem: Engineered > Artificial ecosystem > Soil microcosm > Unclassified...
CGCTGCGGGGGTTTCACCCAAAGGAGTAGCCCTTGACTCAACCTGCGCACGTTCAAACCAACCGGCACCAGCTAAAGCTGGGTCGACTCGCGCCGCATTCCGAGGCAACTCACCCCCGGCTCAAACTCGATAACTTCCTCACGTCCGGTTACTCGCTGACGGTGCCCCCCGTGGTGGACTACCTCTCGAAGGTCACGACATGGCCAGTGAGTTTGAACGATCGGCTCGGTGACTGCACAGCCGCCGCAGCTGGGCACCTGCGGGAATCGTGGACGGCCTATGCCCAGGGCGCTACCACAGTCACCACCGACGCGGACATCCTGACATTCTACGAGGAATGCTCCGGGTATATCCCCGGCCGCCCGGACACTGATCAGGGCGCGGTGATGCAGGACTGCCTCAACATTTGGCGCAAGACCGGCCTAGCGGGCGACAAGATCCTCGCGTTTTTCCAAATCAACCCATCTAACCTCGCGGAAATCAAAACCGCGCTCTACACGTTCGGCGGCATCTATGTCGGCGTCAACCTGCCGAACTCTGCGCTCGACCAGTTCGAGGCCGGACAACCATGGGACTACAATTCGCGCCTAGACAACAGGATCGCTGGGGGACACTGCGTTCATTTGGGGGCGATCGATTCCAGCGGACTGATGACGGTCACCACATGGGGCCGGACGCAGCAGGTCACCCCAGCGTGGTGGGCCAAGTTCACGGAAGAAAGCTGGGCTGCGGCCACTGTGGATTGGGTGAAGAACAATGTGAGCCCCGAGGGCTTGGACACCGCCGCGCTCAACGCGGAGTTCCAGGCGTTAACCGGGCAGCCTGGACCATTCCCTGTTGCACCCACACCGACTCCAACCCCGACTCCAACCCCGACACCTACTCCTCCACCGGCCCCGGTTCCGGTGAGTGTTGCGGATCAGGCATTGGCAGCCGCGATTCCCGCGTCGTGGCTGAACGGCTACCACGTCGGCAACAACGAGCAGGTTCGCAAAGCGTTGCAATCCTGGTTTGCCGCGACAGGGCTCACCCCCACCAGCGGTAAGTAATGTACGCATCCACAAGGAAGAGGTAAACAGTAATGTCGTCACCTATCCTGTCCATTATCACCGAGATCATCACTATCATCGAGGGTCTGCTGAACAAGGCAGAGCAGAGCCCAGATGGGAAGGTTTCGGCGGCTGACCTGCGCACCGCTTTGGGCAAGGCCAAGGCAGCCCAGGAACGCCACGCCGGCAAGTAATCATCGTCTTGCAGGCGGAAGGGCGGTCTCATGCCCGACTACAGCAATGAGCGTAACAACGCCCTCATGTTCGCGGTGGAATCACACCGGAACGACATCACACCATGCGATCCACGCCGGGTGCTCCGCGCCGCGAACATGTACTTCTGCTGGCTCACCGCGCCCATCCGACTGATACTCGGACGCGGACCAGCGGTTGACCAGACCACCGGGCAACCAACAAACAATGAAGGAGACACGATGAAGGACACCGATAAGGCGCAGCTCACCGTCACCGCTGAGGACGCGAAAGGTCAGGTCACCGCTTCCGGTGCCGACATCACCTTCACTTCAGCTGACACCACTGTTGCGACGATTGTCACGGACCCGGATGGCACGATGTGGGTTGTGGCGGGAAACCCCGGGTCTACTGTGATCACTGCTGATTGGCCTGATTCACCTAGTGGTGATTTGCAGGGCACTTTGGCGGTGGATGTGACCGCGGGGGACGCGACCAGTCTCGTGATCACCGCTGGGGCGCCTGTCCCGCAGTAGTCGCAGGTCGGGCTGGGCGCGCGCATTGAGTAAAGCGGTGCCGCGCCCAGCCCCCTTGTTTCACACGCGCCCGTGGTGGGCCTTAGCGATTTCCAGGGCCCGTTGTAGCCGCTGCTCGTTCACGTTCGCCCTGCGGTGCGCTGGCCGGTGTGCCCCAGCGTGCAGGGACACGAGAACACCCACGGTGATCAGTCCCGCCACCGCGAGCCCGACGATCAACACGATCAACACGTAGGTACCCACCCTTGGTGGGTGCCCTCTGCGCCCGTGGTGAAACCCCTACACCATCCCAACCTTTGAGGAGATTGCGTGCGCGTTTCAGCGTTAGGAGCGGTCCTGGCTGCGGTCACGGCGATCCTGCTCGGCGGGTGCGGCTCCAGCCCCGACCAAGACGGCGCGACCAGCACCAACCCCACCACCGGCGACGCCCCCAGCAGCGTCCCCAACACGCCGCCGCTTGCCGTGATCCCAGCGAACAATCATGTGACCGGCACCTACCCCGCCTCCTGCGTACGCCCACAGGATGCTGACCCGAAGCTGCCTGTCGTGTCGTGCACCCCCGGGTCGATCCGTTCCGATGTCACCCAAACCAGCCTCACCACCACGATCTGCCACAAAGGCTGGGCGGCCAGCGTGCGGCCACCTGAAGCCGAAACGAACAAGATCAAAACTGTGGCGATGTCCGCCTACGGCGTCCCAGCGACGCTGCGGAACACAGCGCGACTCGACCACCTCATCCCCCTCGAACTCGGCGGCTCGAACGACGAAAGCAACCTGTGGATCCAGGACCAGAACTCCAGCGACAGCAAGGACCGCGTAGAGAACGATCTCCACGCCGCGGTGTGCGCTGGCACGGTGACACTGGCCGACGCGCAACAGGCCATCGCCAGCAACTGGGAAACCGCCGAACAACACCTCGGGCTCAGGACGAACTGACCGGCTGGCTGAACCGCATCAACCCCAACCTGAAAGAGGCGTAGAGCCCTGCTCGCGCCCAGGAAGGACACCGCCGTGAGCAAAAAGAACGCCCGTGAGCAGATCCGCTCAACACTGGACCAGATCAATCCCCGACCGACCGCCCGGACCCGGTCCCGTCTCCGCCGCGCCAGCAAGTGGTCACCCCTCGCCGCCGTTGTCGCGGTCGCTGGCGTGTTCGCCTGGCGCTACAGGGCGGTAAACGACCGGTTCGCCACCACTACCGACGACTAGCGGTGTATTCCAAGGCCTGGGGGTTGGGCGCGCTGGACCGCGCGACGAAAACAGCCGCCGGTGATCTCGTCGTCCTCTGGTCCGCATCGAGCGCGCTGCACATCAACGCCCTCCAAATCCTCGGCGTCACCGCAGCAGCCGTGGTGATGTCCCTGCTCACCTCGATCGCCTCAGCACCAGTCGGGGATCGGGGCACCACCAGCGCACTACCGGGAGGCCGCTAAATGCTCGTGCTCATCATCATCGCACTTGTGGTGTGGCTCGCGCTGGCCATCATCGGGTTCGCCGTCAAACTCGCACTACTTGGCGTGATCGGCATCATCCTGTTCGCCATCACCGGCATCGCGCTGCTGCTCAAGGCGCTGTAGGCCCGTGGATTGTGAGTACTGCGGCTGGTTCTTCGACCCGGTCCGCTACAGGTGGGTCTGTCCCGCCTGCCGAACGAAAAATCCCTGTTGCACGGGGATGCCGCTGCCGTCACGGACGAGGGCTATGCCCTCTCTGAGCTCAGCACCGGCCCCGATTCGACCCCAAACAGGCGACGAACGTACGCCAGGGCTTCTGTGAGGGTGCGGAGCTCACCGTTAACCAGGATCATCATGGCCTCCTGAGGTTGGTCGCCAGGCGACGACTTGAACGTCGCATTACCGACCCCTCGGCCGGCGTGCTTGAAGCCACGCGGGTCTGACGCTGCCCGTCGCGATCGGGTCTGCCGCTACCGCCACGCTGGTCACGGTCACCCGCGCCACCTTTACACCACTGGCGAGACCCCATCCTCCCACGACCCGTCTAGCCGGGCGGCCCCAAACCGATCACCTTGCGCGCCGGATCCGCGGACAGCATGGCCTCGATCGCCGAGACCGCCTTGGGATTCCGCGCCTTCCGAGCCATGTACCGATCTTGCGTCATGGACGGGCGGGAGTGGGACAGCTGGTCTGCGATCTGCCGCGCGGACAGGCCAGCATCATCCAGCACGGTGGCCACCGTCTTGCGGAACGTGTGGCTGGTGACCCACTCGTAGCCGGCCATGTCCAGCGCGCGGCGCAGGTCGCCGAGAGTGTTATGCGGATCCCGCAAACCACCGACGCTGTCAGGGAACACCGGCCCGAGAGGGTTCAGCGCCGTCTCTCGGCGCAGCATGAGCATCGCCACTACCGGCTCCGGTAGGTCAAGCACCTGTTCCTTCGTCTTACTCGTCCCCCGGTTGATCAGCAGCCCGGCACCCTTGACGCGGATGATGTTCGGGCCGACTGCGGCGGTGGCTTCGTCGAGGTCGATCCAGGGCCAGTGCACGGCGAGGGCTTGGCTGATGCGCAGCGACGTGCCGAGCATCCACAACACGAGATCGGGTAGATACGGGTGCACTTTGGGTGGCGGGCTGGAACGCTGCTGCGCCCACAGACTGTCGCCGGGTGTCTTCGCCAAGCCAGTGAGCTTGGTCCATAGGTCCACAGCCTCGCCGGGTTCGAGCGCGCGGACAGCCTTCTGCGCGCCGATGATGCGGGACACGTCCCGGACGGGGTTGGTGGGGATCGCGTTGTAGCGCGTCGCGATCTGCATCATTCCCGACAGGACCGCCCGCGTCGTCTTCGCGACGGTGGGGCTGTGCTTGCGGAGCTCCCGCAGGAACCGGTCCAGGGTTTGCACATCCGCTTCGATGACCGTCAGCTCGCCGAGTTCCGGCTTGCCGTGGTTGTCCCAGTGGCTGCGGTACAGCCGCACGGTGCCGGGCGACAGTCCACCTTGTTCGACGCGCTCGTTGAGCTCCTCGAAGTAGTTCTGGGCGAGCGCGTTCATGCGGGTGCGGGAGTTGATGTGTCCTCGGCCCTCGGCGACTTGGGTCTTGGTGGCGAGGGCTTGCTTGAGCCGGTTGATCGCGGCGGTCTTGGTGGGGGCGGTGCGCTCGTACTGTCGGGTGCGACCGTCAGGGTCGCGGTGGTTGGCGAGGGCTTTCCACTTGTCGGCGACTTTCATGGTGCGGATCTCGCCGGTGGTGTTGAGCGGCAGCCGCGGCCGGCCGGTCACGCGGCCTGCCTGAAGATCGTTCGCATGCCAGGATTCTACGCCTTTTGCATGGCTTTTGCATGGATTCAGCCATGTTTGATCTAGCCGAAGATCACGGTAGATGGCTTCTGAACTGGGGGATCAGGCTCCCCGAGTTGGACTCGAACCAACAACCCTGCGATTAGCTGTCAACCATGAACGGTAACGAATCACCGTAAATGCGCGCACGTCAACCGGGGTCGTTGGTGCACCCTAGCGCAGGGTGGCGCATGACGTGTACATGGCTTTCGCATGGCTCCCCCATCGGGTCCGCGATGGCCCCTGCCCAGGTCACTCCGCGGCGGCTTTTTCGCCTCGGCGCGTGCCGGTGGTATGTCTACTGAGACGGTTCGGCCGCACCACAGTCCGTGACACCTCACGCCGATTTCACCCAGCATTCTTTCAGGAATTGCGCCCAACGGGGTGCATCCGTAATTGCGGATGCGATTGCGGTGAACGAACGTGGTACATAACCTGCATGCCTCACACGGACAGTGGCCCTGCACGAGGTTTCGTTCACCCACCGATCGGTCGCAACCGCCATCACGCACAGCGATCACTGACGCGCGGAGGATCCTCCTGGCATGCGTAACCCAACCACCTCCTACCAGGCCAGCATGTCACCCGCGATCACCAAACAACGGCTTCAGGCCGCTATCGGCGTAGAAGTGGTCAGTTACGTCACGACCGCGTTGGCAGCTGACGGGCAGATGTACTCACTGTTCCCGTCTGAGCAGGACCCTCGCGTCACCGATGATCTCGCCAGGAAAGGCGCCCATGTGCTCAGCTGCGGCCCGTGCTGCCCGGATTGCACGTAACTAGCCGCGCGGTCACCGACACCCGCGACTATCACGGTTTCTGACGCCGGCCTCAGTGGTCCCTTCGTCGCCGAGGCGCACCACCGTCACATCGTGGCTTCCGTCTTCACCGTTCGGGCGGCCCTTGGCGCCCACGAACGCCCGGATGAGCCCCGCAATCGCCTGCTTCTGAGCCGGTGTGAGCCGGGGCCACATCTCTACCAAATCTGGCCACGGATCGTCCCTCTTCGGTAACCGCTCCCGCGCCGTCTCACTCAGCGGCTCATGCCCCAACGTGGCCAGCCACTGGTCTATGTCCAGACCGAGCGCGTGAGCGAGGTCGATCACAGTGGGCCGCTTCGGGTCCGGCGGGTTACGGCCTTCGAGCTTCTCAATCTGCGAAGCAGAAACACCAGACAACCGCGCCAAATCACTACGGGACAACCGCTGCTCCTCCCGCGCGGAACGGACATGAGCAGCGAAATCTTCAACAGACACCCACGGCATGGTGCCAGTTTGAGGCCGATTCAGGCCTACTTGCCGGTAAGAATCACCTAGCGGAGCAGTGCGCGCACCGACTGGTGCGCTGTTCGTGACAGCGCGTCACCGGCCGCAGAGGGCCACGCGTCCTGTTGCCATGTGCCATAAGATGTCGTACTATGGCTCAATGTCACGCCGACGATCATGGACGCAAGTCCCCCCAACCTGCCTACGACGGCTACGCATGGACGCCGGCCTCTCCGTCCAGGAGCTAGCAGACCGAGTCGGATACACCAAAGACCACCTCGGGAAATGCGAACGAGGCCGCCTCACACCCGGCGAACCCCTCGTCCGCGCACTCGCGGAAGTCTTCGGGAAGCGGCCCTCCGAACTAGAAGACGCCCTCCGACGCGAACTCGCCACGAAGGTGGCCTAGATGAGCACCCGCCGGCTCAAAGGTCTCGACGCCATCCGCGACGCCACGGTTGAGTCCGCGCCCGCGCTTCACGTGCTCAACATCGGCGACATTCCCTGCGGCGCGCTCACCGTCCGGGAAGCCGCCGAGTTCACCCGCCTACCGGCGCACTGGATCAGAGCCCGGATCCGCGAGGGCCGAATCCGCGTGATCTCCGAAAGCCTCCGCGAATACGTCATCCCCCTGGCGGAGATCCCGAAAATCCTGGACTGGGCGGAGTACGTCAACACTGCCTGAAAAGGGCGGGGCGCCCCTTAGGTGCCCACAACACCCAAGAACCGCCCCGCAACACCCACGGCGCCTGCACCGCCAAGAACAGGCACCCATCAACCAACCACGAAAGGTCTAAACACATCATGACACGACCTGTCAAGCAGCCAACCCGGGAACAGATCCGCAACGCATTCGAGTGGACCGCCCGCTGGCACTCCGGCGGCGCCTACATCGGCGAAGCTGATCTCTCCGACCACGCTGCTCAGGTTCTCGGTGACCGCGCCTACACGTTGATCGCCACCACCGCCCGCGACTGGCACCACCGCAACACAACCAACGGCGGCGCGGCATGACCATCTACGTCGATAACGCGGCCATTCCCGCCAACGTCCACAACCACGCAACCGGAAAGACCGTCACCTCAACCTGGTCACACCTCATCAGCGACCAACTCGACCCGACTGAATTACACGAGTTCGCCACCAAACAACTCGGGCTGCGCCGGTCCTACTTCCAACCCGGTAAGGAATTGGGCCGGCGCGAGCAGCATGATCCCAGCGGCGATCATTACGACCTGACCGCTGGGAAACGGAAGCAGGCCATCGCCGCAGGCGCCAAACCAATCAGCGCCAGCGACGCGGCTGCCATCTGCCGGTTAAAGCGAGAAGCCAACCGGCTACCGGACTGCGGCTACGCAATTACTCAGGTGAATGGCCAGTGGGTATGCGGCCTGGAATGGGGCTACGAAGCCGACGACTCCCCCATGGTCGGCGCCGCAGCGTACGGCACAGGTGACACAGCGTGGGACGTCATTGAGTCCGCTCTCCAAGAAGCAGGCGCGGCATGAGCACCATCACCGTTACCAATCAAGCGGAACTACACGCCGCACTGGCCAACCGCATCGAAGAAATCACCATCCGCTCGGAGCGCGGTGTCTGGCTCACTATCGGCGACACTAGGGACAGCGATGTGACTATCGCTGGGGAATCGACAGTTAAGGACTGCTCCGGCCGCGTCGGCCGGGTCACCGACTCCGGCAGCGTCGGCCGGGTTACCGGCTCCGGCCGCGTCGGCCGGGTCACCGACTCCGGCAGCGTCGGCGAGGTCACCGGCTCCGGCCGCGTCGGCGAGGTCACCGTCTCCGGCAGCGTCGGCCGGGTCACCGGCTCCGGCCGCGTCGAGTGGGTCACCGGCTCCGGCCGCGTCGGCCGGGTCACCGGCTCCGGCAGCGTCGGCGAGGTCACCGGCTCCGGCCGCGTCGGCGAGGTCACCGACTCCGGCAGCGTCGGCCGGGTCACCGGCTCCGGCCGCGTCGAGTGGGTCACCGACTCCGGCCGCGTCGAACACGCCGCAGGAACCGCCACCGTGCACCTATATGGAAACGCGCAACTATTCAAAGCGGCCCCCCACGTCGCGGTGTTCCTGCACTCCGCGTACGCCACATTCAGTGGAGGTCATTTAATCGACCTCACCAACCTCGACCTAACCAATCCACGCACATGGTGCGAACATCACGGCATTTCTATCAGCGACGACGAATATGCGCTTCTCTACAAGGCCGTCCGCGATGACTGGAAGTCCGCACACGGCACCAGCTACCAGCCGGGAACAACTGCCAGTTGCGGTGACTTCACCGCTGATGGACGCTGCGGTGGCGGACTGCACGTCTCCCCCACCCCCAGCCAAGCGAAAGCATACGATTCCGAAGCAACCCGATTTATTGAAGTCCGGGTTGATCTGGCTGTAATGAATGTGATTGACGCAGACAAGGTGAAAGCCGAGTCGGTTGAATGCGTTCGGGAAGTTGACGCGCACGGCCGTCCGATCACCAATCCACTCGGAACCAAAGACGGTGCGACGTCATGACCAGCGAGGCCGTACTCCAATCGCTGCGTGTCCTCGCCGAAGCTGCACGCGAACACCGCATCACGCTCGGCGCCGATGGGGAACTCCGCATCAACGGCGCCCCCACGAACCCCTTCCAGCAGCTCGCCGTGTCCGTGTTGGACCGGTGGGGATGGATCACCTGGACACCCAGCCTCACCTGCTACTACGCGGTCCTCACCGAACACGGCAAAACCAACCTGGCCATCCACGCCGGCCCCGATTTTTCAGACGGGGCGCAATGGCGCGCTTTCGAGCACCACATGTTCGAGGTCAGCGTCGGTGACCTCACCGAAGCGGACACCGACACCCACGGCGACACGCGATGAAACGCCTCGGCACAGGTGACTTCCTCGGCAACTACGAGGCCGGATCACCCGAGTGGGTTCAATCTCGAGTAGGCCGCTTAGGCGCTTCCGAAATAGCTGCCGTAATGGGATTATCGCGGTTTCAGAGCCCGTTCTCCATCTGGCATATCAAAGCCGGAAACATCGCACCCGAAGCGGACAACCAGGCGATGGCCTGGGGTCGCGATCTCGAAGCGCTGATTGCGCGTCGATTCGGCCGGGAACATCCCTCCTGGCGCTTGTCCCGATGCGGGTTGTACGCAAACAGGGAACGCCCGTGGCAGGTTGCCCAACCTGACCGGATCATCCACCTCGGCGGACGTCGATTAGCGGCACTTGAGGTGAAAACGGACCGTTACGCCGAGTCCTGGGGCCCCGAGGGCACTGACGACATCCCTGTCTATTACCGGTGCCAAGCGATGTGGCAAATGGACACTTTCGGCTGGGCGGAATGCCACTTCGCTGTGCTGATCACTGGCTGCGATTACCGGGAATACCTCGTGCGCTACGACCCGGACGAGGCGACGTTCATGCGGAACGTCGCCATTGCTTTCCTCGCGTCCATCGCGATGGGCATCCCACCTGACATTGACGACCACGGAGCCACCTACACGGCCGTTCGGGAACTCCACCCAGAAATTGATGATGTTGAGATCGCAATCTCCGCCGAGCTCGCTGAGCAGTACAAGGCCGCGATTACTGCCATAGACGAAGCCAAATCGGCCAAAACCCTCGCCAGCTCCCGCGTGCTGAACGCGATGGGACGAGCCCGGCGCGCGGTGTGCAACGGAGAACCGATCGCTATCAGGGTGCCCAGCGGGGGTGGCGCATCACCACACCTACGACCCGCCGGTAACGGCAGGAAACGAGCAGCAGCGTGACTACACAAACTATCAGCAACGCCGTCGCGAAACGAGATACCGGACCAGAAGCCCAACTCAAGGCCTACAAGTCCGACTTCGCGACCGTGCTACCCAGTCATCTCCGCGCCGACACCTGGGTCCGCGTCGCTCAAGGCATCCTCCGCCGCGACGCCAAACTCCGTGCGGTCGCCGAACGAAACGTCGGGTCATTCCTCGCCGCGCTCTTAGACTGTGCGCGCCTCGGCCTCGAACCCGGCGAGACTTACCACCTTGTCCCGTTCGGAAACGAAGTAGTCGGAATTGAAGACTATAAAGGTCTGATTGAGTTGATGTACCGCGCTGGCGCGGTCGCCTCAGTCAAAGCCGAGGTCGTCTACGCTGGTGACTTTTTTGATTACGAACCAGGATCGATGCCGCGCCCTGTTCACAAACCAGCCGGGGCTGCCAACGGTCGCACAAACTGGTTCGCACCCAAAGAAGAACGTGGCAAAATGGTCGGCGCCTACGCCTACGCGGAGATGAAAGACGGCAGCACCTCCCGCGTAGTCGTCATGGCAGAATGGGAAATCAACGAACACAAGGCAGTGAGCAAGACCTCTAAATCAGCCGACTCGATGTGGGTTAAGTGGCCACGATCCGCATGGCTCAAAACGGTAACCAAAGAACTAACGAAATGGGTGCCGACCTCGCCGGAGTGGATCACACACAAGGTTCGCGCGGAACGAGCTGGCGAAATCGGCAACGGTGACCTTTCACCCGCAGCGCTCGCCTTACCAGGTCCTACTCGGGACGTGGACTTCGTTGATGGTGAGGTCGTCGAACCTCCGCAGCCGCCAGCACCCGAAGCCACCACAGAACCGGCTGTTGAGCCCCCTGTTGCGGGAATCACGGAGCGCCAGTCCAAGCGGCTCCATGCGATTCTCACCGAAGGCCAGATCAACCGAGACACCAAACTCGCCCTCCTCAATCACCTCACCAACCGCGACGAAGAAATTACCACCTCCGCTGAACTCACCGAGGCAGAAGCCGATCTGGTCATCAACAAACTCGCTGAACTCGCGCGGTTCAAAATCCCGCTCATCGAGGCCGTGGTTGAACTCATCGACCGGCCAGCCGACAACGAAAGCAGCCAGTCATGAGCGACCTCGCCGCGCGGCTGGTGAACGAGTGGGCCGCTGACCGGTACACCCAACCCACCCCCGCCGAAACAGATCTCGCCCGCTGGATCGTGGAACTCCTCGACCCCAACGACCACGGACTGCGGAGACTCAACCGCGCCCTCAACCGGTGCTGCGACCTGCACAAACTCGGCCCCGCAGGATTCTGCTGCGACCCCGACGACTGCGGGCCCTGCTGCGAAAACTGCCCCACCTGCCCCGAAATCTACCGACAACACATCAACCCGCAATACGAACCAGCCGTCATACCGATTTGGCAGGACTCCCCCGACGCGAAATGGATCGTCCCCGTCGCCGCAGATGCCGACCCAGCCAATCCCTGGGACGGATGGCTCGACGTCAACACTGAACCCCGCTGCGTCGAACTCCACGGCTACGAACTCACACCCAACGAAGCACGAATGGCAGCCGACGCGCTCCGCGCAGCCGCCGCCCACGTTGAAAAGAACCGCTCGGAGGCCAGCACGTGACCGCCACCTGGATTCGCGACGGCATGTGGGACCTCTGGGCCGCGGCCCTCACATCACAACCCTGCACCGATCCCGACTGCGACGTATGCAACCCACCAACGAAAGAACCCCCACCATGCGCCACCCCGAAAACAACACCGCAGCCGCCGTCATCGCCGCCATCATGCTCATCATAGCTATTGGAGTGATCCTCGCATGACCACCACCACAATCCAAACCCCCGAAACCAACACCACCCAACTCATCGCGACACTCATCGCCGACTCCGTCACCGGAACCCACCGCATCAACGGCAAATTCGTCCGCGCCAAAGCCACCGTAACCCGCGGAATCATCACCCTCACCATCCAACAAGTCGAGTTCGACACCGACGACAAAGCAGTCCAGGTAGTGCTCCAACTCACCCCACCCGCCACCATCACCCCCACCACCCCAGAACTCTCCCCATCCGCTCTGGAAACACCCGCAGTGTCCACCGCGGTCATGGCACGAAACGGCGGCGCGCACCACCAGCCACCCGACCACCAGGCGGCCAGCGCATGACCACCCAACCGGACCTTCAACTCGCCCCCGATGAGCCAGCAACACCCCAGATGGCCACAGCCCAGGCGATGCTGGGGCTACTACGCCGCCACTACCTACCCGACGAGACGCGCCCAGCGGGGATCTTCGCACCCGAGATCCAAGCCCCCGGACCCAGCGGCCGCCGAGCAGACCTGATCTGGCTGGGCTGCACCGCA
>Ga0310813_10001973_pt1 | contig 12468 bp, 7 predicted proteins | sample YN3metagenome_FD_203086 | JGI IMG/M metagenome (GOLD analysis project Ga0310813, IMG submission 203086) | Soil microbial communities from experimental microcosm in Duke University, North Carolina, United States - YN3 | ecosystem: Engineered > Artificial ecosystem > Soil microcosm > Unclassified ...
CGATTTGTCCCCCTCGATACCGACCATTGAGCATTGGACCGCCGGGAACGATAATCGTTGGCAAATCAACACTACACGCTCCCATGAGCGTCGCCGGAGTGGTTTTGTCGCATCCTGTTAAAAGTACCACGCCATCAAGCGGATTTGCCCGAATTGATTCTTCCGTGTCCATACTGACCAGATTGCGAAAAAGCATCGTCGTCGGGCGCATAATTGTTTCACCCAAAGACATTACGGGAAATTCCAACGGGAATCCGCCGGCTTCCAAAACGCCTTTTTTGACGATTTCGGCAAAGTCTCGCAGATGTCCGTTGCAAGGAGTTAATTCAGACCAGGTGTTGCAAATACCGATGACGGGACGACCGCGAAAATAGTCATCGGGATAGCCTTGATTCCTGAGCCATGAACGATGGACAAAGCCCATCTTGTCGTTTTTGCCGAACCATTCGGAACTTCTTAATTTCTTTTTCATTTTTAACTGTATTTGATTTTCAGACCCGGAATCCAATTCCGGGCGCGCTCTTTTCATCGCTCTCGATTCCCGTCAACGATGCGCCAGATGCCGAGCGGGTTATCCCCTTTTAACTCGTCGGGCAGCATCGCGTCGGGAAAATTTTGATAGCAAACCGGGCTTGTAAATCTCGTAATCGCCCGCGTGCCGACCGAAGTTGTCCGGCGGTCAGTCGTCGCCGGAAAAGGACCGCCGTGATTCATTGCGTAACAAACTTCAACGCCGGTTGGATATTCGTTGATGATTAATCTGCCGACCTTTTGTTCAAGAATAGCAATCAGTTCACGGTAGGTCTCAAAATCGTCACCAGCCCCGAAGAGACTTGCCGTCAGATGCCCTTTGAGATTCCGGGCAATTTTTATCACCTCCTCTTTATTGCTTGCCAAAACCGCCAGCGTCGAGGGTCCGAAAACCTCTTCCTCCAGATGTTTGTGGGCTAAGAAGCAAGCCGCGCTCGTTTTCAAGAAATAAGCCGGTGAGCTGTTTTGACCGTCATTGTTTTCGCTCGCAGCAAGCAGCTCAACTCCTTGTTGAGCGAGGAGTGTCTTAACGCCATTCTCGTAAGATTGACGGATGCCCGATGTCAACATCACGCCTGCCGCCGTTTTTTGAATGTTTTCCGCCAGTTTTTGTTCAAATAGGTTTGATTCGGAAGAATTTTGCATAATGAAAACCCCCGGATTAGTACAGAATTGACCGACTCCGAGCGTGATTGAACCGGCAAGCCCCGCAGCAATCATTTCATAATTTCGGCGAAGCGCCTCCGGCAAAATGAAAATAGGGTTGACGCTTCCCATCTCAGCATAAACGGGGACGGGCTCGTCCCGTGCCGCCGCCGCGTCAAAAATGGCTTTTCCGCCCTTAAAAGAACCCGTAAATCCGATGGCTTTAATCAACGGATGCTTGACAAGCGCCATTCCGACTTCAACGGATGCGCCCTGCACCATTGAAAAAATCCCGTCCGGCATAGCGCATTTCGCACAGGCTTTTTGAATGGCGAGGGCAACCATCTCGCAAGTGCCGGGATGCGCCGGATGCGCTTTGACGACGACGCTGCAACCAGCCGCCAATGCCGAGACGGTATCGCCGCCCGCGACTGAAAACGCCAGCGGGAAATTACTCGCGCCAAATACGGCGACCGGACCGAGCGGCTTTTCCATACTCCGCACATCCGGTTTTGGCACCGGCTGTCGTTCGGGAATGGCTCTGTCAATCCGGGCATCTACCCAGGAGCCTTCGCGAAGAAGCCCGGCGAATAATTTAAGTTGATTGATTGTCCGCCCGCGCTCGCCAATCAGTCTGGCTTGAGGTAATCCGGTTTCGTCCGAACAACGGTTGATCAGAGCTTCTCCCAACTCCAGAATTTCATCGGCAATCGTTTCGAGCAAAAAGGCTTTTTCCTCTCCGCTTTTGCACCGATAGTTCTGAAACGCTTCGTGCGCCTGATTGACGGATTCCGCCACTTCGGCAGGAGTCGCTTCAAAAAAATCAGGCAGCATTGGTTCTCCGGTCGCCGGATTGACGGCACGAAAGGTCGAAGCGCCCGTCCCGGAACGAGTTTTACCGCAAAAGTTTAATCCGTTTAAATTCATTTTAGTAAAGCGATGCGTTCGCCAAAGTTACTTGCAAATTAGACATAAAAAGATGAATTGAACACAGGCAAGTTTTGTACTTTAGCAATCTCATATAGATGTTGACCTAGGTTTTTAATTTGATGCCGCGAGCCTTTCTTCAAGCGGCTTATTGAAAGAGTCTTGGAGCGAAGTCTTTCAAATCGCGCCGCCACGTTTGCCACTCGTGATCTGTCCCGGGCGATTCGTAAAAAACGTGCGGTATATTCGCCTCCGATAAAGACGTATGAAGCCGAACAAGTCCGGCACGCATTCTCTCGGGTTCGACCGTTCCAACACCCAGCCAAAGCAAGTGAACTTTTTTGGCAAATCCAGCAGGGTCTGCAAAAACTCCGTTATAATCGGCTTTGGGGTCAAGTTTACGGTCGCCGAGAACGAGCATCCCGCCTGCTCCGCTGAATCCTCCGATATAGGAAAATAGATCAAGATGGTTCAGCGTAATCTGAAACGTCTGCATTCCCCCCATCGAGAGTCCAGCCATCGCCCGGTGATCTCTGTCAGAAAGCGTCCGGTAATTCTTGTCAATATATGGAATCAAAGCCTGTGTGACATCATCTTCAAACGCTGCCGACATATCCTGCATCGCCTTTAACATTTCGGGAGAACCGAAAGGCTTTCCGGTTAAATCCGGCGGAGTCTGCCCGGCGCGTCGTGCGTATCCATATCCCATCACCACGATCATGGGTTTGCACTTTCCTTCGGCGAGCAGATTATCAAGTATGAAGTTGGCGCGTCCCTGCCTGATCCAGCCCGTTTCATCTTCACCTCCGCCGTGCTGCAAATAAAGAACCGGAAAGCGCTGCTTGGTTTGCGATTCATAACTTGGCGGCAGATAAACCAAGGCATGTCGCCAACTGCCCGTCACTTTCGAGTTATACCAAATCTCTCGCACCTGTCCGTGCGGCACGTCTTGAATCGAATAATATGTTGAGCCGGGCTCCGGCACTTCCACGGCGCTGGCATATCTGCCGCCGCCAAAGAAGGATTGACTGCCCGTGTCGCTGACATCCGCGCCGTCAATGACAAAGTTATAATAATGTAAGCCGGGAACAAGCGGCGGCGTGGTGATCGTCCAATAACCGTCGGCTTGTTTCTCCATATCGGCTTTGGGATTGCTCCAGAAGTTCACTCGAACCTTAACGGCATCCGGAGCTTTAACTCGCAGCTGAACTCTGCCTTTACTATCAACGCGCGGGTATTGCGCTCCCCAAACATTGGTCGTAGCAGGTTGAAAATCACTGCCATCCTGTGCGTAACATGGACAGGTAAAAGCTACAAAAGCCAAAACCGCAAACAAAGTTAGACAAAATCGAATCATCCTTTTTCTCCTCATTTTTTTATTTCTTGTCATCTGTTGACTGATTCTTTTAATTGTATTCAAACCTTTAAATCGATGATTATTGGGTGATGCTGACTTTAACCATCTTTAAATCTTTCGAGGCTGAACTGTTGCCGTACCACACTTCATATTCCCCGGGTGTTACAGCCACCTTTAATTTGCTTTCGTCATAAAATTCAAATGCTTTGGACGGCAGATCAATCGTCGCTGTACTTGTTTTTCCCGGTCTAACATAAATCCTTTGAAAACCTCTTAAAGTTTTCAAAGGTCCATTCCGGTCGTTAACCTTTCGCACATAAACTTGAACTACTTCGGTGCCGCTCAGTTTGCCCGTGTTGGAAACAGGTATGCTGAGTTTTAGATTTTCACCGTTCCTGATTTGCGTCTTGCTTATTCGAGCATTTCCGATTGAGAACGACGTATAGCTTAAACCGTAACCGAATTGGAAAAGAGGATCGGACATAAAACGATATGTTCTGCCCTTCATCGAGTAATCTTCGAAATCCGCTAACTGCTTGGTGCTCTTGTAGAACGACACAGGCAGTTTTCCCGAAGGGTTGTAGTCGCCGAACAGCACATCCGCAACAGCCTGTCCGCCCGACTCTCCGCCGTACCATGCCTGCAAAATGGCATCGCAGCTTTCCGTTTCGGGAGTAAGCGCGATCGCAGAGCCTGAATTGTTGACAAAAATTACTTTTTTGCCCGCAGCTTTAAGAGCCTTTAATAAGTTGCGCTGAACTTCCGGAAGTTCTATGTCCGTGCGGTCGCCGCCCTTAAATCCGGGGTATGAAACGGGCATCTCCTCGCCTTCGAGCATCGAGGAAAGTCCGCCGACGAAAACGACTGTCTCCGTATCTTTAAGCCTGTTGATAAGATCCGCAAAATCAACATCAACCTCTTTTCCGAAATCAAACTCAAGATTAGCCTGCCATTTGTTGAGCTGTGCGTAGCGGACTTCAATTTTATACTTCTTCCCGCGTTCGACTTTCAATGGAAACCTTGAAGGAAGCGTTCGCCAGTTATCATACTTGGCAACCGTCTCGCCGTTGACCAACAGCTCGAAATGTCCCGTTGCTCCGGTCTTAAAAACTATCTCTTCGGTTTCCGGTGCTTCAAACTCGGTTTCATATTTAGCTGAAAAGTTTTCGAGGTGAACGCCGGATGCAAATTCGTGATCTCCCGCCGTGGTCAGTTTAAGAGGATTAGCGATTTGGTCAGAGGTAACGCTGTTGCCCTGGTATTCTCGATTGTTCCAGTAAGCAGCCTTAAAGCCTTGCTTCCCGTCAATCGAAGTTTTCGAGAAATAACTTTGGGTTACTTTATTCTCAACCAGGTCGCAGGCTTTATCATAGATGATTTTACTGGCGTCAACTTTTGATTTAATCCCGTTCAGAATTGATATTGTTCTGACGGGTTTCCCGTTGTAATTGCCCCAAAGCATCGGTTCATTAGCCGCGTTGGGTCCGATGACGGCTATTTTGTCCACGGATTTATTCAACGGAAGAATACCATTTTTGTTTTGAAGAAGCGTCATCGATTGACGTGCCATATCGAGGGCGAGTTTGCGATGCTCTTCGTTGTTCACGACCGACATCGGAATTTTAGTCCAGGGCACAATTGCGTCGTTATCCATTTCTCCCAGCTCGAAGCGCTGCGAAAGTACGCGCAGTAAATGCTTGTTAATCTCTTCTTCAGTGATCAGACCTTTTGACACGGCTTCGGGAAGATTCTTAAACGCGTAACCGTCCCACACACATTCGACATCAGTGCCCGCTAAAACTCCTTTCGCCGCGGCGTGCGTCGCATCGGATGAGACCTTGTGACTGTTGTAAAAATCGGTAATCGCGCCGCAGTCTGAAACAACCACATATTTAAAGCCGAAGTTTTCGCGCAGGATGGTTTGCAGCAAACGATTACTGCCGCAGCAAGGTTCGTCATCCAGACGTTGATAGGCGCACATGACCTGCCTGACATCGGCGTCCTGAACTAAAGCTTTGAAAGCGGGAAGATATGTCTCCCATAAATCTCTCGGATTGACATTGTTGAGATTGAGCGTGTGACGACTCCATTCGGGACCCGAATGAACTGCATAATGTTTGGCGGCAGCCAACAGCTTTCTGTATTTTGCATCTTCCGGACCCTGCAATCCCTTGACCACCATCACGCCCATCCGCGAAGTCAGATATGGGTCTTCGCCGTAGGTTTCCTGTCCGCGCCCCCAACGCGGGTCGCGAAAGATGTTGATATTCGGTGTCCAGACCGAAAGGCTCAAGAAACGCCTGTTCTCCTGTCCGTTTCGCATCGCCTCGTTATATTTGGCGCGGACTTCATCGGATGTGGCATTGAAGATTTGAAAAACAAGCGAGTCGTTAAACGAAGCCGCCATCCCGATCGGCTGGGGAAATACCGTGACGTTATCGTTATTTGCCAAACCGTGGAGAGCTTCGCTCCACCAGTTAAACTTTTTAATTCCCAAACGCGGGATAGCCGGCGATTGGTCAAACATCAATGACGCCTTTTCCGCAAGCGTCAGCCGTGAAATCAAATCTTCCGCCCGCTTTTCAAAGGATAGTTTCGGATTCTTATAGGGCGGTTGTGCCGGTACGCTCGAAAAGAAAAGTATTCCGAACAGAAAAAGCTGTAATTTATTTAAGAATTTTGTTCCCATTGATTTACTGTATTTTCAAGCTATATGCGCTCCTTTCGCTTCAACATACACTGCATAGAGCGATTGGCTGGCGGTCATAAAAAGACGATTGCGTTTCACGCCGCCGAAACAAAGATTGGAGCAGATTTCGGGCAGCAGAATTTGTCCGATGCGCTGACCGTCCGGTGCAAAAATATGAACACCGTCGAATCCGTCTCCAGCCCAACCCGCCGCCGCCCAAATATTTCCATCCGTATCGGCACGAATTCCATCTGCTCCGCCGATCAATTCACCGTCTTTTGTTTTCAGTTTCATATTGGTAAATTCCCGTCGGTTTTGTAATTTCCTGCCGTCAACTACATCCCAAACTTTTATGTGAGGCACCGATGCACCGGTATCGGATGAATAAAGTTTTTTATAATCGGGCGAAAAACAGATTCCGTTCGGCTTAACACTTTCGTCACTGACCAGCTCCAATTTGGCGGTTTTCGCATCAAGGCGATAAATTGCTTCTTTGATCAGAAGTTCGCCTTTGTTTCCCTCATAATTCATCATTGAACCGTAACCCGGATCAGTAAACCAGATCCCACCGTCGGGATGGACGACGACATCATTCGGAGCGTTAAAAGTTTTGCCTTGCCAATTGTCGGCAAGAACCGTAATTTTGCCGTTATGTTCATACCGAACCACCCGGCGAGTCCCGTGTTCACAGGATATTTGCCGACCTTCCCAGTCAAAGGTATTGCCGTTGGAATTATTGGAAGGATTACGAAAAATGCTGACGTGACCGTCTTCCGCCAGCCATCTCATCTGAACATTGTTTGGAATATCGCTCCAGGTAAGATAATTTCCAACCCCGTTCCACGCCGGACCTTCCGCCCATAAAGTTCCTGTGTAAAGGCGTTGGATGGGCGTGTTGCCGATGCGGTATTTGGCAAATCTTTGATCCAGGATCAGAATGTCTTTATCGGGGTAACGGGTTGGCGGGGCTTCGGGCGAATAATCGCGAACCTGTCCGGCGGCGGCAGTCGCCAGTGCGGCGACCAAAGTTCCGCCGATAAAGCTGCGTCGTCCCATTTTTGTAGTTTGCTCAATCTTGTTTTCGTCTTCCAAAAATTTTCCCTCCTCAACTGTCGTTTTTATTTAATGTCACTATTGTTCAAAGAAAACCGCTGTTCGGCTCTCATTTCGGCAACGCGGCTTTTTGTTTTGCCAGTTCGTTTCTAAACTCCTGTTCTTTATCGGTGACATACTTCTTGTAGCCTTCCGGGTCAATGAAGACCGGGAATCCTTCCTGTTTGAGCCGCGCGTATTTCGATTCAAGCCCGAAGTAATTTCCATGCGCTCCGAGAAAAATATCACAACGTAACGCTTTTAGGACACGGAACATCTTTTCGTAATCCTCTGCAATCTGCGGATAGGCAGTATTGTTCACCAATCTATAACCCGGATTTACGTTCGGGCTGCCGATGATTACCGCGCGATAGGTTTTCCCCGCCTCACGAACTTTTAACGACCAAGTCGTGCAGCCTTTCGTATGTCCCGGCGTGAGATGCGCCGTCAGGACTGTGCCTCCCAACTTAATTTTGTCGCCGTCGCGCAGAACGCGGTCAACTTTAGTCGGTTTGTATAAGGCGATAGGTTCTTCGCCATATTCAAAATCCGTCTTGCCGCCCGATTCAACCACCGGCACATCGGCATCCATCACCATATATTTCGCTCCGGTCAGCTTTTTGATGGTGTCGCTTGCCGCATTGTGATCCCAATGCGCGTGGCTGATGACGAGGATTTTGATGTCAGTAAATTTGAACCCGAGTTTCTCAACGCTTTCCCGAATAAGCGGAACATTCTCCTCAAGATCGCTGTTAATCAGAATATGACCTTTCGGGGTGGTGATGAGATAGTTGGCGAGTCCCTTGCTCCCTACATAATAGAGATTACCGGCGATTTTGAAAGGCTCGAAAGGCTCTGTCCACTCGGGAGGATTGGATTGTAGGAAAGCAGGCTTAACAGCAGATGTTGTCGAAGATTTAGGGTCGCTGATTTTATAACCTAACAAGGAGAGCATCTTCTCAGCGTAGCGTTTTCCGAACTGCCTGTAGCCATCAGCCGTGAAATGCAGATGATCAGGGTTGCTTGGCAAACCCGCCGAAGAAATGATGTATGAATTGGGGAGCGTTTCAGGAAGTTTATCAATAATTTCATTCGCGCCTGCTTTTTCGCCTCCCTGATCGGCATTGACTACTTCACCCGCAAGCAGAGGCACTGATTCGGGTTTGAGATTCAAATCTTTTATCAGATTGTCATAGACAGTCTTGACCTTCTTAGACCAATCTTTATCAGCGGCATTTGATTCGCCCTGGTGCAGAAGGATTCCTTTAATGACACCGGACTGTTGGGCGATTTTCGCCAACTCAATCAGATAAGCATAAGGATTGCCGCCATATTCATTGGCGAGATTGACCTTCCACGCTTCCGCCGTCGCCAGGTATTCCCGGTAACCGTCTTTATCCCACAGTTCTATCTTGGTGCCGGAAACGCCAACTTTAATAACCCCGACGCGGATATTTTTCGGAAGATTAGCGACCATCGTTCTGCCAAAGGAGTCAACGAGCGAGATGCCTGTGGTGCGGCGCGTCAACGGAGGAATCGCGTCATACCATTCGCCTTTCTTCCACTTCCGGCTCGGAACATCAAAATCCGCCATCACCTGAAAGCGATGATCGACGGTGCGCTCCTGTTCTTCGATGCTTCCTCCGCCTTCCATATTCGATTGACCGAAGCAAAGATAGATATAGAAATTCGGGTCGGGAGCAGCCCACGCGCGCGCGGCGGGAATTAGCAAAACAACCAGCAAGAACAACATCATCTTAATTTTCATCACGGTCGATTCCATATTTTCAGTTGAATTTGATTGACGGATTTGAATAACTTACGCGCTCTGATTTTGACGCGGCATTCGACCTCTGAAATTTTGCATTTGCTTTCGCTCTTTTCACTTCAGCAGAGAGAGCTTTTACTTCTCCAAGGCTGACAGTAATATTTCTGATCGGCTGGTCGTTCGCATCGAGAAGGCGCGCGCAGAAATCTGTTGCGCCGCCGCCATTAACAATCGCGCCGCGGATGATGTTTTGCCCTTTTTTTAGCGTCAGCCGCCTGGAAACACCATCGTCAATGACTGCCTGACGATCACCATAAATACCGATGACTTCTTTGCCGTTGACCCACCACACGGATGCAGCGTTAGAGCCTACGGAGAGCCGCACATCGCGCATCTCAAGAGGACAGTTAATGATCGTCACAACCCAGAACAGAACATCGGAAGTCTTTTTTCCCTGTGCGCGGGCAAAGTGAAAGAGATTCACGTTGTAGTTTAGGGTATCCACCGCGTGCCATCTAAGCTCTGCACCGCCGACATTCACTATGTCGCCGTCATGCGGGATAACTGTCAGCTGATTCGAAAACTGCTCTTTCTTAACAAGTGTCTGCACCGCACTGTCCGTGAGTCCGTTGGCGGCAATTGGCTCTAATATAAGCCAGCGTTGGATGAAACCATCAACATTGGGAACTTTTTCCGGCGTAGTTGGTTTCGTCAAAGTAAAGGGCGCAGTCTGCGCCGCGACATCTTTGAAATTGGTTTGTAATAACTGCAACAAAAGCGTTGTTGCAAAGATCAATGCGATATGTTTTAGAAAGCGTATATTCATAAACTTACCCAGGAAAATATCTTTTTATCTTTACGGCATTTTGATCAGCCAGCGTTGTTTCTCGCTCAGCGGGTCAAACTTGGCGAGGGTCGCGAAACTACTGCCGACAGCCGAAAGAACAAGCGGCTGATTCGAGCCCGGAATCGCTTTTGGCATTATGCGCCAACTGCCGTCCGCAAGTTGATCGAAACGCCAAAGTTGTTCCGGGCTTCCGGTAAACTCCGGTAAAGCGACCAATTCACCGCCTGTCGTAGCCGCTAATGTGCGATTAGTCCCCGCAATAGTAATCTTGAAATATGGCGCACCAAGATAACCGCCGGCATTGCCCGCCGGCTCGATCTTCCATTTCTGTTGTGCCTGTAACATATAGTTAGACATACGAATATCAATGTTGCCCATTGTCCATTGCTTTGAAACTTCCGCGACATCCTGTGACGGGATCGGTTTGCCAATGCCCGCAAAGATTCCGCCTCCGGGTGGAATTGCATTATTGGCGGGCGTACCTGTCGTGTCTGACACGCTCGGCGGGGGACCTCGCCTCACGGGTCTGCCGCCGACGGGAAATCCCTCCACGGCAAGTTCAAGCGAAGTTCCTGTCCGCAGCGATTCAATTTGATAAGTGCCTTCCTTCAAATTCTCACCCGCCACGAGCCAACCGTCTTTCCAAAGCAATGGACGAATATCAAGAACGCTGGCACCGCCTCGGTCCAAATCGGCTTCATAGTGAAGCGAGAACCTCTGCACGCCATCCCTCAGATCGAAGAGCCCAAAATGTCCGGGACCAATTACGCGACCTGATGAACCGACGAAAAGTTTGCCTCCCCCTTGTAGCATATCGACACCCATATTGTCGATAAATGGTCCCGTGACTTTCTTCGAGCGACCGGCGCGAATGTTATAGCCCGAGTCTGCGCCGCGACAACAACTGCCGTGCGTTACCAAAAGGTAATACCAACCGTCGTGATAAATCATGATCGAGGCTTCGCTATTAATCGCAACATTGCGGGGCTTTACATTCATGTTGAGGCGTTTACCTGTTTTGGGGTCAAGTTCGACCAACCTTATGTAGCCGAAATAAGAGCCGTATGTAAGCCATAGCCGCTTGGTGTTGGAGTCAAGAAAAATGCCGGGGTCAATCGCATTGCAGTCCTCGACTCCGTCAGAGGATGCGACAACGCCGCCCTCTTCCCATTTGTAGTTAGGTGAATTCGGATCGAGCGTTTTGTTTATCAGCAGATTGATGTCAGCCTTCGTTGGACCGGTATTGGCGGCGATATACAAAAAATATTTGTCGCCAATGTGAATGACATCCGGTGCCAATCCGCGACGTGGGAGCGGATTACCGCGCCGCCACGTCCAACCGTCATCTGAAATGAGCGATGTGCCGCCCGTGCCGTAGGTGTAAAACTTGCCGTCGCAGAAAATGATTGTAGAAGGATCATGGATCCCGATATTGCATTCAAGCGCGAAGACAAGTGATTCATTGAAAAAAATAGTCGGCACCAGAATTAGGATGCCTGCCAAAAAGATTTTCTTCATCGCCGGTAATTTGACAAAGATTTGATTCATTACTTGCAACCTTTTGTTTCAAAACAAAGATACTTGCTGAAAAACGGCATGACATGATTCTGGAAACGGTCTGCCACCTTGCTCGTGTGCGTTCCCGGATAGACCTCGAATGTATTTGCAATTCCATACTTATCAAGCGCGTCATGAAGTTTGGCGGCATCAACGCGAAGCCCGTCCTGGTCGCCAACGTCCAAAGCGATTGCGCGATACATCTTCAGATTGTTGATGTATTGGTCGATGAAAGACAGTGGTGAATTAGCAGTCCATTTAGCAATTACGTCGGGTTGTGCTTCGCCGTTTTTTGTGGGCAGGTCAAGATATAGCGGCGGGTTCTTAGGATTCGGCGACCAAGCGGCGGCGGTGGCTAATTGCGCGCGTAGAAAGAAAGGCAGTTTGGCGGAATCTTCAGGTGTTTTCACATCCGCGAGTTGTTTCTCCATTTCAGGATTTGCCGGTCCTACCGGACGCGGAGACAAACAACACGGACTCATAATATACAGACTGCCAAACACATCTGCGTGTTTCATGCCGATGCGTGTTGCGCCGTATCCGCCCATCGAGTGACCGACCAAGCCGCGACTCAGGCGATTTGGAATCGTTCTGTAATTCTTATCAATGTAAGCCACGACATCACGCGAAATAAATTGCTCGAAGTCTCCTGTCGTAACCGAACTCGAATACATAGAACCATTGTGAATAGTCTTAGAATCCGGCAGGACGATAATCATCTCTGTTGCCCCTTGAGCGAAAGCACCTTCGATTGTTTGCGGAACATGAATTTCTCGACTCCATTGCTCGGCGCCGATCGAATATCCATGCAGAGCATAAACAACCGGATAACGTCTGGATTTTTCCTTCGCGTAACTTGGCGGCAGAAATACCAAGACATCACGGTCAACGGCATCTCCTTCTAGGTTGCCCTCAAGTGATTGCCCATGAATCTTAATTTGTTCCATCTTGACGGGCTTTGCTCCCGCAACCGGCGCAGGCACTTCGGTTTGCACCTGCGCCGCCAGTTGAATTGAAAACATGAAAAATAATACAAGTGTTATATAAAACAATTT
>Ga0310813_10001983_pt1 | contig 12447 bp, 10 predicted proteins | sample YN3metagenome_FD_203086 | JGI IMG/M metagenome (GOLD analysis project Ga0310813, IMG submission 203086) | Soil microbial communities from experimental microcosm in Duke University, North Carolina, United States - YN3 | ecosystem: Engineered > Artificial ecosystem > Soil microcosm > Unclassified...
TGTCCGTTGCGGTCTCCCTGGAGACGAACGACCTCGTTCGGGAGCTCCGCTTCGTGCCGGCCGCGGGTGAAGATGGTGACGCGGTGGCCGCGGCCGATGGCGTAACGGACAAGGTGTGGGCCAATGAACCCGGTGCCGCCGAGTACGAGGATGTCGAGGGTGGAGCGCCCGGCCTGCGCTACGATGGATGGGGCAGCGCGTGCGCACGCGAGAAACTGCGTGGTTGCCGCCGCGGCGCCGACGGTCGCGCCCGCCCTGAGAAAGTCCCTGCGCGAAAAAGGGGTCATGCGACGAATATGTCGCATGACCCCGCTCGATGTTGTATGGATTCAGTTTTCGCCGACGATCCTACTCGCTCCTGCACGGTGTCGTGAAGAGCCAGAACAGCGCGCTGGAGCGCGTCGGTCCGACGTCAGGAACGATCGATACCGTGGCCTCCACATCGACGGGCGTATCTCCGTAACGATTGACCGTCAGGCAGATGTGTCGGCTGTCGTCGCTCGTAACGAGCCTGTTGAGACGCGTTCTGAAATCGGCGCGGGACTTCGGATGGAGCAGCGCGGCAAGCGGCTTTCGCTCCAGATGTCCCGCGTCTCGTCGAAGCAGATGCTCGGCCGCGTGGTTCGACTCGAGGATGGTTGCGAGGGTGTCGGTCACCAGCGCGGGCGCCGGTATGTGCATGAACAGCTGGCGGTAGTGATGCGCACGCTGATCACCGGCGGCTCGCAACTCGGTCAGCACGGTATTTTGCTCCCGCAACTCCTCCTCAGCCACTTTCAGCTCTTCCAGTGACGTCATGAGAAGTCCGGTAAGTGCTTGGACGGAATCGCCGTCCGCACGGGCGCCTCGCAGTGACGTAGTGGTGAGGACGTCGTTTGTCCGGGTCATGACCACTTGCCGGCAGCGGACGAGTGCGTCCAGCGTGGTGCTGGGTGGCAGTTCAATCACGGGTCACCTCGACGGTCTGGGTTATCGTGCCCGAGTGACCAGTCTATCGGACGTTAGTACCAGGGCAAGTGGACACGATTCATGTAGCGTGCCACACGGTTGACTCCGGTCTGTCAGCTGTCGCACGTCGCGACGCATCGTACTCTGCAGTATGCCTAGGCACCGAAATGAGGACGTTGTAGAGCCGGCCGTGACGATCTCGCCGCTCATCACACGCTCCGAAACCATCCATGGCGTGATCCTCTTGATGGGGGATCACGAAGAGCGACAGGAGCGCGCGTCGGGTGACGCCCGGCCGGCCACGACGGCAAGCGCGAGCGCTGATCGATCAAGCGCTGACGACCGGCGGCCGCCGCGTCGCGTGACGCGTCGCCTGCTCGAACGCGTACGCCATCCGCAGCACGCCCCACTCGTCGCGATGGCGTCCGACGAGCTGTAGGCCGACCGGTAAGCCGGTCTCGGTAAACCCGGCCGGTAGAGAGATCGCCGGATTGGCCATGAACGTCACGTACCAACACGAGCGCATCCAATCGATGTACGTCGCCATGGGCGTTCCAGCGATCGATGTCGGATACGGGGTGGTCACGTCGAACGGCGCGACCTGCGTCACCGGGAGAACGAAATAGTCGTAGCGCTGAAAGAAGCGCACGCTGTCGGCGTACATGCGCGACTGCCGTTCCAGCGCGTGCGCGACGTCGGCGGCGCTCTGTCGCTCCGCTTCGGCAATTTCCCATTTGATCGTGTCCTTCATCCACTCCGGCTTCTGCTTCGCGAGCGCCGCGTAGCTCGAGTGATATGAAAGATGGCGGAGCGTGGGAAATGCGTCGTCGACGCCGCTGAAATCCGGCTCGGCCTCCTCGACGATGCACCCGAGCGACTCGAAGACCGCGCGATTCGCGTTCATGACGCGCCGGATCTCCGGCTCGACGGGGACGCCGCCGAGGTTGCGCCACCACGCGACGCGCGCGCCCTTCACATTCGCGTCGAGCGCGGACGCGAAGCGCGACGGGTCGTCGGTCAGTGAGAGCGGGCTCGCCGCGTTCGCCCCCGCGATCACGCTGAGAAAGAGCGCGACGTCGGCGACGCTGCGCGCCATCGGTCCGCTCGTCGAGAGCGGCGACCACGTCGACGAGTCGGACGGCACGCGGCCCGGCGTCGGGCGAAAACCGACGACGTTGCAGAACGCGGCCGGATTGCGGAGCGAGCCGCCCGTGTCGCTCCCCGTGGCGATCGGCGACATGCCACAGGCGAGCGCGACCGCCGCGCCGCCGCTGCTGCCGCCGCACGTCTTACCGAGGTCATACGGATTACGCGTCGCGCCGAATACCGTATTGAACGTCTGCGAGCCCGCGCCGAACTCGGGCGTGTTCGTTTTGCCGAGCGTGACGGCTCCCGCCCGCTTCACGCGCGCGACGATCAGTGCGTCGTTCTTGGGGACGTTGTCTTTGAAGAAGGGCGACCCGTGGGTCGTGCGAATACCGGCCGTGTCGATCAAGTCCTTGTGCAGGACGCTCAGCCCGTGGAGCGGACCAAGCCGCTCGCCGCGCGCCTGTGCCTCGTCGGCCCGCGCGGCGTCGGCGCGCGCCTGCTCCGCGACGAGCGTCACGACCGCGTTGACCTTCGGGTTGACCTGCTCGATGCGGGCCAGGTTCGCCGCCACGAGCTCGCGCGACGAGAGGTCCTTGCGGCGAATTCGCGCCAGGAGCTCGACGGCACTCAGATAGCAGAGGTCATCCGCGGCGGAGGTCGTCGGCGGCATGCCCGGAATGGCCGCGCCGACGGCCGCGGCGCCGACGATCTTCCCGAACGTCCTGCGGTCCATGTCTGACATGGCCGCGAAGATGACGCGCTCCAGACGTCGCGGCTAGAGCGCAGGCCGTGCCCGTTTGACTAGCGCCGGGCGTGCGCGTGCTCGTACGTGCCCACCAGTTCCGCTTTCTCCAGCACATGCCCATTCATCGCGCGCTCGAGATCGGTCTTGGTCGGCTCGCCCAGGTCGCCGAGCTCGGTGTCGAGCGCGTAGAGCTTGAAGAAGTAGCGGTGGCGGCCCTTGGGAGGACATGGACCGGTGTAGCCGCGTTGACCGCGATCGTTGAGCCCTTCTCGAAAGCCCTTTCCGTTGAGACTCGTCTCGGAATGCGGAATCTCATAGACGACCCAGTGAACGAATGTACGCTGAGGCGCCGCCGGATCGGGTGCATCCGGATCATCGGCGATCAGCGCGAAGGCGCGCGTGCTGGGAGGCGCGCCCGTCCACGCGAGCGGCGGCGCCGTTCCGGGGCCGTCGCAGGTGTGGACGACGGGAATCTCGCCGTTCGCCTCGAACGCGGTCGAGCTCAGTTTGAGAGACATCGTTGCCTCCGTAGCAGTGGTGAGTGCTCGCCGCATCTCCAGTGCCGCGTTCGCCGGTCATTCATCGAAAAACGGCATGGGCTGTGCGCGCGAGTTCGGCTATGTGGCCGCGCTTTTCCGATCGTCGCGAGGCCGGTGAGCGTCTTGCCGATCGGCTACGACACTACGCCAATCGGCCCGATGTGATTGTGTTCGCTCTTCCGCGTGGCGGCGTCCCAGTCGGGTTTGAGGTCGCGGACACGCTTCGCGCTCCGCTGGACGTGTTCGTCGTCCGCAAGCTCGGCGTTCCCGGCCAGGAAGAGTTGGCGATGGGTGCACTGGCGAGTGGCGGTGTCCGTGTGCTCGACGAAGATCTGGTTCGCATGGCCGGCGTCAGCGCGGAAGACATCGAGCACGTCACAGCCGGAGCGAGCGCGGAGCTGTCGCGACAGGAACGCCGTTATCGGGGAGAGCGCGCCTTTCCCGACGTGCGCGACAAGATCGTGATCCTCGTCGACGACGGGCTCGCGACCGGTTCGACGATGCGCGCCGCGGTGCAAGCCGTCCGCGCGCAAAGTCCTCCTCCCGCGGCGATCGTCGTCGGCGTTCCCGTCGGCGCGCCGGAGACATGCGAGGCATTGCGCGCAATCGCCGATGACGTCGTTTGTCTCGCGACGCCCCAACCGTTTCGCGCCGTCGGTTTGTGGTACGAGGACTTCTCGCAAACCACCGACGACGAAGTGCACGCACTGCTCGATCGCGCGCGGCATGCCGCGCCTGTCTCGTAGACCTTCAGCGAAGGAGGAAGATCATGGCGGGGAATGGCAGACGGTCCGCTCGGTCCAACCGCACACCCGCGGATGTACGCGAAAGTGGCCAACCGGGTGGCGGCGCCGGCCGTCGCGACGAGGTGGGGCCAACGGGTGTGTACCCGATGTCGGGTGGAATTCCGGCGGGCAAGCATCTCGAGATACGAACACCGGCAGCATGGGGACAGGGTGAGCGCGGAGCGGAAGGCTACTACGATTCCGGCGGTTCGGAGCTCGTGATGCGCGACGGCCAGCTGCTCGGCGGATTGACCGCGGGTCCCGGCGGCGAACCGACGATCGACATCCACGGCGGCGACCTTCCGCCGGATGTGCGGCAGCGAAGCCTGCCCGAGGCAATCGGATTTTCGCGTCCGAAAAACTATCCGTATGCCGACGTCGCCAGCGAGCACCGGCGCGGTCGCTTCTTCGGACGCGGACCGAAGGGCTATCGCCGCTCGAGCGAGCGAATTCAGGAAGAGATCAGCGATCGCTTGATGACGCACCCCGACATCGACGCATCGGATATCGAAGTTCGCGTCGGTGACGGAATCGTGACGCTCACCGGCACGGTGGAAGACCGCCATGAGAAGCGTCTCGCCGAATACATCGCCGAAGATGCGCTGGGCGTCGATGACGTCGACAACCAGCTGAAGGTACGACACGGCTTCTGGGCGACGCTAAGCGGCGAAAAAGCGGACGACTCCGAGAGTAACGAAGGCGTTTCACAGCGATCTTCACGGCGACGCCGTAAATAAATCTGACTGTTTGCGTCAACGCTGTGCGAATCGTCTTTGGTGAGTCCGTACGCCCGGCGCCGCGTTGCCGGGCAACGACGCCGCTGACTTCCGCGCGTCAATGAATCGCTCGATCGAGCGAACCATTGGATGACGACCGGTGTCCCAGTTTGCGTGGCCGCCGGTTCCTCCACCCCATCGAGTACGCTCTAATGCTTCGAGCTTTTTTTGTCGCTGCCGCTGCCACGTTTGCGTCCATCGGTCACGAGGCCATCGCGCAGCAGGCGCCGCCGTCGCGTCCCGCGGCGGTGATCGGGGCCGGTGAAATCAGAGGAAAGCTGATTGATTCGGCGAGCGGCCGTGCCGTGACCAGCGGATCGATCGCCGTCCGCCGCGCCGGTGATTCGCTCTTCGTGAGCGGAGCGCTGCCAAAGGAAGACGGTTCGTTTCGCGTCGACGGCTTGCGTCCCGGACGGTACACGGTGCGCGTTCGCGCGATCGGATTCGCGCCACTCCTTCGCAACGACGTCGCGGTCACGGCCGATCATCCCGCCGTCGATGTTGGCGTGATTGCACTGCACGCGGTTGCGGCGAAGCTCGAGGCGTCGCAGACGGTCGCCGAGCGCGAGGACGTCGTGCTGGCGCCCGATCGCACGAATTACAACGTCAAGAGCATGCCGGTGGCGAGCGGCGGGACCGCGGTCGACGTTCTCCGGAACATTCCGCTCGTCGAGGTAGACGGCTCGAATAACGTCAGTCTTCGCGGCAACGCGAATGTCGTCATTCAGATCAACGGTCGGTCCACACCGCTCAAGGGCGACCAGCTCGGTGCGTTCCTGGCGCAGCTTCCCGCGGGCACCGTGAAGAATGTCGAAGTCGCGACGAACCCGTCGGCGAAGGACGATCCCGAGGGCACGGCGGGCATCATCAACATCGTGCTCAACCAGGAAACGCAGCTGGGGTTGAGCGGCGGCGTCAATGCCGGCACGGCGTCGACCGGCATGGTCAACGCCGGCGGGAACATCGGCAAGCAGCAAGGCAAGCTGACGTTGTTCGGATCGGCGAACGTGTATCAGGATCGCCGGGCGACGTCGGGTGTCATCTCGCGGACGAATCTGGTCGTGCCGACTCCGGCATTCACCGAGACACAGTTGAACGGCCGTCAATCGCCGGTCTCCGGCGGTGGTTCGCTGCGTTCGGAGTATCGGTTTACCGAGCGCAACACACTTTCGTTCGACGGGTTCATGTACGGCGGTCGATTCGGTGGCAATCAATCGTCGTCGTACACCGATCTCGACGACGATCGGGCCGTCATCGGCGCGTTCGATCAGCGGACGTCGCAGATCTCGCGCAACGTCTCGCAAGACTACAGCGTGGCCTTCCGCCGGATGACGCTGAAGAACCAGCCGTTGTTCTCGACGGAGTTGGAGTACTCCAACACGAACGCGAAGAACGACATGGACCTGTCGGGTACAGTCGTCCGATCGGACGCGTCGACTCCCACGGCGATTCCGACCGAACACGATCATATGGAAGGCCGCTATCCGTACCTCAACTGGAAGGCGGACTACACCGGCCAGTTCGGGCAGAACTTCAAGCTGGAGACGGGACTCAAGGGAACGCGGCGTACGACGTCGAACGACTTCGACGCGTCCTATTTGAATTCCTCGACGGGGCTGTTCGAGTCGAATGCGGCCCGGCGAAGCGGATACGACTACCACGAGGACATCGCGGCCGGCTATGCACTGCTCTCGGGCAAGCTGGACAAGGTGCAGACACAGACCGGGCTTCGTCTCGAGGACGCGGCCACATACCTGGATCTCACGACGGTCGGCCAGCAGTACGACCGCCGATACGCCAGCGCGTATCCGAGCGCGATCGTCTCGTACAACTTCTCGCCGATGCGTTCCGCGCGGATCAGCTACTCGCGCCGGGTGAGCCGGCCGAATCCGTTTCAGCTCAGCCCAATCGAGACGCGAATGGACACGCGGAACGTTTTCCGCGGCAATCCGGGACTTCGCGCCGAATACACCGACGCGATCGAGGGCGGCTATCAGGAAGCGCGCTCGTGGGGATCGATCCAACTCAGCCCCTACGTCCGCAGCACGGCGCACGCGGTGCGCAATATTCAGTTCGTCGACTCGACGGGTGTGTCGGTGAGCACGTTCGACAACGTCGCCAGCACGCTCACCATCGGCACGGACCTCAACGTCAACGCGCACAAGGGTCCGCTGCAACTTGGTGGCGGCGGAAGTCTCTATCACTACAAGAGCGACGCGTCGAATCTCTCCGGCAACCTGTCGGCGCGCGCGATGGTGTGGTCGGCGCGCACGAACGCGACGTGGAAGTTCTCACCGAAAGCCGACGCGCAGCTCTTCGCCTTCTACCGCGCTCCGTTCGCGACCGAGGGCGGATCGCAGATCGCATCGGTGTCGATGAACCTCGCCGGGCGCTACAAGGTGTGGGGCGACCAAGGGAACATCTCACTTCGCGTGTCCGATCCGTTCAAGCTGCAGAAGTTCGGCTACCGCACGGCGAATGGCACCGTGGTGGAATACAGCGAGCGCTTCTTCGGGACACGCGCCGTATTCCTCACGATCACGCGCAACTTCGGCCAGGCGATCAAGCTCCAGCCGAAGCAGCAGGACCCGGACGCGCAGCCGCAGACGGGACAGCCGCCCGCGTAAGTGATGGGACCATCGGCGTAGGCGCGCCCGCACGCGCCACGACCTGAGTCGGTGCGCTTCTTGTCTGACCACCTGTAGACCGCGACGCCCGATAGGTGTCGGTGTTTTGTCGCTCGGTTAACAGGAGGTACGATGCATCGTTCAGTAGCACGGCTCGGCGCGTCGCTGAGCACAGCCGTCGCGCTCGCGACCGTGGCTGGGTGCGAGGCAGCCGGCGACACAAATCTTTTCGTCACGCCGATCACCAATACGACATTCGTCCAAACAAATCTCGTCGCCGACATCTCGTCGTTCGACCCGGTCACGATAGATCCGAAGCTCGTGAACGCGTGGGGGCTGGTGTTCAACCCCGACGGCGCCCTCTGGGTGGCGAACAATGGAACCGGAACATCGACCTTCTACACGCAGGCGGGCGCGAAGCTGCAGCCGACGATCTCCATTCCGTCGGCCGTGTCGGGTGAAGTCGGGGTTCCGACGGGGATGATCTACAATCGCTCGGCGGATTTTGTCCTTCCGGGCGCGAGTTCCGGACCGACGCTTGGGGCAGCGGCGCTCATCTTCGCCGGTGAAGACGGCACCATTTCGGCCTGGAACAGCAGCTCGGGATCGTCCGCGATCCTCATGGCCGATCGCTCGGCGGACGGCGCGGTGTACAAAGGCATCGCGATGGGACTGAACGGCGATGCCATGTTCCTCTACCTGACCAACTTCAAGCAGAACCGCATCGACGTCTTCGACGCGAGCTTCAGCTTCGTCACCAGCTTCACCGACGCGACGATTCCCGCCGGGTATGCGCCGTTCGGCATTCGGGCCATCGACAATCGTCTCTGGGTCACGTACGCAAAGCAGAAAGCACCGGACAACGAGGACGACGATCCGGGCGTCGGGAACGGATTCGTCGACATCTTCACCCCCGCCGGCGACCTGGTTCGGCGCTTTGCGTCGCACGGCTCGCTCAACTCGCCATGGGGCATCGCCGTTGCTCCAGCGGGTTTCGGCAAGTTTGGCGGCGACATCTTGATCGGCAACTTCGGCGACGGCACCATCGGCGCCTATGATCGTACCTCCGGCGCGCTCGTCGAAGTGTTGCGCGCGCCCGGCGGCGCGCCCGTGTCGATTCCCGGCCTGTGGGGCTTGGACTTCGCCCCAACCTCGACGACGCTGTTCTTCTCGGCGGGGCCGAATGACGAATCCCACGGGTTGGTCGGAACGTTGACGCCGCGGTAGTCGGAAGCCTTATGAAACGGGTGTGCGGAATACATCGCCGCACGCCCGATCTGCATCGTGCGAGAGCGAACAAAGCGTTAGTATTCTCGCCGATGACGGGGGCTTCGCCATGAACTGGCTCGCCGACGCCGGCGAACTAGGCCGGATGATTCGAGATGCGGATTGGTCGACGACGGAGCTCGGCGCGATGGACACTTGGTCGCCGAGCTGCCAAACGGCGATCGGAATCTGTCTTCGCTCGCCCGTACCTGCTGTGTTGTTTCTCGGACGCGCCGAGCGGCTGATCTACAACGACCGATTTATTCCCTTCCTGCCCGCCGGTTCGCATCCCGCCGCACTCGGCCAGCCCGGTGCGTCGGTCTCGCAGATGGTGGCGCGCGGCACGTTCGCAACGAGCCCGATCGTCGGCGTCGACGGCGTCGCCGTGGAAGGAAAGTTGTGCATGTACGCCGGGCCCCCGCGCGCGTCGACGATGGACGACGTTCACGAGCTGCGTGCCGCCGTGGATCTCGTCGGGTTGGGACGTTATCGGTCCGATCCACTCACGCAGGCGATCGAGTGGGACGCCCATCTCAAGGCAATGTGGGATCTGACGCCCGACTCACCGGTCGATCTGGCGGTCTTTCTGCGCGGCATCCATCCCGACGATCGCGACCGCGTCGCGGCGGCGCTCGGCCAGAGCGTCGATCCGGCAGGGGACGGCGTTTGCGACATCGAATATCGCGTCGTCGGCGTCAACGGCGGTTTTGAGCGGTGGGTCGCGACAAGGGGCAAGACCGTGTTCGAGCAAGATCGCGTCGTGAGCTTCCACGGTGTGGTGCTCGACATCTCCGGGCGGAAGCGCGCCGAGCAGACGAACGTCATGCTCATCGCCGAGCTACAGCATCGCACGCGCAATCTGCTCGCGGTCGTCGACGGCCTTGCCCAGCAAACGCTCGCGTCGTGTAAGACGCTGACGGATTTCGCCGTCCCGTTCCGTCAACAGCTCGCCACGCTGTCGCGCGTGCAAGGCCTGCTGTCGCGAGGCGAAGCGAGTCCGGTCATGATCAGTGAGCTGGTCGAGCTCGAGCTGTCTGCCCTCGGCGCGAAGCCCGATGGCGTTCGCGTCATCATCGGAGGCCCCGATGTCGCTCTCCCGAGCCGCTCGGTGCAGATCCTCGCGCTTGGCTTGCACGAGCTGGCGACTAACGCGCGCAAGCACGGTGCGCTCGCGTCGCGCGACGGTCAGCTCTCGGTGACGTGGACCGTAGACGACAATGGCGGCGCGCGCCGAGTGCTTCTGAAGTGGGAAGAAACCGGCATCGTCGCGCGCGGCGCGTCGGACGCCGAGCGCGTTGGGCTCGGGCGCACGCTCATCGAGGAGTCGCTGCCCTTCCAGCTCGACGCGGAAACCCGGCTCGTAATCGGCAGCGATACCGTCCGCTGCTCCGTGGCGCTCGCGCTCGAGTAGAATCGCCAACGATGACGACGCCCGAGCAAAGGACCCCGCGCGTTTTGCTCGTCGAAGACGAGCACATCGTCGCCTCGGCGTTGTCGCGCGGATTACGCGTGTGCGGCGCCGAGGTGATCGGTCCGGCGGCCACCGTCGAGAAGGCCCTCGCGTTGATTGAATCCACACCGACGATCGATGGCGCGCTGGTCGACATCAACCTGCGCGGCATTCAGGCGTATGCGGTCGTGGATAGTCTGATCGCCAAGCAGGTTCCGACGGTGCTCGCCACGGGCTACGAAACGTCGGTGGTGCCGAACCGCTATCGCAGTCTCGTGGTGCTGCAAAAGCCATTCGATCCGGCCGACGCCATGACTGCGTTGGGGCTCAGTTAGGTCGAATCGACGGCGCGGTCACGCGCGAGCTGTCGCTGGTAAAGCGTGGCGTCTTTGGACAGGTCGTGCCCCACCCTTTCGCGTCGAGGGCGTTGCCACGGCCGCCGCCCGCGCCACGACCGCCGCCGCCACCACCGAGTTGGATCGCCCCGCGTCCTGTCGGCGCCCCGCGACCGCCGCCGCCAAACCCACCACGACCGGCCGACACGTCCGCGCGCTCGCGCGTGATGAACGACGGATCCTCCGACGCGAGATACGCCAGCATCGCGACGATCGTCGCGTTCCCCTTGAGATCGTCGAAGACGATCTTGTCGAAGCTGTCGCGGTTGGTGTGATGCGTGTACGTGCCGTAGTCCCAGCCGAGAGAGCTCAGGCCGAACACCGGCGCCCCATAGCAGTTGAACGACGCGTTGTCCGTCCCACCGGTCGCCGGGGCACCAACGCCGTTATACCGGATCTGTGATTGGAGCTCCGACGGCAGCTTCGACAACCACTGCTGCATATGCTCACCGGCATTCGGCAGACCGACGCCCGATGTGCTCTGAATGCGACCCGTTCCGTTGTCCTGGTTGAATCCGGCCTGAATCGCTCGCACGATCTCTGGATGATCGTACGCGTATGCATGCGAGCCGTTGAGCCCCTGCTCTTCACCCGGCCAGTGGCCGACCATGATCGTTCGCTTGGGGTTCGGATAGGCGAGCTTCAGGATGCGCATCGCTTCCATCATCGTGATCGTGCCGGTGCCATTGTCCGTCGCGCCCTGCGAGCCGTCCCACGAATCGAAGTGGGCCGAGAGCAGGATGTATTCGTTCGGCTTCTCACTTCCTTTGATGACGCCGAGCGTGTTGTACACGGGGACTTCGCCAAGCGACTGGCTCGTCGCGTTGACGTGGATCTCCGGATGTTGGTTCTTTTCAGTCAGTCGATAGAGGAGCCCGTAGTCCTCGCAGCTCATCGCGATCGCCGGCGCCGTTTTGTTCTTCGTGTCGTAGACGGTGTATGTGCCCCACGCCTCCGACGTCGCGTTGGCGAAGTTGGAGACGATGACGCCCGCCGCTCCGGCCTTCTCGAGCCGAAGGCCGAGATTCCCCGTCGGGTTTCCGGCGCTGACTGGATAGCCCGTGTTCCGAATGCGCGTCGTCCAATCGGCGACCAGTTTGACGATCGTCGTGTCCATGCGCGCCTTCGACGCGGGCGTGGCCATCGCCGTCCATTCTTCCTCCGGACGGCAGGTCGGATACGCGGCTGACATGAGGACGAACTTCCCCTTCGCGTTCGGCAGCCATTTCACGAACTCGTTGCTGTCGGCGACCATCGGGAGAATGATCGTCGTCGCCGCGACATCCTTGCCGCCGGTGCCCGGGCTGTATCCCTCCATCACCGCCTCGAGCGACCGCGTGAACGGCTTCACGAGATCGACGTGACTTGGGCCGCGGACCCACCCGCGCCACGTGCCATACTGCTCTCGCCGCGCGTCGATGCCCCACGAGCGATACGTGCGCATGACCCAGTCGCTCGCCTTCGTTCCGTTCGGCGTGCCGGTCAGACGCGGCCCGATCGAATCGAACAGCACTTGGGCAAGGTCCCAGGTGTGCGAGCTGTCCATCCCGAGCGTCCACATCCGGCGCAGTATGGGATCTGTCACACCGCTCTGCGCGTAGACCGGGACGGTGCTGACGAAAAGAGCGGCTGCGAGAAGGGAGATTCGACGGCTGTGCATGGTCGGCGTCCGGTGAAGGAGAGAGGACGCCTGAACCTATTCTCTCATTCTCAGGGGCGCGAGCCGTAGCCGTCATCCTGAGCGAACGCCGTCATCCTGAGCGAACGCCGTCATCCTGAGCGAACGCCGTCATCCTGAGCGAACGCCGTCATCCTGAGCGAACGCCG
>Ga0310813_10001985_pt1 | contig 12442 bp, 5 predicted proteins | sample YN3metagenome_FD_203086 | JGI IMG/M metagenome (GOLD analysis project Ga0310813, IMG submission 203086) | Soil microbial communities from experimental microcosm in Duke University, North Carolina, United States - YN3 | ecosystem: Engineered > Artificial ecosystem > Soil microcosm > Unclassified ...
CGACGGCAGGTTCCCCTATTCGCGCTTGCTACAGATTTCAGACTATCCTCCGCGTGGCGCGTATTCTCCCGTCGATATCCAGAATGCACAACACTCGCTGGCACAATTTTTCAAACAGAACGGCTACTTCGAGTCGCAAGTGAATCCCGAAGTCACAACCGATGCGGATCGTGGTCTGGCAAATGTGACCTTTCATATCGACCTTAACCGGCGGGCCAAGTTCGGGAAAGTGATTCTTAGTGGGGCTCCGCCCTATGAAGAACCAAAGCTGCAGCAGGCCTTGAAGTCGTGGCGGGCGCGGCTCCGCGGTTCTGCGATCCGTAAGGGAAAATCCTATTCACTCAGAGCGATACAGAATGCCACCCGATACCTCGAAGGTCAACTGATCAGCCGCGACTATCTTGGCAGTCGGGTACTGATGGCGGGCGCCGAGTACGATCCCACGACGCACCGCGCTCATGTCCGATTCGATATCACACCCGGAGAGATGGCGCACGTCAAAATCGAGGGCGCCCATCTATGGGGACGTACGCAAAGGAAGCTATTGCCGATCTATCAAATCGCCGGTCTGGACCCCGAACTGATTCAGGAGAGCCGCGAAAATCTTATTTCACACTTCCAAACCAAAGGCTATTTCGACGTCGCTGTGCAGTCAGATGTCCAGCCTTCGCAAAACGGACAAACCATATTGTTTCGCGTAATCAAGGGATCGCGGCACAAAGTGACCGAGGTTGCCGTGGTTGGGAACCACGGGCTTACAGACGATCAGCTTCGAGGCCGCGTGAAGGTGGAGAAGGGGCGGATCTTCTCCCGGGGCAATTTCAGCCAGCGTCTGGTTAAAACCAGCGCCGACAATCTGAAGCGTACATACGAGTCGGAAGGGTTCAGCAGTGTGACGGTCACGCCTGAGGTGAACCGTAGCGGTGGAAACATCTCTGTGCAGTTTCGTGTGGACGAAGGACCTCAAGACGTCGTTGCTTCGCTTCATGTGGTTGGGAACAACACGGTGCCGGTCTCGATTCTCGTGCCCGCAGGATTAAAGGTCACCGAGGGCCAACCCTATTCAACCAAGAAAGTCAACGAAGATCGTAACCAGATTGGAGCACAATACCTGCGACTGGGTTATCTGAACGCAACTTTTCGATCGAATGCCCGGCCGTTAGTAAAAAACTCTCACCAACTCGACGTAACCTACACGATCAGTGAGGGGCCAAGGGTTCTTTTGAATTCGGTCATGACTCTTGGCGCTAGAGTCACTAGACAGTCGCTCATCGACAAAACTGTTCAGCTCAAGACAGAAACACCGCTTCGGGCGGATGACCTGCTAGCCGCGGAGGGCCGGCTCTACTCGCTGGCGGGGGTCTTCGACTGGGCCGAGATTGACCCACGCCGCACGATAACTACCCAAACCCAGGAAGACGTTCTGGTCAAGCTTCACGAGGCTCGGCAAAATGACATCAGATACGGCTTCGGCTTCGAAGTAGTAAATCGCGGTGGCAGCATACCCAGCGGGACCGTGGCTTTGCCTGGACTTCCGCCCGTCGGTTTGCCGTCATCGTTTCAAACGAGCGAGAAAACGTTTTGGGGCCCTCGTGCAACGTTCCAATACTTCAGGCACAACTTCCGCGGGCTGGGCGAGACGTTGAGTTTCGCGGTTCTCGGAGCGAGACTGATCCAGCGGGGCTCCGCCTCCTATGTGAATCCGCATTTTATTGGGACCAACTGGGCTTCCAGCTTAACGCTTTCGGCCGAACGCAACAGTGAGAATCCCATCTTTACAGCCCGCTTGGGTAATGCCGGTTTTCAGCTCGAACGACCACTGAACGAGGCGGCGACTCAGACTTTTTCAGTGCGTTACGACTATGAGCAAACGGCGTTGAGCAACTTGCTGATCCCCGATTTGGTTTCGCCGGAAGATCAGCATGTACGGCTCTCAACTCTTTCGAGTACCTACATACGTGACACTCGCGACCATCCGCTGGATGCTCAAAAAGGGATTTACCAGACAGTCGAACTTGCTTTCAATCCCATCGCGCTGGGGTCGAGCGTAAATTTCGCCAGACTTAGAGCACAACAGGCTTATTACAAGAATGTAGGGAGAGGAATTGTGTGGGCAAATAGCGTTCGAATTGGAATCGAACAGCCGTTTGCCGGCAGCCATGTCCCGCAAAGTGAGCTGTTTTTCTCAGGCGGCGGCAGCACCTTGCGAGGGTTTCCGCTAAACGGTGCCGGCCCGCAGCGCCCAGTCAGTGTCTGCAGCAATCCTTCTGACCCATCAACCTGTTCTTTCATCCGGGTGCCGACGGGTGGACGCGAGCTGTTCATTGTCAATTCTGAGTTCCGCATACCCGTTCCACTCAAGAAAGGCCTCGGCGTAGCTGCCTTTTATGACGGAGGAAACGTGTTTGGGCACGTCGGGTTCAGCGACTTCGGAGCCAACTATACCAATACTGTAGGACTCGGCGTGCGCTACGCCACTCCGATTGGACCCGTTCGCATTGATGTCGGACACAACTTGAACCCCATCGCCGGAATCAAGGCTACACAGATCTTTATTACGCTTGGTCAAGCATTTTGAAGAATAAAGCTCTACGAAAGAAACAATACTCATGACGAGGAAGACATTTTGAACGCATTACCTCAACCTCGATTCCCGGATCACGAGCCGCCGAAGCCAGTTGCTGTCCGCCGGCCCGATATGGCGCGATGGAAAACAATTGCCATCTGGGTCGCGGGCGGATTTACGGTTCTGCCAGTGGTCCTCGTGTTGGGAGTTGTTGGTCTCTTACACAGTGAACGCTTCCACGGGTATCTCCTCCGGACTGCCCAACAAAGGGCGGGTGAAGCCTTCGGCAGCCAGGTCCAAATGAAGGATTTCGCGATTCACTGGTCTGGCATCAGTCCCAGGGTCGATCTCTATGGCGTAGTCGTCCATGGGGCGGTTCCGTATCCCGATCCTCCGCTGCTGCAGGCCGACGCGCTCCATTTGGGAGTCACGATCACTTCGCTACTTCACAAGGCTTGGTACGTAAATGATGTCCGTATCGAACACCCAGTAGTCCGGATCTTCGCGGACAACAGCGGCCACACCAATCTGCCCTCGAAACAGCAGCAACCGGGTCCGCAGAGCCGGACCAGCGTATTCGACCTCGGCGTCCGCCACTTTCTGCTTGAGCGCGGTGAGGTTTACTACAACGATCGCAAGAGCGACCTCAACGCCGACCTGCACGAGCTGACATTCCGGTCCGGCTTCGCTCTCCTGACCAGTAGTTATTCCGGAGTGCTTTCTTACCGCGACGGACATTTACAGTTGCAAAACACGAATCCTCTTCAACACAACTTGGACGCCCGTTTCGTAGCGACCCCGGAAGAGTTGAACCTTGAAAGCGCTGTTCTCACAACTGCGAGCTCGCGCGTATCGCTGGTAGTCCGGGTTCGCAACTATTCCCAGCCGCAAATTCATTCCACTTACAAAGGCGTAATTGATGGCGGGGAATTCCGTCGCGTGCTCAAGCAGGCATCCTTACCTGCGGGAGTCCTTCAGCTGTCAGGCAGTCTCGATTACGCAAGCCCGTCCGACAAGCCTCTGATAGCTACGGTCATCGCCAGCGGCGATATCCGTAGTACTGGCTTGACGATCAGACATGAAAATACGCGACTGCAGGTTCGAGAGATTGGAGCTCACTACTCGGTATCGAACGGCAACGCCGAAGTGAAGGATATGCACGCTCATTTCTTGGGAGGCGTGGTCAAGGGCACGCTGGTGACGAAAGATCTCGCGGGTTCCATGAGGTCGCATTTATCGGCTTCCTTGCAGGGGATATCGATTGCGGAGTTGCAGAAAGAGTTGCAAACCGCGGTAGAGTCGTCAGTAACAAACCAGATTGTGGTGCGCGGTTCGATGAATGCCATAGCTGACGCAACTTTCGACAAGACTATGCAGAATCTTCTGGCTCGCGCGGACGCCACTGTGCAGGCAAATGCCCAGCCGGCGCAAGGCGGAACTATCACTCCCATCAATGGCGCCATCCACACGCGATACTCCGGGAGGAGTGAACAGTTAACGTTCGACCAGAGCGATCTCCGAACTTCGCAAAGCTCGATAAGTCTTAACGGCACCATCAGTGATCATGCATCTCTGCAGGTTCGTTTCGTCAGCAACGATTTGCACGAGCTTGAAACCATTGCCGCCGCATTTCGTACACCCGGTTCGATGCCCGTTGGAGTTTATGGACGTGCAAATCTCAGCGCCACGGTGAGTGGATCAGCTCGAAGCCCGCACATCGCAGGGCAGCTCGCGGGAGATAGTCTGAAAGTGAGAGGCAGTGCGTGGAAGAGTTTGAAGGCTAATGTTTCTGCCAGCCCATCAGAAATTCGCATCGAGAACTGGGAGCTGGACTCTGCCACTCAGGGGCGTGTCACTTTTAACGGCAGGACAGCCTTGCAGCAATGGTCGTTCACGAATTCGAGTAAATTTAATTTGCAGGCAAACGCTTCTCAAATCAATCTAGCCGACCTGCTAAAGGCTTCGGGGTTTACGCTACCGGCGACTGGAACTCTATCCGCTGACATCACGGCCAGCGGCACGCAGCTTGTGCCCATGGGACACGGAACAGTCGGCCTGGCATCTGCCCGGATAGGCGATGAGCCGATACGAGCTGTCGATTTACAATTTCAGGGCACCGGCTCTGAAGTGAATGCGAACCTCAAGCTTAACCTTCCCGCCGGTGCGGCAAATGCTACCCTCCGGTACGAACCTGCAACCCAGGCGTACCAGGCTGAACTTCACGCGCCCGGCGTGAAGCTTGATCAGTTGGAAACGCTGAAGGCTCGCAAGCTGGGAATTAAAGGCGTGCTGGACGTGAATGCCACCGGACGAGGCACGCTACAAGACCCACAGGTGCAGGCCACGATTGAAGTGCCGCAGCTTCGGGTTCGCGACCAGGTGATTCGCGGACTGAAGTTGCAGAGCGACGTGGACAACAAGGTTGCGAATTTCACTCTCGATTCAGACGTCCTGAACACGCACGCGGGCGGACACGGCACCGTTCAATTAAGCGGCGACTACCTTGCCGACATAAGCCTCGATACACAATCAATCCCTCTTGCACCGTTGGTGGCGCTTTACGCTCCCTCCCAGGCCGGAAATGTGACGGGGCAGACCGAATTTCATGCTACTGTGCGCGGCCCACTCAAGGACAAGAGTCGTCTTGAAGCGCATTTGCGCATACCGCAGCTGGCCGTGAACTATAAAGACAGCATCCAGCTGGCAGCAACGGCGCCGATTCAGGCTGACTTGGCCAAAGGTGTACTGAATGTGCAGCCTTCAAGCATTCGCGGTACCGGAACCGAAGTGACGTTCCAAGCGAATGTGCCGGTCGCCAAAGATGATCCGGCAACCATCATGGTCCGCGGGAGCGTCGATCTCCGGCTGGCCCAGTTGATGAGCCCCGACATCGCCAGCGCGGGCCAACTTCACTTTGATATCGATTCTTCCGGCCGCCGCTCTGAGCAAAATACTGAAGGACAGATTCGGATCGTCAATGCCAGTTTCGCCGCTGCAGGGGCTCCTCTCGGGCTGCAGAACGGAAACGGCGTTCTCACCCTCACTCGCGACCGCTTAGATGTCACGCAGTTCAAAGGCAATGTGGGCGGAGGTAACGTGACAGCCAGTGGGGGAATTGTCTACCGGCCTCAGTTGCAGTTCGATCTGGCGATGGCTGCTCAAGGCGTACGTATGCTCTACGATCAAAGTGTGCGGACGACTTTAGCCTCGAACCTATCTCTAACGGGGACCTCGGATAACGCTCTCCTCACCGGGCAGGTCAGCGTGGAGCAACTCTCGTTCACATCGGATTTCGACATCTCGGATTTGATGAGTCAGTTTGGTGGCGATGAGGCGCCACCGCCAGCTCAAGGATTTAGTCAAAACCTCGCCTTGGATGTCGGCATTGAGACCCCGCAGGGACTCAACCTCACCAGCCGTACCCTCAGCCTCGCCGGTTCCGCGAATTTGCACCTCCGCGGCACCGCGGCGCAGCCCGTGTTGCTGGGACGCATGAACTTGAGTGGAGGAGATCTGATCTTCTCTGGCAATCGTTACAAGCTACAGGGAGGAACCATCGACTTCGCCAGCACTACGCGGACCCAGCCGGTGGTCGATGTGGCGGTCAATACAACCATCAGCCAATACGACATTCAAATGCACTTCTGGGGGCCTGCTGATCATCTCCATACCAACTACGCGTCCGATCCGGCACTGCCGCCGTCGGACATTATTAATCTGATCGCTTTTGGAAAAACATCGGAAGCGGCCGCGGCGAATCCCACCCCGCCAGGCGACTTGGGTGCTCAATCTCTGATTGCATCACAGGTCAGCAATCAGGTCACCAGCCGGGTGGAAAAACTGGCAGGCATTTCCCAATTGTCCATCGACCCTCTTTTGGGAAACAATCAGCAAAATCCAGGCGCGCGTGTGGCCATTCAACAAAGAGTAACCAGCAAGATTTTCGTGACATTCTCTGCCGACGTGACTTCGACCGACCGTCAGGTGGTTAAGTTCGAATACCAGATCAATCGCAGAACGTCGTTCAACACGGTTCGTGACCAGAACGGCGGCTTCTCGTTCGAAACAGCTTTTCGGAAGCAATGGTGAGACCAAGCCCGCTTTTTTTTGGCACCGAACACGAGCAGAGCAACTCCGGAGGTGTACCCATGGCGCCTAAACCGCAGTCTGTCACACTTAACTGGAGAAATCAGGCAGAAAACAACTGTGAATACCCAATAAGGGGCGTATTTTGCTCGCCAAACAGGACCGAGTAAGAAATGATGTTCATCAGTGACGGCCAATCAACTTGGTGCCTCGTTGAAGAAAACGGGAAAAGAGATTATTGAGTGAGTATGGCATTCGAGCAGCATGAACCTTAAGAGTGGCAACGCCGCCGTTCACTCTCTGCCAACATCTGACCTCACCACTGCATCTTCATATCGGCGATACTATCGTCTGGGAGACACCGCATGAAATTCAAGAGGCAAGAATCGCTTCTTAACGTCCTGCTCGGCACCGGTCTTTATCTGTTTGATAACCTGCGTGAGCGCCTGCCGGACAATATGGACAGCGTTAAGAGTAGAGTCAGGGACACGTATGATACTGCGTCCCAGCGCGTCAGTCGTGCCACCGACGCTCTTCGCGGCGAAGAAGATTCCCATGTATTCGGCAAAGTCGGTGCTCTGTTGATCGGAGTGGGCGTCGGCGTAGGAGTGGGCCTGCTAATCGCACCGGCGAGTGGTGAAGAAACTCGAGCCGACATCGCCGAGAAGATCTCGGACATCGGCGACAAAGTCCGTGAGCGCACTGAGAAAAAGCCGCAGGGAGCAGCTGGAACTCACGGCCAATAAGAACGGGTCGTCAGACAAGGCCCGAGACAATAAGAGATGGCGCTGATTGCGCGGTCTTTCTGTGTCTGCACGTTGGTGCTTGAGTGCGGTGATTGGTGTGGTGTGACGGAGCAAAGCGATAGAGTCCAGTGCATTCTCGCTTGTGTCAGCGTACTGGGTAGTTGCAGCTGATACATTTTGTAAGTTGCTGCTTAATAAGCCGGTTCGGAGCGGGCAATTGGCGGCGAAATGGCTGTTAGTAACACAAAACAAACGGGATATTTGATTCTTTCAAAAACGGAAGCTTTCGATGACAGAAATATCTCCGTTGCCGGCACCGCTGGCAGCGCGGGGGTTGTGGGGGTTCTGCCGGCCCCTAAGAACGCGCTTGTATTAACTGATCCGGGTAACTTCTGTGCGGTCAGCAGTGCAGCCCGGATAACCCCTCATGTGCTTAAGTCATCACAGTCGTCGGTGAGAGTAGCCAATAGTCGCGTCAAATGGGCAGCGCCGTGGTGCGAGGTGTTGTCGCTCCTTCTGCTATTCCCCTCTTCAGTGCTGGCGCAAAGTAGCCCGCGGGAATTGGTCGTGAAGATGGTTCAGAACGAACTGGAGTCACAAAAGGATCCACGATATTGGATGTATCTGGACAGTAGGCAAAAACCAGGGAGAACCCAGGTGGACAGGGTTGTCCAAACGCCGGAGTGTTGGGTGTCGTGGCCGGTCTCGGTGAACGGGTATACAGCAACGGAGAAAGAAACACGCGAAGCGCGCAACCAGGTAGAGTCGCTGGTGAACGATCCCAGCGCAAGAGAAAAGAACAGAGACGAAATCGACGCGGACAGCCGCAAATCGGCTGCGCTGTTGAAGCTGTTGCCTGACGCATTCCAGTTCACGAGAGATGGCCGCCAGGGCAGGTCTGTCCGGCTGAAATTCCGGCCTGATCCCGGGTATCGGCCGCGCAGCAATGAAGCCAAAGTGTTCCATAGTATGGAAGGGATCCTGCTGATTGACGCCAGTCAAATCCGTCTGGCGAAGCTCTCGGGAAAATTGATGTCGGACGTCGAATTCGGATTTGGAATTCTAGGCAAGCTGCAAAAAGGAGGAACTTTTGAAGTTGTCCAATCCGAAGTTGCCCCAAGGGACTGGGAGGTTTCCCTTCTCGATGTGCACATTACCGGCCGGGCATTGTTATTCCACACCATTGGCGAGCAGCAACATGAGGTCAGAAGCGATTTCCAGGCGGTGCCGCCAGACCTGAGCCTCGGGGACGCGGCATCCAAGGCAACCGGGAATTCGAACCAGGCCCTTGCGAGATCACACGGTTCGCGATAGGGTGGCAGGCCACTTTCCCATGTTCACCAATCCGACCCTACCGCCTTCACGCGCTGGTTCGAATTGCAGGCTCGACATTCTCGTTTACGCGTATTGCAGCATACTTAGGCAGTCCCGGTCATTTGCTGGCGAGCGAGCAAAGAATTAGTCCTGATAATAGCGCTTGTGTCCATGAATGGAGTAGTTGTTCCCGGGTTGGTCCGGAAGTTTAGACGGTTTTTTGTTGGCCAGCCTGTATACGAAAAAAAGGTCTTGTATACGTCTTTTCGCTCCGGCGCGGGTGTCAGATCGTGACGGCAACAATTGAGTCCAAACCAGCAAGGGGCTACGCTACTGCCCTCTCGCTCTGTCTGCAAATGGCCGCGTCAAGCCCGATTTGGTCATCGTCAACGGCCAGCAGGAACGACACGCCGAAGGTGCCTACTACCTTGAGTGGCGCGAGAACGGCAAGCGGGTGCGCCTGTCGGTGGGCAAAGATGCAGCCGATGCCAGCGCGAGACGGCTATGCAAAGAAGCCGAGTTGAACGCGGTGAACCACGGCGTCTGCGTGGTACCGGAGAACGGCAACGGACATCGGTCACTCTCTACGACCGTGGCCGAGTACCTTGAGGAAACGAAGCTCAGCAAGAAACCGAAGACGACAGCAGCGTACAGCACGGCTCTCGCGTACTTCGTGGAGTCCTGCCACAAGATCAATCTGGCAGACGTTGACCGCAAGGACTTGCTCAAGTTCGCAGCCTTCCTTCGGGATGAGAAGGGTCAGGTACAACGTCTGGAAGATCTTTCAGAAGCTGGGGGAAAACCCAAGGGGAAGAAATGCAAGGGCATGGACGGCCTCATAGAGGAAGGCTCGGAGGTCATTGAAGAAGACTTTGAGGGCTCTGTAAAGGACGCAGCTTTGATCGGCGCCGCACAGCGTGTTGAACACTACGAAATAGCCGGATACGGCACAGTACGCAGCATGGCTGAAACACTCGGCGAAGATGACCATGTCTCTCTTCTTGAGGAAACGCTTGAAGAGGAGAAAGAAACGGATGAGAAGTTGACCCAACTCGCAGAACAGATCAATAAAGAGGCCAGTCGGCTGACTAACGAAAAGGTCGCGCAGGGTACGGAAAAGGAAAGAGGTCGCACGCGGAAGATCGCTTAAGGGTCGTGTGGAGGGCAGGAGGGCGTCGGCTCACCTGCCCGCCCGGCCACAAGCCCAGGCTTCCAAATGGCAAAGACACTGCCCTGTTGTTCCAACACGCCCGTCGCGGTTTGACGATTTCAAACCTTTTCCTGAGCAATACAGCACATTGATGCGCACCTATAGCCCCTCCTTCGCAGAAGGAGGGCAGGGGCGGAGCTATCATGGCGTCGGCCATTGGGTCACGGAGTGTCCGACATGACCGTGGACGATTTTCTTCAATCACTGACAGGTGCTTTTTGGGGACGGTGCAACATGAGGAGGCGATGAGAACATCCGAGAGATGGCGAGCGCGCGGGTTGTGATGCTCGAATCGCTTCGCATCGACCACCTCAAGGGCAGGCATGGAAAAACCACCTGAACTCAGAGAGAACGGCACGCCGCCGGCGGTTCTCAGCAATGCCGAAATCGCCGATCGGCTGTCCGGTCTCGCCCAAATGCTGTCCACGCAAAAGGAAAATCCTTACAAGGTGAAGGCCTATCACCGAGCCGCTGCGCGCATCCGCAACTTGCCGGACAGTCTTGACGAGATGGTGCGCCATGAAGAGGATCTGACGCGGTTTTCCGGCATCGGAACCGGCATCGCGAGTGCGATCCGGGAAATCGTCAAGACTGGAACGCTGGCCAAGCTGGAAAGGCTGCGCGGTGAGGCCACGCCCGCGGTGGCGGAACTGAGTGGGCATCCCCGGCTCGATCCAAAACGTGTGCTGCGCGTTTACAAGAAACTCAATATTTCCTCGCTCGCCGAATTGCGTGAGCGCATCGAGAATGGCGAAATCGAGAAGATCTTCGGAAGCCGCATGGCGCAGCACATCCGGCAGGGCCTAACCGAGACGCACGCCATGCTGCTATATCGGGCGGACGATCTGCGTGAGCTGATCGAGGAATTTCTGCTTAATGCCTGCCGCGTGCGCCGCGCGGATGTCGCCGGTGATTACAGGCGCCGCGTCGAGGTGATCGAGGAACTTGTCTTTGTCATCGAGACTGACGATTTTCCGAAGGTGATCGAACGAATGCAGCGTTATGGCGGACGAACGCCCCTTATCGAAGCCGGCGCTGACCATGCATCCTTCGCGCTGTCGTCAGGCCTCCTGCTGCGGCTGCAGCGGTCGGCGGACGAAGACTGGGGCTTTCACCTGGTCGCCTGCACCGGCTCCAAAACTCATCTGAAAAAACTGACGGCCGCAACGGTGCCGCTGCGTGAACTCAGGAGTCAGAGCTTCACCTCGGAGAAAATGCTTTATCGGCGCTTCGGCCTGCAATACATCGAGCCGGAGCTGCGCGAAGGCTATGACGAAATAGAGCGAGCGAAGACGGGCACCCTCCCCCGCCTCGTGACCGCGAAGGATATTCGCGGCGAGCTGCACGCGCACTCACTGTCGAGCGATGGCGTCGATTCAATCGAAGACATGGCGCAAGCCGTGCGCGAACGGGGTTATGAATATATCGGCATCACGGATCATTCCCAGAGCCTGAGGATCGCGGGCGGTGTTTCCGTTGGCGATCTCTGGCAGCAGATACGTCATATCGACAAGGTGAACAGAAGGCTGCGCAGCTTTCGCATACTCAAATCAAGCGAAGTGGATATCCTGGCAGACGGCTCGCTCGACTATCCGGATGAGCTGTTGAAAGAGCTCGATTACACGGTGTGCTCGATACACTCGCGTTTCGCCCTAGACAAAATAGCGCAGACGGAGCGTCTGCTGCGCGCCATGGACAACCGGTATTTCAATATTCTCGGGCACGCGACGGGCCGACTGCTGCTCAAGCGTCCCGGCTACGAGGTCGAGATAGAACGCGTCATCGATCACGCGCGGCAGAATGGCTGCTTCGTCGAAATCAATTCTAGTCCTGACCGGCTCGACCTGTCGGCCGAGAACGCCCGCCGGGCGGCCGCGGCGGGCGTGATGATAGCGGTTTCCACCGACTCCCATAGCACGGGCGAGCTTGAACTCGTGCGCTGCGGCCTAGATCAGGCGCGCCGGGCGGGCCTGCAAAAAAGCGACACCCTCAACAGCCTGCCATGGAGCAAGCTGCAGCGTCTCTTCCGGCGTTAGCCGAGAACCGTAGAGGTCCTTGCGAAAGCGTGCGAAGACTGCACCCTTGAAACCTATGTCCAAGTCCGCAAATGCATTCTGATTCTTTTCGTCGGCTGGGCACTGGTTTCGTGCTCGCGCCCGAAGACCATCTCGCGCGATGAGCTGCGTTCAGACCTTTTGGCGGCCGCCGGTGTCACATGCACCGAGCGACCCGAATTCTGAGCCCGGGGAAAATTGAAAGACCTTTTGGCTGACGTGCAGGAAGCTTTAGGAACATTTTCCCGGAGCGTTGATTTGCCCTTTCCTCATGCAGCGTTGCTCTGCGGACTGGCAACGACGGCGGTCTGTAAATCATTGCCGGAGGCCGGTTGCAGCACAAGTCCTGCCTGCCTCTTCCCAGGCTTGCACCTTGGGGGCGCTCGCCAGCGAAGAATATTCTCAAGGCTAATCCCGTCGGGTCATCCCCCGATCTCAGCCGGGATCCACCCGACGACCCGGCACT
>Ga0310813_10001986_pt1 | contig 12440 bp, 8 predicted proteins | sample YN3metagenome_FD_203086 | JGI IMG/M metagenome (GOLD analysis project Ga0310813, IMG submission 203086) | Soil microbial communities from experimental microcosm in Duke University, North Carolina, United States - YN3 | ecosystem: Engineered > Artificial ecosystem > Soil microcosm > Unclassified ...
TTCATTTTCGGCCATGGCCACGGCGGCGGTTGCGGCGCTGACGGCCGCCGCGGGCGCCGTAGCAGCGCCTTCCGATGCGCTGATTGCTGCAGCGAAGCAGGAAGGCCAACTCACGGTGATCGCGCTGCCGCACGACTGGTGCGGCTATGGGCCGATGATTACCGCGTTCCAGAAGAAATACGGCATCAAGATCAACGAGCTGAATCCGGACGCCGGTTCCGGCGACGAAATCGAAGCAATCAAGGCCAACAAGGGCAACAAGGGGCCGCAGGCGCCGGACGTGATCGACGTCGGCCTGTCGTTCGGACCGTCGGCGAAGGCGGCGGGGCTGTTGCAGCCGTACAAGGTATCGACGTGGAAGTCGATCCCCGACGAATCGAAGGACGCCGAAGGCTACTGGTACGGCGACTACTACGGCGTGCTCGCGTTCGAAGTGAACGCCGATATGATCGACAAGCTGCCGACCGACTGGTCTGACCTGCAGAAGGCTGACTACAAGAACGCGGTGTCGCTGGCGGGCGATCCGCGCTCGGCCAACCAGGCGATCCAGGCCGTGTACGCCGCGGGTCTTTCGCAAAGCAAGGGAGACGCGAGCAAGGCCGATCAGGCGGGTCTGAAGTTTTTCGCCGATCTGAACAAAAGCGGCAACTTCGTACCGGTGATCGGCAAGGCGGCGTCGCTCGCGCAGGGCACGACGCCGATCATCGTACGCTGGGACTACAACGCGCTTGCCGATCGCGACACGCTGAAGGGCAATCCGAAGGTCCAGGTGATCGTGCCGAAGACCGGCGTGGTGGCGGGCGTGTATGTGCAGGCAATCAGCGCCTACGCCCCTCATCCGAACGCAGCGAAGCTGTGGATGGAGTACCTGTACTCGGACGAAGGTCAACTCGGCTGGCTGGCCGGCTACTGTCACCCGATGCGCTACAACGAACTGGCTGCCGCGAAGAAGGTGCCGCAGGTGCTGCTCGACAAGCTGCCGCCGCCTCAGTCCTACAGGAATGCGGTGTTCCCGTCGTTGAAGCAGCAGGATGCGACGAAGGAGACCGTGACGAAGCAGTGGGACCAGGTGGTCGGCGCGAACGTCAAGTAACCGGCCTGTCGCGTCGCAAGCCGGCCGCAGATCGAGCGCGGTACGGCGTGCGGTGCTGGTACACGGCGGCGCTTGCGGGCGGGCTCGACTGGATCGCAACGGGCGGCCCCGGCAACGCTCCGGCTCGGGCAATGGCAACAGCCCTGCCTGAACCGGCGCGGCAGCATTGCTGGCCCCGCCCGCACCGCCGCGCCTACCGAAACTTGCAGATGCAGAGTGACTGACAGATGACCGCTTCATCGAACACTGCTGCGCACGACCGCGGGCCGGGCCTGCCGATTCCGCCTGGTTCCGCCGCACCGCACGCAAACCGGCGCGACAAGCCATCCGCTTGGACATGGCTCGGCGTGTTGCCGTTTTTCGTGTTCGCGCTGCTGTTCCTGATCTTGCCGACTGCCTTTCTGATGGTCGGCGCTTTCCAGGACGCGCAGGGCCACTTCACGCTTGCCAATTTCCGCGATCTGTTCCAGCCCGGCATCCTCGATGCGTACTGGATCAGCTTCAAGGTCAGCGCCGCATCCGCGTTAGGCGGCGCGTTGTTCGGCTCGCTGCTCGCATGGGCCGCGGTGCAGGGCCGCTTGCCCGGCTGGATCCGTCCAACGCTGCTGACGTTCTCCGGCGTCGCGTCGAATTTTGCCGGCGTGCCGCTGGCGTTCGCGTTCATCTGCACACTGGGCCGCGTCGGCCTCGTCACCGTGCTGCTGAAGAAGTACGCGGACATCAACCTGTACTCGACGGGCTTCAGCATCCTGAGCTTCTGGGGGCTGACGCTTACGTACCTGTATTTCCAGATTCCGCTGATGATCCTGATCGTCGCGCCCGCGCTCGACGGCCTGAAGCGAGAGTGGCGCGAAGCCTGCGACTGCCTCGGCGGCACCGCGCTGCAGTACTGGCGTCACGTCGCGCTGCCGGTGCTCTGGCCGAGCATCATGGGCGCAACGCTGCTGCTGTTCGCCAACGCGTTCGGCGCAGTCGCGACCGCTTACGCGCTGACCGGCAGTTCGCTGAACATCGTGACGATCCTGTTGTACGCGCAGATTCGCGGCGACGTGATGCACAACGAGAACCTCGGCTACGCGCTCGCCCTCGGCATGATCGTCGTGACAGGGCTCGCCAACGGCGGCTATATCTGGCTGCGCTCGCGAGCCGAAAGGGGGCGCCGGTGAACCGCCAGTCGCGTGTCGGCGCGTGGACGGCGATCATCGTCGGTACGCTGTATTTTCTGATCCCGCTCGCCGCTACTTTCGAATTCAGCCTGCGGATGCGGCGCGGCAGTTACAGCTTCGACGCGTATCGCGTGGTGCTGTCCGATCCGAACTTTCAGGCGTCGTTCGGCTATTCGCTGCTGATGGCGCTGCTGACCATCGTGGTCGGCGTGCTGCTGGTGGTGCCCACCGCGTGGTGGGTGCAGCTGCGTATGCCGAAGCTGCGCGGCATCGTCGAATTCATTACGCTGCTGCCGCTGGTAATACCGGCGATCGTGATCGTGTTCGGCTATCTGCGCATCTACAACAGCAGTTCGGTGCTGCCGCTCACCAGCAATGAACGCGCGACCGATCTGCTGCTGGTCTTCGGCTACGTGACGCTGTCGCTGCCATACATGTATCGCGCGGTCGACGCGAGTCTGCGCGCGGTCGACATCCGCTCGCTGACCGAAGCCGCCGAATGCCTCGGCGCCAACTGGCCGACGATTCTGTGCAAGGTAATCCTGCCGAACATCCGCTCGGGCATCCTGTCCGGCGCGTTCCTGACTTTCGCGGTAGTGATCGGCGAATTCACGATCGCCAGCCTGCTCGATCGGCCGGCGTTCGGACCTTATCTGCAACTGGTCGGCGCGAATCGCGCCTACGAACCCTCGGCGCTAGCGATCATCGCATTCGCGGTGACGTGGGCATCGATGGGACTGATCCAGGTATTCGGCTCGGCGCGCGCGCTGACGCCGCAGCGGCCCTGACCGGGCGAACCCAACACAACCGCGGCGCACAGAGGCATCCACCGATGGCTTTCCTCGCAATCGACGACCTGCACAAGACCTTCGGGTCGAACACGGCATTGCACCGCTTCGATATGCAGATCGAGCGCGGCGAATTCATCACGTTTCTCGGTCCGTCGGGCTGCGGCAAGACGACCGTGCTGCGGATGATCGCCGGCTTCGAAACGCCGACGCGCGGCACGATCCGCATCGACGGCCGCGACGTCACGCATCTGCGCACGCGGCAACGCAACGTCGGCATGGTGTTTCAGTCGTACGCGCTGTTTCCGAACATGACGGTGGCGGACAACATCGGCTTCGGGCTGCGCGTGGCGCGGCGGCCGCAGCCGGAAATCCGCAAGCGCGTGGCCGAAATGCTCGAACTGATCAAGCTGTCGGCGCTGGGCGAGCGCTATCCGTGGCAATTGTCGGGCGGGCAGCAGCAACGCGTCGCATTGGCTCGCGCGCTGGCGAGCAAGCCGCAGGTGCTGCTGCTCGACGAACCGCTGTCGGCGCTCGACGCGAAAATCCGCATCTCGCTGCGTCAGGACATTCGTGCGCTGCAGCGCGAACTGGGCATCACGTCGATCTTCGTCACGCACGACCAGGAAGAAGCCCTGTCGATTTCCGACCGCATCGCGGTGATGAACGAAGGCCGCATCGAGCAGATCGGTACGCCGCTCGAGATCTACAACTATCCGCGCACGCGCTTCGTCGCGTCATTCGTCGGCACGCTGAATATCCTGTCCGGCAAGGTGGTCGATCCGGCCGCCGGTCGCATGGCGGTCGACGGCCAGCCGCTTACCACCACGCGGCCGCTGGCCGCCAGCGATGCCGGCAAGGAGCGGCTGCTGGCGCTGCGCCCCGAAGCCATCGTGCTCGAAGCGCCGGCCGCCGGCCGCAACAGCTTGCAGGCGATCGTCGAAGAAGTGAGTTTTCTCGGTGCGGTGGTGCGCATCCGCACCCGGGTGCGTGATGCGGTGATCTCACTGGATCTGTTCAACGATCCGAACCGCATTCTTCCGCAGCGCGGCGAGCCCGTCGCGCTCGGCTTTTCGCATGAAAACCTGCTGGTGCTCGAAGAGGGCGTCTGACAGTCGACGCCTGCGCTCCAGGGTAAGCCCTTACGTGCGGAGTCCGGATTCTCCGACACCGGCTTTCCGGATTTCCGGAAAGCCGGAACCGCACGCTTGCACTCCTGAGAATAAGCCTTAAAAATCAATACACCGTCGCGTACCGCGGCTTGGCATCGACCTTGCAATGTGACCGGCCAGCACGCTACGGACGTGCGCACAACTAAAGCAAAGGAGACTACGATGCCTGAATTCCTGTACCGGTACTTCTGAAATCGTCGTCTTGTAGCGGCCCGCCAGCCGCGCATGGGTGTCGACGCATTTCACCGTGCCGCATGGCGAGCCGATGGCTCACTCCATCACAGGAAACATCGTGAAGAAACCCTTCTACAAAATCCTCTATGTCCAGGTGATCTTCGCGATCATCATTGGCATCCTTCTCGGACACTTCTCGCCGGCCTTCGCGGTCGACATGAAACCGCTCGGCGATGGCTTCATCAAGCTGATCAAGATGGTGATCGGGCCGATCATCTTCTGTACCGTCGTGACCGGCATCGCCGGCATGCAGGACATGAAGAAAGTCGGCCGCGTCGGCGGCAAGGCGCTGCTGTACTTCGAAGTGGTGTCGACTTTCGCGCTGGTGCTCGGCCTGATCGCCACGCACGTGCTGAAGCCGGGCGTCGGTTTCAACATCGATCCGGCCACGCTCGACGGCAAGGCGGTCGCTTCGTACGCAGCGAAGGCGCACGGCCAGACCACGGTCGACTTCCTGATGCACATCATTCCGGACACGATCTCGTCGGCGTTCGCACAAGGCGAAATCCTGCAGATCCTGCTGGTCGCACTGCTGTTCGGCAGCGTGCTGGCCACGATCGGCGAGCGCGGCAAGGTCGTTACCGATTTCATCGAAGGCATCTCGGGCGTGCTGTTCGGCATCGTGCGCATCATCACGAAGCTCGCACCGATCGGCGCGTTCGGCGCGATGGCGTTCACCATCGGCAAGTACGGCATCGGCTCGCTGCTGCCGCTGCTGAAGCTGATCGGTACGTTCTATCTGACTTCGATCGTGTTCGTGGTGGTAGTGCTCGGCACCATCGCGCGCGTGGTGGGCTTCAACATCCTGCGCTTCGTCGCGTACATCAAGGAAGAGATGCTGATCGTGCTCGGCACGAGCTCGTCGGAAGCGGCGCTGCCGCAACTGATGCTGAAGCTCGAGAAGCTCGGCTGCTCGCGCTCGGTGGTGGGCCTCGTGGTGCCGACCGGCTACTCGTTCAACCTCGACGGCACCAACATCTACATGACGATGGCCGTGCTGTTCATCGCGCAGGCCACCAACACCGATCTGACGCTGACGCAACAGCTGACGCTGCTCGCGGTGACCATGCTGACCTCGAAGGGCGCCAGCGGCGTGACCGGCGCAGGCTTCATCACGCTGGCGGCGACGCTGGCCGTGGTGCCGACGATTCCGCTGTCGGGCATGGTGCTGATCCTTGGTATCGACCGCTTCATGAGCGAATGCCGCGCGCTGACGAACATCGTCGGCAATGGCGTCGCGACCGTGGTCGTGTCGGCCTGGGAACGCGAGCTCGACCGCTCGAAGCTGCGCGCGGTGATGCGCCGCGACGTATCGGTCAGCGAAACGGCCGAAGTCTGAGCCATGAAGACGACGGCGCCGGCAGCCGCGGCGCCGTTGCGGCCCGCGCAGCCGCGGCATCAGCCGCATGCGTGTGGCGACGACGATGGGGACGGTGCGGCGCGGTATGCCACAATAGGCGATCCCCATCGACCTGATTTCGCCATCGTGACGCGCCGCCTGCTGGTTCTATTCGCGCTCGTCGCCGGGCTCGCGGCGGCATGTGGGCTGACGTGGTCGATTACGTGGCAGCGCGGGATCGAGGCGCTGCGGCTCAATGCGGCAGCACGTGCCGACCGCACCACCAGCGCACTGAAAAGCACGCTCGAGCGCTACGAATCGCTGCCTTATCTGCTCGCCGAACATCCGGTCGTGCAGGACGTGGTCGTGAATCCGGACGAGGCTCACGTCGCGCGCGCGAATCACTATCTCGAAGACCTGAATCGCCAGGCGCGCGCGAACGTCACTTACATCATCAAAGCCGACGGCCTGTGCGTCGCCGCCAGCAACTGGCGCGATGCGGACAGCTTCGTCGGCGTCGAATATCTGTTCCGTCCGTACTTCAACGACGGCGTGCAGGGTCGCGTCGGCCGCTTCTTCGGCATCGGCACGACGTCGCACGATCCGGGCTATTTCATCTCGCAACCGGTGCTGCGCGACGGCAAGATCGTCGGCGTGGCCGTGGTGAAGCTCAATCTCGAATGGTTTCAGGGCGCGGATGCGTCGGAGCCGATGCTGGTCACCGACGATCACGGTGTGATCTTTCTGTCGTCGATGCCGGCGTGGAAGTACCACACCGTGCAGCCGCTGTCGCCCGCCGTGATGGAGTCGATCCGGCACACCCGCCAGTACGCGCAACAGCAGATCTCGCCGCTGCCGATGACGATCGAGCGCACGCTGCAGGGCGATGCGCAGATCGTGCGCATCGGCGGCACGCGCTCGGCGCCGCGCTATCTCGCGTCGAGCCGCGCGCTCGGCGAGCCGGACTGGCATCTGATCACGATGTCGCCGATCGATCCGGTCGATGCGGATGCGCGTTACGCGACCATCATCACTGGCTTCGGCTACGTGTCGTTGTGTCTGCTGGCGTTTTACTGGCGCATGCGCCGCGCGCGCGTGCGCGAGGTGATGCGCAGCCGCACACTGCTGCAGAAGGCCTACGCGGAACTGAACCAGCGCGTGGCCGAGCGCACCGCGGATCTGTCGCAGGCCAACGAGCAGCTGAAAAACGAAGTGCGCGAACGCGCACGCGCCGAACAGGAACTGCGCGCCGCGCACGACGAGCTGATCCAGGCGAGCAAGCTCGCTGCGCTCGGCCAGATGGCGGCTGGCATCACGCATGAGCTGAACCAGCCGCTCGCCGCACTGCGCAGCTTTTCGGACAACACGCGCGTGTTGCTCGAACGCGGCGACCAGGCCGCCGCTCATGAGAACCTCGAAGCGATTGCCGCGCTCACCGAGCGGATGGGCAAGATCACCAACCAGCTGAAACTGTTCGTCGGCCGTGCGCGGCCGCGCAATGCGCGCGCGCCGGTCGCGCGCGCGCTGCGCAATGTGCTCGCGCTGCTGCAAAAGCGCCTGCAGGGTGTCGGCGTCAACGTCACGATGCTCGATGCGATGACCGCGACGCACGCGTCGCGGCCGCTGCGCGAGCCGTTCGACGTCAACGCGGAGCATCCGCAGGTGGTCGTCAATTGCGACGATCTGCGGCTCGAGCAGGTGCTGATCAACCTGCTCGGCAATGCGCTCGATGCGGTGGCCGCCACGCCCGCGCCGCGCATCGCGATCGATATGGAGGCGAGCGAAAGCTCGCTGGCGATCACGGTGCGCGACAACGGCCCCGGCATCGCGCCGGATGTGCTGCCGCGCCTGTTCGAGCCGTTCTTCACGACCAAGGAGATGGGGCAGGGGCTCGGCCTCGGCCTCGCGATTTCGTCATCGATTGCGCGCGATTGCGGCGGCTTGCTGGTCGCGCGCAACGAGCCCGATGGCGGCGCAGCCTTCGTGCTGACGCTGCATCGCGCGCGCACGCCGGTCAGCGATCCGCTCGCGGCCGGTACCTGAATTCAAGTGGCAACGATCATGGTGAATCAAGGTTTGGTGCTGTACATCGAAGACGACGAGCTGGTGCGACGCGCCAGCGTGCAGAGCCTGCAACTCGCGGGCTTCGAGGTGATCGGGCATGCGTCGGTCGAAGCCGCCGCGAAGCTGATCAGCGACGAGTTTGCCGGCGTGATCGTCAGCGACATCCGGCTGCCGGGCGCGAGCGGACTCGATCTGCTGGCGCAGTGCCACGAGCGCGCGCCCGATGTGCCGGTGATTCTCGTCACCGGCCATGGCGATATCTCGATGGCCGTGCAGGCAATGCGCGATGGCGCGTACGACTTTATCGAAAAGCCGTTTCCGTCGGAGCGGCTGGTCGAGACTGTGCGGCGCGCGCTGGAGCGGCGCACGCTGCTGCTCGAAAACCTCGCGTTGCGCCGCGAGCTGGCCGGGCAAAGCTCGGTCGCGCCACGCATCATCGGCCGCAGCCCGGCGATCGAGCAGGTGCGACGCCTGATCGCCAACGTCGCGCCGACCGACGCGGCAGTGCTGATCAACGGCGATACCGGCGCCGGCAAGGAACTGATCGCGCGCAGTCTGCATGAGCTTTCGCCGCGGCGCGACAAGCCGTTTATCGCGGTGAACTGCGGCGCGCTGCCCGAGCAGATGTTCGAATCCGAGATGTTCGGCTATGAGCCGGGCGCTTTCACCGGTGCGGCCAAACGACGTGTCGGCAAGCTCGAGCACGCGTCGGGCGGTACGCTGTTTCTCGACGAGATCGAAAGCATGCCGCTCGCGCTGCAGGTCAAGCTGCTGCGCGTGCTGCAGGACGGCGTGCTCGAGCGGCTCGGTTCGAACCAGCCGATTCAGGTCGACTGCCGCATCGTCGCGGCGGCCAAAGGCGATATGTCGGAGCACGTCGCGGCGGGCACGTTCCGGCGCGATCTGCTGTACCGGCTCAACGTTGTGACCATTGCGCTGCCGCCGCTCGCCGAGCGCCGCGAAGATATCGTGCCGCTGTTCGAACATTTTCTGCTGGATGCGGCGGTGCGTTATCAACGGCCTGCGCCGATGCTCACCGACCGGCAGCGCACCGGGCTGATGCAGCGCGAGTGGCCCGGCAACGTGCGCGAGTTGCGCAATGCCGCCGATCGCTTCGTGCTCGGCATCGTCGACGATACGGTGGCGACTTCAGTGGAAGAAGCGTCGACGCAATCGCTGAAGGAGCGTGTCGAACAGTTCGAGCGTGCGGTGATCGCGGAGGCGCTCGAACAGACGGGTGGCGCGGTCGCCGTGGCCGCTGACCGGCTGCAGGTCGGCAAGGCCACGCTGTACGAGAAGATCAAGCGCTATGGCCTCGCAGCGCGCGGGGATGGCGAGCGGTAGCGGGCGCTCGTGGTCATCAAGCCACGTCCTGCGAGCGGATGAACATCCCGTAGTTCTCCGCGTTGTGAGCCGCGGCCCAGTTGCTGCGCTTTGCTAGCGCGTGCACGTTGTTCGGGCCGTACAGCAGATCCTTCGTGCCACCGATGTCGTTGAAGTGGCTGAGTTCGTGCGCAATCGTCGCCTCGAGCGTTTTCGGGCCGAATGGATAGTCGAACAGGTGTGGCCGGATGTAGATGCGATGTCCGGCGACGGCCGGAAACACGTGCGCCATTTCCCAGTTATCGCGCGTGCGGGGCAACCCGGCGAACACCAGGTTGCCGTTTGCCAGCGCGCGCTGAATGTTCGTCAGCACCCGCTCGACTTCCCGCACGCTCGCTTTGCCCGGAAAGCCAAACCAGTTCTGATAGTTGCGATCGAGTCCGCCAGTCTGGTGAATGCGTGCGAGCGCGACATCCACCATACGCTTCGTGCGCCGGGCGGCGTTGCGCAGCAGCTGCCTTTGCCGGTCGGTAAAGCCGTCCAGGAAGCGCGGTTCGCCTGCGGGGCGCGCGAGCGAGCGGGCGTCGTCGCGAGCGTCGCTGGCCGCATAGCGATCGGGTCCGGCCGAGCGGCCGGCATCGCCGGTGCCGCCGGTGGAACCGTTCGTCTGCGAGTCGTCATCGTCGTTGGCGGGCGGCACGTTACCCGCGCTATCGGTGTCGTTACCGCGCATCGCGTCGCCGCCGGGGCCCGACGCAGTGTTCTCGCCGCCACCGGCGCCACCGCCCGGGCCGGATGGCGCGCGGTTGGGGGACGATTGGCACGGGTAGGCGCGGTTCGCTGGTCCGGTCCGTGGCGTCACTCCCGGATTGACGCCGTTGCCTCGATCACGGTGTGAGCCGCCGACCGGCCCGCCGGGCGCGCGGCTTCCGGGCGAGTCCGGCGATAACGCGTCGGGCGTGCCGGCCGTGTCATCCGGCGGCGTGCCGGTCGGCGCTTGTGGTGGTGCTTGCGGCTGCGGTTCCACCGGCGTTGGCGCGTTGCGGCGAGCGTGGCGTATGCGTCGCTCGAGTTCATTCCATATGTCGCGCCGGTATTCGCCGTCTGGCGTCCATGCTTCGCGAAGGTGGTTGCCGCTTTCGTCCCAGCTGTCGCGCGTGTGCGTTCCATCCGCAGTCCATGTGTCGTGCGTGTGCACGCCGGACTTTTCATCCAGCGTGTCGCGCGCGTGCGCACCGCTTGGGTCCCATGTGTCGCGCATGTGCTTGCCGGACTGTTGATCCCACACATCGCGCGTATGCGTGCCGGTCTGCGGATCCCATGAGTCGCGGACCGGCGGTGTGCGCGCGGCATTCGCCGGTTGCGCGGCGGCGGAGTCGTTATCGGAGGTGCGGGCGACGGGTGTCTTGTCTGGAGCTTCGTATGTCGGGTTCGTCGCGGGCAACGCCGTGTCGAGGCTCAATTCGCGGCGATCGGCGTGGCGCGACTGATACGCGGCGAGCGCTCTATCGTTACCGTCGACGTTGAGCATATTGCTCCACGAAGTCGCCGGCACCCATTGCCGTATCGCAGCCAAAGCGCGAGCCGACTCCGTGTTGGTGATGGACGCCGCTGCTGCCTGAGCGTCGGTGTCGCGATATCGACTTGTTCTCATCGGAATTCCCGTCTTCTTAGGTTGGCAGGACGCACAGTGCCCGATCGCGTGTTGCGGTCGGTACGCACGTGATGGAGCCACGAGCGTCGAACGACTGCGCGTTGTTGTGCCGACCTATTTCAGCATCGTCTCGGGGGGCGCTGGCGGTATGGGAGTGACACGGGGAGCCGCGATGGGATCGTTAGCGCGAGGCTGGCGCGTCGTTATGTCGCCGCGGCGCCGGCGCAGTTTTCTGTCGCGCAAACAAAAAAGCCCGCGTGAAATCACGCGGGCTTCTGCAACTGCGGTGTAACGCGTCGATCAGGCCGAGCCGAGCGCCTTGTCGAGCAGCGCGTGGAGCTCCTGGAAGCTCGGCTCGCCGACATAGCGCTTCAGGATCTTGCCTTCGCGATCGATGACAAAGGTGGTCGGCGTGAGCTGCACGTTGCCGAACTGTTTGGCTGCCGAGCCGTCGTCCATCGCGACCTTGAACGGCAGGCTGCGCGTTTGCGCATAGTTGGTGACGTACATCGGCGCGTCGTAGTTCATCGCCACCGCGACGAACTCGAGGCCTTTGCCCTTGTAGCGGTTGTATGTATCGACCATCGCGGGCATTTCCTTCATGCAGGTGTCGCAGTTGGTCGCCCAGAAGTTGACCAGATAGACCTTGCCCTTCAGATCGGCGGTCGACACCTTCTGCCCGGACAGCAGCGTGAACGTGGCATCGGGCACGCGCTGCGTGCCGTTGAAGGCGAAATATCCGGCAACGGCGATCGCGGCGGCGACGACTACCATCGCGATGTAACGGACCGGGCTCGCGCGCCGGGAAACGGTGTCTTGGCTCATGAATCGGACCTCGAGAGGCGCAGTGGATGCGCGAAGGAGCGGTGGGCAACCGCTCGCAGCATTGTAACGTCATTCGGGTACGCGACGGCGACAGCGCAGCGCGACCCGCGAGGACGGATAATAGTGCACTTACCTTTCGGAATACCTGACGCCGTTTCCATGCTTCGTTTCGATTCATGCCATGTTTCATCACGCCGGGCCGCCCGGCGCTTGTCCAGCACGACGGCCGCGCCCACCGCGAACACAGCGGCCCGGACGAACCGGACCGCCGGCTCCCGACACCTGCGGCAGTTGGGCCGCGCGCTTGGCTCGCTGTGTTGCGCGGCCATCCTCGCCGCCTGCTCGCCGACCTACGACTGGCGCACGATCATGAACAACGACAACGGCTATACCGTCGACCTGCCGGCCAAACCGAGCCTCGACGAGCGCCAGATCGACATCGACGGCAAGCCGATGAAAATGGCGATGCAGACGGCCGAGGCGGGGGACGCCGTGTTCGCGGTCGGCACCATCATGCTGCCCGACGACAAGCCGCAGACCCAGCAGGCTACGCTGGACTTCCTGCGCGCCGGGCTGGCGCGCAATCTGGGCGTGCCGCCCAACGCGCAGGCTACGCCGGTGCCGCTGGCCGCCGGCGGTCAGGTGACGGGGCTCGAGGTGACCTTCAGCGGCAAGGCGGGTCCCAAACAGGAGTTTCGCGTCATGCACGCGCGTCTGGTGGCGAAAGGTCGCCACGTGTACCAAGCGGCCGTGATCGGGCAAAAGGAGCCGCCGCCGGAACA
>Ga0310813_10001988_pt1 | contig 12431 bp, 14 predicted proteins | sample YN3metagenome_FD_203086 | JGI IMG/M metagenome (GOLD analysis project Ga0310813, IMG submission 203086) | Soil microbial communities from experimental microcosm in Duke University, North Carolina, United States - YN3 | ecosystem: Engineered > Artificial ecosystem > Soil microcosm > Unclassified...
GGACGTGGATCTTGTCCTTGGAGATCTTGGGGGTCTTGTAGCCGAGGAAGTAGTCGGCCTTGTCGCCGAGGTTCTTGACGATTCCGTCGATCATGGCGTCTCCCATAGATAGGTGGTGGAGGAAAGACTCTAGAAAATGCTAACGGATTTAGCAACTGGTTTCACGCGGATATACTCCCTACGTGGGACGTCGGAAGCGCTGCCTCATCGTTGCAGCGGTCATCCTCCTCGCTTTCTCCATCATGGGAGCCTGCGTGGTCTACCTCCGATGGCGCGAAGGGGTCCTGACGGAGAACGAGCGAGCGGCTGCTCTCTACCTCAGATCCCTGTGCTTCACTGAGGCGGATTACCGCGCCAACGACCGCGACGGGAATGGCATCCACGATTTTTGGACTGGGGACGTGAGCGAGTTTAGTCGTCTCGGACTCCTGCCGAAAGAAGTCGGCTTGGCGGACGCGCGTCCGCGCACGCCTCTGACTCCGAAGCCGGTCCCCTTCAGGGGCTACTTCTTCGAAGCCTTGGCCACGGACGACTCGGTGAGCCCGCCGGAGTCGTACCGGCAGGACACCGACCAGAAGTCCGGCAAGGTCCATCATCTCGGGAAGTACGCATTCATCGCATACCCCGCGACCCCGGGAGTCACCGGCAGACTGGTCTTCATCATTAACGACAACAATTCTCTGTTCTACTGCCATGATGCGACCCGCAAGCTTTCGGGGTGGCCGACGGTGGACGAATTGCGGAGCATGTGGCCTCATGCTTGCGAATATTAAGCGCCTATAGGTAGGGGCTTCTCCGGTGCAGGTGAATTGCGAGCCGCATCCCGTCGACGCAGAATCAGCAACCGGATTCAGGCGGATCCGCTCCAAGACGGGATAGAATCCCCTCGGAGGCCTCCATGCAGTCCTGGTGGCGAGCGGCGATCGTCGGCGGCGTCCTTCTCGCCATCCTCAGCGCCGTCGTCGTGCCCGGCCTCATGTCCAGTCAGCGCGCGTCCAACGAACGCGCCGCGTCGACCACGCTCAAGACCCTCAGCTCGGCCGAGGCCGATTTCCGCGCGAACGACCGCGACGCCAACGGCGTGAACGACTTCTGGACCGGCGACGTGTCGGGCCTCTACTCGCTCAAGGTCAAGGACCGGGAACTGCGGCTCCTCGAGCGGGCCGTGGCCGAAGCCGACTCCTGCCCCATCCACGGCCTCTGCTGGCCCTACCGGCCGAAGCAGGGCTACTTCTTCGCCGCCATGGAGGCGGACGACAGCGAGAACGGCGTGTCGTACTTCCAGAACACCGGCGGGAACCGACCGATGGGCGACGTCCACAACCTCGAGCGCTTCGCCTTCTGCGCCTTCGCGGAGAGCCGGGGCAGGGGCACGTATTCGTTCATCATGAATCAGAACAACACCGTCTACCGCTCCCGCCGCGGCGGTCACGTCACTCGCTGGCCCGATGATCCAAAGCTGATGAAGATCTGGGCCGGGTGAGACGAGGACTGACGCGCCCCGTGCGGGCGCCGCATGATGAATAACGAACGCCGCGGTTTCCCCTGGGAACGCCTGATCCCTCCCCTGATCCTCCTGGTCCTGATCGGCGTGGGCTTGTACTACGGCGTCATCCTGCAGTCCCGGAAAGAGGGCAATGAGCGCGACGCCAACCGAGCCCTCCACGAGCTCAGCGCCGCCGAGGCCGATTTCCGCGCCAATGATCGCGACGCGAACGGTGTGCAGGACTTCTGGACTTCGGATGTCGCGGGACTGTACCGCTTCGGACTGATTGATCGCCGGATTGCTGAGGCGGACGCCAAGCCGATGACTCCCCTGGTTCCCAAGCCGCTTCCCTTCAACGGCTATCACTTCGAGGCGCTGGCGCTGGACGCTTCGGTGGCTCCGCCGGAACCTTACGCACAGGACACCGACAAGAAGTCGGGCAAGGTGCATCATCCGACAAAGTTTGCCTTCGTCGCCTACCCCGCGAAGCCCGGGAGGACGGGGCGCTACATCTTCATCATCAATGAGAATCACTCGGTGTTCCGCGTGACCGTGGACGCCATGCCCACGCCGAAGAACTGGCCCTCGGACCTGCAGCTTGGCAACTGGGGAAAAGCGTTCTGACGGCCGCTACTTCGGCGCGACGTTCCAGCTGCGGTGCAGGTGGATGGCGAGCCACTTCCCGTCGACGCGGCGGAAGACGTGCGTCACCGCTGCGATCGCGTGCATGCCGCCGGCCGAGGTCTTCACCTGGTAGGTCGCGTTCGCGAGGTCGCCCGAGACCGTGACCTTCATGCCCTCGATGGACGACTCCCACACCTCGCCGGGCTTGTGCTGCGAGAGGATCGCGCCGAAGTGGTCGAGCACCGCCTGGCGGCCCTGCAGCAGCACGCTGCGCGTCGCGTCGTAGCAGGTCGAATCGGCCGTCATGAAGGTCCCCACCTTCGCGAGGTCCTTCTGCTGGAACGCGCCGTACATCCCCATGATCGCTTCCGCGACGTGGCGCTCCGCGTCGGCCGAGCCGGGCTTCGTCTCCGCCCCGCCGCCCGCGCAGGCGGACAAGGTCGCGATCAGGAAGGCCGCCGAAATCGTTCGCATGAGCATCCTAATACTGAACGATGGAGTAGAAGTCGCGCTCGCCCAGTTTCTTCAATCCCTTGAGGAACGTCAGCTCCAGCAGGCAGGTCGTGCCCGCCACCTTGCCCCCCACCTTCTCGACCAGCTTGCAGGCGCCGATCAGCGTGCCGCCCGTCGCCAGGACGTCGTCCACGATCAGGACCCGCTGGCCCTTCTTGACCGCGTCCTTGTGGATCTCCATCGTGTCCGTGCCGTATTCCAGCTTGTAGCTCTGCTTCACCGTCTTCCACGGCAGCTTGCCCAGCTTCCGGATCGGGATCAGGCCGACCTCCAGTCGTGCCGCCACCGCGGCGCCGAAGAGAAAGCCGCGCGACTCAATGCCCGCCACGAGCTCCGTCCCGCGCTTCCGGCCGTACGCCTCCAGCGCCCCGACGATCCGCGTGAAGGTCGTCGCGTCCTTCAGCACCGGCGTGATGTCCTTGAAGATGATCCCCTTCTTCGGGAAGTTGGGGACGTTCCGGATCAACGTCTTCACTTTGTTCGCCAGGTCGGTCATCTATTCACCCTCATTGGAGGAAACCAGTTTCTTGTTCAGCTTGCGCAGCGCGAGCTTCTCGATCTGCCGCACCCGCTCGCGCGTGATTCTCAGCTTCTTGCCGATGTCGCCCAGCGTCATCGGCTGCCCGTCGTAGAGCCCGTAGCGCAGCCGCAGCACCGCGGCCTCCCGCTCGTTGATCGACTTGAGCAGCACGTCGATCCGCTCGTTGTCCATCTCCGAGAAGACGGCCTGGTCGGGCGTGGCGCCCTCCTTCCCATCCGCCACCTCGCCGGCCGCCCACATCACGTCGAGGCTGACGGGCCGGGAGAAGTTGTCCGACGCATTGATCGCACGCTTGAGGATCTCGATGCTCTCCGAGCCCAAATCCATCGCCTCGGCAATCTCGTGGATGTCCGGCTTGCGCCCGTGCTTCTGCGTGAACTCGTTCGCCACCGTCTTCCACTTGGCGATGATCTCGACCATGTACGAAGGCACCCGCACGGTCTTGGCCGTGTTGACCAGCGCGCGGCGGATCGCCTGCCGGATCCACCAGGTCGCATAGGTCGAGAAGCGGCACTTGCGGCGCGGGTCGAAGCGCTGCACCGCGCGGAGCAGGCCGAGGTTGCCCTCCTCGATCAGGTCCAGGAAGGCCAGGCCCTTGTTCAGATAATTTTTTGCCACGCTGACGACGAGGCGCAGGTTGGAACGGATGAAGAGCTCCCGCGCGTCCCGGGCGTCCTTCGCCTGCGCCGGGACCTTCGACTCCATCTTCTTCATCCGCCGGGCGAGTTCCTGCTCCTGCTTGGCCGTGAGAAGCGGGACGTTCTGGATTTCTTTGAGGTACTGCTCGACTCCCGACTCCTGGCGGATCAGAGTCATCGCCGACATGGAGGTCTAATTTATACCGGGGCATGCGGCGCCGTCAATTCAGAGTACAAGGTTTCATAGTCCCGGACGAGCCGCTCCACCCCGAACTCCCGGGCCGCCCGCTCCCGCCCCGCGGCGCCCAGCCGCGCGCGCAGCGCCGGATCGGCCGCCAGCCGCTGAAGCGCCGCCCTCAGGGCGTCCACGTCCTCCGGGGGATGGAGCAGCCCCGTCTCCCCGTCGACGACCACTTCCGGCGTGCCGCCCGAGCGGGCGGCGATCACGGGCTTCCCCGCCGCCATCGCCTCGAGCAGCGCGTTCGGGCAACCCTCGCCGAAGCGCGACGGCAGCGCCACGATGTCGCTCGCGGCAAGGATCTCCGCGACGTCCCGCCGCGCGCCGGCCAGGATCGCGCCACGACTCTCGAGGCGGCGCCGCATCGGACCGTCGCCGACGAAGAGAAGCTTGTAGCCGGCGGCCGCGCGGAGCAGATCCTCGTGCCCCTTCCGCTCCACCAGCCGGGCGACGACGGTCGTGAGGACCTCGGCCGGCCCGATTCCGAAGTGCTCCCGGACACCCGCGCCGGACGCCGCCGTCGGAGCTACCGCGCTCCGGATGACGCGGATCTTCCGCGCGTCCAACCCCAGCTTCCCGTAGAGCGAGCGATAGTACTCGGAGTTCGAGACCACGGCCGCCGCCTTGTCGAAGGTCGAGCGCTCCAGCGTCAGTTTGAGCGACGGGCCCGTCTCGTAATCGTCCGAGAGGGAGCCCTGCAGACCCGAGACCACGATGCCCTGCCCGATGCGGCGGCAGAAGATGTTCTCGGTGAAGAGGAACGACTGGACGATGTCCGGCTTGCGCTCGAGGAGCACGCGCTTCAGCGCGAGGTAGGTGCCCGGCGACCACTTGCGGCGGCGGCCCAGCTCCACGAGTTCGACATCCCCGAGGTCGCGCGCCAGGGGACCGGCATCCTGAAGGGTGACGACGAAGGGGCTGAAGCGGGCGCGGTCGAGGCCCCGCACCAGGCGGACGAGTTCGGCTTCCGCGCCTCCGATGTTGAGGCGCCCGATGACCAACGCGACTCTAAGCACCGCTCCTCACCACAAAGACACAAAGCCCACAAAGAAGAGATCAGAAAAGTTCCGCTCCGTGCCCGCTTTGTGCCCTTGGCGCCTTTGTGGTGAGGCTCAGGCGGGGATCGGCGCCAGGTAGCTGATCAGGCGGCTGATCTCATCCCTCATCTTGCGGCGGTCGACGATCATGTCGATGAAGCCGTGATCCAGGAGGAACTCCGAGGTCTGGAATCCCTTGGGCAGCTCCTGACGGATCGTCTGCTCGATCACGCGCGGGCCCGCGAAGCCGATCAGCGCCTTGGGCTCGGCGATAATGACGTCGCCCAGCGCGGCGAAGCTCGCCATCACGCCGCCCATGGTCGGGTTGGTCAGGATCGAGATGAAGAGGCCGCCGGACTCGCTGTGCCGCGCGATCGCCGCCGCGGTCTTCGCCATCTGCATGAGCGAGAGGCAGCCCTCGAACATGCGCGCGCCGCCGCCCGAGCCCGAGACGAAGACCACGGGCAGCTTCTTCTCAGTCGCCAGCTCGAAGGCCCGCGTGACCTTCTCGCCCAGCACCGAGCCCATGCTGCCCATCATGAAGCGCGAGTCCGTCATGCCGACGACCGCCTCGCGGTCCGAGATCTTTCCCGTGCCGACGACGCAGGCGTCCTTCTGGCCGGTCTCCTTCTCGGCGTGGGCGAGCTTCTTCTTGTAGGATACCTCGCCCTCGAACTTGAGCGCGTCCACCGAGGCAAGGTCCGCCCAGAGCTCCTGGAAGCTGCCCGGGTCGACCAGCAGGTCCAGCCGCTCCGACGGCGTGATGGTGAAGTGGTACTGGCACTCGGTGCAGACCTTCCGGCGGTCCTCGACCTCCTTCTTGAAGATCATCCCCTTGCAGTCGGGGCACTTCATCCAGAGGTCGCCCGGGATCTCCTTCTTCCGGGAGATGAACTTCTTAATCTTTTCGAATGCCATACGCCCTCTCGGCTTTCTCTCGGAGCGTCCGCAGCGTTGCGGGCACGTCCGGCGAATGGAACACGGAGGTCCCCGCCACGAGCACGTTCGCCCCGGCGGCGGCGGCCTTCTCGACGTTCGTCAGGTCCACGCCCCCGTCTACCTCGATATCGACCGTGGGAGACATTCTACGCAATTTTGCGACCTTGGGAATGACCGATTCGATGAACTTCTGGCCGCCGAAGCCCGGCCAGACCGTCATGGCCAGCACCATGTCCACCCGGTCGATGAACTCGACGACCTCCGCCTCCGTGTCCGGGTTGATGCCGACGCAGACCTTCTTCCCCTTCGCGCGGATCTTGTCGATCGTCACGTCCAGGCGGCGCCGGTCGTAGAAGTCCTTGCAGACGAGCTGCATCGCCCAGCCGCGCTCCTTGTACTTGCGCGCGAAGTCGTTGGCGACCGCTTCCGCGTGGAAGGTGATCGAGTCGGCGCCCGCGTCGGCGAAGCGGTCGACGTAGAGCTCGGGCTCCATGATCATGAGGTGCAGGTCGAGCGGCAGCTTCGTGAGCTGGCGGATCCGCGCGACGCAGTCGGTGCCGTAGGCGAGGTTCGGCACGAAGTGGGCGTCCATCACGTCGATGTGGAGCATGTCGGCGCCGCCGGCCTCGACCTTCTGAATTTCGTCCCGGAGGCAGCCGTAGTCCGCGGCCAGCAGGGAGGGCGCGATGCGGACCGATTTCATCCTGACCGTAGTCTACTTCTTTTCGGTCAGCGCGGCGATACCGGGGAGTTCCTTCCCTTCCAGGAACTCGAGGGAGGCGCCGCCGCCGGTCGAGACGTGCGACATCTTGTCCGCCACGCCGAACTTTTCGACGGCCGCGGCCGTGTCGCCGCCGCCCACGACGCTCGTGCAGCCCTGGAGCCCCGCGAGGAAGCCCGCGATCGCCTTGGTGCCGCCCGCGAAGGGGTCCATCTCGAAGACGCCCAGCGGGCCGTTCCAGAGGACCGTCTTGGCGGACGCGAGCTCCTTCTTGAAGAGCTCGATGCTCTTGGGGCCGATGTCGAGACCCATCCAGCCCTCGGGCACGTCGGCGACGACCTGCGTCTTCGCCGCCGCGTCGAACTTGTCTGCCGCGACGTGGTCGACCGGAAGGATGATTCGGGCCGACGCGAGGATCTTCTTGGCCAGGTCGAGCTTGTCTGCTTCGACCTTCGAGTTGCCGACGGGCTTGCCCTGCGCCTTGAGGAGCGTGTAGGCCATGCCGCCGCCGACGATGATGGCGTCGACTTTCTTGGTCAGCTGCTCCAGGATGAGGATCTTGTCCGAGACCTTGGAGCCGCCCATGATGGCGATGAAGGGCTTGTCGGGGTTGCTCAGGACCTTGCCCAGGTACTTGATCTCCTTGTCGATCAGGAGCCCGGCGGCCGACTGTTTGAAGTACTTGGTGACGCCCGCGGTCGACGAGTGGGCCCGGTGGGCCGTGCCGAACGCGTCGTTGACGTAGACGTCGCCGTACGCGGCCAGCTTCTTCGCGAGCGCGTCGTCGTTCTTCTCCTCGCCCGGGTCGAAGCGGACGTTCTCGAGCAGCGTGACCGCGCCGCCTTTCGGCTCGCCGAAATCGACCGGCTTGCCCAGCAGTTCCTGGAGGCGCCCCGCGACCGGCTTGAGCGAGTACTTCGGATCGGCCTTGCCGTCGGGCCGGCCCAGGTGGGACACCAGGACGGCCTTGCCGCCCTTCTCCAGGATGAGCTGGATCGTGGGCAGGGACGCCTTGATGCGGGTGTCGTCGCCCACCTTCCCGTCCTTCACGGGGACGTTGAAGTCGACGCGCACGAGGACACGCTTGCCCTGAAGGTCGAGGTCGCGGACGGAGAGCTTCGACATGTCTTCTCCGCGCCTCTCTTACCGCATCTTCGAGATCATGAGCTTCGTCAGCTCCGACACGCGGCAGGAGTAGCCCCACTCGTTGTCGTACCAGCTGACGAGCTTGAAGAAGTTCTTGTTGAGCTCGATGCAGCTGCCCGCATCGAAGATCGAGGAGCGGCTGTCGTGGATGAAGTCGCTGGAAACGACCTCGTCCTCGGTGTAGCCCATAATGTTCTTCAGGTACGTCTCGGAGGCCTTCTTCATCGCGGCCTTGATCTCGTCGAGCGAGGTGTCCTTGACGGTCTTGAAGGTCAGGTCGACCACGGAGACCGTGGGCGTGGGCACGCGGAACGCCATGCCGGTCAGCTTGCCCTTGATCTCGGGGATGACGAGCGCCACGGCCTTGGCGGCGCCGGTGGTCGAGGGGATGATGTTGAGCGCCGCGCTGCGGCCGCCCTTCCAATCCTTCTTCGAGGGGCCGTCGACGGTCTTCTGCGTCGCCGTGTAGGAGTGGACCGTCGTCATCAGTCCCTCGGAGAGGCCGAAGCCTTCCTTGAGGATGACGTGGACCAGGGGCGCCAGGCAGTTCGTCGTGCAGGACGCGTTGGAGACGATGTTGTGCTTCGCGGGATCGTACTTGTCCGCGTTGACGCCCATCACCATCGTGATGTCCTCGCCCTTGGCGGGGGCGGAGATGATGACCTTCTTGGCGCCGGCCGTCAGGTGGCCCTTGGCCTTTTCGGCCTCGGTGAAGAGGCCGGTGGACTCGATGACGAGCTGGACGCCCAGCGCGGCCCAGGGCAATTCGGCCGGCGTCTTCGCCGACACGACCTTGATCTCCTTGCCGTCGACCAGGAGGACGTCGTCCTCGGGCTTGTCGGCCGCCGACTTCTTGGAGCCGACCTTGCCCTTAAAGGCGCCTTGGGTGGAATCGTACTTGAGCAGATAGGCCAGGTTGTCCGCGGGGACGATGTCGCCCACCGCCACCAGGTCGATGTCGTTGGAAAGCAGCCCCTGCTCGTGCAGGGCCCGGAAGACCAGCCTGCCGATCCGGCCGAAGCCGTTGATCGCCACCTTGACGCCCATGGGAATTCCTCCTGTTTCTGTGCGGGTGAAGGGCGTATTCTAGGCACCCTCGGCGGCAAGTCAATAGGAAAACGGGACCCCTCGAGGCCGGAAAACGTTGCACGATCGATCGGGCGGCCTATAATACGGCCCATGCCCGCGGTGGAAACGCCGATGAACACAAAAGACCTGCTGCTCCAGACGTCGCCGGGCCGTTCCCCTCATCCGCTGGAACTGTACGTGCGGCTGGAGGGCTCCGACGAGTCCCACTTCTACACCCAGGGACTCAGCCTCGCCGACTTCGGCAGCCTCTTCGGCGGCGACGTCCGGCCGCTCGACGTCTTCATCACGCGCATGCCGGCCGAGCTGCTCAACCCCAACTACTGGGAGCCGCTCACAAAGGAAGCCGAGAACGTCGTCCGCGAGAAGATGTCCGGCATCGTCACCCGGAGTGAAGGCGACAAGGCGCTCCTGTTCCGCGCCGACCGCGTCTCGCGCGGCCGCCTCCTCCGCGACGGCCTCGACGTCCCGGTCGAGCTCCTCAACGGCTACATCTTCCGGACGAGCGGCGAAGGGCTGCTGAAGCTGGGCCAGGCCTGGAGCGGCCGCGACCGCCTCGAATGGGCCGGCCTCGCGGGGCTCGCCAAGGGCCCGGCGGCGCAGGACATGCTCTCGACGCTCCACCACGACCTTTCCCAGTCGCGCCTCTCGCTCCGCGAGGAGCTGTTCACGTTCGCGTCGTCCGACGACGGCCTGGCCCGCGTCCTCTTCGCGCGGCGCCCGCACCTGAACCGCGCCATCGAGGCGCTCGTCCGCGGCTTCGTCCACGGCGCCGCCGGCGTTCACGTCGGCCGCATGAGCCGCGCGATCATCGAGGAGCTCGCGACGATGTCCGACGGACTCGGCCTCTCGGCCGATCCGCTCCGGGATGTCGTGAACACCGGCCGCACCGTCGAGGTGCGGCTCTCGATCGGCCGCACGCCCTGGGGCGTCTCGCCCCGGCCCGGCCGCGAGGCGGTGCTGGCCAAGGAGAAGGCGCTGCTCTACTACGACAGCATCTCCGGCCTCTGGGACCTGGCGTTCTAGGCCGCCGCCCCCCGCATTCCGCGATATAGTCTGTCCATGCCCCCGGACATCTTCTGGATCAAGGCCGTCGGCCGGGGCCGGCTCGCCGTCATGCCCCGTCCCCGGGGCGGCGACTGGCTCGAGGACGAGATCCTCCACCTGAAGCGATCCGGCATCGGCGTCCTGGTGTCCATGCTCACGCCCGACGAAGAGTCGTTGCTGGACCTCCAGGAGGAAGGCGCCCTGGCGCGACGCCACGGTCTGGAGTTCGTCTCCCACCCGATCCCGGATCGGGACATTCCTCGATCGGCCCAGGACCTCTGGGCGTTGGCGCGCTCGCTGGCCGAACAGTTCCAGGCGGGGCGGCAGATCGCGGTGCACTGCCGCATGGGCATCGGCCGCTCCCCCCTGCTGCTGGCCTGCGTCCTGGTCAGCACGGGCGTCGAGCCTGATGATGCCTGGGAGGCCATCGGCGAGGCCCGCGGCTGCGTCGTGCCCGACACGGTCGAGCAGCGCGCCTGGCTGGCCCGGACCGCTCCGGGCCGCTGAGCCCCGCCCCGGGGGCTTGCTTGATAAATCCCCGTCTTCTGGTATCCTTTGAATAGATGGCCAGGTTGACGTTGTCCGAGTTTCTCAACAACCGAAACCTTCTGGCCATCAAGATTTCCTCGCACGACCTGAGCGGTTTTTTCCGCAAATCCATCACCATCCCCCTGAACACCACGGGGTTGGCGCTCTTTCACGACGGCACCAGCGGCCTCATGATCGAGGGTCAGGAGGTCTCGGGTCATTTTGACCTCGTCCTGGCCAAGCGCGGCGAGACGCAATTGCGCCTCGTCTTCCCCGATTTGCGCTCCTCCGACGGCATGGCCCTTTCGGTCTCGGCGGCGCTCACGCTGGAGCTGGCGACGTCGCGGCTCGACCTCTTCCGCGACTTCTGCCGCGCCTTCTTCAATTTCCCCGGGACCTTCGCGGTGCAGGACCTGAAGAACCTGGTCGCGCCGGAGGTCCGCCGCCTGCTGGGCGGCTACGTCGCGGGCCGTGCGGCCGCCGAGCTGCATCGCGCCGATCTCTCGGGGCCGATGGGGATCCTCCTCCAGGAGGGCCTGGAGCGCTTCCTCTTCGACGGCGGCGTGCGCACCGGCAAGGTCCTCGAGGTCTCGCAGGTGTCGAAGGAGTTCGAGGAGCACGCGGCGTCCGAGAAGCGGCGCGCGGACGAGCAGCGCCGCTCGGCCGAGGTCATGGAAAAGAAGGAAGCGCGCCTGCGACGCCTCGCCGGCATCCTCAAGGATCAGGACGTCCAGGGCCTGCTGACCAAGGTGCCGGACGAGCGGCTCCGCGGCCTGCTCTACGCGAAGCTCATGGAAGACGACTCCGTCCAGCTCAGCGCGGAGGAGCTCGTCTCCAAAGCGAAGGACTGCGGCGAGGAAGTGGTCCAGGTGATCTACAAGGCGATGGAGAACCTGCTCTCCAACGGCGCGACGGTCGCGGCCGAGGAGATCGCGACCTCGAACGCCGACCGGATCTTCGCCGCGACGGGAAACCGCGTCCTCGAACTGGATCCGTCGGGCACCGTGCAGCCGCGCGTCTACTCGTTCAAGGAAGCCCTCCGCTCGGTCCGCACGATGGAATCGTCGCGCGGGCCCTTCCTGGTCGGCGGATCGAAGCGCGGGGTCTCGACGGTGCGGCTCGACGACACGATGGAGGTCCTCGAGTACCCGCTGCCCCCGATCGGCCAGGTGAAGGGCGGCGTGAACTCCATCGCGATGGCGGGCGACGCGATCTACGCGACGCACTCGGAGTTCGGCCTGGCGCGCTGGCACGCCGATCGCCCCGGCGACGCGCCCGAGATGATCTACGAGGACATCACGAAGCGCAGCAAGACGACGCGCGCCGTGCAGATGCAGGAAGGCCGCCTGCTCTTCGCCAGCGGACACCACGTGTTCACCGCGCCCGCCGACGCGAGCGGCGCCCCGCTGAAGTATGTCTCGAGCATCGAAAGCCCGGTGACCTGCGTGGCGGCCGCCGCGCGGACGATCTTCGCCGGCACCGAGAACGGGTCGATCGTCTGCTGGAAGGTGGATGCGCCCGACCAGCCGGTCGTGCTGGTGCGGAAGCGCGAGCCGATCGTCAACCTGCGCCTCGCCCGGATCTGCGCCATCCCGCACCTGATCTACAGCGCGCGCGACCTGTCGGTGCGCGCCCGCGTGATCGGCCAGAACCTGGAAACCTCCTACGAGTCGGACGGGGCCCCCATCGGGGTCCTGGACGCCGCGAGCGACGTGATCTGCGCCACCGAGGGCGACGGCCGCCGCGTGCTCCTCTGGAAATCCACCGCTCCCACGCGGCCCGCCCGCGCCATCGACATTTGGAAGCATTCGGACAAGCCGGTTCTCGACCTCTGGATGAGGAAGACCCTGGCCAAGAGCGCGTAAGGTCGGGTGCCGGCCGGCGAAG
>Ga0310813_10001993_pt1 | contig 12422 bp, 7 predicted proteins | sample YN3metagenome_FD_203086 | JGI IMG/M metagenome (GOLD analysis project Ga0310813, IMG submission 203086) | Soil microbial communities from experimental microcosm in Duke University, North Carolina, United States - YN3 | ecosystem: Engineered > Artificial ecosystem > Soil microcosm > Unclassified ...
TGATCGCCTCCCGCTTGTCGTACTGCTTCTTGCCCCGCGCCAGCCCGATCTGCAGCTTCGCGAGGCCGTTCTTAAAGTACAACGCGAGCGGCACCAGGGTCAATCCCTTCTCCCGGGTCTTGCCGATGAGCCGCTTGATCTCCTGGCGGTGCAGGAGCAGCTTCCGCACGGCCCGCGGTTCGTGGTTGTTGTAGGGCCCCGCCTGCGGGTAGAGCGAGATGTCCATCCCGATCACCCAGACCTCGCCGTTCTTCACCCGCGCGTAGGCCTCGTGGATCGCCACCTTGCCGTTGCGGATCGACTTCACCTCCGAGCCCTGGAGGACGATCCCCGCCTCCATCTTCTCCACGATCTCGTAGTTGAAGAAGGCCTTCTTGTTCCGCGCGACGTACTTGAACTCTTCTTTCTCTTTCTCGGCCATGAGAACGCGATTATACTTCGGGCCGGACGGCCATGCATCAATTCCCTCGCGGCAGCGGCTGGATCGAAGTCATCTGCGGATCCATGTTCGCGGGCAAGACCCAGGAGCTCATCCGCCGGCTTCGCCTCGCCGCCATCGCCCGGCAGAAGGTCCAGGTCTTCAAGCATAAGCTCGACATCCGCTACGAGCGCGAGGACCTCGTCTCGCACGACCAGCTCCGCGTCCCCTCCGTGCCGATCCGCCACGCCCGCGACATCCTGACCCGCGTGCGCCCGGGCACGCAGGTCGTCGGGATCGACGAGGCGCACTTCTTCGACGGCAAGATCGTCGGCGTCTGCCAGACGCTCGCCGACCGCGGGCTCCGGGTGATCGTCGCGGGCCTCGACCAGGACTACCGCCTGAAGCCCTTCGAGTCGATGGCGCGCCTCATGGCGGTGGCCGAGTACGTGACCAAGAACCTGGCGATCTGCCTGGTCTGCGGCGGCCCCGCCGGCCGCAGCCAGCGGGTCAGCGAGGGGCGGAAGCGGATCGAGGTGGGACACGCCGACAAGTACGAGGCGCGCTGCCGCCACTGCTTCAGGCCGGAGCGCGCTCGCTGACCGTCGTCCCGGGCTCGGCTTCCATCTCCTTCTTCAGCTTCGCCCGGGCCCGATTGCCGAGCTTGAGGAACAGCGCGCCCGCCGCGAGCGAGAAGAACGCGAAGCCCGCGGCCACCGGGATCCGCGCCGAGCCGGCGTAGACGGGGAAGTCCCGGCGGCCCGCCCGAAGATCCAGCGACGAGAGGATCGCCATCACCGGACTGAGCGCGAGCGTGACGGGCCCGTGCCGGCGCTCCGCGTCCAGCGGATCGCGGTCGATCGCCTCGGCGATCGCCCAGTGGATCAGCGGGAAGAGGGCGAGGAAGAGGCAGGTCAGCACCAGGATGGTCCGGAGCAGCATGGGTCGCTCCGGCAGCAGCGCCGCGAGGAAGCGGGCGAAGGTCGCGGTGAAGAAGGTCCAGCAGGCGACCATGATCAGCGCGGTCGCCAGCGGCAGCGACGCAGGCAGGCCCGCCCAGGCGCCCCGGTCGAAGCCGCGCGTATAGGGCCGGAACGCGGCGTACGCGCAGATCAGGAAGAGGGACACCACGATCACCGTGAAGGCCGCGCCGGAGTTGGATCCGGGACGCAAGAGGCCCAGCACTCGGTGCCAGGCCGGCCGGGCGGGCGCCTGGTTCTCGAGCATCCGGGAGGGGAAGGGCTCCTCGCAGGCGAAGAGAGCGCCCAGGAGCGATGCCGCCAGCGTGATGATGGCGAAGACCATCATCGCGATGGAGCGCTCGTCCGCGGGGCCCGTCGGCGGGATGGAGTGGTACAGCAGCAGCGCCGAGATGCCCCCTGCGCTGAAGAGGACCGTCATGAAGTAGACGCGCAGCGGGGTCGAGCGGTTGGCGAAGAGCGGCTTGAGCCGGTTGGTCGCGTTGATGAAGAACAGCGTCGTCGCCGCCACCCAGAGATACGCCGGGACGAGGTGCACGTAGAGGACCCGGTCGGCCAGATCGAGAGGGGTGCCGTAGCGCGTGGCGTCGACAGGCGTGAACCCGTAGGACACCGCGACGCTCCCGAGCCATGGCGAGCGATACAGCGCGGCCGCGAGGCCCCAGAGCACCAGGCCGCCGAGCAGCGTCAGGCCGTACACGGAGCCGACCGCCCGCTGCGTGGTCCGGGCGCTCGCCGACATCGACAGCGCGTACGCGATCATCACCGTCGACAGCGCGAAGAGGAACGCGTAGTTGGCCAGGATCTGGTAGACCGTCACGCCGCCGAAGAGGAAGCAGAGGCTGACCAGGGGCAGCATCGAGACGAAGATCGTGAACGCCTGCGTCATCGCCGCCGTGAATTTGCCCCAGACGATCTGCCGCGCCGTCATCGTCGTCGTCAGCAGAAGGTCGTGCGTCAGGCTCTCGCGCTCGCTGGAGATCGAGGTTGCGGCGAGCCCGGGGACCACCAGGAACGCGACGCCCAGCTGGAGGAACTGGGTGATGAGGTACACGTTGCGGCCGACCTCGGAAGGGTCGCCCGGCTCGCCGTAGCCGCCGGGGCGCGAGGGCATCATCGCAAGGAACGCCACCAGGAGCCCGGCCGCGAAGAGGCAGAGGATGATGATATGGGAAATGAAGAAGCGCAGTCCGCGGAGACTGGCGCGCAGCTCCTTCAGCATGATGGGATTGAAGGCGTGCTCCAGCAGCCCCGCGACCCGCGAGTGCAGGGGTTCCCGGACCGGCGCGGGCGCTCCGTTCACGAGACCTCGCCTTTCGTCAGCCGCATGAAGAGGCCCTCGAGGTCGGTCTTCTCCTCCTGTAGTCCCGTGATGGCGACGCCCTTCGCGACGAGGGCTCGCACCAGCTCCGCCACCTCCTGGCGCGGGGCCGAGAACTGGAAGCGGATCACGTCGCCTTCCACGACCACGGAGCCGACGTTCGGCATCCCCTCGAAGGCTCCGCGGGCCGCCTCCCCGCCGCCCAGGACTTCCAGCCGGAACGCCAGCCCGGGCTGCAGCGCCTTCTTGATCGAGTCGATCGACCCCGTGGCGACGACCTTGCCTTTCTCGAGGATCGCGACCGACGTGCAGATGTCCGAGAGCTCCGTGAGGATGTGCGAGGAGATCAGGATGGTCTTGCCCATCGAGCGGAGCTCCTTGAGCAGCGCGCGGAATTCGATGCGCGCCCTCGGGTCGAGCCCGTTGGCCGGCTCGTCCAGGATGAGCACCTTGGGGTCGTGCACGAGCGTCTTCGCGAGGCAGAGGCGCTGACGCATGCCCTTGGAGAGTCCGCCCGTGAGACGATCCCGGAGCTCGACGAGGTCCGTGAGCTCCATGATGCCCTCGATGGCGGCGGCGCGCGAGCGGCGCTCGATCCCGTAGGCCGCGGCGAAGAAGTCCAGGTACTCCCACACCGTGATGCGCTCGTAGACGCCGAAATTGTCGGGCATGAAGCCGATCAGCCGCCGCACCGCCTCGGCCTCCTCCGTCACGCTGCGGCCGCCGACCCGGACCGTCCCCGAGGTCGGTTCCAGCAGCGTGCTGATGATGCGGATCGAGGTCGTCTTCCCGGCGCCGTTCGGCCCGATGAAGCCGAAGATGTCCCCCTCGCCGACGGAGAAGCTGACGCCGCGCACCGCCCAGTGGCCCTCGTAGTTCTTGGTGAGGTTCTGGATTTCGATCACGGCGCCTCCGCCACGTGGAGCAGGGTCAGCGAGCGGCTGCGGTCGGAGATGCGCGCGTCGACCTGGACGGGCCGGCGCTCGTCCCGCATCACGCAGATGAGGAAGCGGCGCGCCGTCTCCACGGTTTCGCCGACGCGGAGCGGGCGGACCGTCATGGCGAACCAGGGGCGCAGGATCCGGTCGCCGAGCGAGTCGGGGTCGAAGCCCAGCGCCCTCACGGGGTCGGGGGCGCCGGGGAGCACGACCGCCTCGGCGCGGCCGCCCGCGGCGATCTCGCCGAAGGGGACGACGCAGGGCTCGCGGCCGGTCTGGACGTAGATGCCGCGCTCGATGACGCGGGCGGAGTTGTTCTGCACGCGCAGGCCGGCGCCCTCGACGTCGAAGCTCACGCCTTTGCCCAGCTCGGCGATCGAGCGGGTCTCCAGGTCCCAGCTCTGCCACTGGCCGGCTCCCAGCCCGCGCAACGTGAGGCCCGCCCCCGTCTCGCAGGTCAGCGTCGTGAGGGAGTTCTCGCGCGTGTAGGTATGCTCGTCCGCGGGGCTCCAGCGGGCCGGCGGCTCGCCGAAGGTGCCCGGCTCGCAGCTGACGTCGTAGGTCCGCGTCGACGGCGAGAAGAGCGAGTAGAGCTGGATCTCTCGCGCGCAGTCGAGACCCGACTGCGTGGACAGCAGCCGGGCGGAATGGACGACGGTCGTGGTCCCTTTCAGGACGTAGCCGAGCACGAGGATGAGGGCCAGGAAGCCGATCGAGATCGCGGGCACGGTGACGACGAGGAGAAGGGTCCGGCGGAGGCGCCAGAGCAGGAAGTAGTTCAGCGGGCCGACCACGGCGAGGAAGACCACCGCGAGCCCGAGAATGAGCCCGAACGATGGGTAAGGGTTGATCAGGCGCGCCATCGCCAGGAACAGCTCGAAGCGCTGCCTCGAGCTCGCCGCGCAGGGAAACGTGGAGCGGGATTCCTGGAACCAGCGCGGCGAGGCCGTCACGAGGTCGGTCCACAGGGCGCGGCGTCCGGCCCAGGTGTCGAAGGGCGCGCGACGGAGGTCGCAGCCCGTCGCGAAGACGCGGCCGAAGCCCGAAGAGAGGCGGACGAGGTCCTGCCCGGTTGCGGCGTTGAACGGCTGGCCGTCGAGCAGCTCATGGACCAGGAACGGCTCCGGGCCGCGGAAGGCGCCGTACGCCCGGTTGAGGCCGGGGACCGAGGTCGCCGAGTGAGGGGGGCCGACGCGCAGCGGCGCGAATGCGGCGAGCACCGGGTGAGTCAGCCAGCCCTTCGTGGCCCCGGGGGAGAGCAGCACGGAGCCGCCCTGCCGGACGTAGTCCGCGAGGGCCCGGGCCTGGTCGGCCGTGAGCTCATCGAGCGGCGCGTCGTGGATCACCAGCAGATCGAGCGACGCCAGGCCCGCCCAGCGGTCCGGCAGCGTATCCGTGCTGATGCGGGCGAGGCGTAGCTCCTGCCCGTTGATGCTCGAAGGAATCCCGAAATCCTCTTCCGTCGCGGCGGTCCGGGAAAACAGTCCGATCTGGTACTGCCTCGGGACGTACCCGCGGGGCGTCACCGGAAGGAGGCCCGCCGCCAGCTCGCGGTCCGACGCGTCCGTGATGCGGTAGCGGGGCGGCAGGCTCCGGGGGTAGCCCCCGCCGGGGGAGTAGAGGAACACGCGCTTCCGGCCGCCGGGTGAAAGGCGCTCGCGCCGGAGGGCGATGCCGGAGAACGCGTCGTCCTCGATGCGGATGAGGAGCTCGAGGTCGCGGGTCGTACGGCTGTCGACCTCGACCGAGAACGCCTGCCAGGGGCCGCAAAGATCGCCGCCGGGGGCGAACTGGACGGTGGCGCCGATCTCCGGAGGCGCGGCGGCGGGGCGGGGTCCCGGCTCCTGGGACGCGTACCCGAGAGTCTCAGCCGCGAGCAGGAGGAACAGCGCCGGCGGGCGGAGACTCATCATGCGGATTATATCTTGAGACGCCGCGACTCAGCCCTTGAGCGCCGAGAGAAGGTCGGTCGACTTGAAGGGCTTGCGGAGCCGCGTGCGGAACCCGGCGCGTCCCAGGTCCTCGTCGCTCCAGCGGTCCAGGTAGGCGGACATGGCGATGACGGGCGTCCCTGATGCCCGCAACGCCTCGGCAACCTTGAGGCCATCGAGGTCCGGCAGGATGAGGTCGAGCAGGACCAGGTCGAAGCGCCGGGACGCGCAGGCCCGCAGCGCCTCGCCGCCGGTGACGGCGGTGCTGACGCGGTGGCCGGCGGTCTCGAGGAGCTCCTTCAGGAACTGCAGGCTGTCGGGCGTGTCCTCGACGACGAGGAGGTCCAACGGCTCGGAGATTTCCTCCTCGCTGCCGCAGACTTCGACGTGGACGCTCCCGCCGAGCGCCTCCCAGAGGACGGCGGTGCAGCCCGTGGGGTCGATGATGGAGACCTTCACCTCGTGCTCGTGGACGAGGGCGAGAAGCTGCCGGATCAGGCGGCACAACGAGTCGTTGATCCGCCCGGCATTCTCGATATGGAGGACCAGCCGGGGAACGCCGCCGGGACGTTCGATCTCCCGGGTCAGACGTTCGAGGATTTCCCCGGTCGTCCGTCCATCACAGTCCAGCCGGATACTGCGATGCATCGCGTTGCATGGTACCCCGCGGCGGGTGGCGGATTCAAGTCAATGTGAACGGTGCTTGCGGAGCTCGCGCTCGGCGAGCGGGACGTCGCCGTTCTCGAGTCGGTCGAGATCGTCGATGAGCGCCGCGGCCGAGCGGTAGCGGAGCGCGGGCTCCTTGTAGGTGAGCTTGAGGAAGATGGCGTCGAAGCCGAAGGGGAGCGCGGGGACCCGTGCCTTGATGGGCATGGGCCTCGCCGTCGTGTGCCGCCGGCGGATCTCGGGGATCGTGGGCGCGGTGAACGGCTGGTTGCCGGTGAGCATGAAGTACCAGAGCACGCCGCAGGCATAAAGATCGGCCGCGGGAGTGGGCCCGCCGCGGAGCCGCTCGGGGGCGAGATAGAGGCTGAGGTCCGCGGACGGCGGGATCGTCGGGGGCGGGGCCAGGCCGAAGTCGGTGACCTTGACCTCCCGGAACTCGGTGACGATCACGTTGCGCGCCTTGAGGTTGCCGTGAGCCACCTTGCAGGTATGCGCGGCGCCGAGCGCGGCGGCCACCTGCTTGAGGATGGGAATGGCGTCTTCGGGCAGGAGCCGCACATTGCCGACGACGTGATCGTAGAGCGGGACGCCCTCGACGAACTCGCTCAGGATGCAGGGCGACCCGTTCCAGCTGTCGAACTCCAGCGTGCGGGCGATGTTCGGATGGCGGATCGACGCGGCGCGGCGGGCGAGATCGCCCGGCGTCCGTTCGGGCTTCAGGACCTTGAGCGCCACTTCCTGGCGCAGCGTCTCGTCGAACGCGCGAAGGACGGTCCCGGCGGGGCCGCTGCCCATCTCCTCGCGGACCGTGAGGGGCTGGGGCGGCGCGGCGGGCTCCTCCTGCTGGCGTTCGATGGCGCGGCCGCATTCGGGGCACGCGTAGCCCTGGTCATGGATGGCGTTGAAGCGGTACCCGCAGCTGCGGCATTCGAGTCCGTGCTTGCCCTGCTGGGCGAGGAGCTCGCTGACCTGGCCGGGGGAGAGGATCTGGCGCTCGACGAGGATCTCGCCCAGGTAGCGGTGGATGTTCTGGGTGGCGAGGCGGGCTTTGAGGGCCGACGCCTCGTGGATTTCGCGCTCGGAGGCCAGGCCGCGCTCGCGGAGGAGATCGCCCAACATCGGGGCCGGCGTCGGGGACTGCTTGGAGAAGCGAACCAGCTCTTCTACATCATCGAGGGTGAGGAAGCCCTGGTCGACGAAGATCTTTTCGAGCGAGTCGGTGGAGTTGCGGCGGGTCTCGACGCAGACGCAGAGCTGCGTCCCCGTGAGATAACGTCTCTGAACCGCGATTTGGGCCAGCAGCCGTTCGGCTTCCGACAGCATCCTCTTACTCCCCGATCTCCCCGGCAAACGACTCGCCCCCGCTCGCCGGGCCCTTTTGCTCACTATAGAATCGGCGGGGGCTCGGTTCAAAGAAAAAATTCCAAAGCGCGGCGGAAAGTGCGGCGTTCGGAGGGGTCCGAATCCGAGGTCCGAATTCGAATTTGGCGTCTAATATTGCGCCAACGCCTTCGACTAAGGTTCAGGAAACCGGTGGCCTGAGAAATGGACGCACGAGCGTTCGAGCGCCTGGTCCGCGAGCACCAGCAGATGGTGTATTGCGTGGCGCTCTCCTTCTGCAAGGACTCCTCGCTGGCCGAGGATCTCGCGCAGGAGGCGTTCCTCAAGGCCTACCGGTCCGTGGACGAGATGCGGGAGCCCGCGCGGCTCAAGACGTGGCTCTACTCGATCGCGAAGTTTACCGCGATCGACTGGATCCGCCGGCGCAAGCGCGAGCCGGTGCTCGGGCTGGCCGACGACGCGGCGCGGGAGCTCCCGGAACGGCCGGCGGCCGAGTCGAAGGAGGATCGCAGCGTGCGCGTGATGGACGTCATCCGGGGGCTCAAGGAAGAGCACCGCGAGATCATGATCCTCCGCTATGTGCGGGGGCTCAGCTACTCGCAGATCGCCCGTGAGACGGGCTCCACCGTCAGCGCCGTGGGCGAGAAGCTCTCCCGCATCCGCGACATCGTCCGCGACAAGCTGCGTGCGGAGGTGCGGTCATGACGTGCGACCAGGTGAAGTCCCGGCTCTCCTGGCTCCTCGACGGGGAGCTCGAGCCTTCCGAGGCGGACGAAATCCGCCGGCACGCCCGCGACTGCGGCAAGTGCGGGGCGCTGCTCGCCGAAATGAAGGCCTGCGACGACGAGATCCGCGGCGCCCTCGCGGCCGCGAGGCCGGCCCAGGGATTCACGCGCCGCGTGGTCCAGGCCGCCGGGCGGACGCGATCGTCCTGGAGGCGGAACCTGCTGAGCGTCGCCGCCTCCTTCTTCGTGGTCCTCGCGCTGGGGTCGCTCTACGTCAACACCCGCACGACGCCGCCCCTGCAGGTGGCCCTCCACGGCGGCTCCCGCTTTCACGCCGATTCGATGGGCGCGCTGCGCATCTTTGTCACGGACGCCAGGACCACCGCACCCGTCCCGCACGCGCTCGTCAAGGTCTTCCTCGCCGGGACGGCGGTCGGCGAATTCATGACCAACCCCGCGGGGTCGATCGACGGCTTCTTCCGCGTCCCCGATCTGGCGGACGGGCAGTACCCCCTCAAGGTGGTCGTCGACAGCCCCGTCGGTGTTGACTCGCTGGAGCAGCAGGTCCGCGTCCAACGGGAGTACCGGCTGATGCTGACCAGCGACAAGCCGATGTACCAGCCGGGCCAGACGATCCACCTGCGGACGCTGGCCCTCAACGCGTTCACGCTCAAGCCCCGCGCGGGAGACGTGGAGTTCGAGGTCGCCGACTCGAAGGGCAACCGGATCTTCTCGAAGAAGGTCGCGCTCTCGGAGTTCGGCATCGCGTCGGCGGATCTGGTGTTGGCCGACGAGCTGAACCTCGGGACCTACAAGGCGACCGTGTCGGCGTCCGGGCTCCGGCAGGAGCGGACGCTCGAAGTGGCGAAGTATGCGCTCCCGAAGTTCAAGCTCGACCTCGAGCCGGGCAAGGAGAGCTACCGCCCCGGCGACATGGTCCGGGCGACCGTGCGGGCGACGTACTTCTTCGGCAAGCCGGTCCGCGGCCGCGTCCAGGCGCGGATGGCGCGTGAGCTGGTGAGCGGCGAGCTCCGCGAGGACGGGACCTGGGAGTTCCAGGTGCCCGCGCAGGGCGACGGGCCGGTGCCGGTCGAGGTCACGGTCACCGACACGGCCGACCATAAGGAGACGAAGACCGCGGCGGTCATCGTGTCCCGCGAGCCCCTCAAGGTCCTGCTCTACCCCGAAGGCGGCAGCGTCCTCCGGGGCGTGCCGAACACGTTCTACCTGATCGTCTCGGCGCCGGACGGCCGGCCGGTGAAAGCCGACCTGCGCGTGATCGTGAACGGGGTCGCTCAGGACCTGGCCACGGATGACCTGGGCGTCGCCAAGGTGACGTCTGAGGGCGCGGAGCTCCGGCTGGAATGGGCGCGCGACAAGGCCGGCAACGAGACGCGCACCCTGGAACGGCTCGGCGAGAACACGGCGGCCGACTTCCTGATCCGTCTCGACAAGCCGACCTACAAGGGCGGCGAGACCATGACGGTGAAGCTGGTCGGGAAGCCGAGCGAGCCGGTCTATGTCGACGTGGTGAAGGGCGGTCAGCTGCTGCTCGCGAAGGTGATCGAGAAGAACGAGGTCGCGGTCGATCTGCCGCCCGATCTCTTCGGGACCGTGCAGGTGCTGGCGTACACGCGGAACAGCCCGCGTCCGGTCGTGCGGGTGGCGTATGTGAACCTGCCGGAAGGACTGCGGATTCGTCCGCACGCGGCGAAGGAGACCTTCCGACCGGGCGAGGAGATGCCGGTCGACTTCGAGGTGCTGGACAAGGACGGCAAGCCCGTGCAGGCGGCGCTCGGTCTGTCGGTCGTGGACGAAGCGCTCTTCGGGCTGGTCGAGTCGAAGATTGCGAGCGAGAAGGCCTGGCTGTCGCTCGCGCCGGAGCTGATCGACACCCGTGGCTTCCTGAAGGCGGAAGCGACGTCGATCTATCAGGAAAGTGCCCCCAACGCGCAGCGCTTCGTCAGCGGCAACGGCCGCGCCGAACGGGTCCCGCTGCTCGCGCACAACAATTTTGCGGCCCGCTCCAAGGAACTGCAGCAGTTCGCGTCGGAGTGGAACGATCGGATCATGAGCATCTTCGTGGGATCGATCATCCTGACGGGCATCGTCCTCCTGGGGATTGTGCTCGTGGCGACCGTCCGCAATCTCGCCCGGGCCAAGGTTTCGGGTATCGCAATCGTCGGCGCCGTCGTGATCACGGCGGTCACGGTGTTCCTGTTCCTGACCTTGACCGCGAAGTCCGGGATGTATTACAAGGTCATTGATGGGGAGGTGGCCCTCACAGTTGTTGCTAGCCCCCGTCCCATGCTGTCGGAGATGGCGCAGCCGGAGGCGCTTCGCGATCAGTTTAAGTCATTGGAGCGCTCGCTTCCCGATGCGGAGCCGGCGATCCTGCTTCCGGTGGTCGGGGAGACGGCCGCGCCGGCCCGGATCCGCCAGTACTTCCCGGAGACCCTGTTCTGGCAGCCGCAGCTGATCACCGACGCCAAGGGGCGCGCGCGGGTCACGCTTCCGGCCGCCGACTCGATCACGAGCTGGCGCATGCTCGCGAACGCCGTGTCGCGGAACGGCGCGCTCGGCTACGAGCAGGCCAAGCTCCGCGTCTTCCAGGATTTCTTCGTCGACATCGACTTTCCGGTCGCGCTGACCAAGGGCGACCGTGTCCACGTCCCGGTCGCGGTCTACAACTACCTCAAGGAAGCGCAGACCGTCGAGGTGAAGGTCCAGCTCGAGTCCTGGTTTGAGCTCCTGGACGACGCGTCGAAGTCGATCGCGCTCAAGCCCGGCGAAGTGAGCGTCGTCTACTTCGGCCTCAAGGTGAAGGAACACGGCCGGAAGTCGCTGACGGTCCTGGCCGAGGGCAAGGTCAAGGACGCGATCAAGCGCTCGGTCGAGGTGATGGAGAAGGGGCGCGAGATCCCGATCAGCGTGAGCGAGCGCCTCAACGGCCGCCGCTCGTTCCGGGTCGAGATTCCGGAGCAGGCGATCGACGGGGCGTCCGTCCTCTTCGTCCGGATCACGCCGGGGATGAGCGACCTGGTCACGGGCCTCGAGGGGATGATCCGCATGCCGTCGGGCTGCTTCGAGCAGACGCTGTCGTCGGCCTATCCCAACGTCGCGCTGCACAGCTACCTCAAGGAGACGGGGCAGCTCACCAAGGAGACCGAGGCGAAGCTGAACCAATACCATTCGATCGCGGTGCAGAAGATCCTCTCATTCGAGGCGAACGGGGGCGGCTTCGGCTGGTATCCGGGCCGCGAGGCCAACCTGGTCCTGTCGGCGTATGGGACGATGTTCCTCGCCGACCTGGCCATGGTGTATTCGTACGACCACCAGGTGCTCGACCGGACCATCGCGTGGCTCGAGAAGCTCCAGGACTCGCAGGGGCGCTGGAGCGGGCAGGACCACGGGTCGACCTGGTCGCGGCTTTCCGACGCCGCGATTCCGTCCACCGCGTACGTCGCGTGGGCGCTGAAGCGGGCGGGCCGGGACGACACGCGGGCGCTCGGCCGCGCGGAGGAGTTCCTTCGCCGGGTCGATGCGAACGACCCCTACGCGGCGGCCCTGATCGCCAACGCGTTCCCCAACCGGACGAACCTGGACCGCCTGGCGAAGATGGGGAAGGAGGGCCGCTGGAGCACGCGGATCCAGTCGTGGACCCGCGCGAGGGACGGGGCGGCGGACCTGGAGACCACGGCGCTCGCCGTGATCGCGCTGGCGAACCACGCGCCGGGCCTGGCGGACGAGGGAGCGGCCTGGATCGTCCGGGCGCGCGACCCCTACGGCGCCTGGGGCTCCACGCAGCCCACGGTGCTGGCCCTGCGGGCGCTGGCGGCGACCGGCGGCGGGACGGCCCGGGACAAGGCGGGCGCCCGGCTTATCGTCAACGGCAAGGAGATCGCGAACGCCTTCGTGGAGAGCGACATCGCCCAGTCCGTCGACATCTCTCCGTCCCTGGCCAAGGGCGCCAACGAGATCGTCCTGGACACGTCGCGGCGCCTGAACGTCCAGATCGCCGGTCGCTACTACGTCCCCTGGGGCTCGGACGACCTGGTCCGTGGAGTCGATGGGCTGAACCTGAAGGTCCGCTACGACCGAT
>Ga0310813_10001994_pt1 | contig 12422 bp, 10 predicted proteins | sample YN3metagenome_FD_203086 | JGI IMG/M metagenome (GOLD analysis project Ga0310813, IMG submission 203086) | Soil microbial communities from experimental microcosm in Duke University, North Carolina, United States - YN3 | ecosystem: Engineered > Artificial ecosystem > Soil microcosm > Unclassified...
GCCTGTCTCCAGCGTCACAAGCTGACCGAGCTCGTGTTTCAATTCACGCAACGCGTTGCCCAGGCGGCGAACCGTCTCGCCACGCATCGGACCAGGTGTGACGCGCCATCTCAGAAAGGCTTCGTGCGCCCGCGAAACTGCTTTGTTATAATCGTCATCGGAAGCGGTGCGAATCCCGGCGAGTCGCCGACCGTCTATCGGCGAGATTTTGTCAATTGTCGCGCCGCCGCCGCGCCATTCGCCATCGAACACACCGGCGTTGTCGTCGGTAAGACCCAGTTTTTCCAAAGGTGTTTTCATAAAGAATAAAATACTGTCATTCTGAGCGAAGCGAAGAATCTCAGATCACTTCCTCCACTGTGTACGGGCGGTCATACACATTTGACTGCTGTTCCCAGCGGTCGCTCAAGTCGAGCCAGCGTGGATTCGTTTGCTCAATAAGCGCAATTTTCCTACTGCGGCGCCAACCCTTAAGCTCCTTCTCGCACGCGATCGCGTCGTTGACGTTGCGAAAGTGCTCGAAACCTTCCACCTCTCCGTACCGATGCTGGTACAAACGGCGATTAATGTTGTTTGTGACTCCGATGTACAATGTTGCGCAATGCTTGTTCGTAAGAATGTACACCCAGTAATCGTGGTTGCGCATCCGTCTCGAAAACAATCAGAGATGTTTCGCTTCGCTCAACATGACAGCATTCCAGGCTGCGACGCTTCAACCGTTATCACTTGCGTCTCTGTCGACAATATCTCCGCATCAATTCGATCGCTTCATCGATCACATCCGCAGTGATATCCAGCGCCGGACGAAAGCGGATCGAGTTTTCGCCGGAGCGAAGCGTCAAAACGCCGAGATCGAAGAAGCCGTGCCAAAATTCTTCGCGCGTCTTCGCATCGGGAAGATCGAACGCGAGAAATACTCCACGGCCGCGCGCTGCGGAAATCAGCGGCTCTTCCATTTGCAGGTCGCGCAGTTGATCCAGGAAATAGGCACCTACTTTTGCTGCGTTCTCGACCAGGCGTTCCTGCTCGATAATGCGCAGATAGTGCGTCGAGCGCACCATATCCGTGAAGTTTCCGCCCCACGTGGAGTTTAAACGGCTCGGTAAGCGAAATGCGTTGTCTTTCACTTCATCAAGGCGCGGGCCGGCCATCACACCGCAGACCTGCGCTTTTTTCCCGAACGCCATCAGATCCGGCAAAACACCGAAATGTTCGCAGCACCAATTGCGGCCGGTCGCGCCCATGCCGCATTGCACTTCGTCGAAAATTAGCAGGATATCGTTTTCGTCGGAAATTTTTCGCAGCTTTTGCAGCCATTCACCCCGGAAATGATTGTCTCCTCCCTCGCCCTGGATTGGCTCGATGATCATGGCGCAAAGGTCGATATTGCGTTGTTCGATGAAACCACGGATCTCGTGCTCCGCTTTTTGTTCGCGTTCGATCACGTTGGCTTCGCGTTCCGATTCCGGAAGAGAAAAATCAATGGAAGGACACGAGATGCGGGGCCAATCAAACTTCGCAAATAAATCGGTCTTGCGCGGATCAGTGTTGGTGAGGCTCATCGTGTAACCACTCCGCCCATGAAAAGCATGCCGAAAATGCAAAACCTGCGTGCCGCGTTCAGCGTGACCCGCAGCCATGTTCTTCCGGACTTTCCAATCCATCGCTGCCTTCAAACAATTCTCCACCGCCAGCGCGCCGCCCTCGATGAACAAGTAACGTTCCATCGGCGGCAAACCGACCACGCGCTCAAACGTGGCCACGAATTCGGCGTATCCGGCTGAGTAAATATCCGAGTTGGCAATCTTCACTTTCGCGGCGCGCAGCAGATCGCGCTGTACCTGCGGATCATCGAAATGGGGATGGTTGAATCCAACCGGCGTCGATCCAAAAAAACCGTAGAAATCGATGAGACGGCGATTATCGACTCTGTTCTGCAGATATGAGCCGCGACTTTTGTCGAGATCTACGACGATTTTGAAACCATCCACCAGGATGTGCTGCTCAATGGTGTGGAGGACTTTCGAAGCCGCCATTGGCTTTTCTGCTTCGCGCTTTAGCGCGCGGTTTCGAGTGGGAGGTGTCTCCGCGAGAACGGGTGCGATACTCATTCGAGATCGTAACGGTGACCGTGAGCGTGGTCAATGGGGCGCGCGGGCATTCTGCCCGCTGCCGTCGGCATGTTGCCGACGACTTTCGGTCCAAGACTAACAAGCTTCTGGGAGTTGATCGGCGTCGAAAGTGTCCGGCAGAATGCCGGACACTGCGAGCAAACTCCTCCCGCTCCCCAAAGCAACTACACGATGCCCTGACGTAGCAGCTCGTGCTTTCCGGCTAGCAAATCCTGCACGAGATCGTAACCGCGTTTATCCGCATTGCGCGCGGTGCCGGCGAAATGATGATCGATTCGCATCCGGGCGGATCGGCAAAAATAATCTGCGACCGAAAGAATTTCATCGGCTGGTTTCCCCTGGCCAAGCAGCCATTGCGCATAAGAACATGTGGCGCTGATCGCAAACAATTCCGTGGCGATTCCGACGAATCTCGAAAGCAGCAGTTGTTCGCGATCGAGTTTCGGCCCGAACCGCGCCATGGCGTGAAACAATCCGCGCGCGAGTCGCTTGCTCGTGCGCGCTGCATAATCAACGTGGCCGTGCAATGTGCCGTGTAAATTGTCGATCTTACCGGCGCCGGTGGAGAACCACTGACGCGGGTACCAGCCGGCGTAAAATTTTCCGGAACTGAACACCGCTTTGATCCGATCAGACATTGGCAACGTGGTGTTGAAAATTGCGCCACCGACTTTCAAATGCGGATCGAGCGCCTCGCGCGCGATGAATAACCGCATGATCTCGCTGGAACCTTCGAAAATCGTGTTGATCCTGCAGTCGCGCAGGAAACGCTCCACCGGAATCCCAGGTTCGCCCCGACCTTCCAAGGATTGCGCAGTTTCGTAGCCGCGACCGCCGCGCACCTGCATGGCATCGTCCGAAATCTTCCAGGTTGTTTCAGTACACCACATTTTGCACATCGCGGTCTCGATTCGCAGATCACCCACCTTTCGGTCGACCAATCCTGACGTGAGAAACGTGATCGCCTCCATTGCGAATGTGTTCCCCGCCATTTCTGAAATTTTCCCGGCAATGGCTGAGTGTTTTCCAATTGGTCCGCCCCATTGGATTCGTTCGCTCGCCCATTTGCGTGAAATTTCGAGCAACCGCTTGCACAAACCGACACACGCAGCCGGTATCGTGAGCCGGCCCGTGTTCAAGGTCGTAAGCGCGACTTTTAACCCCTGCCCTTCCTTGGCAATCATGTTTTCGCGCGGCACGCGCACGTTCGTGAATTTCACGATGCCATTGTACAGCGCGCGAAGGCCCATGAACCGGCAGCGATAAGTGATTTCCACGCCGGGCCAGTCTACGTCGACGATGAAGGCAGTGATTTGCTTGCGTTCCTTGCCCTTCACGATTTTGGGCGGCGTGACAGCCATGACCACAAGCACGCCAGCCTTGATCAGGTTAGTGCACCAGAGTTTTTCGCCGTTCAGGATGAACGCGGAACCGTCTTCGGTCGGTTCCGCGCGACAACTCATATTCGCGGGATCCGAACCGGCATTCCATTCCGTCAAGGCGAACGCGGAAATTTCCTTTCGCGCAACGCGCGGCAGATATTTTTTCTTTTGCTCTTCGGTGCCGAAAAGCAGCAGGGGTTGCGGAACACCGATCGATTGATGGGCTGAAACAAGTGCGGTTAAATTTTCGTCCCAGCTTCCGAGCAACATAGCAGCCCGGCCATAATTGACCTGAGACAAGCCGAGCCCTTCGTATTGTTTGGGAATTTTTACGCCGAACGCGCCCAAGGCGAACAGCTCATCAATGTTCTTCTGCGGAATTTCGCCGGTGCGATCAACCTCGTCGGCATCCACGTTTTCGCGCAGATACTTTTCCAGATTCGCGAGAAATTCCTTACCAGCCTCGCGATCCTCGGCGCTCTGCTCCGGCCAGGGATAAATCCGGTTGAAATCGTAACGCCCAATAAAAAGATTGCTGGCAAAGCTGCCACGCTCATCCAGAGGATCGCGCGAGGCCTCGGCAAGCTCGAGCGCTTCGCGCTTGCCTTTGGACATCTTGGATGTGTCGATGACGCTGGAAGGCGCGGGCGTTTCCACTTTCGCCGTCGTTTCCTCGGCGATTTGTTTTTCCGGTGCTTCGAGAGGCGATTTCATATCAATCGTCTGTCATTCCGAGCGAAGTCGAGGAATCCCCTCGCATCCCCAAGGGTAACTCTGCGGGATGTCTCGACTTCGCTCGACATGACAGGGATGTAGGCTTGAACGGGTCTCACTCCTCATAAAAATTGGTCCCATCACGTGCGTGCTTCTTCAAAATTTCGCATGGACTAAATTTCTTTTCTGTTCGGGCCAGCCGTTCCAATTCGTCGACGGTCCTCTTTATTCCAAAGTGTTCCGCAAATCGCAATGGGCCGCCGCGGAATGGCGCAAAACCGGTTCCCAAAATCATTCCGTAATCCGCGTCCTCGGGAGAATTCACGACTCCCTCCTCCACGCAACGAGCAGCTTCATTCACCATTAGAAAGATGAGCCGGTGAGTCAGCTCCTCTTCATTTAGCCGTAGCCGCGGATCGCGATGCCGCTCCGGTGGAATGTTTGGTCCTTCAATTCCCTCCGGCTCGCCGTGCAAGCCACGCCGCCATTGCACCAGCTGGTCGTTAGGCGTCTGCTTCTTGGCTTCGTATTTGTAAAAACCTGCGCCTGTCTTGCGACCGAGCATCTGCTGATCGCGCAACCAGAGCACGATACTTGCGACGTGATCGCGCTGCCCGTAAGCCTTCTCGAGTGTGTTGCCGATATCGATCGTGATGTCGATGCCGATTTCATCAATTAATCGTAATGGACCCATCGGCATTCCCCATTGCACCAGCGCACGGTCGATCAGCTCCGAGTCCACTCCGCTCTCGAATAGCTCGGCAGCATCGAGCAAGTACGGAAACAACACCCGGTTCACCAGGAACCCGGGACTATCGCGCACGATTACTGGCAGTTTTCCGATCTGCCGTACAAAAGCGAGGCTTCGGTCGCGCGTGTCGTCGGACGTTTGCTTCGCAACAACAACTTCCACCAGTTTCATCCGGCTCACCGGATTAAAAAAATGCAGTCCGATGACGTGCTCCGGCGAAATCGTTACTTCGGCCAGTTCGCTGACGGATAGGGCTGAAGTATTTGTCGCCACGATTGTCTTCGGACCGGCTTCCATCGCCAGCTCGCGAAAAACTTCTTTCTTGATCTGCATTTTCTCAGAAGTCGCTTCAATGACGAATTGCACGTCCCGCAATTCCATCGGCGCGGTGGAACCACAAATTCTGGCGCGGCCCTGCTTAGCCTTTTCCTCGGTCATTAAACCGCGCTTCACGGCATCGCTGTAAATTTTTTCGACGTTCGCCAATCCCCGATCAATTTGTTCGCGCGCGACATCGCGCAAAATCACGGTTACGCCACGCGAACTGAGCCATTGCGCAATACCTGAGCCCATTACGCCGGCGCCAATCACGGCAGCGTGCACGATTTTTTCAGACGGCGTTCTCGACGTTCCTTTTTTGTATTTCTCCGCGAGGAAGAAATTGCGAATCAGGTTCTGGGTCGACTCCGTCTTGCCGAGCTCGACAATCCCGTCGAGTTCCAACCGCAACGATTCGTCGGGCGAGATCGACTGCGTCTTATTGATAATTTCGTAAGCACGTGCGAGGGCCGGATTCCCGGTTGGTTTTGGAGGGCCGAATTGCGAGGAGCGCGGCGTCGCAGGAGCTCCGCCGTCCATTTTGCGTTTGCCAGCGTGCAGCTTTTCACGTGCGCAATCGAGAAGCTGATCAGGGGGCGCGATTTCATCGGCTAGTCCGAGTTTCAAAGCTTCCTGAGCGGAATAAAGTTTGCCTTTCAAGATGACTTCGGCGGCCTTTTCAGGGCCGATCAAACGAGTCAATCGCGTGCAGCCGCCCCAGGCCGGAAGAAGGCCCAGCCCCGTTTCGGGTAAACCGATCCGCGTTGCCGGAGCATCTGATGCGACGCGATAATCGCAGGCGAGTGCAACTTCGTAGCCGCCGCCGGCCGACGCACCGTGGATGGCGGCAACCGTTGGAATTTTCAGATCGGCGAGGCGATTAAAAACCTTTTGACCGCGCTCAATGAATCGGCGCATTTCTCCGGTTTTCGCTGCTTGCAACAGCGTTTTCAAATCCGCGCCCGCAACGAAAATGGATTTCTTTGCCGATGTGATGATCAGGCCGCGCAGCGAAGAATCTTTCTGGAGAGCATCGAGATGTTCACTAAGCTCATCGAGAGTAGCAGCGTCGAAAATGTTCGCGCCAGAGTCGGGCCGATCGAACGTGAGCACGCAAATGTGATCGTCACCCGTGTCGCGCCGAATCATTGGAGCTGTAGCAACGGTGGGCATCACGTCAATTTTGGAGCGTTTCAGGGAAATGCCAAGTGTAGAACATCGGAGTTAAGCACCAGACATGCGCATTTTATAACGCGTTTTGAAGAAGGCGTGGCGAGGCGTTGCTTTGGCCAACTGCGAGTGTTAGAAACGCCACGTGGTTGGCAAGATTTTAGAACCGGAGATCAGGAGCATGATCGAGGCGCGCGATTTCGCCGCGCTCCGGGAAGTTTTCCGCGAATGGCCACCCGCTGATGTTGCCGAAGTGATTCTGGATCTGCCAGAAGACGAACAAGTCATCATCTTTCGGGTGTTGCCACACGATCTGGCAGCGGACGTTTTTGAATATCTCGGCTTCGACGCGCAAGAGCAGTTGCTGCGCGCCATGGCCCACGAGCAGGTCGTCGGGATTCTAAACGAAATGGCGCCGGACGATCGAACGGCGCTGCTGGAGGAATTGCCCAGCGCAGCGGCGCGGCAATTGATTCGATTGCTAACGCCGGAGGAACGCCGCATTGCCACGGCACTCCTTGGTTACCCTGAAGACAGCGTGGGCCGATTGATGACGCCGGATTTTATCGCCGTGCACGAGGACTGGACTGTGCAGCAAGTACTCGATTATGTGCGCGAACATGGCCGCGACAGCGAGACGCTAAACTTTGTTTATGTCGTCGATGAGCGGGGAAAATTGATTGATGACGTGCGGATGCGCGAGTTCCTGCTCCGGCCATTGACGGCAAAAGTGAGCGATATTCGCGATCAGACTTTCGGCGCCTTGAATGTGACTGATTCGCAGCAGGACGCATTGAATGTTTTCCGCAAGTACGATCGCGCCGCTTTGCCAGTAGTCGATTCAAACGGCGTAGTTGTCGGGATCGTCACAGCCGACGACATGCTAGACGTTGCGGAGGAAGAAGCGACCGAAGACATCCAAAAATTCGGTGGAATGGAAGCACTGGACGAGCCGTACATGCGCATTCCACTCTGGCGGATGGTGCGCAAACGCGCCGGGTGGCTCATCATTTTGTTCCTGGGAGAAATGTTAACTGCAACCGCTATGGCAAGTTACCAGGAGGAACTTGCCAAGGCGCTTGTGCTGGCGCTCTTCCTGCCACTGATCGTTTCGAGCGGCGGCAACTCTGGATCACAAGCTTCCACTTTGATGATTCGCGCGATGGCACTAGGCGAAGTGACTTTGCGCGATTGGTGGCGAGTGATGAGTCGAGAAGTGCAGGCTGGTTTGTCGTTAGGCCTGATTCTGGGAGCCATCGGCGTTGTTCGTGTAGCTATATGGGCGATCATTGGCGAACAATATCTGCATCGACAACCATACGGTCCGCATTGGCCGCTGGTCGCCATCACCGTCGGAATTTCGCTCGTTGGTGTCGTAATCTGGGGAACGCTTTCCGGTTCCATGCTTCCCTTTCTTCTACGCAGAATCGGAGCCGATCCCGCTACATCCTCAGCGCCGTTCGTCGCAACGCTGGTCGATGTAACAGGCCTAATTATTTATTTCAGTATCGCGCTGGTAATTATGCGCGGTGTGATGCTATAGGTGGTGCGCGAGATAGCGTCCGCTGTCCTCAGCGGATTGGCGTTGCACCCGCACTACCGCGACCTGCCTCAGTTAACAAGCTCTTGAATTACTTTCTCCATGCCACTGACCACTAGCGCGAAACGATCGTAATCAAGTTTGTCGGGCGTGTCGTTGGATGAGTGATAGTACGGATAACGAAACGGCGCGGTGTCAGTGACCATGATGGCTGCATAACCATGCTGCCAGAATGACCACTGGTCCGACCAACTCACGCCTGGGACGAACGCCGGAAGCGAGGCGCCTTCAGAGGGGATCTTTGCGTCTCGGCGGAAGAGCGCCATAACCCGACGTAGCAACGCGCGGGATCGAACATTGCTAACAAAGCCGATGAAGTTGCCGACGCGAGGATATAACAAGTCCAAACCCGCCGACGGATATGTTTGCGAGTGCGGCGCATCGGAAAAGTAACCGATCGTTTCGAGACTGATCATCGCTGAGATCTTGTCGCGCCGTTCTCTGCATCGGCGGGCATAAACCTGACTGCCCATTTCACCCGATAAAAAATAAGGCGGCTCCTCATTCACGAACGCGACGAAGCGCAAAGCGTTTTTCGGTTTTGCGTTGGCGAATCGCCGTGCCAGGGCAAGGGTTGCAGCCACGCCGGTGCCGTTATCGTTTGCGCCCGGCGAGCCAAGAACTGAGTCGTAATGTGCACCGATTACGATAATCGACGGCGGACGAGAGACCGCCGTACCTTGGTCGTTGCCGGGAATTTCCGCCTCGATATTGTGGCATGACTGTCCGCCGATTTCGTAGCTGTCTCGTCGGGTTAGCAGCCCCGCTCGGGAAAAAGAATCTTCGATGAAATCGGCGGCGGCATTGAGCTGTGCGTAGTGCGACATGTTGCGCTCGCCGATCTCTCCAGCGAGCTTGTGCACATCGGCACGAAGCTCTTCGAGCAAGACAACTTCATCGGGCGACAGCGGCCCCGCCTTCGAAACATTCTTGCCGGGCATTCTCATCGCAAACCACCAGAGTAACACCAGAACCGCGACGACGGCGATGGTGATGCGCAGCGCGCTGAAAACGACTTTCAAAACAATCGCACAGACGCTGTGCACGAGGTCTCAGTAGAAATCCGCTCTCGATAACGCAGGGGAGCGCGAGCATTCCGCTCGCTGCCGCCGGCATGTTGCTGGGGCTCCTTGTGCAGAGTTGTCCGGCGAAATGCCGGATCTGCGGGCAAGGTGCCCGCGCTCCCCAGGAAATGTCGCGCGCACATGATCATGTCGGAAAACAGGCACCTCTCACGCGAGCTTTTTGCGGAAACGCAGAGCGCACAGGCTAAAAAGCAGATTCGACATCACGATAAGGACTAACAGATTAGGCCAGTATTCGAAAAAATTTGCGCCGCGCAGAATGATCGCGCGCATAAGCGCAATGAAATAGGTGGTCGGAAACAGCGCACCGAGCGCGTAAAAAATCCACGGCATGGTTTCCCGCGGGAAAATAAACCCGGAAAAGAAGACGCTCGGCAATAGGAACACCATGGACATTTGCAACGCCTGCATTTGGTTTTCGGCCCTCGTCCCGACGAGCAATCCCAGACTTAGCAACGCGAACACATACACCAGCGTAGAAAACATCATGGCCAACACACTGCCCTCGATCGGAACGAAAAACACAAAGCGCATAATGCCGAACAGGACGATCGCCATTGTCATGCCAATGCATAGATATGGAACCAGCTTGCCTAGCATCAGCCCGGCGGGGCTCAACGGGCTTACCAGTAATTGTTCCAGTGTGCCGCGTTCCCGTTCGCGAACCAAAGCCATGGCCGCTGCAACTGTTGTCCCAATTTGCAAAACGACGCCGATCACACCGGGCACGAAAAAATTCGGCGCTCGCATGGCCGGGTTATAAAGCATCTGCGGACGGACATCGATTGGCATGCCGGTCCGGCCGGTGTCGCGCATCAGCGTTTCCATTGATTGCGTCAAGGCCACGCCGAGTCCGGTTTGCAGAGCCTGCAACGCCGTAGTGGAATTGGATCCATCAACAAGCAATTCCACCTGCGCAGAGTGGCCTGCCATTAGTTCGCGGGTAAAATTCGGCGGGATGTAAAGCGCGGCGTACGCACTTCCCTTTCGGAGTTCGCTCTTCAACTGATCGAGGCTTTGCACTTCCCCGACTACGCGAAAGCTTTGCGTGTTAACGAAGCGGTCGATCAACTGGCGGCTCTCGACCGTGCGATCCTCGTTAAGAACAAGCATCGCCATATGCTTCACGTCGTTGTCGAGTGCATATCCGAATGCAACCATTTCGATCAACGGCGGAAAAAAGAAGAAAAAGAGCGTCAATGGATCGCGCCAGACGACGATGAACTCCTTGAACAAAATTGCGCTGAACCCTCGAAACGGTTTGTGTTTCATGGCTGTTGCGCTCCGCTCCGGCGCGTTAAATCGTTAAAAGGTTGAAGCGTTAAAGCGTGGCTCGGAGTTCCGCCTTTAGGCGGCCGCGTAAACGCGGAACTCCAAACATTCGTTGTTTCGGCAATTCGCATAAACGTCATCATGCGGCCTTTTGGCGTTCAGCTGCGTGCTTCGCGGAAAGCTCGACAAATACGTCTTCCAGCGAAGGACCTATTTCATGAATGTCGACATGCGCGACACCGACTTTGCGCAGTTGTTCCTCGATAGACGCGCGCTTGACTGTGTCGTCGACGAGCAAATGCATGGATTGGCCGAAAATCGTGGCGCTGCGCACTCCGGGCATCTCATGCATGGCGTGCAGGGCCGCAGTCACGTGATCGCAAGTCACGTCGAGCCGGCGCGTTCCAGCCGGGTTTACGTCCGGGAGTTTTTTCAAATCGTCCGGCTCACCGCAGACAATCAATTTCGACAGGTAGATATAGCCGACATGATCGCAGCGCTCGGCCTCATCCATGTAATGGGTCGTGACGAACAGCGTCATGCCTTTGCCAGCGAACTCGAAAAGTAAATCCCACAGCTCGCGCCGCGCGACTGGATCGATACCGGCGGTGGGCTCATCAAGGAAAAGCACACTCGGCTTGTGCATGAGCGAACAAGCCATGGCGAGACGTTGACGCCATCCACCGGAGAGTTGGCTAGCGCGCCTGTCGATGTACGGCTCCAAATGGGTCGTGCCCATCATTTCCTCACGCCGCTCATTCAATTCACGACCGCTCAAGCCATAAAGTTTTCCAGCGAAGATGAGGTTTTCATTCACAGTGAGCTCGTCGTAGAGCGAAAATTTCTGTGACATATAGCCGATCATTTCCTTAATCGGCTCCAGATCTCGCACGACATCGTGGCCGCCTATTCGCGCCGTGCCTTCAGTTGGCTGCAGGATTCCGCATAACATCCGGATCACAGTTGTTTTTCCCGAACCATTCGGGCCGAGAAAACCGAAGATCGATCCCTTCCCAACGGTGAAGGAAACATGATCGACAGCCGTAAAAGCGCCAAAGCGCTTAGTGAGTCCTTCCACTTCAATCATCGGCTCAGGCATAAAAACGAGTCAGGAACACACAAAGGTGGATCGGATTCCAGATTCATTTCACATTTGGAAAGTAAACGTCGGCCGCCATTCCGGCGCGCAAACGATCGTCGTCACTCGGCAAACGAATCTTGACGCCGAATACCTGTTTGATGCGATCGGCGACGGTCTGCACATTGCGCGGCGTAAATTCTGCCTGCCGATTGATCTGCTCCACAACGCCATCGAAATCGGTGTGCGGAAACGAATCCACGCGGACGCGAACGTGCTCGCCTAGTTTTATCAAACCCAGCCACGATTCGGGTACATAAACGCGCACCCAAAGATGTCCGGTCAATAACAGCGTGGCCGCCTCGCGGTTGGCAGGCAGGACGTCGCCCACTTTTACGCTGAGCACCTCGAGAACGGAGTCCGCCGGCGCGATGATCTGCATTTCCGCCAACTGCGAATCGATGTCTGCGAGCTGCGCTCTCGCCTGCGCGACGCGCATCTTCGCCGCCGCCACGTTTTTCTCCTGCGCTTTCGCCGCGCTGCCGGCGCGCTCGGCATCAGTCGCCGAAACGACTCTGCGGTTGAGCAAATCCTGCTGGCGCCGCGCATCATCGTGCAAGAACACCAGTTGCGCCTCTTGCGCGTCGGCATCGTGAACAGCCGTGTCGATTTGCGCAGCGGCGAGATCGCGGCGTGCTCGCAGCTCTGAAGCATCCAATTGCACGATCACCTGCCCTTCGTGCAAGCGATCGCCTTCCCACGCTAAAATTTTCTCCACACGGCCGCCAGACCGCGGACCTACGTGCGCTTCGTCCACTTCGATCGTTCCAGAGACGGCGTTCTTTCGAGTCCCGCAGCTGGCCAACAAGAGCAACAATGCAGCAGCTCCTGCCACGCCAAGTGACTGTGCCAGGTGCCTA
>Ga0310813_10001995_pt1 | contig 12420 bp, 10 predicted proteins | sample YN3metagenome_FD_203086 | JGI IMG/M metagenome (GOLD analysis project Ga0310813, IMG submission 203086) | Soil microbial communities from experimental microcosm in Duke University, North Carolina, United States - YN3 | ecosystem: Engineered > Artificial ecosystem > Soil microcosm > Unclassified...
AGCGACTCGCGCCGTTCCAGCTGGTCGAGCGGCCCGCGGGCAGGTTCCAGGGAACGCAGCAGCAGCTCCGGGTCCGGCGCGCGGCGGCGATGGCGGAGGTGATTCAGCGCGAGGTTGCGGGTGATGGCGAGAAGCCAGGCCTTGAACGGCCGCTCGCCCCGGTAGGATCTCAGGTGCTGGAACGCCTGCTTCCAGGCTTCGGCCTCGATGTCCAGCGCCGTGTCGAAATCGGTGACGAAGGATTCGTGGAGGTATCGGGCGAGCGCCATGCGATAGCGCTCGTAGAGACGTCCGAAGCAGTCGCGGCAGCCGCCGCCGGCCCGGGCCGCCAGGACCTCATCCGCGACCGACGCCGAGGGTTCGCACATGCCCTCCATGACACCCGAGCGGGCGAAACGACACAACAATTTCTAGGGATCCACGATCGATCCCGTGAAGAGGATCGTCCCGGTCGTCTCGTCGGCGATGGCGCAGAAGAAGGGACGGTCGACGCGAAACAGGACGGGAGGCGGCGGAGCCGACGCCACGCCGACCGCCACCGTGCTCACCGCGGCCGCCTCGGTCCCTTCTTCATTCACGTCGACGTAGGTCTTGTGATAGACCGCCGAAATGTACAGGTCGCGTCCTTTCGAGGACATGCCGCTGAAGTCCGCCTCAAGGGGGACGAATGCTTTCTTCATGCCCATCGAGGCCAGAACGGGCTGGAGTCCGACCTCGACTTCCAGCTTGAAGCGGGGCATCTCCACGTGCACGGTAGCGGACTCGAATCCCGCGTTCCACTTCAGCCCGAGGGCCGCCAGCTGATCCTGAACCCGGTTCAGGGAGATCCCTTCTTTCGGAAGAACAACGTAAAACGACATTCGATCCTTTTCGCCGTAGGGGATTCGGATCGCCTGGAAGTCCCGGGAATCGGCGTAGCGGAATGTGCCGGTCTGCTGCATGAACGGGAGATTCTTGGACTTGCCGTTCCCCAGATAAAACGGCTGGTCGCGGGTCAGCGACTTCTCGAACTTCTCCCGCCATTCTCCCTTGAAGTAAACGGCATTGATGAGGAAGAGGACATCCTGCGGCCGTATCGCGGCGGGACCCGCCTTGACGATCTTTCCCTTCGTGCGATCCTTCACCCAGTCATTGATCGATTCCAGGGTCTTCGGATTCTTGAAGTCGACCGCACGAGCCCGGGCGTTGTAGTTGTCCTCAAGACGCTTCACATATCCGGAGTCGAAGGGAAACTCCTGGCGCAACCACGCGGAGTTGGCGACATCGAGGCGAACGCCGGGTATTCCTCCCTCCAACCAGCGGAGAAGCGCGGCGCACGACGCGTCCAGGTCCTCGCGCTTCCACCCTTTGAGCTCCAGCGCGGCAAGCATCTCCTCCCGGGTCTCGCCCCCGGCGCCCGAGGCCGCCATCGACAGCGCGAACATGACGCTGGCGGGTGAGAGGAAGACGTTTTTGCCCTCGCTCTGCCGCAGCGCTTCGCCGTGAAGCTTGAACGCGAAGGCCGTCGAGGCGGCCGCCAGTTCCTTCGTCTTCCCGATCGGCTCGGGGACCTCGGACGAGCAGGATGCCAGCAGCAGCAGGACCGCCAGGATCGTTTTCGTCGCCGACATTGCCATTCCTCCCGACCAAGCGTACTTTATGACGAACCAATGAGAGCTTCCTTAGTCTTATTGTTGCTGCTTGCGGTCGTCCCGCAAGACGCCGAGCCGGGCCTCGTGGCCGAGTACTTCGCCCTCGATGCGGCGCCCCAGGGCTTCCCGAGCATCCCGGCGGACCGCAAACCGACCTTCGTGCGCGTCGAGCCGACCATCAACCACGCGTTCGTCAGCGGCGAGTTCCATGGAACGAAGCTCGCCGAGAACTTCTTTGTGCGCTGGACGGGACTGCTGAAATGCCCGGAGGACGGGCTCTACAACTTCTACGTGGAGTCCGACGACGGCTGCCGCCTCTACGTCGACGAGGAGCTCGCGGTCGACAACTCCGAGGGACGCTCCATGGAGCAGCGGGCGGACCGCCTCACCCTGAAGGCCGGCAGCCACGCGCTCCGCTTCGAGTATTTCCAGGGCGCGGGGTCCGCGGGCGTCAACCTCCAGTGGAAGACGCCCAAGAGCGGGCGCCTGATCCTGCCGGCGGCGTTCCTCTCGCACGCGAGCGTCGCCGAGAAGATCGCGTGGGACCGCGACGCGTGGGAGAAGCGGCCCGCGCCGCCGCCCATGCAGCCGGCCGCCGTCGTCAAGCCGGGACGCTACGCGCTCACCGACTACGGAGCGTTCCTGACCCGCTCGGTCGGCCCGGCGGCCGAGCCGATCGCGCTGGCCGGCCACCTCCTTCGCGTGGCGCCGGAGTCGACGGTCTGCTTCGACTCCCAGCTGCTTCGCGTCGCGGCCGCCTGGACGGGCCCGTTCCTCAGCTGGCCCACCGAGAAGGACGGCGTCGCGGGGCTGCCGAATGCGGCGGGCAAGGTCCTCTTCCGAAATCCGGCGATCGCCGGCGTCGTCGAGATGCAGGAACCCGGACCGCTGCGCGGCGGAGCGCCCGCGACGGCCGGCACGCCGCTCCCGAGGAAGCAGGCCCACTGGCGCGGCCTCTACGTCCACGGCCCGGACCTCGTGCTCTCCTACACGGTCGGCCGGGCCGAGGTCCTGGAACTGCACGGCTTCGAGAACGGCGCGTTCACGCGCACGATCGAGGTGAAGGGGCTTGCGAGCGTTCTCAACATCCTCGTCGGGCCCGACGGACTGGACGCCGGCGTCCTTGGCACTCGCAACGCCGTCTTCGTGCCCGGTCGCGGCGGCAAGTACCTGCAGATCCAGACCAACGGCCGCTACAAGATCTCGATCCCGAGCTGCAAGGTCTCGCCGCCGGAGCCGCTCGAGCCGAAGACCAAGGGCGGCGGGCTGCGCTGGGCCGATCCCGTCGTCACGAAGGGCGTCCTGGGCAAGGAACCCGGTGCCTACCAGGTCGACACGCTCACGATTCCCTACGAGAACCCCTGGAACTCGTACATGCGGATCGTCGCACTCGACTTCTTCCCCGACGGGCGGGCCGCGGTCGCGACGCTCGACGGCGACGTCTGGATCGTGTCGGGCATCGATGAGACGCTCGAGAAGCTTTCCTGGAAGCGCTTTGCCGCGGGGCTCTATCAGCCGCTCGGTCTGCGGATCGTCGACGGCGCGATCTACACGCTGGGGCGCGACCAGGTGACGCGGCTGGTCGACGTCAACGGCGACGGCGAGGCGGACTTCTACGAAAACTTCAACAACGACTGCCTGCTCGGGACGAGCTACGGCGAGTACGCGATGGACCTGCAGGTCGGCCCCGACGGCGACTTCTACTACACGAAGGCCGGCACCATGGGCTACGGCAGCGCGACGCCGCACAGCGGCAGCGTGTTGAAACTCGCCAAGGACGGTTCGAAACTCGAGGTCTTCGCCGTCGGGTTCCGCGCCCCGATGGGACTCTGCGTCGGGCCGGACGGCTTCATCACCGCGACCGACCAGCAGGGCAACTACATGGCCGAGTGCCCCATCGTCCACGTCAAGAAGGGCGGCTTCTACGGCTTCGTCCTCGAGCACCACCCGGAGACCAAGACCCAGGCCCGGGAGCCGGCGATCGCGTGGCTGCCGATGGACGTCGACAATTCGTCGGGCGGCCAAGTCTGGGTGAGCGGCGACCGCTGGGGCCCCTTGAAGGGACGCCTGCTCCACACGTCGTACGGCCAGAGCAAGCTGCTCCTGACGCTGCTCGACGAGGCCCGCGAGCAGGGCGGCGTCGTCCGCCTGCCGCTGCAGTTCGCGAGCGGCATCATGCGGCCGCAATTCAACCCGGCGGACGGGCAGCTCTACTGCGCGGGCCTGCGCGGCTGGCAGACGACGGCGGCCAAGGACGGCTGCCTGCAGCGCGTCCGGTACACCGGAAAGCCCGTGCTGCTGCCCGTGTCGCTGAAGGTCCGCAAGACGGGCATCGACCTCACGTTCACGGATGCGCTGGACGCCGAGACGGCGGGCGACCCCGACAGTTACGCCGCGCAGTGGTTCAACGTGGTGTCGACGCCGGACTACGGCTCGCCGGAGTTCAATGCGACGAACCCGGCCAAGCGGGGCCGCGAGAAGGTCGCCGTGACGGCCGCGAAGCTGCTCGGGGACGGCAAGACGGTCTCGCTCGACCTGGAAGGCTTCCGCCCGGTGACGAACCTGATCGTCAAGTTCTCGATCCGCTCCGCCGAGGGCGCGAAGATCCAGAACGAAGTGTTCCTGACGATCAACCGGTTACCGGACTAATCGAGTCCCGCCCGCTGCCCGAAGCTCGGTCAAACCAGTACACCGTACCCAGTACACAGGCAGAGGCGTCACCCGGGCTGCAACCCCCAGTCCCTAGAGGTTCGGGGGCTTCGGCTTTGTGGGCGCCTGGAAGGCGTTCGAGCCCTTCACCTTCAGCTTGCGCTTGTAGACCTTGTCCCCGCACGCCGCGTAGAGGGTGTCGAAGGCGGGGCCGCCGAAGCAGAAGTTCGCGACGCGGCCGTTCGGGGTCGGGATGATGCCGTTCACGCGCCCGGCCTGGTCGCAGAACTGGATCCCCACCCTCGTCGCCACGTAGAGCCGGCCGTCCTTGTCGGTGCGCATCCCGTCGGCGCCGCTGTCGTCGGCCGTGTCGGGCACGTGCAGGTGGTAGTACTTCTGCTTGTGCAGCAGCGAGCCGTCGGGCTGGATCTGGTAGCTGTAGACCCAGTGGGTCCGGCTGTCCGCGACGTACAGCAGCGACTGGTCGGGCGAGCAGGTGACGCCGTTCGAGAACCTCAGCCCCGTGTCGACGATCTTCTTCTCCCCCTTCGGGCTGATGTAGTAGATCTTGCTCGGGTCCGTGCCGTTCCAGCCGGGGTTCGTGACGTACATGCTGCCGTCGTGGCGGACGACCATGTCGTTGCCGCGGAAGCCGTCGGCGATCACCGCGGCCTTGCCTTCGGCGTCATACGCGACGATCTGCTCGGCGCCGCCGGCGACCGCGTAGAGGCGGCCGTCGGGCCCGAAGGCCTGGCCGTCGCCCTTCTTCGAGTCCTCGAGGAACGTCGTGATCTTCCCCTCGAGGTCGACCTTGTAGGTCTTGCTGTTGGGCACGTCGTTGTAGAAGACCTCGCCCTTCTCGTTCACGGCGGGGCCTTCGGTGAACTTGTACCCTTCGGCGACGAGCGTCCAGTCCTCGCCGGGGAGCAGGACGTCCTTCATCTGGGGCGAACCGGCTCCCGCCTTCACGGGCGCCGGATAGTCCTTCCAGAGCCAGCGCATCGCGTCTCCGAAGACTTCGGTTGCCTGCTTGCCGTTGTGGCCGTCCTCGCCCCAGACGTGGTTCACCTCGTAGCCGGCGAAGACGAGCGAGCGCTCCATCTCCTGGTTGGCCATCCACCAGTCGCCGCCGTAGATGTTGAGGTCCTTGCTGCCGTCCTGGAGGAAGATGCGGATCGGCTTGGGCTCGACCTTACGGATCAGCATGGGGTAGTCGTTGCCGCCGCGCAGGCCGACGTAGGTCCCGATGGCGCTGAAGACGCGGCGGAACGCGTCGGGCCGCTCCCACGCGGCCGTGAAGGCGCAGATCGCGCCGCTGCTGGCGCCGCCGATGCAGCGGTCGTTGCCGTCCTTGGACAGCACGATCGCGCGGCCGTCGGAGGCGGTCTTCTTTTCGACGTCCGGGAAGATCTCGTCGAGGAGGAAGCGCGCGTAGGCGTCGCCCAGGCCGTCGTACTCGTAGCTGCGGTTGTAGCGGTCGAGCGCCTCGTTCGACAGCGCCTTCACGCGCCCGTGCATGATGAAGATGCCGATGGTCACCGGCATTTCCTTGGCGGCGATGAGCTTGTCGAACGCCTCGGGCGCCTTGAAGCCCACGCCGTCCTGCCCCACGTAGACGCACGCGGGCTTGGCGGGATCGTATTGCTTCGGCACGTAGACCCAGTAGTCCCGCACGGTGCCGGGGAAGATCTTGCTCTTGTCGAAGCTGTACTTCGTCACCTCGCCCTTGGGCACATCCTGCGGCGGGGTGAACAGGGCGGCGACGACGGCAACGAGCGCGAGTCGGATCATAGGGTTCCCTTCATTCTTTGGACCTCTTCTTTACACTGCGGGCTCGTCGCTCGTCACTTGAATTCTGGAGCCCGCCGGAGGATGATCGAAGGATGGTCTTCGCCCTGCTCCTCCTGCTCTCCGCCGACGACCTGACCGCCAAGGACCTTCAGGGCACGTGGAAGGGCGAGCGCTTCACGGAAGGCAGCGGCGACGGCAAAGGCGGCGAGAAGGTGGAGTTCACGTTCAAGGACAATACCCTGGTCGGGCGCAAGGCCTCCGGGACCCTGATCGGCGAGGCGACGTACACGCTCTCCGAGAACGGAAAGAACATCGACGCCACCGGAACGTCGGGCGGCTACCGCAACAAGACCTACCCGGGCATCCTCAAGCTCGAAGGCGACAAGTTGATCTGGTGCAGCGCGGGCGGCGGCGGGAAGGACATGAAGCGTCCCGGGTCCTTCACCGCGAACCCGGGATCCGCCCACTACCTGATCGTGCTCACAAAGCAGAAGTGACTCGTGGCGCTTCCTTCCCCCGGGGAAGGGACGGGATGGGGACCCCTCCGGTCGGTGTTCCGGGTTCGGTGTTCTTGGTTCGGTCCTAGAGCCAGCCCGACTTCATATCCTGGATCGCCGGAAAGGCCTTCCGGTAGTCGAGCAGCACGGCCGGATCGAGCTCCGCGCCGAAGACCCCCTGGGCGTTTCCGGCGTCGGCGAGGACGTTGCCGCGGGGATCGAGGATCTGGCTCCGGCCCGAGTAGGCGTTCTTCGGGTCGCGGCCGCAGCGGTTGACCCCGAGGACGAAGGCCTGGTTCTCGATCGCGCGCGCCTTGAGGAGCGCGAGCCAGTGCGCTTCGCGCGGCTCGGGCCAGTTGGCGATGACGGTGTAGAGCTGCACGCCCTTCTTCACCGCGTGGCGGAAGATCTCCGGGAAGCGGAGGTCGTAGCACACGAAGGGGGCCACGAGGAATGGGTCCAGGCGGTACGTGATGACGTCCGTCCCGGCCGCGTACTGCTCGGTCTCGCCTCCGTAGGAGAACGGGTGGATCTTCGAGTAGCGGGCCAGGAGCATCCCGTCCGGCGCAAAGGTGACCGACTGGTTGTACCCGCGGCCGTCGGGCCTGCGGATCACGACGCCGCCGCAGACGTGGAGCCCGAACTCCTCGGCGAGCGCGGCGAGGAAGGTCTCCGTCTCGCGCTGATCCGACTGCGCGATTTCGGCGACGTTCATCGAGAAGCCGGTGGCGAACATCTCGGGGAGCGCGACGAGCGCGCCCTTGGGAAGCTTCGCGGCGGCGAGCAGCGCGCGGACCTGGTCGTGGTTCGCCTTCTTGTTCTCCCAGACGATGTCGAGCTGCACGCCGGCGACGTACATGGCTACTCCTTCGCGATGGCCTTGAGTCCGCGCACGAGGCGGCCGATCCCCTCGGCCGCGGTGTCCTTCTCCAGCGCGCCGAACGCGACGCGCAGCGAGCAGCCTTGGTCGATCCCGAACGCGGTTCCGGGGATGGCGGCGACCTTGAACTCCTTCACGAGGCGCTCGACGAGCGCCAGCGGCGCCAACGGCCGGTCGATCCGGAGAAAGAAGTAGAAGGCGCCGTCGGTGACGGGGGCCGCGCAGAAGGTCGAGATCTCGGCGAAGGCGCGGCGGGCAACCTCGCGGACCTCGGCCATGCCGCGGAGCTTCGCCTTGCAGTACGACGCGCCCGCCTTCAGGGCGCCCAGGGCGGCCGCCTGCGCGATCATGGTGGGGCAGATGAGGTTCGTATCCTGGATTTTCCGCACCGCCTCCTCGAGCGCGGCGGGGATCACCATGTAGCCGATGCGCCAGCCCGCGAAGCCGTAGGCCTTCGAGAAGGAGAAGAGCGAAATCGTGTGGCCCGCGCTGCCGGCGATCGAGCCGGGCGAGAACGGCCGCACGTCGCCGTAGGTGAAGTACTCGTAGGCCTCGTCGTGCACGTGCCAGACCCCGCGGGCGCGGCAGAGCTCGTTCACCTCGCGCAGCGCCTTCTCGGGGTAGACGGCGCCCGTCGGGTTGTTGGGCGAGACCGTCACCACCGCGCGGGTGCGGGGCGTGATCGCCTTCGCGATGGCGTCGATGCGGAGCTGGTAGGCGGCGTCGGTCTCGACGAGCACGGCCTTGCAGCCCGCCATGCCGATCGCCATCTCGTGGTTGAAGTAGTACGGCGTCTGGAGAATGATCTCGTCGCCGACGTCCGCGACCGCGAGGACGGCATTGAAGAAGGCCATGTTGCCGCCGGACGTGACGACCACGCGGGTCGCGTCGTCCACGACGATGCCGTTCTCGGCGCGCAGCTTGGCCGCGAGCGCCAGGCGCAGCGCCGAGGTGCCCTCGACGGCGCCGTACAGGTGGGTCTTGAGGTCGTCGGTCACGCCCGCGAGCGCGTCGATCGCCTCCTTCGGCGGGCCGTAGGCGACCACCCCCTGCCCCAGCGAGATCGTCCCGGGCGTGCTCCGCACGAGATCTCCCACGATGGGGATGATGGGGGTCTGGACCTCCGTCATTCGCCGGGATTCACGCATGGGGCAACAGTGTCGGACGACCCGAGTGGCCTGTCAAGGCCGGCGTTCGTATATTGGATCGGGTGAAGCAATCGTCCGGGACGCTCCTGTACCGCAACTCCGGGAAGGACCTCGAGGTCCTGCTGGTCCACCCCAGCGGCGCGTACAACCGGAAGTCGCCGTGGGGTATCCCCAAGGGAGAGCCCGACCCGGGCGAAGCGCTGGAGGACGCGGCGCGGCGCGAGACCCGCGAAGAGACGGGCGTGACGGTGACGGGGCCGCTGCAGCCCCTGGACTCCATCACCTACGTGAAGTCGCGCAAGCAGGTCCACTGCTTTGCGGGTCCGGCCCCCTCGGGTCAGGAGCCGACCTGCGCCTCTTGGGAGATCGATGGCGCCCAGTTCATGACCCTCGAGGAGGCGCGGAAGCGCATCCACCCGGACCAGGCTCCCTTCCTCGAGCGCCTCGAACGGCACCTCGCCGGCGCTTAGGCTACTTGTACCACTTCAGCTGGCGCACCTCGATCGACTTGTCCTTGGAGACGAGCGTCTTGAATTTCTCGACGTCGCTCATCTCCTTGGCGCCGCGGTAGTGATACGGGTAGACGATCTTCGGCTTGAACGCGAGCACCGCGTCGGCCGCGTGGTCCACGTCCATCGTGTAGGGCAGGTTCATGCAGACGAAGGCCGCGTCGATGTCCTTCAGGGCGCGCATCTCGGGGATGTCCTCGGTGTCCCCCGAGATGTAGATCCGCTTGCCGCCGATCGTCAGGACGTAGCCGTTGCCGCGTCCCTTGGCGTGGAAGTTCTTCCGCTCGGGGGTCAGGTTGTACATCGGCACGGCCTCGATCATGATCTCGCCGACCTTCGTCGTCTCGCCGTTGGCGAGCACCTTCGCGCTCCCCTTGTCGGGCCCCAGCTTCTCGGCCACAGCCGCCGGGACGAGGAGCAGCGTGTCCGGCGCCCGCACTGCCGTCAGCGTCTTCGCGTCGAGATGGTCGCCGTGGATGTCGGTGACGAGGATGAGGTCGGGCTTCCCGAACTCCTTCCACGGGTCGCCGCCCTTGGTGGGGTCGACGAAGATCGTCTTCCCGTTCCACTTGATCGCGAACGAGGCATGCTCGACGGGCGAGATCACGAGGTCGCCCTTGTCGGTCTTGAGGGTGTCCTGGGCCAGCGCCAGGACCGCCGTGAAGAGTAGAGAGGTCATCGGTTCCTCCTGATGGATATGGTACGGGTGGAACAGCCTCCGGAAATCCCCTAAAATGTGAGCCATGGGCGTCCAGACCGTTACCGAGCCCGTCACGGAATCGGAAACGAAGCTTTCCCCCCTCTACCGCGTCCTGATCCACAACGATGACGTGACGCCGATGGACTTCGTCGTCCGCGTGCTCCTCGAAGTCTTCCGCCTCGACGGCCCCCGCGCGGTCGAGGTGATGATGGAAGCGCACACCAAGGGGGTCGCCCACGTGGTTACCGAGCCCCTTGAGCAGGCGGAGTTCCACGTCGACCAGTCCCGCTCCCTCTCCCGCGCCCGCCACTATCCCCTCACGTTCTCGATCGAGCCCGAAACCTAGCGCTATCCGGTTCCCAAGCTAAGATGGTCCTCCTCCTGGGAACCGGTGGGGATCATGATCTGGCCGCACATTGAGCCCGACGTCACGCCTTGGGTCTACTACGTCTGCGTCGCCGCCGCGGTCCTGATCACCGGGATCAGCAAGTCGGGCTTCGGCGGCGGGATCGGCATCGTGGCCATCCCCATCATGGCCTCCGTGATGCCCGCCCGGCACATGCTCGGCGTCCAGCTGCCGCTCCTCATCGCGGCCGACGCGCTGAGCAACCTCCACCACCTCCGCAACTACGAGTGGCGGATCCTGAAGCCGCTCGTCTGGGGCGCGCTCGTCGGGGTCCTGTGCGGCAGCGCTCTCTTCTGGGAGCTGCGGAACTCCGACCCGGCGCGCCTGCAGCGTGGGCTCTCGCTCCTGATCGGCGGCATCTGCCTGCTCTTCGTCGCGATCCAGGTCCTCGGGCTGCTCGGCCGCCGCGTCCCGACGCTGCCCTCCCATCCCGTGTCCAGCCTCACGGTGGGCATGACGGCAGGCTTCGTCTCGACCCTCAGCCACGGCGCGGGGCCGCTCGTCACGCTCTACCTGCTCCAGGAGAAGCTCGCGCGTCACATCCTGGTCGGGACCCAAGTCTTCTACTTCCTTCTCGTCAACACGGCGAAGGTTCCCACCTACGTGGCGCTCCACTACATCAACCGCGATACGCTGCGCGACTCGATCTGGTTCATCCCGCTGATCCCGCTGGGGACGCTCGCGGGCGCCTGGATGAACAAGCGCATCCCCGAGAAGCCCTTCGCGGCGATTCTCTACGTCGCGGCGGCCGTGACGGCCGGCCACATGATCTGGAAGTCGCTTCGCTGACCCCGGACCGGGCGGATCGACTCCGCCGTGATCGCGACCGAGTCGTAGCGCTCCTCCACCTTCCCGCTCACCTCGTAGGGACCGAGCGTCCCGATCAGCGGCCGGCAGCGACGGAACACCTGCGGGAAGAGCACGACCTCGAAGAGCCCGTGCTCGTCCTCCATCGTCAGGAACTCCATCGGCTCCGATTTCGCCGTCTCGGTCAGCCGTGACGTCGCCATGATCCCCAGGAGCGTGATCCGCTTCCCCGCCGCGCCCGCGATCGCGCGGCTGTCGACCTTCGACGGCGGCGCGAGGTACGTGAGGATGTGGCGCCGGGCCGAGAGGCCCAGGATCTCGAACTCGTGGGTGAACTTCTGGATCTCGCTGAAGTCCCGGAGGGCCGGCACGTCGATGCCCCGCGCGCGGGCGAACATCAGGACCTGCGGCCGCGGCAGCCCCGTCCAGTCGAGCGCCCCGCAGAGCGCGAGGTTCCGCAGCGACGGCTTCGAGATCTTCGTCCGCGCCAGGAAGTCGCCCAGCGACGAGAAAGGCCGCGCCTCGAGGATCTGCGCGATCTCGCGCTGCTCGATCCCGTAAATCCGGTTGAAGCCGACCCGGATCGCGCCACCCTCCTCCGTGAATTCGAGTCCCGACGTCTGCGCGCAGGGAAGGCGGGTCGGGATCCCCTCGCGCTTGGCCTGCTCGAGGTAGACCCGTGCGTCGTAGAGGCCCTGGTTGTTGTTGAGCGCCGCCACCCAGTGGGCGACGGGGTGATGGGCCGCGAGCCAGCAGGAGGCCCAGGCGAGCACCGCGTAGGACGCCGCGTGGGCGCGGCAGAACGAGAACTCCGTGAACTTCGCCATTTGGATCCAGAGGTCCTTCGCGACCGCGGGGTCGGTCCCGTGGCGGACGCAGAGGTCCAGGAACTCGCGCGACACCGCGCGGCGCTCGTCGTCCGTGCGGAGCTTCTGAACGCGGCGGCGGAAGCGGTCGCCGTCCGCGAGCGAGAGCCCCGTCAGGGCCGAGGCGACCAGCATCGCGTCGTCCTCGTAGAGCATGATCTCGTGGGTGTCGGGCAGGAGCCCGCGCGGCGGGACCGGCTCGAGGCCACGCTCGCGCCGGATGAACGCCTCTTTCATGCCCAGCGACGCGGCCCCGGGGCGGATCAGCGCGAGCGCCTTCATGAGCCCCTTCGCGTCCGACGGTCGCATCATGCGGATGAGCGAGCGCATCGCGGGCGACTCGAGCTGGTTGCAGCCGAGCGTCCGGGCCTCGCGGAGCAGGCGGACCGCGGGCTCGTCCACGGGCAGCCGCTCCACGTCGAGCCGCGCCCCCGTGGTCCGCTCGACGATCTCGACCGTCTCGCGGATCGTCGAGAGCGCGCGGTTGCCGAGGAGGTCGATCTTGACCAGGCCCGCCGCCTCGACGGTCTCCTTGT
>Ga0310813_10001996_pt1 | contig 12416 bp, 9 predicted proteins | sample YN3metagenome_FD_203086 | JGI IMG/M metagenome (GOLD analysis project Ga0310813, IMG submission 203086) | Soil microbial communities from experimental microcosm in Duke University, North Carolina, United States - YN3 | ecosystem: Engineered > Artificial ecosystem > Soil microcosm > Unclassified ...
TCGTTTCCAGTTATACGGATTCAGGAGAGCGCGGCGCTCAGCCCGGCACGCAGCGCCCCTGGATCGCGACGACGCGGCCCTTCACGACGTCGGCGCCGTTCATCGTGCCGTCGGCGTCGATGCCGACGACGAACGCGGCGCCGAGCGTGTGCACGGTCATGCGCGTGCCGGTGCGGTCGAGCCCGATCTGGCCGATCTTGAGCTCGAATTTGCAGCCGCCGCTGACGATGCCGCACATCGTCTGCCTCTGAACGTCGATGCGGAAGCTCGGCAGCTTCGGCGCGATGGCGCAGCCACCGGTCCGGCAATTCTCGACCCGCAGCACTTCGCAGACCATGACCTTGGTCTTGGTCCACACCGTCTCGAGCGGCGGCGCTTTCTCGGCCGGCGGCTTTTCCGCCGGCGGCGTCTCGGCCAGCGCCGCGGACGCGAGCGCCGCCGACACGATCAAAGCAACGAACTTCATTCGCGATCTCCCTTGCGCCGCGCTCACGAGGCGGCGGCGATCTTCATCCAGGCATCTTCGTCGATCATCTCGATGCCGAGCTCCTCGGCCTTCTTGGCCTTGGAGCCGGCGTCGGCGCCGACCACGACGATGTCGGTCTTCTTCGAAACCGAGCTCGCGACCGTGGCGCCCAGCGCCTCGGCGCGCGCCTTGGCCTCGTTCCGCCCCATTGCGGTGAGCGTGCCGGTGAACACGATGGTCTTCCCCGAGATCGCCGAGGCTTTGGCCGCGGGCGCGCTGAAATCCTCGACCGTCACTTCGCCCGCGAGATCGTCGAGCGCCTTCAAATTGTGCTTCTCGCCGAAGAACTCGACGATCTCGTCGGCGACGCCGAAGCCGATCTGCTCGATGCTGCGGAGCTCGGCATAGTGCGGGCCCACCAGCTCGGCCTTCTTCATCTCGTCGGGATTCTTCTTGCGCTCCTTCTGCGCGGCCTCCATCGCCGCGCGCCATTTGTCGAGCGAGCGATAGTGCTTGGCGAGAAGCCGCGCGGTGGCTTGCCCCACCTGGCGGATGCCGAGCGCGTAAATGAACTTGTCGAGCGCGATCGTGCGCCGCGCCTCGATCGCGGCCAGGAGATTGGCGACCGACTGCTCGCCCCAGCCCTCGCGCTCCATGAGCTTCTTCTTGTGCCTGTGCAGGCGGAAGACGTCGGCCGGCGTGTCGATGAGGCCTTCCTCGCGGAACTTCTCGATATGGACGTGGCCGAGGCCCTCGATGTCGAACGCATCGCGCGACGCAAAGTGGCGCACGCGCTCGAAGCGCTGGAACGGGCAGGCGAGGGCGCCGGTGCAGCGCCGCGCGGCCTCGCCGGGCTCGCGCGCGGTCGGCGTCTTGAGCGGGCACGGGCATTCCTCGGGCGGCCGGTAGGCCTTGGCGGATTTCGGCCGCTTCGCCTTCACGACCTCGAGCACCTGCGGGATCACGTCGCCGGCGCGCTGGATGACGACCGTGTCGCCCTCGCGGATGTCCTTCTCGGCGATGTAGTCCTCGTTGTGGAGCGTGGCGCGCGCCACCACCACGCCGCCGACCGTGACCGGCGTGAGGTTGGCGACCGGCGTGAGCGTGCCGGTGCGGCCGACCTGGATCGTGATCTTCTCGAGCACGGTTTGCGCCTGCTCGGCCGGGAATTTGTGCGCGACGGCCCAGCGCGGCGCGCGGCTCACCATACCGAGGCGCTGCTGCCAATCGAGGCGGTTCACCTTGTAGACGACGCCGTCGATGTCGTAGTCGAGCTTCGCGCGCTCGCCGGCCATTTCTTCGTAGAATTCGAGCGCCGCCTCGGGCCCCTTGCAGAGCTTGGCGCGCGGGTTGACGTTGAAGCCCCAGTGCTTCAAGCGCTGGAGAAAATGCCAGTAGCTGTCGCCCGCCGCCTCGCTGATCTCGCCCCAGGCATAGGCGAAGAAGCGGAGTTTCCGCTCGGCGGTGACGTTGGGATCGATCTGGCGCAGCGAGCCCGAGGCCGAATTGCGCGGGTTGGCGTAGACGGGCAGCTCCTCCTTCTCGCGCTGCTTGTTGAGCGCCGCGAAATCCGAGCGCGCCATGTAGACCTCGCCGCGCACCTCGACCACGTCGGGGATGTCGCGGCCGTCGAGATGGTGCGGGACGTCGCGCACGCGGTGTAGGTTTTCGGTCACGTCCTCGCCGGTGGTGCCGTCGCCGCGCGTCGCGCCTTGCACGAATTTCCCCTTCTCGTAGCGCAGCGAGGCGGAAAGCCCGTCGATCTTGGGCTCGGCGGTGAGCTCGATCGCCTCGCTTTCCTTCAAGCCGAGGAAGCGGCGGATGCGCTGGGCGAAATCGAGCACGTCCTCGCGCGTGAACGCGTTGTTGAGCGAGAGCATCGGCACCGCGTGGCGCACCTCGGCGAAGCCGCTCTCGGGCTTGGCGCCGACGCGCTTGCTCGGGCTGTCGGCCCGCACGAGGTCCGGGTAACGCTTCTCGATCGCCTCGTTGCGCCGGCGCAGCGCGTCGTATTCGGCGTCGGAAATCTCGGGCGCCGATTTGCGGTAATAGAGCTCGTCGTGATGCGCGATCTCCTTGGCGAGGCGCGCGAGTTCCGTCGCGGCTTGTTCGCGGGTGAGATTTTCGACCGGAATCTTCGCCGCGCGCGTCACGCCTTCCCTCCCGCCATCAGCGCGTCGGCGGCGCTCCTTGCTTCGTCGGTGACGGCGGCGCCGGCGAGCATGCGCGCGATCTCCTCGCGGCGCTTCGGCCCGGCCAAGGTCTCGACGCGCGTCGTGGTCTTGGCCGCGCCTTTGACCAGCTTCTCGACGCGATAGTGGTGCGCGGCGCGCGCGGCCACCTGCGGCGAGTGGGTGACGACCAGCACCTGCACGTCGCGGCCGAGCCGCGCGAGCCGCTCGCCGACCGCGGCGGCGGTGGCACCGCCGATGCCGCTGTCGACCTCGTCGAATACCAAAGTGGGTGCCGAGCCCGAGCGCGCGAGCACGACCTTCAGCGCCAGCATGAAGCGGGCGAGCTCGCCGCCCGAGGCGATGCGGCCGATCGGCCCCAACGGCGCGCCGGGATTGGTCGAGACCTCGAACGCGACGCGGTCGCGGCCGTCCGCGCCCCAATCGCTCTCCGGCAAAAGCTCGAGGCGGGTCGCAAAGCGCGCCTTCTCGAGCTTCAGCGGCGGCAGTTCGCGCGCAATCGCCTTGTCGAGCTTGTCGGCGGCGCTCTTTCGCGCCGCCGTCAGCGCCTCGGTGCGCGCGATGTAGGCCGTGCGCGCCTCGGCCGCGCGCTTTTCGAGCTTCGCGCGCTCGGCGCTGCTGTCGGTGATGGCGGCGAGCTTCGCCGCGATGTCCTGGCGCAGCGCGGGTAGGCCTGCGACGTCGACGCGGTGCTTCCGCGCCACGTCGCGCAGCGCGAACAGGCGATCGTCGACGAATTGCAGCCGATTGGAATCGCCGCCGACCGTGGCGCCGACGCCCTCCAAGAGGCGCACCACCTCGGCCGCCTCGATCGCGGCACGGTCGAGCGCGGCCATCACCGGATCGAGCGCGCCGCCGGCCTTGGCGGCCGCGCGGTCGAGGTGCCGGCGCGCGGCGCGCAATGCGCCTTCGACCGGCCGGGCGCCGGCGAGTTCCGACATCGCGCCGTTGAGAGCCTCGACCATGCGCTCGCGGTTCATCAGCAACTGACGCTCGGCCTGAAGCTGTGTGTCCTCGCCCGGCTTGGGATCGAGCGCCTCCAACTCGGTCAACGCATGGCGGAGGAACGCTTCGTCGCTCGCGGCCTGGCTCGCCATGGCGGCGAAGGCGTCGCGCGCCGCCACGGCCGCGCGCCATCCGCCGTAGGCGGCCTCGACCGCCGCGCGCTCGCGCTCGAGGCCGGCGAAGGCGTCGAGCGCCGGGCGGTGCGTGGCCGTGTCGCCGAGGCCGTGCTGCTCGGCCTGACCCTGGATCTCGACCAGGCGGTCGCCCACCTCGCGCAAAAGGGCCACGGTCGCCGGCTGGTCGTTGATGAAGGCGCGGCCGCGGCCGTCGGCGCCGACCGCGCGGCGGATGATGATGGGCCCGTCCGAATCGAGCCCGCGGTCGCGCAACAGCGCGCGGACCGGGTGGTTGTCGCCGATCTCGAACGACGCCGTGACGACGGCCTGCTCGCTGCCCTGGCGCACGAGCTTGGCGTCGCCGCGCGCGCCCAGCGCCAGCCCCAGCGCGTCGAGCAGGATCGACTTGCCCGCGCCGGTTTCCCCGGTCAGCGCCGCGAAGCCGGCGTCGAGCGCCATATCGAGCTGATCGATGAGAACGACGTCGCGGATCGACAGGCGCGCGAGCATCGGGTTCGAGCGGATGCTCCGCTCAGAACAGCCAGTCGACGGCGCGGCGCATGAACGTGCGCGTCTCGCGCGCCGGGGGCGGGCGCTCCACCGGCTTCTTCTCCACCAGCTCGTAGGTATCGAAATACCATTCGCTGGAAGGGTAGTTGGCCCCGAGCACGGCGGCGACGCGGCGCGCTTCGTCGGTGAGACCCAACGCCGTGTAGCTCTCGGTCATGCGGTGCAGGGCCTCCGGCACCTGGCGGCTGGTCTGAAACTTGTCGACCACGTACTTGTAGCGGTTGACGGCGGCGAGATACTGGCCGCGGCGCTGATACCAGCGCCCCACGTCCATCTCCTGTCCGGCCAGGTGATCCTGCACCAGGATCATCTTGTTGCGCGCATCCTGGGCGTAGCGCGAATCGGGGAAGCGCTTCACCAGCTCGTCGAACGTCTTCATCGCCTCTTCGGCCGGCGTCTGATCGCGCTTCACGTCGCGCGTCTGCTCGAAGAAGCACAGCGCTTTCAGATAATAGGCATAGGCGATGTCGCGGTGCGAGGGATGCAGGCGGATGAAGCGGTTCAAGGCCGTGATCGAGGTCTCGTATTCGCGCTCCTTGTAATAGGAGTAGGCGGCCATGAGCTGCGCGCGGCTGGCCCAGGTGGAATAGGGGTGCTGGCGGTCGACCTCGTTGTAGAAGCGCGCCGCCTCTTTGTAGTTCTCGGCCTCGAGCAGGTCGGTGGCGCGGTTATAGAGATCCTCGACCGAGCCCTCGATGACGATGTCCTCCTCCTTGGGCGTACCGCTGCAGGCGGCGAGGCCCAAGCCTGCGGCAAAGGCGAGAGGAAGGGCGGCGCGCCCGATAATACGGCGAAGCAAGTCGTTCATCGCGAAAGCGACCCCGGTGAAATGAGGCGGATGGCCGCCTTTTTAGCAGGAGCCGCGCCGCGATGCGAGCGCCGCGGCATCTCCGATTTGGCCCGCCGCGCGGCCCGTCCGCCGAAATCCCACCGGCCCAAAAGCAGTAGGGGCGGGTTTGAAACCCGCCCCTTCGAGCGAAATCGATTGTTGCGGATCGTTGGGCTTAGGAGGCGCGCAAAACCTCGGCGAGCGAGGTGCGCTCGCGGGCGGCCAGCGCCTCGTCGTCGGCGCTGATCGGCGTCCAGCGCCAATTGGCCTGGTTGGCGAAGAGCGCGCGGAGCAGCTGGTTGTTGAGCGCGTGGCCGGCGCGGTGGCCGTGGAAACGGCCGAGGATGGGGCCGCCGGCGAGATAGAGATCGCCCAGCGCGTCGAGCAGCTTGTGGCGCACGAACTCGTCGGGGAAGCGCAGGCCTTCGCGGTTCAAGATGCGGTCTTCGGCGATGACGACGGCGTTGTCGAGCGAGCCGCCGCGGGCGAGGCCCATGCGGCGAAGCTGCTCCACCTCGTGCGCGAAGCCGAAGGTGCGGGCGCGCGCGAGCTCTTCCCGGAACGTGCCGTCGCGGAGATTGAGCGACAGGCGCTGGCGCGCGACCACGGCGTTTTCGAAATCGATCTCGAACGAGAGGTTGGTGCCCGCGGCAGGGGCGAGCGTTGCGTAGTGGCGGTCGTCGCCATTCTTGACGACGCGGAGAATTTCGATGGCGCGGCGCGGCGCGTCCTGATCGACGAGGCCGACGCATTCGATCAGGAACGCGAACGGCTCGGCGCTGCCGTCCATGATCGGAACTTCGGGGCCGTCGAGCTCGACCAGGCAGTTGTCGACGGCGTAGCCGGCGAGCGCGGCGACGAGATGCTCGACCGTGCCGACGACGGTGCCGGCGGCGTTGGCCAGCGACGTGCACATGCGCGTGTCGGCGACGCTGTCCCAGCGCGCGGGCACTTCGGCCTTGGCGGCGGGAACGTCGATGCGGCGGAAGACAATGCCGTGATCGGCCGGCGCCGGATGAAGACTCAACTTGACCTTGGCGCCGCTGTGCAAGCCGTGCCCGGTGCAGGCGATGCTCTGGCGAAGCGTGCGTTGCCGCGCGAACCCTGGCGCGGAACGGGCGTGCCCGTTGCCGTCCCCAAATCTATCCATGTCCTCGTTGCGTCCTTCCCGAACATGCGACGGAAACCCGGAGCGATCCTTCTCGCGGTCTTCCGTCCCCCTTCGCCGAGTTTCGTCCCCTGAGGATCCCCGGGCCTTTTGCGGCCCGGCATTATGGATAGCAGCAAAAAAAGAGCGGGTCGCCCGTGCTGCTGCAAAGTCCCTAGCAACCCGGGCTAACCCGCTCAAATCAATGTTTGTTACGAAGTGTTACCGTTCTTCGCGGTTACCTCTGCACGCTTTGGTTAGCGGCGCTCAGTTCGCCTGCCGGCGCAGGAAGGCCGGGATTTCCAGCACGTCGTCTTCCTTGGCCCGGCGCGCCTGATTTTCGATCGTGGGACCGGCCGCGCGCGGGGCCGGCTCGGCCTGCGGTTGCGCCTGGCGCAGCGGCGTCGGCGCCGGCGGATCCGCTTGGCGCACGCGCTCTTCGCGCGCGCGCACCGCCGGGGCCTCGGGCGCCGTTCTCAGCGTCTCGTCCTCGCTCCGGCGGCCGCGCCAGAGATTGAAGATCGAGGGGCGGGCGGTGCGCGAGGCCGGGTCGGGCCGCGGCTCGGCTGGGCGCGGCCGCTCTGCGAGCGGGCGCTCGGCGGCGGCCCGTTCCGGCGTGCTGCGCCGCGGGTCGATGTCGTCGACATGCGCCACGACGCGGGGCCGCGGCTCGGCCTGCTGGCGTTGCTCGAAACGCGGAGCTTGGGGCACCGCGGCCGGGCGCGGCCGTTCGATTGGGGCGGCCCGCTCCATCGGAGCGGCGCGCTCGGCCGGCGCCGCTCCGGAGCGGACGGTTTCGGGCGGGCCCGCGAACATGTCGGGCTGCTCGGCCGCCGTCTCGGGATAGTCGTCGGCGACCGCCGCCGGCACGGCCTCGTATTCCGGCTCAGCGCGCGGCTCGACTCTGGGCGCAGCCGAGCGCGGCGGCGCAACGGGCTGTTCGCGCAACGCGCGGCGCGGGATCGGCATTTCCACCGGCGCCGGCGCAGTCGCGCGCACCGGCTCCATCACGGGGCGCGGCTCGGCGGATCGCGGCGCGGGTGCCGGAGCTGGGGCCGGACGTGCTTCGGCCGCGGGGCGCTGGTGCGCGGGTTCGGCGGCCGGCCTCTCGGCGCCCGGCCGCTCTGCCGTCTCGATCGGCATGCGCACCGGCGCCGGACGCGCCATGGCGGGACGCTGCTGCGGCTCGCTCTTCGGCTTCTCCGCGCCCAGGCGGTCGATGCCGGTGGCGAAGACCGAGACGCGGACGCGGCCTTTCAGCGTCTCGTCGAAGGCCGAGCCGAAGATGATGTTGGCCTGCGGGTCGACCTCGTCGCGCACGCGGTTGGCGGCTTCGTCGACCTCGAAGAGGGTGAGGTCCGGCCCGCCGGTGATGTTGATGAGCAGGCCGCGCGCACCGGCCATCGAGGTGTCGTCGAGCAGCGGGTTCGAGATCGCGCGCTCGGCGGCCTCGATCGCGCGGTTTTGGCCCTCGGCCTCGCCCGAGCCCATCATCGCCTTGCCCATCTCGCTCATCACGGTGCGGATGTCGGCGAAGTCGAGATTGATGAGGCCGGGCATGACCATGAGGTCGGTGATGCCGCGCACGCCCGAGTAGAGCACCGTGTCGGCCATGTGGAACGCGTCGGCGAACGTCGTCTTCTCGTTGGCGACGCGGAACAGATTCTGGTTCGGAATCACGATCAGCGTATCCACGACCTCCTGCAGCTCTTGCAGGCCCGTTTCGGCGAGCCGCATGCGGTGGGCGCCCTCGAAGTGGAAGGGCTTCGTCACCACGCCGACCGTCAGCAATCCCTGCTCCCGCGCCGCGCGCGCCACCACCGGGGCCGCACCCGTGCCGGTGCCGCCGCCCATGCCCGCGGTGATGAACACCATGTGGGCGCCTTGGAGCTGCGCCGTGATCTCGTCCCACGCCTCTTCGGCGGCGGCGCGGCCGATCTCGGGCCGCGAGCCCGCGCCCAGGCCTTGGGTGATCGAAAGACCGAGCTGGATCTTGCGCTCGGCGACGCAGAGCGCCAGCGCCTGCGCGTCGGTGTTGGCGACCGCGCATTCGACCCCCTCGAGGTTGAGGCGGATCATGTTGTTGACCGCGTTGCAGCCGGCGCCGCCCACGCCGAAGACGATGATGCGCGGGCGGAGCTCCTGCGGTTGGCGGGAGCGCGTGAGATTGAGTGTCATGGGAGCCTCCTTCGGGCGACGACTCGGGTTGGCGGCCGGCGCTTCGGTCCGAGCCGCGGGGCGGGATGACTTGCTGGGGCTAGAAGTGGTCATGGAACCATGACCCGATGCGCCGGATCATTCCCGGCCGCATGGGACCCTCTGGTTGTGGCTTGCGCTCGGTCTTCAGGCGCAAGCGCGCCGATTTCGGGGGAACGAGAGCGGCCAGGGGCGCGAGGCCGCCGCTGTCGTGGCGCTCGATCGCGTAGAGGACGAGGCCGGAGGCCACGGCGAAGGCCGGGCCGGTCGCGGATTCGGCGAGGCCGCGCAGGCGCCGCGGGCGCCCGAGCCGGATCTGGCGGTCGAGCACGGAGCCCGCGATCTGATCGGCGCCGGCAAGTTGGGAAGCGCCGCCGGTGAGCACGACGCGGCGCGCGGCGGATTTGGCGAGGCCGCTCTTCTCGAGCTTGCCGCGCACGAGCTCCATCGTTTCCTCGATGCGCGGCTTGATGATGCCGACCAACAGGCTCTTCGGCATGTGATTGGGCGGGCCATCGTCGGGCGCGCCGATCTGCGGCACGTCGAGAATCGCGCGGTCGTCGCCGGGCTGGGATACCGCGCCGCCGTACTGGATCTTGATGCGCTCGGCGGCGGCGATGGGCGTCGAAAGGCCGTGCGCGATGTCTTGCGTCACATGCGCGCCGCCGATCGGCACCGAATCGGCGAAGACGAGCGCGCCGTTCTGGAACGCGGCGATGTCGGTGGTGCCGCCTCCCATGTCGACGACGATCGTGCCGAGCGTCATCTCGTCGTCGACGAGGCAGGCGAGCGCCGAGGCGTAGGGCGTCACCACGAACGCCTCGACGTCGAGGTGGCCGCCGGCGATGCAGGTCGACAGCGAGCGCACCGGTCCGGCCTCGGCGGTGACGATGTTGAGCTCGAGCCCCAGCGATTTGCCGTAGAGGCCGCGCGGATCGCGGATGCCCTTCTGGTCGTCGACGCGGAAGCCCAGCGGCAGCGTGTGCAGCAGCTCGCGGTCGGCGGGCGGGCGGCGGTTCTTGCCGAGGTCGAGGATCTTGCGCAGTTCGGCGGCGCCGATCTCGCGCCCGCCGGTGTCGATCTCGACCGCGATCGTCTCGGTCGTCGGGCGCCCGCAGCCGATGCCGACGAAGATCTTCTTGACCATGCCGCCGGCCATGCGCTCGGCGGCGTGCACGGCGGCGGTGACGGCGGCACGCGCGCCCTCGATGTCGACGACGGCGCCCGAGCGCAGGCCCTTGCTCGGCTGATGGCCGACGCCGATCACGGTCGGCCAGCCGTCCTCCTCGACCTTGGCGATGAAGCACGCAGTCTTGCTGGTGCCGAGGTCGAGCACGGCGACCATGTCGCGGCGCGGCTTTCCGTTCTTCTTCTCGCTCATGGCCATCGGCTCATCCGGTCTTCTTCGTTGGCTTGGCGGCCGTGGGTTTCGTGGGCGCTGCGGGCGCCGGAGCCGCGGTGCGTGTGCCGCGGATCACGAGGCGGTCGGGCAGGCGCATGTCGTAGGTGACGGCACCGCGGGCGAGCAGGCTGTGCTGGCGCTCGAACTCGCCGAACTTGGCCAGCGCGGCCATGGCATAACCGTCGGGAAGGCGAAGGACGGCGCCGCCCTCGAAAACGAGATCCCAGCGGCGGAGGCCGAAGCGCGTGGCCGAGACGACGCGGCGCGCGAGCTCCGGCTCCGCCGCCAGCAGCTTCAACAGCGCCGAGGCGGCCTCGGGCGCGCCGTCGCCGGCGAGGAGAACGAGGTTCTCGTGCTCCTTCTCGGGGGCCACCTTGATCAGCGCGCCGGTCTCGTCGACCAGCACCGTGCCGGCGCGGTCGCGGAAGCGCGCGATCGGCGTGCGCTCGACGATCGTCACCACCATCGAATTCGGGTAGCGGCGCGCGACCGTGGCGGCGCGGATCCAGGGCAGCGCCTCGAGCCGGCGCTTGATCGCCCACGGATCGGCGGCGAGAAGATTGTCGCCCTTCTTGATCTGGAGCGCCGTGCGCAACGCCTCGCGCGAGGTGCGGTTGCGGCCGTCGACCGTCAAGCGGGCCAGCGCCACCGACACGCCGAGATCGGCGCGATGGCGCAGGCTCGCGTAGGTCTGCTCCGCCTCGCGCTCGGCTTCGACCAGCGTTCCGCTCTGCATGAGCCAGACCGGCAGTCCCACGGCGCCGGCGACCAGCACGAGCGCCACCGCGCCGCGCGAGGCGTAGAACCAGGCGTAGCGCAGCGTGTCCTTGGGCCGCCGGCGCGCGCGGCGCAGCGGCGCCGCGGCCGGGGCGACCACGATCGTGTCGTCGCTGCCGCGCGGCGGCGTCCACACCTGCACCTTCGCGTCCTCGCCGTCTTCCTCGGACGGGCGGTCGGGCACCGTCGCGGCGGCGCGCGCGATGATCTCGCCCGGGCTCACGAGGAGGCCGGAGTCCGTCGGCGCGGCGCGGTCCTTCACGCGTCGCATGCGGCGTTCTCCACCATCCAGGAGCAAAGGGCCTCGAAGCTGATGCCGTTGTGCTGGGCGATCTCGGGCACGAGCGAGGTCGGCGTCATGCCGGGCTGCGTGTTCACTTCGAGCAGATAGAGGGAGCCCGGCTCGCCCTTGGTGTCGTCGTAGCGGAGATCGACGCGGGAGACGCCCCGGCAGCCGAGCGCCTGGTGCGCGGCGACGCCGAGGTCGCACGCCGCGCGATAGGCGTCGGCATGGATCGGCGCCGGCATCACGTGCTGCGATTCGCCGGGCGTGTATTTGGCCACGTAGTCGTAGAAGCGGCGCTTGGTGCGGATCTCGATGGCGCCCAACGCGCGCTCGCCCATCACCGCGACCTGTATCTCGCGGCCGGGGATGTATTTCTCGACGATGACGCGCGCATGCGCGCTCAAATCGGCGGCGATGTTGCGCAGGCTGACGTTGTCGTCTTCGAACACGACGTGGACGCCGACCGAACTGCCTTCGGCGATCGGCTTCACGACGTAGGGGCGCTCCGGTTCGGCGTGGGCGAGGAGCGTCGTGCGGTCCCAGATCTCGCCGGGCGCCATCGGCAGGCCCGCGGCCTCGAACATCGCGCGGCTCGCCGCCTTGTCCATGCCGAGCGCCGAGGCGAGGGCGCCCGAGTTCGTGTAGGGGATGGCAAGAATGTCGAGCAGGCCCTGGATGCGGCCGTCCTCGCCGAAGGGCCCGTGCAGGATGTTGAAGACGACGTCGGGTTTGGGCTCGAGCGCGCGGACGAGCGCGCCCATGTCGCGCGTCAAGTCGATGGGCTTCACCTCGTAGCCGGCGCGCTTCAGCGCCTCGACGCAGCCCGCGCCGGACGAGAGCGAAACCTCGCGTTCGGACGACCATCCGCCCATCAGCACGGCGACGCGCTTCTTCATTGGCGCGCCTCCTTCGCCGCGGCCGGAGGCCGCCCGATACGGCGGATTTCCCATTCGAGCGTGACGCCGCTCTTGGCCTTGACGCGGCGGCGCACTTCCTCGCCGAGATTCTCGATGTCGGCGGCGGTGGCGTTGCCGGTGTTGATGAGGAAGTTGGTGTGCTTCTCCGATACCATGGCGCCGCCCACCTTGAAGCCGCGGCAGCCGGCATCGTCGATGAGCTTCCACGCCTTGTGGCCGGCCGGGTTGGCGAAGGTGCTGCCGCCGGTGCGCGTCCGGAGCGGCTGGCTTTCTTCGCGCTGGCGGCGGATCTCGGCCATGCGCTCGGCGATCTTGGTCTTGTCGTCGCGCGTGCCGCGCATCACGGCGCTGGTGAAGATCCAATCCTCGGGCACGCCGCAATGGCGATAGGTGAGGCCAAGGTCCGCGAGCTTCAGCTTGTGCAGCTCGCCCGCGGGATCGAGCGCCTTGCACTCGACGACGATGTCTTTCATCTCGCGGGCATAGGCGCCGGCGTTCATGCGCAGCGCGCCG
>Ga0310813_10001998_pt1 | contig 12415 bp, 14 predicted proteins | sample YN3metagenome_FD_203086 | JGI IMG/M metagenome (GOLD analysis project Ga0310813, IMG submission 203086) | Soil microbial communities from experimental microcosm in Duke University, North Carolina, United States - YN3 | ecosystem: Engineered > Artificial ecosystem > Soil microcosm > Unclassified...
ATCCTGATGATTTTTTAATTCGATGAAAAGGCAGTTTCGATCGAATCTGCCTTTTTCTTTTAGATTTTAACTAATCTTCGACGACCAGTTCGTCATAGGCAAATTGCACGTTGTCAGGCAAAAGGCGCGAATCGCGTTCGTGCATAATGTCGTGATTAAGATGCGTCAGAAAGGCTTTTTTCGGCTTTAAGTCTTCGATGATCGCGAGGGCTTCTTCGAGGCACAGATGCGTTGAATGCGGTTTGATGCGCACGCAGTCCAAAACCAGAACTTCCAGATCGCGCAAACCGTCCATCGAGTCGGGCGGAATTACCTTTAAATCGGTCGCATAGGCAAAATCGTTGAAACGGTAAGCGACGACGGGAAGCTTGCCGTGAATGACTTCGAGCGGCGTGATTTCAATGTCCTTGCCGATGCAGAAAGGCGAGTTATGCTCGACCGTGTGCGGAATCAATTGCGGAAGCCCGCCGCCGAAATGCGTCGGCTGAAAGATGTATTGAAAGATGCGCCGCAGATCCTTCCACGCAATTTCGTTGGCATAAACGCCCATCGCGCCGTAGCGGAAATTCAAAGGGCGAATGTCGTCGAGCCCGAAAACGTGGTCAACGTGGCAATGCGTGATCAGCACGGCGTCAAGGAAATTTATTCCGGCACGCAAAGCCTGCTGGCGAAAATCGATCGAGGTATCAACGAGGATTTTTTTGTCCTTATGTTCGATCAGGATCGAAACGCGCAGGCGTTTATCCCGGAAATCGGTCGAAAGACAGGTTTCGCATTCACAGCCGATTGACGGAACGCCCGTCGAAGTGCCGGTGCCGAGGAAAGTCAGTTTCATTGGAGTTCATAAGGTTTGTAGAGTTTATGGAATTCATAGAGTAAAGAGATTTTCACTCTATGAACTCCATAAACTCCATGAACTCTACGAACTATTTTTTACCTAAAATATCGCTCGCCGAAAATTTTTGCGCGGCTTGCGCCTTAAGGCGTTCTTCGGTCGCGCGGACGAGCTGGACATACTGCATCCGCAGATCGCCCAAAAGTCCTTCCAAAAGCCGCGATTCCTGCGGGTGAAGATTGCCCTTGGTTTTTTCACTGAGCATCGCCAGCACATCGAGCCAGTATTTGCCCGTGTCCAGATCGAGCGAACGCTGTCCCGTGACCGGATGCGGCATCGCGCCGAGACTGGCGGCGGCGTTAGTCGCGAGCGTCGAAAGAAAATTAACGAAGCTCGCCGGATCTTCCGCGCCGGGAATTTCCTGTGTTTCGTCTATTTCCGCAGTAGTTGACGGCGTGGTGTGAATATCTTCGGCGGCGGACAACTGAGGCTCAAAAGTTTCAGCCGTTTCAGCGGTCGTTTCGGAAACCGGCGTTTGCACCGCTTTCGGCTTTTCGGGCTCGATCTCGACGCCTTCGCGCACAGATCCGTCGAGATTGAATTTGCGGCGGTCGGTTACTTTGATTATTGGTTGTTCTTCTTCTTTTTCTACCATTGTTTTATCCAGTAAGTCCTTTAAATTTATATCTTGATAGTAGCATTTTGGCGAAAGAAAGTTCAAAATCGAAGATAATGCGCGAAACGGCGGAAAATTTGCGGAAAACTTTGTCTGAAGTTTTGCCTTTACTCGAAAATATCGGCGACGAAGCGGCTTCGGTCAAACCTTTACCGGACAAATGGTCGAAAAAGGAAATTCTCGGGCATCTGATCGATTCGGCTTGCAACAATCAGCAAAAATTTGTGCGGACGATGGCTGAAAAACACGTTGAGTTTGTCGGTTATCAGCAGAATTTTTGGGTTGATTCGCAGAAATACAACGCAGCAAACTGGCTCGGGTTAGTAAATTTGTGGCAAGCGTATAATCTGCATCTGGCGCATCTGATCGAAAATGTCGATTCCGAAATTTTGGCAAATGAAATCACGATCGAAGGCGCGGGCACTTTTTCGCTCCGTTTTATCATGAAGGATTACGTCGAGCATCTGAAGCATCATCTCGGACAGATTTTGCCGGAAGCCAACTTAAAAAACGAATTTCAGAATATTTATAATACTTAAAATTTATGTCGGAAAAATTTGACGAACTCATCAAAGTGATGGCGCGGCTTCGTGCGCCAGGCGGTTGCCCGTGGGACGCGGAACAAACTTACGCATCTCTGGCGCAGTATCTTTTAGAAGAATGCTACGAAACGTTCGACGCGATTCAGGAAGCAGACCAGACGGGCGAAACTCATAATTTGCAGGAAGAGCTCGGCGATGTTCTCCTGCAAGTCGTTTTTCATTCGACGATCGCCGCCGAAAAAGGTGATTTTACGATCGATGAAGTCGTTGAAGGCGTGACGGAAAAATTAATTTTGCGTCATCCGCACGTTTTCGGCGAAGCGGAGCTCAAAACCGCGCAGGACGTTCTGCAGAATTGGGACGAGCTCAAAAAAAATCAGCAAAAGGCTTCGGGCAAGATCGAAAAGCCGAAAGAATCTATTTTAGAAGACGTTCCGGTGCATTTTCCCGCGCTTCTTGAAGGGCAGAAACTGACGAAAAAAGCCGCGAAAGTAAAATTCGACTGGGAAAACGTCGGGCAGATTTTCGATAAACTGACGGAAGAAACCGACGAATTGAAATCAGCCATTGAAACGGGCGAAAACATCGAAGAAGAGATCGGCGATCTGCTGTTTGTCGTCGTCAATCTGGCGCGGAAACTGGATGTCGATGCCGAAACCGCTCTGAAAAAAACGAATCGCAAATTTCGCCGGAGATTCAAGTTTATCGAGCAGAATTTAAAGGAAAACGGAAAAGCTTTGGAAGATTCGGATCTGCAGGAAATGGATGCGCTTTGGAACAAGGCGAAAGCCGTCAGCAGTAACGAATAAAAATTTTATTGAGACCCTGAAGAAATCATTTTCGTTTTAGAAAAATATTGCTAAAATTAGAATCGTTTTTTAGGAGATTCAGTCAAAATGTCAATGATTCAATTCGTTAATAACTATCAGGATTTATCAACCGATAAAGGTTTTCAGTTCAAATTTAATTGCGATAAATGCGGCAACGGCTATATGTCGAGTTTTCAGACTTCGACGATCGGAATGGCGGGTTCATTGCTTCGCGCGGCAGGTGATCTGTTTGGCGGCTGGGCAAGCTCGGCGGGAAATTCGGCGTATGAAGTTCAGCGGGCGGTCGGCGGTTCGGCACACGATTCGGCGCTGAAAGCGGCGGTCGAAGAAGGCAAACAGCATTTTCATCAATGTTCGCGGTGCGGAAAATGGGTTTGTCCCGAAGTTTGCTGGAACGACCAGGCAAATCAGTGCGAGGGCTGTGCGCCGCGCTATGAGGAAGAACTGGCATCGGCGCACGCGCAAGCCAAAGCCGACGCGATGCGCCAGCAGCTTTATCAAAAAGCGCAGGAAACCGATTACGTTTCGGGCGTTGATATGAGCGCGGGCGCGGTTAACGCGTCGCCGCAGTTCGTCAAGCCTTCGGAAGAAGCGAAACTGCCGAATCTTTGCGTTTGCGGATTCGATGCCGGCAGCGCAAAATTCTGTCCCGAATGCGGAACTCCGACGAAGGTTGCCAAACCGAAATGCTCGGGCTGCGGTCACGAAGTCGAAGTGACAACCAAATTCTGCCCCGAATGCGGCACGAATATGCGCTAGATTTAATAAGTTTTGAGTTTTTATGCTTTTGAAAAACGCGGGCGAAAAGTTTCTCCGCGTTTTTTTACCGGAACAAATGATCGAAACCGAAAGATTACAATTGATTGCGTGCAACAAAATGCACCTGAATGCGCTCATGCAAAGCGAGCAGGCTTTGGGCGATCTGCTCGGCGTTGAGTTTGCCGAAAACTGGCTGGTTTTTCCCGAAACCCTGGATATGCTGCCGTATGCTTTGAAAATGCTCGAAAAAGATCCGCAGGTTTTGCGCTGGGGAATGCATCTTTTCTTAAAAAAGGACGAAAACAAGATCATTGGCAACGGCGGATTTAAAGGCGTCGCGGACGAGCAGGGAATGGTCGAGATCGGTTATGCAATTTCGCCGCTTTATGAACATCAAGGTTTGGCAACCGAAGCCGCCCGCGGAATGATCGAGTATGCTTTTTCGTGGTCGCCGATAAAAATGGTCGACGCGCACACGCTCGCCGAAGAAAACGCTTCGGTCAGAATTTTGCAAAAATGCGGAATGACGCGCATTGCCGAAAAACACGACACCGAAGACGGCGACATCTGGCAATGGCGGATTTTGCGCGAAGATTTTGAAAAGGCGGATTGAGACCGGATTAAAAATAGATCTATCAGATTTTATCCGGGTTCATTTGTGATAATCTGTGATTAAATTCTGTTTTAATAATGAGCACCCGGGAAAAACAATTCGACCTTGCCGAAATCCGCCGCCGGTTTCCGCTTCTGGTCGAAAATCTCGGTAATTTATCCGACCGCGAAAAGCATCTCGAACGCATTTGGGAAATCGAAGAGCGTTGGAACGATTTCCGTGAAAATCCCGAAAAAAGCGAAGAAGTCGTATTTTTTGATTCCGCGCCGCACGGCGTAAAAATTGACGGCGAGTTTGAGATCATCTACGCGGGCGGAACTTTGGGCTTGCTTCACGCCGCCGTGATGGCTCTCAAGCATAACCGTAAAATTCTGGTTTTCGACGCGCATACGGTCGGCAAAACGCATCGCGACTGGAATATTTCCGACGCGGAATTACAGGAATTTGTCCGCGCCGGACTTTTTACGAAAGAAGAGATCGAAACGGCGATCGTCAATCGTTATAAAACGGGTTTCGTGAAATTTTACGACGGAAATTCGCGCATTAAAACGCCGCCGCTTTTTATGGACAATGTTCTGGACGTTGCCGTCGAAGCCGACAAACTTCTCGAACTTGCCGTCAAAAAACTCAAAAAAACCGAATCGAAAATCATCAACAATTTACGTTTTGTCCGCGCTTTTGTGCAGAAAGAGAAAGTCTTTGTCGAATGTGAAGACGCGAAAACCGGACGGCGAAAACTGTTTGCTTCAAAGCTTTTTGTTGATGCCACGGGCACAAATTCGGCAGTTTCGCGCCAGCTGAATGTGGGAAGATCGATCACGCACGTTTGCCCGACGGTCGGCACGGTCGCGAAAGGTTTCCGGCGCGGCACGGAAGACGGAGAAGTTGATTTTTCGGTCGGCGAAATTCTCGTTTCGACCGAAGACGTGTCAGACAACCGCCAATTGATGTGGGAAGGCTTTGCGGGCAGCGAACGCCGGGACGAATACACGACATATCTGTTTTTTTACGATTCGGTCGAATCAAAAGCCGACAAATCTCTGTTTCGTCTGTTTGAAGAATATTTTGAAAAATTGCCCGACTACAAAACCAAAAACGGCGCGTGGAAGGTCGTCAAGCCTGTTTACGGCTACATTCCGAGCATTCATCACCAAGGCTGGAACAATCAGAAAAAAACGGCGGCTGACCGCGTTTTGCTCGTCGGCGACGCCGCCGGATTATCTTCGCCCTTAACGTTCTGCGGGTTCGGTTCGCACGTTCGGAATCTGCGGAAATTAACGGATTTGACCGAACACGCTCTGCGCGAAAATTTAACGGACGAAACAGCTCTTTCGCTAATCAACGCTTACGAACCGCGGGTCGCGCAGATGTCGAGCCTCGCGGAATTTATGCGTCCGACTTTGAGAAGCAAATCCTCGGTCGTTAACGAAACGATGAACGCGGTGATGTCGGCTTTGAGCGGTTTGGATAAAGAAATCAGCCGCGAAATGTTTCAGGACCGAATGCGTTTCGCATCCTTTAAAAAAGTCCTGCTGAAAACCGCCAAAATTCACCCGAAAGTCTTCAAAAAAATGTTCGAGCATCTCGGCGCAAAAGGCGCATTCTGGTGGATCGCGGGCATTGCCGAAGCCGCTTTTCACGAACGAAGAACTTCCGGCAGATAGCTTCCGGCGATTGTTTTAATACAACTTTTGTTTAGTATCAATACACTCCTGATTCATAAAAAATTCTCTTCTTTTCCGTGCTAAATCTTACAACAAATGCGTTTACTGATTTGCGGCACGTTGCTTGCAATCTTTTTCACTTATAGACGGAAGTGCATTATTTCAAGTTTGAAAAAAAATTATCAAACAAGGGATTTTATCAAGGAGGATTTTATGAGCATTAAAAGTTTTTGGAAATTAGGCAGCGGAATTGCACTATCAATTGCCTTTTCTTCATTCGCGTTAGCGCAGGATACAACCACTAAAACGACGACGACCACGACGACGACCAAATCCGAGGTTGTTCAGAATGCGGACGGAACCTATTCGGTCATCGAATATCCGGTCGGCAAAGAGGTAACGGTTCAGTTAACGCCGTATAACCTGCAAGGTGCGAGCGGCACGGCGCGTGTTTTACGGGCGGCTGACGGAACGAAAATTTATTTGGATCTCGCGGGCGTCACGGGCGATGCGAAAAGCTATTACGCCTATGCGGTCGATCCCAAAGGCGTGCCGACGCTGTTAGGTCCGGTGATGATCGAAAACGGCATTGCGAAAGCCGAATTCACAACGCCGATGAATCAGTTTATGGTCGTTCTTTCGCCGAATGAAGGCGTGACGAGCTTCAGCAGCGACATTCCGGTCACTTTCCGCAGCGCGGTGCCGACGGGGTACGCCGTTGTGCCGGTGGCGGTAACGAGCGACGGCGGCGGCAAACAAATTGCCACGACAACTGAAGTTGCTTCGACCTATGAAGTTCCGCTTTTGAATGTCGCGAAATTCGACAAAAACAAAGATTCGGAAATCAGGATCAATTTCAGCGGCGAACTGCAAGGCTTGAAAGGTAAGGCTTATTTGAGCCCGACCAAAGACGGCGTCACCAAAATCAAAATGCGTTTTGACGAGATGAAAATGGCTCCGAAAAACGCCCGTTTTATTCTTTGGGCTTCATCGCCGGACGGAAAATATACCAAGCTCGGTCAGGTTATTAATAACGGCAACCGTGAAGAATCGGAAATTCGCAGTGAAACGGCGCTCGCCGATTTCGGTTTGTTCGTAACGGTCGAAAATACGGACGTTGCAACACCGACCAGCAAAATTTATTCAGTTTTCAGCGTAACTCCTTAGTTTCGATATATGTTTATGCTGATAGGAAGGACGAGGTCTTAAAAAGCCTCGTCTTTTTTAATTTACGGAGAACAATGCGGCTAAAAACTGCTTTGTCTTTTCATAAATTGCCGCATCGGTCGAAGCGCGCGAACCGGCGATGTTTAATCTTTGGCATTTTATTGAAGCTAACCATCGGCGGGTCTTTGCGGCGGATTCTTCGATCGCCTCATTCAAAAGATCGATATGCAGAAAAGGCTTTTGATGCTTTTCGGCGAACTTTTTTGTCAGAAGCGAACCGCCGGTCGGCTGATCGTGTGAAACGATCAGCGTCGCATCCGAATTCTTCACGTTCAGCTCGGTTCGCTCCAGATAATTTCGCGTGGCAGTTTCGATCAAGTTCGGATAACTCGTGCTGATTTTTCCGTCTTCGGCGCGGCGACCTTTCGGAACGAAGCCGCCGATCTCGATCCCGTTTTCAAGGGCGAAATCAAATGCCGCGCGATCTGCGCCCGTCTGTCCGCCGGAAATGATGGTTTTGATCTTTTTGAGCTTCATTCGTAAGACCCTCTATGTGAAAAATTATAGTCCAACGTCACAAATTGATACATTTCATCCGGCTTCAAAATGTCAGAAAATGCTTAAATTCTCTAATAAATAAGCTTTTTCGATTTTGGTATGGTTGTTGCTTTGTGTAAAAAACAAGTTACTAAAACAGTACAAACTATTTCAAAACAAGGGGTAAGATATGGAAAACGAACAAAACAAACAAACGCAGGATACAACATCAAAAGAAAATAATAACCAATCGGCATTTAAGGAAAATAATAACCAGTCGGCACAGATTTCAAAAACAAATCAGAGCGGCAATGCCGGAGTTTCTCATTCTCAAAACAAAACCGATTCGGCTGACAAAGCCGGTTCGCCTGAATTGAGCATTGATGCCGCAAAAGAAACGGCGAAAGGTATTTACGATCAGGCAAAAAGCACGGTCGGACAAGCCTACGGCGCGGCAACAAAGCGCGCGACCGAAGTTTTGGACGAGCAAAAAGGAACTCTCGCGGGCGGTTTGACGAGTGTTGCCGACAGTATCAAACAGGTCGGTGAAAATCTGAATTCAACGGACGAACAAAACAAAATTACCGAAACAGCGGCGAAATATACAAATTCTCTGGCAACCCAGATCGAAAATATTTCGGGTTATTTCGAACGCAAAGAAGTGCGCGAAATGGTCAGCGATATCGAAAGTTTTGCGCGGAAATATCCGGCATATTTTATCGGCGGCGCATTGGCGCTCGGATTTGTCGCGGCGCGTTTTTTGAAAAGCTCGAATCCGAAACAGTTAACCAAAGGATCCGGACGAACATTTAACACCGACGCGAAATCGGCGACGAATCCGTCATAATTCGGGAAATCGGAAAAAAGGAGAAATGTATGGCACAACAGCAAATGGTTAAAGAAGAACGCAGTCTCGGCGACCTGTTTTCCGACCTGGCGAGTGAAACCGGAACACTCATTCGCCAGGAAGTCACGTTGGCTCAAACCGAATTAACGAAAAAGGCAACGAGCGTCGGGAAAAATGTCGGTTATCTGGTGGTCGGCGGGGCGGTCGGCTACGCGGCGGCACTTTCCTTGATCGCGGCAATCATTATCGGGTTGGCGAATTTTATTCCGGCGTGGGCGGCGGCTTTGATCGTCAGCGTCGTTGTCGGAATCGCGGCTTATATGATGATTTCATCAGCACTTGCCGCGCTCAAAAAGACCGATCTGACGCCGCATGAAACGGTTGAGACTTTGAAGGAGGATGCACAATGGCTGAAAAATCAAGTGAGTTAGACTTAACCGGCGAACCGGATGCAGTTTCAACCGCAGCAGGCGCAAATCAAGACACGTATCTCGAAGCGCGTTCGGACGATTATTCGTCGTCTGATTCGGAATTACTTGAAATTCCGACAAACACGGACGATGCGCCCGAAGAAACCGAGCATCTGAAAGCGCAGATCGAGGAAACTCGTTCGCAGATGGGCGAAACGATCGACGCGATTCAGGAAAAATTAAGTATTCAGAATATTTCCGACCAGGTTAAGGAACAGGTTTCGGAACATATCAATCAAGCACTCGAAACGGCGAAAGAAACCGTTTACGACGCGACTATCGGAAATTTAGGAAAGGCGGGAAAATTTATGCAAAACGTAGGAAAAGAATTATCAAAAACAGAAGCAGGAAAATTTGCGCGGAAAAATCCTTTTCCGCTCGTTCTGATCGGATTGGGTGTCGGGCTGCTGGCTTATGAATTCAGCGGCAAAAAACGTCGTCCGGCGCATCGCTATTACGATGAACACGAAGGAAGACGCGATAATCGCGGCAGCGGACTGACATCGTCGGTTTCGGATACGCTGAAATCGGCGACCGGAAAAATCGGCGATACGGCAAGCGGCGCTTATGAAAGCGTGAGCAACGTTGCCGGAAATGCGCTGAGCACGGTCGGCGATAAAGCGAGTTCGGCTTATGAAGGCGTGACAAGCGCGGCAACAAACGCGTATTCGAGCGTCACTGATTATGCCGGAAACGCCTATGAAAAAGTCGGCGAATACTCCGTGCAAGCCCGCGAGCAGTACGATTATTACATCGAAGAAAATCCGCTCGCAGTCGGTGCGGTCGCGTTAGCGATCGGCGCGGCGGTCGGTCTGGCGATTCCGTCAACCCGCTACGAAGGCGAACTTTTGGGCGAATATCGCCAGCAATTGCTCGACAAAGCACAAACAGCGGCGGGCGATCTGGTCGATAAAGCCAAAGAAGTTGCCTCCGAAGCGCAAAAAACGCTGAGCAGCGAAGTCAAAACGGCGGTCGATGAAACAAAGAAAACCTTTGCCAGCGAAGCCAAAAATCAAGGCTTTATTACCGACGACGCCAAAGATAAAAATCAAGGTTTTACCGCCGATAAGCCTAAATCACAAGGCTTTACGCAGTAACGGCTTTACGAATTGAAAGTTGCGGATTTATAGAAATGAACCAATACTAACTGCTTATCCGTAACCTTCAATTCGTAATTTTCATAAAAAGGCGGCGGTGCTGAAAAATTCAGCACCGCCGCCTTTTTTACTGTAAAACAAACTTGAGTTTGTTGAAATTCCGCGCAAACTAAACCGGCAAACTTCAATTCGCCTGACAGACTACGAAATCTCGATTTTCTCCAAACCGTTCATATACGGCTGAAGAATTTCGGGAATCTGAATCGAGCCGTCAGCCTGTTGGTAATTTTCCAGAATTGCGATCCAGGTTCTTCCGACCGCTAAGCCTGAACCGTTCAGAGTATGAACGAATTCGGGCTTTGCGCCGCCGCCGCGTCTGAACCGCAGATTCATCCGCCGCGCCTGAAAATCACCGCAGTTCGAACAGCTTGAAATTTCGCGGTAGGTTTTCTGCGATGGCAGCCAAACTTCGATGTCGTAAGTTTTCTTCGCGCCGAAACCCATATCGCCCGTTGATAAAACGACCGTCCGATACGGCAAGCCGAGTAGCTGCAAGATCCGTTCGGCGTTTGCCGTCAGTTTTTCGTGTTCTTCTTCGCTCGTTTCGGGCAAAGCAAGCTTGACGAGTTCGACCTTTTCAAACTGATGCTGGCGGATCAGCCCGCGCGTGTCGCGCCCGTAGCTTCCGGCTTCCGAGCGAAAACAAGGCGTGTAAGCCGTGTAATATTTCGGCAACTCCTTGGCTTCCAGAATTTCTTCCGCGTGATAATTCGTCACCGGAACTTCGGCGGTCGGGATCAGCGCAAAACCGCGTTCGTCCTTGATGTGAAACAGGTCTTCCTCGAATTTCGGCAGTTGATTCGTCCCGAAAAGCGATTTGCGATTGACCAGAAACGGCGGCAGGGTTTCCGTGTAGCCGTGCTCGGTCGTGTGAACATCGAGCATAAAATTGACGAGCGCGCGTTCAAGCCGTGCGCCCGCGCCGTTGAGGATCGCAAAGCGCGAACCCGTAATTTTGACGGCGCGTTCCTGATCCAGAATGCCCAGCGATTCGCCGAGATCGACGTGGTCTTTCACTTCAAAATCGAACTCAACGGGAGCGCCCCATTTGCGGATTTCGACATTTGCCGATTCGTCCGCGCCGACCGGAACGCCTTCCGCCGGAATATTCGGCAAATTCGCAAGCAAATCACGCATTTCTGCTTCGGCTTCGTCACGTTTGGTGTCGAGTTCCGATTGTTTGTCCTTTAAACCTGAAACTTCCGCTTTTTTGGCTTCGGCTTCTTCGCGTTTTCCCGCTTGCATCAACGCGCCGATTTCCTTGCTCGATGAGTTTCGTTTTTGATTGATCGCGTCGGCTTCACCGATGATCCGGCGGCGTTCCGCATCTAACTCCGCAAATTTATCCAGACTTTCGGTCGGAAAATTGCGGTTCTCGAGGGCTTTTTTAACTGTTTCTAAATTTTCTCTGACAAAGTTTAAATCCAACATAACTATTTTCTTTTGCTGATGAGCTGTTCAATCGTTTTTTCGATTCTTCTGACGCGGGTTTCTTCGCGTTTCGCTTCGTGCACGGCGTTGACGTATTCCTTTTGATGCGTGTAGCTCATTTTTGCAAAAACGTCCGTTAAACCCGCTTTTTCTAAAGCTTCGGCGAGATCTTGCGGAACTTCGACGGTTCGTTTTTCCGTATCTTTGACGAGCGTGACCGTGATCGTTTCGCCGGCTTTGACATTAGCCGCTTCGCGGAAAACTTTCGGCACGCCGACCATATATTTTTCGCCCATTCGAATGATCGTGCTTTGGTGCTCCGCGCCGTTTATCTGAACTTTCACGGGAACGCGCTTTGCGCCGAAAACTTCTTCAACGTCGAACGGAATCGTGATTCCGGTCGCGTCCATATTTTCGTGTTTTTCCAACACCACCTCAAAGGTTTGTTTCTCAGCCATTTTTTTCCTACAATTTTAGTTTCGTCTATTGTCTAAATAGCGAACAATAGATAATCACAAGAATTTAACAAAAATTATTATGACACACAAAATTCGCAAAGCAGTATTTCCCGCCGCCGGACTCGGAACGAGATTTTTACCCGCGACCAAGGCATCGCCCAAAGAAATGCTGCCGCTCGTTGATAAGCCTCTGATCCAATATTCGGTCGAAGAAGCCGTTGCGTCGGGCGTTGAATCAATTTTGATCGTTACGGGACGCGAAAAAAGTTCGATCGAAAATCATTTTGATATTTCCTACGAACTCGAAAGCGTTTTACAGGAAAAAGGCAAAACCGAATTTCTCGAAATGGTTCATTCGATTTCCGAAATTTGCCGGATTTCATATACGCGCCAGAAACAGGCTCTCGGGCTTGGACACGCGATCTATCA
>Ga0310813_10002000_pt1 | contig 12412 bp, 9 predicted proteins | sample YN3metagenome_FD_203086 | JGI IMG/M metagenome (GOLD analysis project Ga0310813, IMG submission 203086) | Soil microbial communities from experimental microcosm in Duke University, North Carolina, United States - YN3 | ecosystem: Engineered > Artificial ecosystem > Soil microcosm > Unclassified ...
ATGATCCCCGAGTAGCAAGACTGAGACAGTCAATTCAGGAGCACATTGAGAGCGTTCAACCAGAGTCCACCGAAGCAGGTAATAAAATAACCGCTGAAAAGGGAGACGAGCCTTTATTCGCCAAATATCAGTATTCACCAGCAATCCAACAGGCGTTCAAGGACTGGAATGAGGGCAAGGCCTATTTGGGTGGCGGGGGTAACTACCGAGTTCGCGCAGAGGCTGCCACTCCCACGCATCGACCGAGCGGCAAAGTCGCGTCGTGGAATAAGGAAGTTAAGCGAGCATTCCCATCAAGCGCAGAGTTCCACGCCGCAGCCAAAGAGAGTATCGGTCAAGACATATCAGGTAAGCCGATCAAGAAAGCAGAAGCGGCTGAGCCAGAGAGCGGTCAGTCAAGTATGTTCGCCGACGATGAACGCGCTCCTGAGCAACAAATCAGACTCGACCAGCCCGAGTTTTCGACCAAAGGCAACCACGTCTCACTAAACAACGCAGCTAGGCTGTTGATGTCAGATGCCTACCGTTTTACTTCGTCCAAGGATCAAATCCCACCACAGGGGATTGCTGGTGTTTTTGAGGAAAATCCAGAGAAGTTGGCCCGTGGCCTTGAATTGCTGGCTGAACGGGAACCCGATAGAGCTGATGGCGCCCGACAGCTTGCCCAAGAAGTACGCGAAGTCGGTCGCGCACATGGAGCAGTGAGTCTTTCTTATGGAGAGAAGATACGGCGTCACGAAGGCATGCACTATGTCAGTCTCGAAGCATCAGGCCACGCTGTCCTCAGTGAGCGCCATACAAAAGAAGGGTTCGACCGATTATCCAACCATCCCGCATGGCCTACGATCCGCGAGACACTTGTCAGCCATAAATATACCGACAGCACCCCCGTGTTAGTTGAGGAAGCGTGGGCATATTTATCCACTGGCGATACCCTTGGATTAACCGACGAGGAAGCCGACAGTTGGATGGAAGAGTGGCTTCGTTCGTTCCAACAGAAGAACGGAAGTCTATCTATTTCTGAGTTCAAGGAGTTATCAGATGCAGCAGAGGAATCCAGACAAAGAATCTACTCCGAAAGCAAAACAGTCGACGGACGCACAAGCAGCGGCGTACAAAGCGTTTCAGACAAAAGGACCAAAGGGACTCAGGGAGCACATGAAGAAGGTACGGAAGAAGAGGCGCCGTCAAGCCCCCGAGCAGATTCAGGGCTGACAAAGACTGACAACCCTCTCTTTGCTCGCTCAGATGATCCGTGGGCAGACCTAATTGAACTGTCCGATGAATTCGGACGACTAGCCAATGAGCCAGAACCAAGCGAGAAGAAAACTAAACAAAGTAAACTTGCTGCAGGCGTCGAAGCCAAAGCAATTGAAGCCAAACTAACGGCAGGATTTAAGGGACTACCGGAATATGAGACAGTCAAGGTTGCCGATCAAGCCAGAATGGCCTCTGAACTGCTCAGAAACGACCCACAACGCGCTAAAGAGATTGCAATGGGTCAAGCCTTACCCCCTGAGAATCTCTTGCCTGAGAGCGTCTTTGTGGCCGTAGAGAATCAGGCGCTACAAAAGGGTGACGTCGAGACTCTCAGAGAACTGGCCACGGTGTCCACACTCTCGACCGAAGCGACCGGTATGGGCCAGCGTATACGCATGTTGGCGGAACGCAATCCTTACTCGCCTGTTACTGCAATGAAAGAGATTCAAACCGCTCGAGAAGCAAGAGCAAAGAAGAAGATGGGGCCAAAGTTCAAAGAGCGTGTAATTACAGAGATCAAAACCGAAGTTCGTAAGTCCGCCCCGAAGGCGAGGGACTGGAAAAGTTTCCTCTCAGAAATACGGTGCAAATAGAGTATGTGGTGTTTAGTTCCGGCTGAGGCCGACAAATTCAAGGAAAAGATTCTCTCGGGAGAAATCGATCCCGAGAAGCTGGCCGATATGTCTTCGGCAGAGCGTCGCGCTTTCTTCACCGAGCATATGGGTGCCGATAACGCTACGCCGATGAATGAGCTCTTCGAGAGCAAACTCCTACTTAAGAACCGTCAGCAAGGGTATGTGAGTTGGGCGCGAAAGGTACTCGGTGAGAACACTCCTGCCGGCAGAGACGTAATCTCGCGTGTCCAGCGTATGGACTCAATCCTCTCAGCCGCAGATGAAAAAGCCTTCCTAAACGACCTCGCAGCCAAACGTCTCGGCACAGAGATCACGTTCGACGAGGCTAAAATCCTCGCTGATCTCTCAAAGAAGATTGAAGACACTAAAGCAGGCTTCGAAGCTGGTGGAGAGCGCCTCGCCTATGGTCTGGCAATGGTCAATATGCGCAACTATGTGGGAGACCTGAAAGCAAAAGCTGAGCGTCTCACACTTGGGGACTTCAAGAGTAGCCCTTTCAGAAGCACAGGAAAAGCAATCGGAACTGCGCTTGAGACGGCTAAATCAGTAAAAGCAGCATTTGATGATAGTGCTGTTTTTCGACCAGGTATTCGAGTGCTGCAAACTCACCCTGCTATCTGGAAGCGAAACGCGCTCAACACCATTACGACGATCATCAACACCTATCGCGAGAAGCCAACCGTAAATGCGCTGAATGCTGATTTGCTGACACGCCCCAATGCACTCAATGGCTATTACAAAGCGAGTGGACTGGACATTGGTATTACTGAGGAAGCGTTCCCGTCTGATTTGCCCGAACGAATCACAGGAGCAATAGGCGAGAAGATTGAAAAGACCGGCATCCCGGTTGTCAGCAAGGTGCTCGGTCGCGCAGTGGGAAAAACCTACAAAGCCTCGCAGGATGCCTATACAATCTTCAATAACCGATCCCGGGCCGATGTGTTCGATAAAGAGATTGAGATTGCCCAACATGCAGGGAAGGAAATCGATCCAGAACTACTTCAGAGCCTTGGTCGCATGGTCAACTCACTCGTCTACCGCGGCAGGCTGGGACCATTAGAACCTGTCTCGAAGTACATCAACGTCCCGTTCTTCTCACCCAAGGCGCTCAAGAGCCACATTGATGTGTTGTTTGAACCACTGAGCGGTGGTGGTGAAGGCTTCTTTGGTGGCGAAGGTGGCACAAACTACGTGCGGAAACGCGCCGCTATTAACCTGTTGAAGATAATCTCAAGCACGGCAGCGATTCTTGGCATAGCTGCATTCTGGAAGCGAGACAGTGTTGAGCCGGATCCACGCAGCGCGAATTTTGGCAAGATCCGCGTAGGCGACACACGCTTTGACGTGACTGCTGGCTGGTCATCACTGGCCGTGCTTGCAGCCCGCCTGGCAACCATGAAGACCAAGAGCAGCATGTCAGGCGAAGTCAAGGAACTCAACGAGCGCGATAAAGAAGGGAAGGTAAAGTTTGGCGCTCCAACTGGCAAAGATGTGGTTTATGACTTCTTTGAGAACAAAGAGTCCCCGCCATTTGCAATCACGCGCGACTTGTTGCAGGGTGAGACTCGGCAAGGTGAGAAGCCTACTGTTTTGACCACGTTGCGTGACCTCTACGAACCACTCCCGCTCTCAAACATCCGGGAGTTGAAGAACAATCCAAACTCAGCTCCAATACTGCTCGCGATGATTGCCGACGCACTTGGCATCGCAACCAACACGTATAGCGCAAAGCCTGGTGCTGTTGAGTTGAAGAACAAAGACTTATCGAATGAATTGAAGCGTCTCAAAATAGACATTCACGGGGCAGGAACCAACGACCCGGAACTCGACAAGTTAGCCAATGCCAAATTAGCTGAGCACATTGACCAGATAGAAATCCCTCAGGGAGCCACAGATGTAGGCAAAGAGAAGATTCTGCAGGACCGACTCTCACAAGCTCGGGCAGTGGCCAAAGCCGAGACGGCACTCGCAGATCCAGAGCGTTACAAAGTCTATTTGAGCCAAAGAGACACGAATGAGCCTCTTTCATTCCTGACCGATGATGAGAAGAAGACCCTCACCGAGCAGGACATCCAAAGCTATCGAAAGAGCTATGCAGAGAACTACCTCACATTACTGAAACGAGTCACATCAACTGACAACTACAAGCAGGCAGATGATGACAAGAAAGAGAAAGTACTGGCTAAAGTCGGACAGGCAGCGCATACTTTAGCGAAGGTAGGAATGGTTAAGACGAAACGGAAGGGGACACCGTAAATGAAAGTCAAAGACGTTGGAATCAACACAATCGAATGGACCGCCGCAGGCACGTCAGTTGAAATAGGATTCGCTCAAAGCGAGTCAGGTGGTCGCGATGATGACTGGACTCTCAGCGAAGCACGATTCATTGTTCTCAACGGTGAAATTCAGCCCTTCCTTGACCAGATAATCGAACGATTCAAGCAGCGAATAACTTGGGCGGTCGAACTGGAAGCAGGAATGCCGATTAGTCCAGAAGGGAAGACGATGGAAATTGCCTCCACGTAAGAGAAAGCCCACCAAGAAACAGGTACTCGCAGCCGAAGGAGTGGCACAAGGGAAGTCACTCCATCGCGCCTATCGTGATGCTGGCTATGCACCGTCTACGGCTAAGTCACTGCCTTACAACGCACAAGAAAACACAAGAATTCGGGAATTAATGCACGAACGCTCCAAAAGAGCACAGGAGAAAGCCTCAATCCACACTGACGCGATCACAGGTGCTCTGGTAGAGATTATGGAAGCCTCACCAGCCGACATTCTCCCTCTCAACAAGGTCTTGGCCGAGGCTCGCAAGAACCGTGTTGACCACTTAATCAAGAAGATTGAAGTCACTCCAGTTAAGGTAGGCACAAAGAAGAAAACACTCAAAGATGGCTCAGTGGTTGAAACTCCAGTAATTCAGGATAAGGTGTACCTTGAAATGTACTCCCGACTGGATGCCATCTCACAGTTACGCGACAACTTCGGCATGAAACAGGAGCCGAGAGCCAACACCTTTGAAGAAACCCGTAGAATGGAAGTCGAAAAAGAATTGGATAAGATAGCCGAGTCTGAAGGGTGCGACCGTGCTACGGCAGCACGTATGTTGAAAGACGCATTGGGACAGGACTCGCCACTAATACCGACTGTGAATAAGTATGTCAACTGAGAGAACGACAGAGAGCCTGTTGCGATACATCAGACTGCATCAACGGCGGTATGACGCTGAACCGCTCTCGAACCAAGCCATCATCGAATGGGCGGCTACATACGCGCACTTGTTTGGCCGAACGCTTGATGAGTCTCTGCGATACTTTGTGGCCACTGGAGCAATAACAGACGGTACACATGTTCGATTACTTGACTAACATAGTTAATTCGAGCTGCTCATGCGGGTTGGTGCAGATCGAGCGCCGCAGTAAGCCGATAAGCGTTGAGGACTTCACCGTGAATCTTCAATCGCTGCCGAGTCCCACGCTTGCTCGTCTTATCGAAGAAGTGAGAACCGAAGGAGTTTCCGACTTCGTTAATAAGTACAACCGCTATCATAACCGTCACAATCGCTCCCGCTAGTTCTATGCCGAGTGAAGCCCGAAAATGCGCATTGCCGAGTTGTCCAGTCAGATTCGTTCCTGATCACATGACGCACTACTTCCACCATCAATTTTGCCACACGGAAGCACGACTGCTATACGGAGCGGGCTCGCCACTCCGTGGCCCAGAAGACGCAAAGCTGATTGCCGACATTGAAGCGGGCCGCTGGCATCCGCTATTTGAGCGGAAGAATAAAGTGCTTCAATATGCCAGAAGTCGCACATGAGCATATCTGCTGCTGAAGCCTCTGCTCTCTATCTCCGCTCCAGATATCCACCAGAAGGCGCGGTGCTCAAACGTGAAGAAGCCCGTCACCTTGAAGACCAAGGCCATCACCCGTGGCTAAACGCAGTCTTCCCCGATCTGTTTGACTGTGAGTTTCTCCCTGAACATGAGCAATTCTGGGAATGGGGCTTCAAGTTCCTCATAGCTCTCCGTGATCGCAAACCGCTCCCACAAGACGCCAACGCCTTCCTCGACCTGTTAAGCAGAAACTTTGGCAAATGCCTTGCGCGAGACACCAAGATTTTGATGGCCGATGGAACGGTTAAGCCTATCCAAGAAATAGCCGTTGGCGACGTCGTTATGTCCGTCGATCAGGTTACAGGCCGAAGTGTCCATGATCGAGTTACGCAGATGTGGGAGAGTGGTGTTAAGCCCTGCTATATGCTGCGAACGCGGATGAACAAATCATTGACACTGACTGGCGAGCACCGCCTCTGGACACTCGACGGGTGGAAGACGCTGGCAGAGCTGAGAGTCGGCGATCGCGTGGCGATTCCGCGAAGGACGCGAATCACTAGTATTGAGTGTGCCAAATCGGATGCGGAAGTAAGGTTTTTAGCCTATATGCTTGCCGAGGGCGGCACTGGCAAGCGGCATCACTCAAAGACGGGCGCCACGCTGTTAACCTGTTCAGCAGCATTTACCAACGCTGATCAGGTAATAGTGGATGACTTCAGAAGATCTGCCGCGGAGTTGGGCATAGGAGTCCGATTTAAGGGTAGGTACGGCTACAGTCTGAGCAATGCCCAAAATACTCTGCGGGCGATGGGGCTGGCTGGCAAGCTATCACACGAGAAATTCCTGCCGCAGTGGGTCTTTAGATTGCCCGAGCGCCAGCGATGGTTATTCCTCGCAGCGTTCATTGACACAGACGGATATGTGACACCTGTTCAGACTGGCATAGCACTAGCCAGTGAGCAGATGATACTGGACCTTCAGTATCTATTCCTGAGCGTCGGAGTTCCTTCCAAAGTTCACTACAAAGCAAATAAGTGCCGTGGCGCATGGGTGCTGACCATTGACCGCGAAGCCGTGAAACTCTGTGCGCTAAAACTCCCTCTACTCTTGAAAGCCGAGAAAATGTCGCGCTGCGTGGGTCGCGCTCGCAGTCTCTACGATGTCTATCCCGCGTGGGTAGGGCGGTGTATGGGAGTGCCGAAGGGATCGTGGCAGAAGCTTCACAATCCACATTACGACATCAGCCGAAAGAAACTCAGACGGTTAATGCGGGAGATGAAATCTCCGCTCTGGGAATGGCTCGAAGATGCCGACGTAATGTGGGACAGAATCGACTCCATCGAACCGGCAGGCGAAGTAGAGACATTTGATCTCGAAACAAAGACCTACCACAACTTCATCGCTAACGGGATTGTGTCGCATAACTCGATGCACTGTGAAACGTTCATGGCCGCTGCGGTCTGTATCGTTGGTTATGGCATCTTCCTCTACGTCTCAGGCTCACAAGACCTCGCCAATGAGCATCTCGCGAACATCACCGGGCTACTACAGTCCGATGGTGTAACAACTTGGTATCCCGAACACTCACGACCAAAGAAGAGTCAAATCACCGGCGCCAACAGGGGCTGGACCCAAAAGAAGATCATGACGGAAGGCGGCGCTACCGTGTGGGCAATCGGACTCCTGGTAGGTGTACGTGGTATCCGGCAGGGCAAGGAGCGCGTCAGAGGCTTCGTGCTGGATGACGTCGACGACTATGACGACTCACCGGCGATTGCGCTCAAGAAGGCCAACACTCTGGCGTCGTCGGTATTACCGACGTCGGATGTGAGTTTCTTCGTCATAGGAGCACAAAACCTGATTACCGAGCATTCAGTCTTCCACCGTATCTACACCAAGCAAGACATGATGCTCGCGCACCGAATAGTGTGCGGACCATTGAAAGCCTTTGAGAACCTCGACACAGAGTTTCGGGATGGCCGGGACATGATCATCGGAGGGGAGTCAAACTGGCCTGAACGTGTTACGTATGACGTAGGACAGCGATTCATCGACACTTACGGCTTAATCCGGTTTCTGGCAGAGTTCCAGCACGACTTCTCCAGCTCAAAACAGGGATTGTGTTTAGAGAACTACGATGATCAAGTCCATGTAATTACAAGGTCTGAGTTCTTCTCAATGATTGGCTCTCGGGAGGTTCCGAACCGCTGGTATAAGTATCAGGCTCACGATCACGCCCGCACAAAGACGGTCTTTCACGCGAATGTAACCATGACGCTCGCAGTCTCGAGCATGAATGAGCGGTTTCCAGGCTTCTTCTTCATTGACCATCCAATGAGCTTTCCCGCCCAGACTGAAGCGGATGAAGTAGCACTGAGGTTTCTGAAGTCCGTCTCGCCTACAGTGCAGATAAACGGTCAAAACAGACTCTGGGATGAGCTGGTCACTGACTCACTGAAACGAACAAATATCGACTCTTACTCGCATGACCTAACGAAGTTAATGCGGCTTCGCAGAGCAGCACTGGCAAAGATTATCCCGCCGGCGGTCGGTCCTCTGTTGTCTCAGCGGAACTACAAATACTTCCGCATGAGCCACGAGCAGATCAACGCAGCCGGCAAGGTGTACCGTGACGTGTACGGTATACCGGCCTCTGCGTGTAATCCAGGAGCAGATGGGGGATTGGAGCTTTTCAATCACTTTCTTGCCGTGGATTACAATTCCATGCACCCGTGCGCAGAACCTTCGGCAGAGCGGGTTGAGCTCGTCATGCGAAAGAATGAATGCTCGTTTGATGAGGCTCTGGAGCGGATCAAATCAGGTACAGGACCGGGAGGCAGGGGATTCACGCGCACATTAGTTATTGTTGAAGATGGTCAATTGGAATACACTGCGGACGTTTCGCCCGAGCGATTACACGACGCGGGCCTACTGAGACATCAATGGCAACACTGGCGCTATACCAAACCTACTCTGAACGACAAAGGGGAAAAAGAGTGGGGTCCGCAGAAGATGAACGACGATTTTGGCAACTGTGCCATGTTCCTTTTTCACGACACGGTACCTCAGGCAGCGCCACTTAATCACGGAGAACTGGTACAGGAGTACATGCCAGTCCCATTGAAAGACGAAACGATTGAGGCTGAGGTAGATCCTGAGAGAGCGGTTAAGTTGAAGATGGCTCAGTTAATGAAGCTGAAGGGGATTGAGAAGCAGTTGCAGAAGCGGCCGAGCAGGAATCTTGTTGGTCGGTACCGCGATCTGATGAAGCGCAAATAGTCGATGTTCACCCACTACTGGAGACTCAATTGCCGACTTCCTGAGCGTAAGGGCCACAAGTGCCGTGTGCTCGCCCGAGGCAGGATGAATTCAATCCTTATCGAATTCGAGGACGGTGTCCAGTTCATTGTAGGCCGATACTCAGTCAGGAGACTTCCCGATGCCAGCAGTTAGTATCGCACAAAGACGACTCATGGCGATCGCCGAGCATAATCCCAGCGCGGTCTACGGTCGCAACCGCGGTGTGTTGAACATGAGTCACGGTCAGCTACACGACTTTGCTTCGACCAAAGAGAAGGGGAAACCACACTATGCCCCCTCTGGTGAAGCAATGAAGCACGTAGTTAAAAGTTACTCTGATAAGGTTAGAAAGAAGGGGAAATGATGCAACTCGAAGACATTCAGATCACAAAGACATACCCGCCCGAAGTTGAGGAAATCCGGCAGCGAATCCTAGCCATCATGGCCGACCTAAGGCGCGAAGCAGAATTAGATGCCGCCGCGATATCGCCATATCAACGTCCCAACGAGCGCATTATGGAACTTATGCGCATAGAGAGGCGCTATCAAACACAGCAATGGCCTTTCGTGGAGGAACTCAGTCTCCTTGAGAACTACGCGACCGTCACCGCATCCTTTGCGCCGGAAGATGCTGGCAAGATGATGGTGCTCCCGAATCCAGGTTGGGCGTCAGCAGATATGGATGGACACTCGCTACCGAAGACTGGAGGCGCTCAATGATAAGTTTCTTAGCGGGATTAGCCATTGGCCTAGTAATTGGAGTGGTAATCGGGATTGTTTGGGCAAACGTCTCCATCAGCAACCACATCGGAAGGCACTTCGGCTGGTAATGACCCTGCTATTCATCTCATCTTTACTCTTAATCACCTTACTGGCTAGTGGGGCAGTTTGGCTCATCCATAAGGCGTATATCCATCAGATTGACGGGCTGAGAGCAGAGCGGAAAGACTTGCTTGACCGATTACTGCAAAAGAACGCTCTCCCACCATCAGGAGTCGATCTAACCGAGAAGTACGAAGCCCGCCAAGAGCGCATTAACACCCAACAACAAGAGCAGAATCGCAGACCAAAGGTACTCGGACCAATTGAGAAGGTCGAAGCCGACTGGACGGAAAAGGATCGCCGATTGGTCGAACGAAAGAACATTGACGCCACCAGAGGGAGACTGAATTGAAGGGGACAACCATGAATGGTACGACTGACGATTTAACCGAATTCACGGATCGACTCGGAACATCAGATCGACCCAAGCGGGCAAGCGTTCCACAGGAAACATGCTCTTCGCCCGTGCGTGAGGGTGATTCTGGCGATACGGTACAGTGGGCAGTCTTCGGAAACGGGGTCTTCCGACCGAGCGGGGTTACTCAGAAGAGCCTACCAAGCGGCGTGTACGGCGTCGACATGGACAACTTGGGGATGTACCTCGTCAAGCGGCGGGTCATAACGGATGATCTGCTTATTCTGCCCGACACAGCGAGCGAGCGTGTCTTGACTGCTCTGCAAGTGTTCTGGGACGCTAAAGCAAAGTTTGCCGACAAGGGGCAGTTATTTAAGCGCGGGGTGATGCTCTGGGGTCCGCCAGGAAGTGGCAAGACCTGCACACTCATGCTCCTCACAAATGACATCATTGCGCGGGAAGGGATCGTTATCCTGCCATCAAACCCCGAGATGACCACGAAGGCTTTGCAGTTCGTAAGGATGATCGAACCCGAGCGTCCGCTAATCTGCGTTCTGGAAGACATTGACGAGATCGTGGACCGCCACGGTGAGCACGCTCTGTTGGCGCTTCTTGACGGGGAAACGCAGATTGATAACGTAGTCTTCGTAGCCACGACTAACTACCCTGAACGCCTCGATCAGCGTCTCGTAAACCGACCATCACGATTTGATGAGATTATCAAGATCGACATGCCCACACCGGCAGCCCGTAGCGTCTATTTCCGCTCGCGTCTTAACAAGATGGAATTGTCTGACTCAAAACTCGCGGGATGGGTGAAGGATACGGAAGGGCTGAGTATCGCCCACTTGAAAGAAATCGTTGTGGCTGTTTACTGCTTAGGGCGCGATTACACGGAAACTCTGAACAGAGTCCGCAAGATGCGCAATGCCTTGAAGAGCGATTCTGGTCGACAAGTCGGACTTGTGGCTTAACCTAATCAATGCCCACATCCCCCACAGCACAACTCAATCTTGGTGACTGGTTAAAACACTTAGCCAAAGAGAAGTTTGAACTCTCCAAACGTGGTGAGGATGTCCGTACCCAAGTGACGATCTCGATCCACAGGCGCTTTCGGGGAGCGAGTTTGTCTGATCGAGTCGGTCGGTTTATTCCCGGGGGAACGGGGCTCTGGCGGGGCGATCAGGAAGGAGATCTGGACGGAATTGACTTAAAAACAGTCAACATCACCAAGCCCGGGATAAAGATGGCCATGTCCGCGCTCAACTCTGCGCGGGTACAAATCAACAACGAAGCTGCGAACAAGAATCCTCGTCTCCGAGGGGCGGCAAACGTCTGTGATGGCCTGACACAGTTCTTTGATGAGAGTCCGGATCACTGGTCGGACAGTCTGGAATCCCGCTATAACCAGATGATCCAGACAGGCTATGGAGCCTTTGTTCGCACTCGTCACAATCCCAAGAAGAAAGCCGATTACGTTGAAACCCAAGAGTGGGAAGACCAAGAAGAAACGATGCCGGGCGAGTATGCCTGTGCCTGTGGTTCAGGAGGCCCGTTCGATGCAGATGGAGAAAACCTCGAAGCCGAACAAACGACCTGTCCCGAATGTGGGAAGCCGGCCGAAGTTATCAAAGCGCCGACAATGGCCACAATCCCGAAACCGGGAGAAAAGGCCCGCTTCAACCCTGGCGACAATGAAACAACCGTCTCATCCTGTCTCGAACATCGAATAGACGAGCGTAACTCGCAGGGTGGAAACATAGACCGAGCCAACTGGTTCGAGCACCACTACCTCATCACCGATGAAGAGATGATGGCTGAGTTTCCCGGCTTTAACTTTGGAGCCGATCACGGGGACTGGTCATATCCCCTCAAATGGAAGTGGGCACTCGAGACCGGGGATGACATTTTCTCCTACAACTACCAGTCAGACGAGTTTCGGCGCCGACGTGAGCGCAGAGACATCTATCTCTTACCAGCCGAGTACGCGCACAGGGTTGAGCCAGAAGACTACAGATTGCTGGATGGCAAGGGTAAGGTGGTCTTTGAGGTAAAAGCGGGCGACAGGCTTACTGACAAGGTTCCAGAGGGCTTCTGCTACTCAATGATCGGAGAGATTCTCTGCCCGTACTGGCGTGAAGTGGATTTTAGGAATGAATGGTCCTATGGCTGCTTTATTCCCGATGCTCACTCATTTTGGGGC
>Ga0310813_10002001_pt1 | contig 12408 bp, 6 predicted proteins | sample YN3metagenome_FD_203086 | JGI IMG/M metagenome (GOLD analysis project Ga0310813, IMG submission 203086) | Soil microbial communities from experimental microcosm in Duke University, North Carolina, United States - YN3 | ecosystem: Engineered > Artificial ecosystem > Soil microcosm > Unclassified ...
TCAGCCTGGCTCGGCCAACCAGTCATCATCACGATCGACGGCCGGCGTGCGGGCACCTTGACGAGAAACCGTTGACCGTCCGGCGACACATCGTAGGTATTGCCCACGAGACCAGTCTCCGCCATCGCGTTCGTGGAACATAGTGTTTCCGGTGAACCGATCGCCAGTCCGTCCTGCACCGCGACTGCCATCAGGCGGCCGTCCGGCGCCATGTAGAACAGCTCATGGCCATCAGCCCTCCAACGAGGAGCGGAGCCATCCGCAGTGATTTGAGACTGCCCCTGCCCGCCAGGCCAGGGCCGCACGAAAAGCGTGCTGTGCGGAACTCGGGAATCACTGACGTTGAGCGTGTAAGCTACGGACGTACCATTCGGCGAAATGCGCCCCGATAGTTCGCCATAGCTCGAATCAGCTGCGATTGTCGGCGGCGTACGGCTGTCTTCGGCAGTGCGGACCATCCAAACGGCTCCGCCGTGACCAGATTGGGAGGTGCTGTAGTACAGCACCTCCTTCATCCAGGCGATCGGTGTGAGCTCGTGTAGTGAGGCATGCTCCAGAAGCGGCCGCTCCACGCCAAGGTTTGCAACGTTGATCTCATACAGTTGCCAGCCGTTGGCTCCGCTGTCGCGCGCGAACACGGCGCGCGTGCCGTCCTCTGACCAAAGAGGTGTCAAGTCGGATCCCGGATCGAACGTGACGCGCGTCGCCGATTTCCGATCCGGGTCATGGAGCCACAGATCGTACGTGCCGCGCAGGGGATCGAGTTGCGATACGAGCACGCGGCCATCGAGAGAAACCGCGAACGCGTGGAACAGGCCTTCCGGCCCGGTCGAGATCGCGTTTCCTGAACGCGAGATCCACTGAAGCCGGGTGACGACGGGTTCGCGGTATGCGAGGACGCCGGCATTCGACGCGGAGAATGCCGCGCGGGTTGTCACCGGGTTGAACCACACGCGATCCGCAACCGGCGTGATGTCCGCGCCAACCTCGCCGCGCTCCGGATCGAATCGTCTCGCGACGAGAGCACCGCCGGATGCGTACACCAGATAGCCGTCGCTGTACACAGCCGACGACGCGCTGTCCAGCAGACGACGCGGAGCGGTGCCGTCGAGCGTCCCCACGTAGATGCCGCGATTGGCGCGCATGAGGACCGTGAAGAGGAAGTGTTGCCCGTCGGGAAGGAAGAATGGCCACAGACACTCTTCACATTCGCCAAGGCCCGGTGGGCGCACGCGGCTCGCATCGCCGCCGGAGGCGCGCACCTGGTACAGTCCACCGCCAATCAGCGTGAACAGGATGACGTTGCGGGAGCTCCAGCTGCCGGCCAGGGCGTTCGCATTGGAGGGTAGTTGAGAGATCGTGCGCACCTCTCCATCTGAAACATCAATCCTGCGCAAGGCCCCGCGCGAAAAAAACGCGATCGAACGGCTGTCGAACGACCAGAACGGCTGTGAGGCATCCTCGGTTCCTGGCAGCGGCCGGCTCACGCGCGAATCCGATGAACGGAGGTAGAGGCGATCCTGTCGATTCGCGTCCTCGGCCAGGAACGCGAGCTGCCGTCCGTCCGGAGAAAGCGCGATTGCCCCTCCCGAACTGCTGAACCGGGCGCCCTCCGGCTCGAACACCTCGAACGTCGTCGCAGGCCGCGACCGGTTCGGCTCCGGCCTGCGCACCCATGACGCCACAAGCGCGGCGAGCACGATCCCGGATCCAACGCCGATGGTGAATGAAAGAAGCCGTGGGCGGATGGCCCACGCGTGACGACTTTGCGGCCGGGGCTGCGACACGGTCTCGCCTGCAACGAGATCGGGTACGACGTGATTTCCGTTCACCACCTCAACGGGAGCCACGAACCGGTAGCCCTCTCGGGGCACCGTCACCACGTAATGCGGTGAATCTGCCGTCTCGCCGAGCGCTCTCCGGATCGTCGAGATGTTCTGCGCGAGCGTGTCCTCCTGAACGAATGTGCCGGGCCAGACCTGTTTGAGCAGGTCCTCCTTCGACACGGTCTGACCGGCCGCTCGGATCAGGACTTCGAGGGTCTCGAATGCCTTGGTGGTGAGAGGGACCGGCGTCCCCCCGCTGAGCAGACGCTTCGCCCGCGTGTCGAGGGCATAGGGCCCGAAGACGAGCGTGAGTCCCTCGCCCGCCGCGCGATCGGACGGCCTATCGCCGGGAGACCCATTCGAAAGAGTCACCAGGAACCCCCAGGACGAGTGTACGCGGGTGTCGTTCCTCTGATCAGGGGATTTCAGCCTTTTTCAGCGGGTCTTTCAAGACTTTTCGCGCTCTCGTGCGGCATCTTCCCGGCGACTCCGATCGGGGAAGGCTGACCGCCTGTCGGCACCCGGATCGACACCGAGGAGACATCATGAAACGCGCGTTTTCTATCGGCGTGCTCGCGTGCACCCTGACCATGTACGGAGGATACAACCAGTCCCTGCGGGCTTCGACGGACCGTACTTCATTCGTCGTTCCCGCTGCGGACTGCGCCGACATGCTGTTGCTGAACATTCCGGACACCGAAATGGTGTCGGCCACGGCGGTGCCTGCGAATGGACCGCTGCCTGCCCACTGCCGCGTCGTCGGCATAACCCACGGTGAACCAGGCTCGAATGTGACCGTCGAAGTGCGTATGCCGAACACATGGAACAGCAAGCTGCTGATGACGACGCGGCAGGCCTACATGGGATTGCTTGCGCCTCTGGGCAACCCGGCGATATCGACGGCGCTCTCCCGGTTCTATACAACCATCACGACCGACAGCGGCCACGCTGGGGCGAACATCTTCGACGCCTCGTTCGGCTTGAACAACCGTCCGGCGGAAATTGATTTCGGCTACCGCGGGACGCACCTGTCCCGCGTGTTCGCACAGGCGTTGACACAAGCGTACTATGCCAGCGGTCCCCTCTATGCGTACTACAACGGATGCTCGAGCAGCGGCCGCTACGCCCTGCAATCCGCCGAGCATTATCCGGGCGACTTCGACGGCATCATTGCCGGCTCGCCGGCCCTCGACCTGTCGGGCATCGTCATCGACGAAAACTGGATTGCGCAGTCGCAGGTGGCGGCACCGCTCCCGACTTCCAAGCTGCCGGTGATTTTCAACGCGGTGATGACCGCATGCGACGGTCTGGACGGCCTGACCGACGGCCTCATCGACGATCCGCGGAACTGCCATTTCGACGTGGATTCGCTGCTCTGCGCGGACGGCGACGCACCCGACTGCCTCACGGCGCCGCAGGTCGCAACGCTCAGGAGAATTTACGAGGGTGCGATCAATTCCGCTGGCGAGCGGCTGTATCCCGGTTATGCGTTCGGAGGAGAACTTCCTGATCCCGTCGGCGGTCAGGGCTGGGATGCATACATTACGAACCCGTCGCCGATTGGCGTCGCGCTGCAGGATCAATACCTCAGGTATCTGGCGTTCGAGATCGATGATCCGGCGTTCGATTGGCATACCTTCAACTTCGATCTCGATCCACCGCGAATGACGACGATGCATCGAATCTTCGATCCGGTTCAGGACGATCTCACCGGGTTCTCGAATGCAGGCGGCAAGATGATCATCTACCAGGGCTGGGCCGACATCGCGGTATCGCCCTATCGGACGCTGCAGTACTACGTTGGCCTCCGCAACCATGCAGGCCGGCGCGCCGTCGAGGACTACGCACGGTTGTTCATGGTGCCCGGCATGTACCACTGCGGCGGCGGCATTGGTCCGAACACGTTCGATGCGTTGACGGCGCTCGAACAGTGGGTGGAGCACGGCCAGGCGCCAGCATCCCTAACCGCCACCAAGACGGCCGGACCGGGCACGAATCGTTCCCGTCCGCTCTGCCCGTACCCGCAGCATGCGATTTATAAAGGCAGCGGCAGCATCGACGACGCCGCGAACTTCGAGTGCCGGGGTGCGCCGCTCGGCTCAGACAAATAAGAGACGGGTTCGCGCGGTTTTGAACGTGAGGGGCCGCTGCCGGCGGCCCCTTCGCGCCATGCGTTGATGCGGAGCGGCTTCAGCGTCCGAGGTTCAGCCGAACGCCAACCATCGTGCGGCGAGGATCGACGAACCGCGTGGGACCAGCGAAAGTGGTGCTGAATCGATTGTCGGATGCCAGCGCCTCCTCGGCGGCGTCGTTCAGGACGTTGAGTTCGTCGAGCATCAGTTCGATCCTTCCGACGCCTCCAGCGCGGAACGTCTTGGAGATCCGCACGTCGAGCAGAGACTGTGCCGAGAGGCGGCGCGAGCCGCGCGGTTCGAGCAGGATTCGTCGGCTGCCTTGTGGCAGGAGCACCTGCGTCGTCGCCGCCCACGGCTTGCCGCTGAAAGACTGCAGATTGGCCGCCACGAGAAAGTCCCGCCAGGGAAGGTGCGCGCTGACCGTCGCACGGAAAACCTGCGGGCGATCGTTCGGCATCCGGCCCGTCGCGTTCGTGAGGTCATTCGGGTCCTGACCGAATGTCAGAACCTTCGCGCGCGCAATCGTGCTGTACTGCGCCGCGTCTGCCGTCCCATTGCTGATCACTTGACGGCCGATTGCGCGAGAGTATGTGTAGGACGCGGACGCCTGCCACCCATTCCCGTATGGCCTCTCCATTGCGACGACCAGGCCGTCGTAGTGAAGAAACAGGCTGGGGGGATTCGTGAGCACGAAGCGGCGTGCGGACGTGCCATTTGCCAGTTCGAATACCGGCACGATCGAGCCGTCGTTCAACTGCCTCGTAGCGGGACGGTACTCGCCCCCGACGTCGGTCCAACCGATGAAGTCATTCCCTCGCTTTTTGATGTACGCAGCGGATATGCGGACGGTTCGGGCGATCGAGCGATCCACTACGAGCGAGAACTCGTCCGTGTGTGGGGGACGCGTGTGAGGATCTATAGAGATATTCAGACGTGGATCGACCTCGGAAACGAACCGGGTATAGTCACCGGTCGCCGGGTCATACGCCATCGTTCTGATCGGCGTGTTTCCCGGCGACACCGGATCGAGTTCGCCGGTCAGCACGCCTTGATTGAATCGGCCGTACGTCGCTCGCAGCACAGTGAGGCCGGTCGTATCGAGCTTGAAAATGGCGCCGATACGCGGCGAAAACACGTTCCACGTATACAGCGTGCCAAGGCCTGTCGTGACCGTCGCCGTTTCGTTTCCCTCCGTGTCGAGCGCCGAAAGGTCCTGGCTGAGGGCCCGGCTGTGATCGAATCGCAACCCGGCGTCGATGGTCAGCCGGTCCCCGATGGCCATGGAATCGCTTCCGAACAGGCCCAGCGTCTTCGAAACGCCGCCCGCGTGCGACGGATCACGAAAAACAGCCAGGAATGGCATGCCGTCGCTGTCGATGTACTGCACGCCTCCAGGCAGGAACTGCCGCAATCGATGTTCGCCGCGCTCGAACTCTCCGCCAAGCCTGAAAAGGTGGTGGCCGAGTGTCCCTTGCTCGTAGCGGTTGAGAATGCCTTTCACCGTGATTCGGTCGAGCAGGAACGAACCGAGGGGAGAAGCATTGCCGCTCGAAACTCCGGTGGACTGATCGATTCGAGCCGGTGTCGTGCGGTCACCTGAACTGGGATCGTCGTTCTGATGCATCATGAAGCGGCCCACGCGTGCCTCCCACATCGTGCGGCTCGATACGGTGTGTGTGAGATGGGCGAATGTCATGCTCGGCACTGATGCGTTGGTGCGGTCTGTTGCGACGAAGGGTGTGGCGAGCGTAGGCGGCGTCGGGTCGACCCAGAATTCCTCGTGAAAGCTGTTCATCAGCCAAAGCGACGGTGTGATTCGCGACGTCACCTTTGCGAAGATCTTGTTTTGCTGGTAGGTCCGTGGAAACGCCGGATCGGCCCCCGGCTGACTGTCGTAATCCCGCAAGTACTGGTACGCGCCGAACACCCAGACCCGGTCTCGTTTCGCGGGACCGCCCAACAATGCCGTCAGATCGCGGTACCTGACGCGCTCGTATCCGCTGGACGGTTGGGTGCCGTCCGATACGGCGAGCACGACCGGCTGCGCCGTGAGGCTCGAGGGCTGCGCGTAATACGATGCCTCACCGCTGAACCGCGCGCTGCCCTGCCTCGTCACGACGCTGACGACCCCGCCCTGGATGTTTCCGTGCTCGACCGAGGCCCCGATCGATACGACGTCGACTTCCTGGATGACGTCGACGATCGGCTCGGCGCGCGCGACGCCCTGGCAGGGACACGTGAAGTCCGTTCCATCGATGAGGAACGCGTTCTCGTTCACTCCGGAGCCGAATGTCGAGATCGTGCCGTTGGTTCCGCTCGAAGGCGAGGTGGGCGACACGCCCGGTGCGCTCCTGACGAGATCGAACATGCTGAACCGGCGCATCGGGATCGTCCGGATGTAGTCGGAGTCGAAGCGGGTTTCGAGTCCGCTGTTGCGTAAATCGATCGGCGGCGCCGTCACGCTCACCGACTCCACGATGCCGGCCACCGGCAGCACAATCGCGATCTCGATGGCGGCACCGGCTCCGACCCCGATACCCTCTTTGAGATAGGGAGCGAACCGAGGCGGCAGCTCCACGCTCAACGCGTAACGGCCAGGCGGCAGCGCGGCGAAGCGCCACTCGCCTTTGTCGTCGGAAAAGGTGTGTCGTTCTCCGCCAATCAGCGCCGGCGAGGTGATGCGGACGACCGCATCTCGGATGCTATTGCCCTGCTGATCCTTGACCGACCCGTTGAGCGATCCCGTCAAGGACTGCGCGGCTGTACCGATCGGCAGCGCCCCGACGAGTGCCAGCGCGAACAACCCGACCCATCTGCGACAGTGCATTCTCCACCGCGTGTGGAGGGAAGCATATACCTGCCGTGCGGGCCGGTTTTTACAATACATTACACATATAGTATAAGTGTAAGCATGACCGGTGAAGACTATCGCGCCGCTCTCGACGCGGCGATCCGCGAATACGAAGACCTCGGCGCGAAGCGCCGCGAAATCGACGCGCGCCTCTCGGCGCTCGCGCAGACGATCGGGACCCTCTCGCGACTGATGGGATTCACGCCAACGGTGCCCCTCGGTCTCACCGATGCCTGTCGTCTCGTGCTCCGCGCAGGCGTGCCCATGACGCCCGTGGAAGTGCGGGACCGGCTGTTGGCAATTGGCGTGGACCTCTCGATCTACGTGAGCGAACTGTCCGCCATCCACACCGTGCTCAAGCGCCTGAACGAGGCCGGGGAAGTCCGTCTGATCCCTGGGTCTTCCGGGCGCCACTCCTATCTCTGGCAGGCGCCCCCACGTGCGATCGCGCTCGGGCCGGACATTGCGCAGGCGATTCGCGAAGGGCGGACGCAGGTGCTGACAGATGAAACCGGCGCCGGAGCACGGACCAAACCACGAAAGAGGAAGCGATGAGCACGACGACCGCTGAATGGCGAAGATTCTTCGCGGAGGAAATCCAGATCGTCGCGAATATCAGGACACCGGCAATCGTGGACGCATTCGCAACAGTCCCGCGCGAGGCGTTCCTGCCGCCGGGACCATGGACGATTCGCGGCGACTCGGACCTCCAGTCAGGCCCGCGGCAGACGCCTGGCGCAGATCCGCGCTTCGTTTCTCATAACGTCGCCATCGCAATCGAGCCGGAGCGGATGCTCTTCAACGGAGCACCAGGCCTGCTGGCGACGGCAATCGATGCGCTCGAACCCGAGGCGGGCAACCGCGCGCTGCACCTCGGCGCGGGAACGGGATACTACTCTGCCATTCTTGCCGCCGTCGTGGGGTCCACCGGCCGCGTGCTGGCGCTCGAAGTGGACGACACGCTTGCCGGACGCGCACGCAATACGCTCGCGGCCGCGCCGCACGTGGAAGTCCGCGCGAGCGACGGAACGAAGCCATTCGAGGAGACCTTCGACATCGCTCTAGTCAATGCCGGACTCACGCACGTCCCGGCGCATCTGCTCGACGCGATGCAACCGGGCGGACGACTGGTCGTTCCGATTACGGCGACGATGCCGGGGATGGGCAACATCGGCAAAGGGCTGCTCATCCGTATGGTCAATTCCGGCGGCGATCGCTGGCCCGTGCGCGTCATCACGTTCGTTGCGATCTATTCGGCGGTCGGACTGCGCGACGAGGCGCTCAACGCCGCGATAGGCCAGGCGCTCGGACGGCACCCGTTTCCGCCGATCAAGAGCCTGCGCCGCGATCCGCACGAGTCCGACGCATCATGCTGGTGCCATACGCCGGGCGCGTGCCTGTCGCTCACATAACGCAGATTCACTCCACTACAATGCATGGGAAATGAGAATTCCATGCATAGGTCTCGCTGTCGCCGCGCTCATCCTGCAAACGCCTTCGCGTGAGGGACAGCAGTGGTGGCACCACATCGAATTTCTCGCCGATGATGCGCTGCAGGGACGCAACGTCGGCACGCCTGGATTCGAAAAGGCGGCGGAATACGTCGAGCAGCAGTTCAAGGAGATCGGACTCAAGCCTGCGGGATCGTCAGGATACCGGCAGCCGGTGACACTCGAGTCGCGCCGGCTCGTGCCGGAAGAGTCCTCGATCGCGCTCGTACGTGACGGCCAGGAACAGCCGTTGACGATGCGCGAAGACGCGATGTTGAGCGCGCGCGGCGAACTGGACGGTTCGATCGATGCGCCGATGGTATTCGTCGGGTACGGACTGTCGATACCCGAAGCGAAGTGGGACGACCTGGCCGGCCAGGATCTCCACGGGAAGATCGCCGTCTACGTGACATCCGCCGCACCCGTCAAGATTCCGGACAACGTGCGTTCGCATCTCAGCTCCACAGCGGAGCGTTGGGCTGTGTTGAGAAAAGCTGGCGCGATCGGAGTGGCCACTATTTCTAATTTCGGGGCCATCCTCACATCGAGGGCCGCGAGTCCGGCAGCCGCTGCCACCGCGCCGAGGCCCTCCGCCGACGGACGCGCCGGCCCGCCGGTCGTGCAGCCGACGGTAGTTCTGGCGGATCGCGACCTGCAGGATCAGGCGGGGCAGCTCGTGTAGATGACATTCCGTGGAGGAGCTGGCGTCGCTGGTGCGCGACAGGAAGCCGCTGCCGCGATTCTCCCTGACAGGCACGCTTCGCGTTCATGCCGCGCTCGAACGCCAGTCGCTCGACTCCGAAAACATCGTCGGGATGGTCGAAGGCTCCGCTCCTTCGCTGAAGTCCGAATACGTGGTCATGTCGGCGCACCTGGACCACCTGGGCGTCGGACGTTCGATCAATGGAGACGCCATCTACAACGGCGCGATGGATGACGCGTCCGGAGTTGCGTCCGTCATCGAAATCGCGCGCGCGCTGAAAGCGTCCGGCGTCCGGACGAAGCGCTCGATCGTCTTCATGACGGTCACGGGTGAGGAGAAGGGGGAGCTCGGCTCGAAATATTTTGCCGCCCATCCAACAGTGCCGTTCGACGCGATCGTCGCCGACATCAACCTGGACATGTTCCTGCCGTTGTACCCGCTGAAGGTGATCGAGGTGCAGGGCCTGGCGGAGTCATCGCTCGGCGAAGCGGTCCGGGCCGCGGCACAGGCAGAGGGCGTTGACGTGCAGACGGACCGCGAGCCGGAGCAGAACCGCTTCACCCGCAGCGATCAATACAGCTTCGTGCGGCGCGGCATCCCGGCGCTGGCCTTCAAGTTCGGTTATGAATTCGGATCTCCGGAAGAGCGCACCCGCCGCGAGTGGGTGCGCGACGTGTACCACAAGCCGATCGACGATGTGAAACAGCCGGTGGACACCGAGGCGGCGGTGAAGTTCGATCGCGTGATCCTTGGTCTCCTGGAGAGAGTCGCAGACGATCCATCGCGTCCGAAATGGAACGATGACAGCTTCTTCAAGCGCTTCGCTGTTTCGGCGAACGGCGGATAATGAACGTGAATGCCGGGACTGCGTCGCTACGGCGCACTGGATGATGAGGAGCGCAGTCAGCGTCCGGCGTCTATCCGTCCATTGAGCTTCGAGGAGCTGACGCCCCCGGGGCCGCAGTTCCGCGATACGTCCGGTGTCGTCCCCATCGAAAGCGTTCGTACCGGCGACACGCAGGTTCTCGCCGCGCGCGGGGTCCGGACGGACGCCAACCATGCAATCGATCTGGACGTTCTGGCGGATTTCCCGTCGGTCACGAGTGTGGTCGCCACGACGCTCGTGCGAGCGGCCCGGCCCCTCCCGACGATCACGGATCTGCTCCTGTTTTCCGGGGCACCGCTGCCCGACGCCGAAACCATCGGGAATCTCCCTTGTCTGTCCCGGCTCTGGCTGACGTGGTGCCGCGGCAGGCCGTTCGATCTCGGAGCGCTGCCGTCCAACCTGCAGGCGCTTGGCATTGCCAGTCATCTCGTGGCCGCGCCAAAGACGGGCGATCGCTTCGCGCTGCTGCAGCGATTCGAACACCTCCGGCATCTCACGCTTCGATACTGCCTGCCGAAGGAGAGTGTGCGATCGATCGCTGCACTGACGCGGCTCGTGACGCTCGATTGCGATGCGCCCGCCGGTTGGGGCCAGTTGCGCTATTGTGCCGCGCTCGAAGACGTGACGGCGATTCAGCCTCGGATGGCGAATCTTCGTCCGCTCCGGACGTGGACGCGGTTGAAGCGGCTCGCGCTCGTCTCGGGTGCAGGACTTCGAAGTCTGGACGGCCTCGAATCATTCGGCCGCCTCGAGAGACTGCGCCTCGTGCTCGTACGAGGTCAGAAGCTCTCGCCGATCGCGCACCTCCCGCGGCTCGAGGACGTCAGCGTCAATAGCTTCGGGCATCCGGTACCACTCGACGTTTTCACGACTCTTCCATCGCTCTCCTTTCTGACGATCGAGACGCCTGGTGACCCGGCAGACGTCGTCCGCTTCGCGACGCTCCAGCCCCTCGCGTCGATCCGGAACCTGAAAACGCTCACTCTGAGAGGCGTCGAGACGTCTGGCGGCTTCGAGCAGGAGATTGACGAACTGCGTCGGCTGCGCCCGGACATCGACATTCGAGCGTTCCGTGGGCCCGGGCCGCCGGCAGGGGAGCGGGTCGGGATCGTGCTGGTGCGTCCGCCTGCGGGACGGTCGTCCGATTGGTGGATCCGGGAAAACCTCGCGTCGCACCTTTCGGTGGCGACCAATCATGAGGCCGAGGCACGAGTGCGGCGCGCTATTGCCGCGGCGGATCCGGCGCTCGCCGCACGGCTGACGTACGACACAGAGGCTGACGCCGTCTGCATCTACGGCGCCGAAGCAGACCTGCGCGAGATTGCCGGGATCGTGACGAGGCTCGCATCCGCATCGGCACACCTGACCTGAATCCGGTAAACTCCGCAAGCTTGCAGGACGTTCGCGAAACCCGATCGACCGAGCAGGGGCTGAAGCGCGAGCTCACCGCCGGGCAGATGACGATGGTCGCCGTCGGCGGGTCGATCGGTACCGGGCTGCTGCTCGGATCCGCTGCGGCGATCGAGGTTGCTGGACCCGCGGTCATCCTGACCTTCCTGTTTGGCGCCTTCGTGACGTGGACGGTCGCGCTGGCGCTGGGCGAGCTCGCTCCGCTGCATCCTGCAGCGGGGTCCTTTCAACGCTACGGCGACCTGTATCTCGGCGAGTGGGCCGGGTTCCTCTCCGGCGCGGGATACTGGGCGGCGATCTCGATTTCGATCGGCACCGAGATGGTGGCATCGGCGACCTATATGGCGTTCTGGTTTCCCGGTGTCCCGGCCATCGCGTGGGTCGCCCTTGCGTCGCTGCTCCTCCTTGCCGTGAACGTGCTCAGCGTCGGCCGCTATGGCCGGTTCGAGTACTGGTTTGCGATGATCAAGGTCGTGGTGATCGCCGCATTCGTCGTGCTCGGCGCCGCGCTGATGCTGACCGGCAGGACGCCGCCGCAGTACACGGCGCATGGCGGCCTGTTCCCGAATGGCGCGCTCGCGGCACTCGTCGCGGTGCCGTTCGCGATATATACCTTTTCCGGCGTCGAATTCGTGGCGGTTACGAGCGGTGAAGCGCGATCGACCGCAGAGATCGCGCGGGCGACGCGTCTGACGTTCATCGTCCTCACCCTCGTTTACATCGGCGCGATCGTTGTCCTGACGGGCGTCATGCCGTGGAATCACGCGGGCGTCCGCGAGTCGCCGTTCGTCACCGTGTTCCGGACGGTCGACCTGCCGGGCGCGGCTCACGTCATGAACTTCGTAGTGTTGACGGCGGCTTTGTCCGGCGCGAATGCGGCGCTGTACTCCGCGTCACGCACCTTGTTTGCGCTCGCGCGCAACGGCTGGGCGCCGGCGGCGCTTGGCCGGCTGAATCGCGCCGGGGCGCCCATTCTTGCGGTCATCACGTCGTCGTTTTCCGTCGTGCTCGCGCTGGTGCTCGAGCGCTGGGCGCCGCAGCAGGCGTTCGTTTCCATCGTGAACGCGGCGCTGTTTGGATTGCTGTTGTCGTGGCTCGTCACGCTCG
>Ga0310813_10002004_pt1 | contig 12399 bp, 11 predicted proteins | sample YN3metagenome_FD_203086 | JGI IMG/M metagenome (GOLD analysis project Ga0310813, IMG submission 203086) | Soil microbial communities from experimental microcosm in Duke University, North Carolina, United States - YN3 | ecosystem: Engineered > Artificial ecosystem > Soil microcosm > Unclassified...
CGCCCGAGCCTTCAGCGCAATAACCCTCGGTGTCGAGCATGATCGCCTCGTCGAAGCCGAGCGACTTCGCCTCGCGCTTGGCCAGGATGCCGGTCACGTAGTGGCCCGTCAACTTGCCGCGCGTCATGATCGTGTTGGGCTGCCAGCGGGTGTAGGACGAGATCTTGGCCCGGATGCCCTTCGTCAGGGCCTCCTCACCGAGGTACTTGCCCCATTTCCATGTCGCGATGAACACGCGGATCGGGTTGTTGCCGGGATAGACGCCCATGCCGCCGTCGCCGATGTAGACCACGGGGCGGAGGTAGCCGGCCTCCAGGCTGTTGGCGATCAAAGTCTCCTTCGCGGCCTTGCAGAGATCGTCGATCGAGAACGGGCACTCCATCTGGCCGATGTGACACGAGTCCAACAGGCGGCGCATGTGCTCGCGGTGGCGGAAGACGGCCGAGCGGCCGTCGGAGAGCTTGTAGGAGCGGATGCCTTCGAACGCGCCCAGGCCGTAGTGGAGGGTGTGGGTCAGGACATGGACCTGGGCAGCGTCCCAGTCCACGAGCTTCCCGTCCATCCAGATTGCCTTCAGCTTGTCCACCACGGCATTAGTCTCCCAAGGGTAAAAAAAAGGGCCCTTCCGGTCAGCGTCCGATGAGCTTCAGGAAGGCCCCTTCGTCCAAGACCTTTATACCAAGTTTGGTCGCCTTTTCAAGCTTGCTCCCGGCGCCGGGGCCCGCGACCACGAGCGTCACGGTCTTGGACACGCTGTCCGAGGTCTTCGCGCCGTGCGACTGCGCCAGCGCCTTCGCTTCGTCGCGGCTCATGGAGTCGAAGCCGCCCGTGAAGACGATCACCTGCCCCGCCAGGCCGCTCCCGGCCCGCTCGGGCGCCTTGAACTCGATCCCGGCCTCCAGCAGCTGCCGGATGAGCTTGACGTTGCGCGAGTCGTCCAGGAATTTGCGGATCGACTCCGCGACGATCGACCCCACATCCTGGGTCTCCTCGATCTCCTCCGTGGTCGCGGCCTGGAGCTTCTCGAGGCTCCCGAAGTGCTCCGCGAGCGCACGGGCCGTCGCCTCGCCGACGTGCTTGATCCCGAGCGCGTTGATGAAGCGCGGCAGCGTCGTCTTCTTCGAGCCCTCGATGGCATCGAGCATGTTCTGGGCCAGCTTGTCCCCCATCCGAGGGAGCTTGAGGAGCTCCTCCTTCCGGAGGGAGTAGAGATCGGCGAGCGACTTCAGCATGCCCGTGGCCACCAGCTGCTCGATCCACTCGGGCCCCAGCCCCTCGATGTTCATGGTCGAGCGGGAGCAAAAGTGGTCGATCGCCTTCTTGAACTGCGCCGGGCACGCGAAGCTGTTCGTGCAGAGCACGTCCGCCTCGGTCCGCTCGACCGCGGCGCGGCAGGCCGGACAGGTCGACGGGATCTCCGGCGTCACGGCGCCCGGCGGACGTTTCGCCTCGATCACCTTCACCACGTAGGGGATCACGTCGCCGGCGCGGGTCACCAGCACCGTGTCGCCCTTGCGGACGTCCAGGCGCTGGAGCTGAGCGACGTTGTGCAGCGACGCGTTCGAGACCGTGACCCCGCTGATCGGCACGGGCCGGAGCTTCGCCACCGGGGTGATCTTGCCGCTGCGTCCGACGTTCCACTCGACGTCCTGGACCTCCGTGGTCTCCTCGCGGGCCGGGAACTTGTAGGCGATCGCCCACTTGGGGCTCTTGCTGCGGGCGCCGAGCTGGTCGCGCAGCGACAGGTCGTTCACCTTCACGACGATCCCGTCGATCTCGTGCTCCAGGTTCTCGCGCCGGTCCAGCGTCTCCTGCCAGTACGCCTGGATCTCGTCGAGCGTCGAGCAGACCCGGAAGCTCGGAATCTCGAACTTGAGGGAGCGAAGCCACTGGAGGACCTCCTCGTGGGTGGCGAACTTCTTCCCCTTCAGGGTCCCCAGGCCGTAGGCGACGAACTTGAGCGGCCGCGACTTCGTCACCGTCGCGTCCTTCTGCTTGAGCGAGCCGCTCACGAGGTTCCGCGCGTTCGCGAAGGGCTCCTCCCCCTGCTCCAGCAGCTTCCGGTTGATCTCCCGGAAGTCCGCCAGGTCCAGATAGCTCTCGCCCCGGATCTCGGCCAGCTCCGGCGCGTCGGCCAGCGAACGCGGAAGCTTTCGGATCGTCTTCACCGTGTGGGTCACGTTCTCGCCCACGCGGCCGTCGCCGCGGGTGGCCGCGACCGCCAAGCTCCCGCGCTCATAGACGAGCTCCAGCGAGTCGCCGTCCACCTTGGGCTCGACGGTGAAGCTCCAGAGGATCGAGCGGCCCAGGTCGCGCTCCATCGACGCGATCCAGGCGGCGATGTCCTCCTTGGTGTAGGCCTTCTCGAGCGAGAGCATGGCGAGGCGGTGTTCCACCTTCTCGAAGCGCTCCACGGCGTGGCCGCCGACCTTCTGCGTGGGAGAGTCCGGCGTCACCCAGTCGGGGTGCTCCGCCTCCATGGCGACCAGCCGGTCATACAGACGGTCGTATTCGGCGTCGGAGATCTCCGGCGCGGCCTGATCATAGTAGAGCTGATTGTGATGCTCGATCTCCTTGCGGAGCCGGTCGTAGTCCTTGCGGGTCGTCATGCGCCGTAGACCTTTCTCCGGACCGCCTGCACCAGCCCGTCGTCGGGCTCCAGGTCGGCCACCGCGTTCTCGAAGAGGCTCCTGCGGACGAAGATCGCGGGAGGGTTGTCGGGCAGCACCCGGCGGGCGATCCGGATCAGCAGCTCCGACTCCGCGCGGGCGAGGCCGCTGGCCCGGGCCAGCTTCAGGAACATGCGCCGGCCCACGACCCGGTCTCGTCCCGACGCCCAGGCGTAGAGCAGCGCCGCGACGATGCCCAGGCCGATGATGACGCCGAAGAGGATCGCCAGCGAGCTCTGCGAGGCGGAGTACTCGCGGAAGCCGCGGCTCACTTTCTCGAGCGCGTCGTTCTGGACCAGGGCCAGGAGCGTCACGGCGCCGGCGCCTCCTTCCCCGACGCCCGCGAGAGCACCTCGCTGATCTTCAGGCGCACCGCCGGGCTGGGATCCGATTCGATCCGCGCCAGCAGCAGGTCCATCGCCCCGGGGAACTTCACCTCGCCGGTCGCCCAGACGGCGGAGAGCCGCATCATCTCGTCGGCGTCGTTCAGCATCTGCTCCAGCGTCGCGCGCCCTTCCGGGCTGCCCAGGTTCCACAGGGCCTTGGCGGTGTTGGCGCGGACGCGGTTGTCCTCGTCGCGGAGGAACGGCATCAGGACCGGGACCACGCGCGGGTCGCCCCCGTCCTCGAAGGCCTCGATGGCGTTGGCGCGAACCCGCTTGTCCGGGTCGGAGAGCGCTCCGACCAGGAGCCGCATCCCCTCGACGCTCTCGGTCAGCTGCACGATCTTGAGCGCGGTCGCGCGAACCCGGCGGTCGGGGTCGTTCAGGAGCGCCATGAGGTTCTGGCGCAGGTCGGTTTCGGCGTCGACGTAGTCGATGACGCGGAGCGCGCGGAGGCGCCGCTCGGGGTCGAGCGCGGTAAGCTCCTCGGCCAGGCGGTCGACGATGCGGGTGTCGATCTTGGCCAGCGCGCGGGCCGCCGCTTCGCGGGTCTCGGGGTCGAGCCGCTCGAAGGAGCGGAGGTACTTGTCGAAGCTCGCGCTGGCCACCTCGCGGGTCGCCATGCGGCGCAGCTCCTCCGACGGCGAGTTGAGCAGCGGCATCAGCATCCTCGCCTTGTGGGGCGGGTTGAGCCCGATGATGATCCGGGCGGCGGCGAGCTTCACCTCGTCCGAGGGGTCCTCGATAAAGGAGCGGGCAAGCTCCAGGAGCTGCGGGTACGAGATCGCCTGCAGCGTCAGGAGCAGCCGCGCGCGGACCTCCGGGTGAGGCGATGCGGCGAAGTGGAGCAGGACCTCGTTCCGGCGCGACGGCTCCAGCCCGGAGAGGGAGATGAACTCCATCAGCTTCCCGGCCGTGAAGGCGTCGACGTCGACCGCGTTCTCGACCATGGGCCACCAGAGCAGCTCTTTCGTGTGCCGGGCGAGGGACTCGAACTTCTCCGGGATCATGCGCGACAGGACCGTGGCGAGGAGCGCCGGGAAGCCGGGGTCGCGCCGGAGCTTGAGCGCGTCCATCGCGGCATCCTGGAGCCTCGGCCGGGGGTCGAGCGAGAGGCGGAAGATCAGCTCGATGGCCGGCTCGGTCTGCGCGGTCGACAGCGCGTGGATGAACGCCGCGACCGTGGCGGGCTCGCTGCGGGTCGTGAGGATGTCCGCGACGAGCGAGTAGGCGTCGTCGCCCGAGTCGATGACCGTGTCGATGAAGACCCGCTTCGCGTGGAGCGGGTAGGCGCGCAGGAGCGGGCCGAGGGATTCCATCATCGTCGCGCGGTTCTCGGCGATGAAGCGCCGGCTCTCGGAATCGCCGTGCATGCGCGCGGCGACGAGATGGTAGTAGTAGCGGTTGGCGATCGCCTCCAGCGCGTCGGTCACGCTCTCGCGCACCACCGGCGAGGAGTCCGAGAGGCCGCGGACCAGGATCGACACCGCCTCCCGCGGGCGCAGCGCGGCCAGCACCTGGTAGGCGGAGCGGCGCGACCATTCCTTGGGGGAGCGCAGGACGTCGCGCGCCACCGAGACGAACTGGTCCCCGCGGTCGGCGACCTTCCGGCGGACGTCGGCGGTCAGGTCGGGGAAATGCTGGATGACCAGGTCGGGCCGGTTGAGGCCCGCGGGGTCACTGAGCGCGTCGAAGGCCGCGGACTGCAGCTCGACGTACGGCTCCCGGAGCGCCGCCTCGACATACGGCAGGCGGTGCTCGACCGGCAGCTCGGCCAGGTAGGTGAAGGTGTCCGACACGCCCATCGGACGCGATTTTAGCGCTCGGGCAACGCGCCGACCAGCGCTTTGAACTGCAGGCCGCGCTCGGTGAAGTTGCGATACATGTCCCAGCTCGCGCAGGCGGGCGAGAGCAGGACCGTCTCGCCGGGCTTCGCGGGGACCCGGACGGCCTCCGCGAGGGAGGCGACTCGGACGATCTCGGGCACGCGGGGCGCGGCGCGCAGGGCGGCCTCGATGGCGGGCGCCGTCTGACCCATGAGGACGGCGGCGCGCACCGGCTTCCCCGCGACGGTGCGGGCGAAGGTCTCCCAGGGGGTCTTCTTGTCGAAGCCGCCGAGGATGAGGACGAAGGGGCCGGGCAGGGTCTCGAGGGCGGCGATCGTGGCCTCGGCGTCGGTGGCCTTGGAGTCGTTGTAGTACTTCACGCCGCCCTTCTCCGTGACGAACTCAAGGCGGTGCTCGACGCCGGGGAAGGTGTTGAAGACCTCCTCGCACGCGGGCTTCCAGGCGTCCCACGGCCCCATGGCCCGGGTCGCGGTCGCGGCCGCGGCCATGTTGGCCAGGTTGAACCAGCCCGGAATCTTTCGGCGGCGAACGTCCAGGCGCATCTCGTTGAACTCAATAGTCTCGTCATGGGCCCAGGCGCCGTCGGGCGGCTGCTCTTTCAGACTGAAGAAGGAGTTTCGGCCGGGCGCCGCGTCGGTGAAGCCTCTCACCGTGGGATCGTCCCAGTTGAGGACTTTCGTGTCCGCATGAGTCACGATCTGGCGCTTGGCGGCGATGTAATTCTCCATCGTGCCGTGGCGGTCCAGATGGTTGGGGGAAATGTTGAGCACCACGCCCACCTGGGGGCTCCGGTCCAGCATCCCGAGATTCTCGAGCTGGAAGCTGGAAAGTTCCAGCGCGACCAGGTGATCGGGCGCGATTTCGGGAAGCGACTCCAGGAGCGAGATGCCGATGTTGCCGCCCACCCAGGACCGCTTCGGGTGCTTCTTCAGGATCTCGCCGATCAGGGTGGTGGTCGTGGTCTTCCCGTTCGACCCGGTCACGCCCAGAATCGCCTTCGCCCGGCAGAGCTTGAAGAAGAGGTTCATCTCCGTCTCGAGCGCGCGGGCGAGCTTCAGGTAGGGGTTCGTCTCCGGAACGGCCGGGTTGACGATGACGAGGTCGGCGTCGCGGAAATCCCGCTCGTCGTGGCCGCCGAGGCGGAAGGTCACGGGGAGCGAGCGGAGCTGCTCGACGGACTCGCGAAGCTCGGTCTCGTTCTTGGAGTCGGTGACCGTGACCTTGGCGCCGGAGCGGACGAGGAAACGGGTGACCCCGAGGCCGCCGCCGAAGAGGCCGAGGCCCATGACGGTGACGCGCCTGCCTTCGAGGGGCGGCAGCTCGCGGATCAGCGGGAGGACCATGTCACTCCTTGGGCGGGAGCGCTCGCTTGCGGAGCTCGGCGGCCCGCTCGAAGACGGCCTCGAGTTCCTCCGGGGAGACGGGGGCCTGCTCCAGGGTGTAGGAGACCGAGTAGCGGTCGCGGATCGTAATGGGGACGACGACGTCGGTGAGGAAATCGATGGGGATCAGCTGCCACCAGGGGGCCGAGAGGACGACCTCCTCGCGGACCAGCGAGAAGCCGCGGAGCTCGAGGACCAGGACCCGGGTCCCGTACCAGGTGTACTTCACCTCGCAGGGGGTCGTCCCGACTTTCTCGCCGTCCAGGTAGACGGCCGCCCCCGGAGGGTCGGAGTGGATGGCCAGGAGGCGCTCGACGCAGCCGGACTGCGAGAGCAGCGCCAGCAGCGCCGCCGGCAGGAGAACGGCCCGTCGCATGGGGCCAATCCTAACAGGCCGCGGAAAAAGCATCCAGTTTGTTTTTTCACTTTGTTGACGGGGGGTGGGGGCGCTGGGATAATCCCCCTGCTATGAAATGTCTTCTGCTCGGCGCCGGGTACGCGACCCGGCTCTATCCCCTCACGAAGGACCGTCCCAAGCCGCTCCTGCCGGTCGCCGGGATTCCGATCCTGCAGCGCATCTGCGAGCAGCTCTTCAAGGTGAAGGCCCTCGACACCATCTACGTCGTCACCAACCACCGCTTCGCCGGCCAGTACTACAACTGGCTCCGCGACTACCAGCACCACCGCGCCCTGCCCGTCCCGGTCGAGATCTTCGACGACCTGACCACGACCCCCGACGACCGGCTCGGCGCCATCGGCGACATCCAGTTCGTGATCCAGAACGCCAAGGTCGACGACGACCTCATGGTCATCGCGGGCGACAACCTGATCGAGTTCTCCCTGCAGGACTTCGTCGAAGCCGCCAAGCCCAAGGGCAGCGCCGTCTGCCTGAAGGACCTCAAGGCCAAGAAGAAGGTCTCGCTCTACGGCGCCGTCGAGGTCAACAAGCAGGGCAAGGTCGTCGACTTCGAGGAAAAGCCCCCGAAGCCGCGCACGACACTGATTTCCATCGGGGTTTATTATTTCAGCAAGGCTCACCTTCCCCTCTTCCGTCAATATCTCGAGGAAGGCCACAGCAAGGATGCCCCGGGCTTCTACCTCCAGTGGCTGCACAAGAAGATCGACGTGCACGGCCACGTGATCGACGGGGAATGGTACGATATCGGCGACATCGATTCGTACAACGCGGCCAACGAGATCATGATGAAGGGGAAGGAATGAAGAAGATCGCCGTCCTGTTCCTGGCGCTGCTGGCCGGCTGCTGGTACGACCGCCCCAACCCCTGGCGGACGGAACGCGACGTCGAGCGCTACAACGACAAGAAGGAAGAGGACTGGCTCCTGGAGCTGGAGCATCCCTACGACCTGCCGCAGAACGCGGGCGTCGCCTTCACGCTGCCCGACCTGGAGGGCTGGCGCGACACCGTGCTGGGCAACGCCGACGCGCTGACGCTGACGCGGATGCGCGATCAGTCCGCCTCGAAGGCCGCCACGCTCGAAAGCCGCGCGATGTCGATGGCCCCCATCCGCGAGGACAACAAGGTCCAGATCTACGAGCTGCTCTGGCAGTCGCGCGTCGAGAAGATCCGCCTGCGGATGATCGAAGACCGCCTCTCGGCGGTCGGCCGCTAGCCGCTGTCGTTGGTTCGTTAGCAGCTACTTGTAGACGAGGTCGATCACGGCGACCTCGGGGCGCGCCAGGAAGCGAACGTGCGGCACGCCGCCGCCCCCGGACCCTACTCCCCGGTTCACGTACATCGGCACTCCGTCCACCGTGTAGAGACCGCGCTCGTACGTCTTGTGGTACTTGGAGAGCGTGATCACCGCGCCCCAGAACGGCAGGCAGACCTGGCCCCCGTGGGTGTGGCCGCAGAGGAAGAGGTCGACGCGCTGCGCCGGGTCGCGCTTGCGAAGCTCGTCCACCGCATCCGGAACGTGGTGGAGGAAGATGGTGTAGGCGCCGTCGTCCTTCGCCGGGAGCAGCTCCTTCAACGTCCGCGAGGGGGTCATCCCCTGCCCCACCACCCGCAGCCGGCGGCCGTCGCGTTCCAGGACCCGGGTGTCGTCCACGAGCCAAGTCGCGCCCGCGCGCTGGAAGATCTCCCCCGACACGAACTTCGTGTCCCAGTTGCCCTCCACGCCGATCACGCCGAAGGGCGCCTTGAGCGCGCCCAGCACCTCGTGAAGCGCGGCCGCCCCTTCCCGGACGTTCAGGTAGTCACCGGTCAGGAGGATCAGCTGCGGCTTCGCCTCCAGGACCTGGTCGAGCATCCGGCGCTCCCGCCGGCCCACCCGCTCGAGGTGGAGATCCGACAGGTGGACGATGCGGAAGCGGTCCTGCCCCAGCACGGGCTCGCTGACCTTGATCTCGGTGCGGGTCGTCTGGACCCAGTCCGCCTCGACTTGGTTGCCGTAGGCAAAGCAGACGGCGTAGAGGGCGAGGACGGCGAGGGCGGGACGGACGACCCAGCGGCTCTCGATCCAGCTTCTCTTGTCGGGCGGCGTGAAGCGCCACTTCCGCGCCAGACGCCAAGTGAGGGCCGAGGCGAGCGCCACCCCGGAGAGAAGAGGGGTGGCGAAGATCAGCGTGAGCAGGACGACCGCGTCGACGGGCAGCGCTTCAGACATCCCTGCGCCCGCACCCCGGCGTCGGCGCCGGGGGCCCCTTTCTGCTTACTGCTGCGGAGCCGCCGGCTGGCCGCTGAGGGCGGCCTTCACGCGATCGTGCCCCTTCTGCGCCTCGTCGTTGTCCGGGGCGTTGCTCAGGGCGCCGTTGTAGTGCCGGAGAGCGGCTTCCAGGTCGCCGCGGCCTTCGTAGAGGCGCGCCAGGGTCAGGTGGATCTCCAGCCGCAGGCCGGTCGTCCAGATGCCGCCCAGCGCGTTCTCATAGTGGCGGATCGCCACCGCGGGCTTCTTGTCCGCCATCGCCTGCTTGGCGATCGCCAAATCGGTCAGAGCCTCGTCGGTGTAGACGTTCGGCTCGATCACTTCGACCCGGTTGACCTCGAACCAGGCCTGCATCTCGTAGTCGCCCATGACCTTGCCGCTGATGCGGACCAGGGAGAAGCGGCCCGCGGTCGCCAGGTCGTGGATGTTCGGGCCGCTCTTCGAGACGAAGAACAGCGGGTGGCTCTTGGAGCGGTCTTCCGCGGTCCAGAGCTTGGCGTCGGCGGGCCAGGCCGAGAAGGACATGAACCGCTCGGCCGTGAAGGTCGTCACGAAGGGCACGAAGGCCTTCTCGCCGACCTTATTCAAAATCGCATCGAAGCGCACGTCGATGTACTTGTAGGCGGTGGGGTTGGCGATGACCGTCCGCATCGGCACCTCGGTGAACGGCCCGGCGACGTCGCGGCGGAAATCGCGCTCGCTCTGGTCGACGATCCGCTCGAGGTCACCGTGCCAGTACGAGCAGGCGTTGAGGGCCCCGAGCATGACGAGAAGAGCCGCGACAACGGACTTCCGAAGGACCGCCTTGGTCATATCCCCTCCGAACCGTTCCCTATCAGATGTGACATTCAACTCTAACACGAAAAGAGGCGTAGTCAAATTAAAACTCCGGAACAGCGCCCAACGTCCGCTGCCGCAAGACGTTAAACAAATCGTGAGAAAGCGCAAGGACGAAGGGATCGCGCTCATCCTGGCCCTCCTGGTGCTCGTGATCCTGGTGGTGGTGATCCTCCAGATGACGGCCTCGTCACTCCACAACCGCACGCTCGCCGAGAATCACCTATCGGACTTGCAGAACACCTACGGCGCCCGCGCGGGCTATCAGCGGGCCCTGATCTTCCTGCAGCTCGACCTGGAAAAGGCCCCCGAGGTCGACACGCTCCGGGAGCGCTGGGCGAGCCCGATCGAATTCGAACTCGGGAAGGCCCACGTCCAGGTGACGGTCTGCGACAGCGAGCGCTACATCAATCTCTCCCAGCTCGTGAACGACAAGGGCGAAGTCGTCCCGACGGTCGCGTCCCAGTTGCGCCGCCTCATCAAGGCGCTCCGCCACACGCCCGACATCGCCGACCGGATCATCGACTACATCGACGCGGACACCAAGGGAGAGTTCGAGGCGCGGGCAAAGAACGACAAGCTCTACAACCTCGAGGAACTGCTCCGCATCGACGGGGTCACGCCGGAGATCCTCTATGGCGGCACCTTCGACGGGCAGGAGCGGAAGGGACTTCGGGACTTCCTCACCATCTGGCCCAAGACGCCCCTCGAGGGCGCCCAGGTCGGCGTGGTGAACATCAACACCGCCTCGAGCGAGATCCTGCAGTCGCTCTCCGACCAGATGACGCCGGCCGTGGCCGACGCCATCGTGGCCTGGCGGACGCAGCCCGCCAACGCCCCGAGCGGCCAGACCGGCCAGACCGGGGAATTCCAGAAGGTGGAGGACCTAAAGCGGGTCCCGCAGATGAGCGACGGCATCTACACCTCGCTCCAGGGGCAGATCACGGTGAAGTCCTCGACCTTCGAGATCCGGGCGCGCGGCACGGTGGGCAAGGTCGAGAAGTCCTGGGTCTACGTGGTGCAGCGCAAGGGCGGCGCGCCTTCCGGCGGGGGCCTCACGCCGCCGCCGCAACCGCCGCCGTCGGGCAGCGCGACGCCCGCCCCCTCCGCCGGCATCACCCTCATCGGCGCCCAGGCGCTCAACGACTACACGTCGAGCAAGCCGCCGGACGCCGAGAAGTAGCCTCGCCGGAAAAAGAAAAGGGCCCCGGTCTTTCGACCGGGGCCCCATATCTCGTCTTCAGAATGAAGACTCGTTAAGGCAACTGATTCCCTTCGTTAGAAGGGCATGATCGCTTCGAAACCGAGCGTGTTGTCGCCCTTCGCGGCCTTCGTGTCGCGGCGGAAGATGTGGTCGTTGCAGTCATCATGACGGACTTCGATCCGGATGATGAGCTGGTTCGCGACCTTGATCTCCTGCGTGAGCGTGATCTCCGCCGTGCGGGCACCCGTGCCACGCTCGCCGGGGACGCTCAGAAGGGGGAGCGACCCGTTCTTGTCGCTGAAGTACTCGAAGCGCAGGGCCGTGGCCATCGCGTCCGTCCAGGCATACTTGCCGTAGACCGCGAAGCCCGAGGTCGGGGTGCGCGTCTTCGTGCCGGCCGGGCCCGCCAGGTCCGTGCTCTGCTGCGCCGACGCGAAGTCGACGTTCAGGGCGAAGGTCATCTTGTCCATCGTGTACGCGACGACGATGTCGAAGAGGTAGAACTGGTCCGCGGTCGACACGTTCACGCCCGAGACGGTGTCGTTGCCCGTGATCAGCGTCACCGAAGCCAGGAGGTCCTTGATCGGCTTCACCGCAACCTGCAGCTCGACGGCCTTGCCGTGGTCGCCGTCCGAGAAGAGGTCCGGCGCGGTGGCGGCGGTGGAGTTCAACCCGTTGTTGAAGCCGAGGGTGAACGTCGCCATGTCGTTGTTGCTGCCACCCATGCCGTAGGCCACCCGCACGCCCGTGTTCGTGAAGGGCTGGATGAGCCCGAAGAGCATGCCGCGCGAGTAGTTCATGTTGTTGACGTTCTCGAGCACTTCGTAGCCCGCGAGCGTCGCCATCTTACCGGCGCGGATGTCGAGGCCGGCGCCGAGCGGCGCCAGGATCTGGACCCAGCCTTCCTGAAGGGTCACGTTCTGGCCATCGTAGATCGAGGGGTCATGACCGGCGCCCAGCTCGATGTGATAGCCGACGATCATGTCCTTGCTGGCCAGGCGCTCCAGCTGAAGGTGCGCCTCGTGCATGTAGAAGCTGTTGTCGCGATTGTCGAAGATGCGCGTGGGGTTGTGACCGTTGTTGAGCGTCGAGCCAACGCCCGCGCCCACGCGGTCCGTGTTCAGCGTGTTGAAGCTGAACTCGTAACCCACATCGACAAAACCCGACAGCTTCGTGCCCTTGAACAGCGTCATCAAGGGATTGTCATCTGCCGCCATCGCATTGGCGTCGATCTTGCCCTGCGCGGGAATCTCCTTGGTCTGATTCACCGCCTTCAGGCCTTCGACCTCAGCCCGGAGCTCCTGGAGCTCCTTCTTCAACTGCTCCGTCGACTCCTGCGCCATCGCCGGCACCGCCATACAGGCGAGCGCCGCGAGGGCCACTCCGAATCGAACCATGATCTCTCCTTTCA
>Ga0310813_10002005_pt1 | contig 12391 bp, 14 predicted proteins | sample YN3metagenome_FD_203086 | JGI IMG/M metagenome (GOLD analysis project Ga0310813, IMG submission 203086) | Soil microbial communities from experimental microcosm in Duke University, North Carolina, United States - YN3 | ecosystem: Engineered > Artificial ecosystem > Soil microcosm > Unclassified...
GCGCGCGTACCGAATCGGTCGCTGCCGTCAGCCCAACGCGCGAGCGGACCTCGCCTTCTTCCGCGAGAAGGTCAGCGAGGCACACCGCCGACAGTACGTCGTCAATTCGCCGCTGGAGGAGCATCCACACCGGTCGAATGCTGCAATTGTGCGACGAAGAGCAGCGCTCCTCGCCGACCGGATGCGTCACGCAGTGGAGATCGAACGTCGTCGTTTCGGACGCCTCGATGACGTCACGAATCGAGATATCGGCCGCCTCGCGCGCCAGGGCGTAGCCGCCGCGCGCGCCGCGCGTGCTGCGCACGATCCCCGCGCGCCGAAGGCGCAAGAGGATTTGCTCCACGTAGTCGCCGGGTAGACGCTCGAGCTCGGCGATCTCGCGGCCAGTGATCGGCCCCTCGGCCGAACGCCGGGCGAGGTGGAGGGCGCAAATGACGCCGTATTCGGCAAGCGTAGTGATACGCACGAGTTAGGAATATAGTCAGCCGCCGGCGGACACGCCGTGCGCCCCGCCGGGGACGCCGATTTCCGTCATCTTCCGTAGGTCGAGCACTTCGTCGATCTCGTCATCCGGAAGAATGTGGTCGCGCTTCACCAGGTCGCGAATCAGCACGCCCTCCTTCACGGACTGCTTGCTGATCTCGGCCGCCCGGGCGTAGCCGATCTGCGGGGCGAGCGCTGTCGCCAATGCCGCCGACCGCTCAACCCAATACGCACACATATCGCGGTTTGCTTCAATCCCGGCGACGCATTTCCGAGCGAGCACCGTCGCCGCGCGGGTGAGGATGCGCATCGACAGGAGCACGTTGAACGCGATGACCGGCATCATCACGTTCAGCTCGAGTTGGCCATGCTCCGCGGCGATGGCGACAGTCGTGTCGCATCCCATGACTTGGAAGCAGACTTGGTTCACCATCTCGGGGATCGAGGGGTTCACTTTGCCGGGCATGATCGACGATCCGGGCTGTACCGGCGGAAGCTTGATCTCGTCGATGCCGGTACGTGGGCCCATCGCCATGAGCCGCAGATCGCTGACGATCTTGCTGAGATCGATCGCAAGCACCCGCATCTGGGCGCTGAAGGCGGCGACGTCGCCCATGCTCTGCATCAGCTGCACACGATCCTGACCGACGCGGAGTTCGAGACCGGAGATCTCTTTCAAGTGCTTCACCATCAGCTCGGGATATTCCGGCTCGACGGTGACGCCGGTGCCGACAGCGCTGCCACCGATGCCCAGGTCGCGCAGATAGTCGGCGGCCTCTTTCACACGACGCATGCCGCGGTCGATCGAGCCGGCGTACGCGGCGAACTCTTGTCCGAGACGAATCGGCATCGCGTCCTGAAGGTGCGTGCGTCCCGCCTTGACGATGTCGTCGAACTCGGCCGCCTTGCCGACGAGAACAGCGCGTAGCTCCTCGAACGCGGCGAGGAACGCATCGAGCTGTGAGAGCGTCGCGAGCCGGATATTCGTCGGAATCGTGTCGTTCGTCGACTGCGCCATGTTCACGTGATCGTTCGGATGCACCGGCGAATACGTGCCGCGCTCGTGCCCGAGCAGCTCATTGGCCCGATTCGCCAACACCTCGTTCGCGTTCATGTTGTGCGACGTGCCCGCGCCGGCCTGGTACGGATCGACGATGAACTGGTCCAGGTGCTGTCCGGCCAGCACCTCGTCCGCGGCCGTCCTGATCGCGTCGGCGAGCTTGGGATCGAGGCGGCCCGTTTCCCGGTGCGTCAGCGCGGCCGCCTTCTTGATCCAGACCTGGGCGATGATGAACGGCGCCAGCGGTCGCAGCTCGCTGATCGGGAAGTTCTGTCGCGCGCGCAGGGTCTGCACGCCATAGAGCGCATCGGCCGGCACATCGAGGGTTCCAAGCGGGTCCTTCTCGCGGCGAGTCTCAGGCATGGTCGGTTGTCAGAAGAGAATTCGAAGGAACGGGTGTCGAGCGCGCGTCGCGCGCCCCTATCATGGTGCGAGCAAGTCCGATGATCGTTACGAGCGCGGCGATCATCGCGATACCGAGGAGTCCGACGCTCACCGCGTGCAGGCGACCGAATTCGAGGCGACGCGAGTCGCCTGGATCGAGCTGCTCGATCGGGCCGGCGATCGCCGAGCGCACGCGCTCGATGCGCGGCGAAACGAGGAACTGTGCGGCGGCGCAGGTCAGGAGCATTGCGGCATCCGCCATGAGTCGACCCACGTGACGTGCCCCCCGGAGCTCGATGAGCAGATCGAGCGCGGCGAGCGCCATACCGGTGTAGAAGATCACCGGCAGCACGCGTCCGACGACGAGGCCCGCAAGCGTGCGCGTCGGAAGTACGTCGAACAGGGCCGGCGCGACGACCGCCGAAAAGATGGTCGCGGCGCCGAGCCAGAAGGCGAGCAGCGTCAACCGGACAACGAGTGACGGCCCGCCGGTGCTCATGCGCTGACGCGCTTGACCGGCTTGGCCAGTCCGGTCAAAAAAGGATTCGATGCTTTTTCCTGGCCAATCGTCGTCACGGGTCCATGGCCCGGGTGAACGACGGTGGCGTCGTCCAGCTGCGCGATTTTTTCGAGCGACTCTTCCATCGCCGCGGGATCCGCATACGGCAGATCGGTTCGGCCAATCGAGCCGGCGAACAGGAGATCACCGCCGAACGCCATGGTGCCGTTCCGAAAGACGACATGGCCCGGCGCGTGGCCCGGCGTGTGAATCACGTCGAACGCGAGCGTACCCACCGTGAGCCTCTGTCCGTCCTCGATCAATACGTCGGGAGCGTCCGGCGCCTCGAACGGAATGCCGTACATCGCGGCCGACACCGGAGCGCGCTCCAGTACCGGACGATCCGCGGGGTGCATGTGCACCGGCACCTTCCAAACGCGACGCACGCCGACGATCCCGCCGACGTGATCGAGGTGGGCGTGGGTGAGCCAGATCGCTCGAAGCTCGGCGCCCGACTGTCGAACCAGATCGATCAGGGCATCGGGTTCGGCGCCCGGATCGATGAACACCGCCTCGTTCGTCGTTTCATCGACGACGAGATACGCGTTCTCTTGAAACGCGCCGACGGTCTTCGACAACACCTTCATACCGCATAGCCTCCGCTGCCGACGATCGGCTCATCGGGATCGCCGTCCGCCAGCGCCTTCAAGTACTTCTCGACGGCGATCGCCGCTGTCGTCGCATCGCCCACCGCCGTCGTCACCTGACGTGTGAGTTGGGCGCGCACATCGCCCGCGGCGAACAGCCCACGGATGCTCGTCTGCATGTTCTGATCGGTCCGCAGATAGCCCATGTCGTCGTGATCGACGTGCCCATCGATGATGCCCGTGTTCGGCCGGAATCCGATGAAGACGAACATCCCCGTGACCGGAAGATCGCGCCGCTCGCCGCTCTCGACGTCGCGGAGCTCGAGGTTCTTCACCAATCCCTGCTCGTCGCCGTTCACGCGCTCGACGACGGTATTCCAAATGACCTCGACTTTGGGGTTCGCCAGCAACCGCTGCTGGAGAATCTTCGATGAACGGAGCTCATCGCGACGGTGAATCAAATACACCTTGTCGGCGTAGCGGGTGAGAAAGTCCGCCTCTTCGGTCGCGGCGTCACCGCCGCCGATCACGGCAATCGTCTGATTGCGGAAGAACGCCCCGTCGCAGATCGCGCAGTAGGACACGCCCTTCCCCGCGTACTCGAGCTCACCGGGAATGCCGAGCTTCACCGGAGTTCCGCCCGCGGTGATGATCACGGCCTTCGAGTTATAGATGTCCCCCGAATCCGTGCGCGTCTCGAACGTGCCGTCGGGCATCCGGCCGACGCACTCGACGACGACGCCATTTCGGAACTCCGCGCCGAACTTCTGGGCGTGCTCCGCGAACTTGTCGGCCAGCTCGTGGCCGAGTATTCGCTCGAAGCCCGGGTAATCCTCGATGAGCTCGGTGTTCAGCAACTCTCCGCCCGGGAAACCGCGCTCGAGAACGACGGCGCTGAGCATGGACCGCCCCGCGTACATCCCGGCGCACATCCCGGCTGGACCGGCTCCGATGATGACTACGTCGTAGTTGTAAGTCGCTGGCACGTCCTGTCCTCGAAAGTCGGCGAGCGCATCAACGCGCTGCGTCTAACCGGAATGTAGCGGTTGGGGGAATCACCTCGGCTCTTGGCGCCGGGATGACAAGCCGGGTCAACGCGCCGTGGCAATGCGAGACTGTTCCGATCACGAATTCGGCGGCGCCGGCCGCCGCGGCCGACGCGATGGAGGCATCGGCCGCGAGCACTTCGGCGGTATCGAACATGCCGACACCGTACGCACGATGCCGGCAGAACAGCACCGCGGCGTTGAGATTGCGCCCGGCTTCGCGCGCGCGGCGAGCGAACGCTTCGACGGTCGTCGGCATACTCCACGACCGCGGACCGCGCGTGTGCGGACAGGTTCGAGGTTCGACGCAATTGATCGGACAGGTCCAGGTGGCGAAGCTCACGTAATGTGTGCCGCCGATGCCGGCGCGCTCCCACGGAACGTCTGGTGTCTCGGTGAGTGGCGTCGTAGCGACCTGCCTTTCCGGCCAACGGCGTTTGGCCCGTTCGACGAGCCAGTCCGCCATGAGATGGGGCATCAGCGGCGAGGGCACGATGGCGTCGCTCGCGGACGACGACGGATCGTCGGCCGCACGGGACAAGTACTCTTCGAAGAATGCGCGCCACTCGCGAGACTCGACTCTCACGGACGCCCCGTTCGATCCGTATTCCCGCGCGACTGCACAGTCCGGGTCCTTGTCCACAACCAACAGCTCTCGCGCCTCGACGGCGCCGGCGTCGATCGCTCGTAGTAGTTGGCGGACGTAGTAGCCGCCGTAGCATCCCCCGCCTACGATGACGACGCGACCGTAGCGCTGAGGAGTCGCGTCATCGACGGACATGTCGTCCGCCATCGACGATGATCGTCTCTCCGGTCAGATAATCGGAGTCGAGGATGAACAGCATCGTTCTCGCGACATCCTCGGGACTTCCCTCGCGTGCGAGTGGCGTCGTGCGGCGGAGTCGCTCGGCGTCTTGCTTGCTCCAGCCTTCGGGCAGCAACACGGTCCCGGGCGCGATCGCGGCGACGCGAACGTCCGGCGCGAGCACGGAGGCGAGGGCGCGAGTGAGGTAGACGACGCCCGACTTCGAGATGCCGTGCGGGATATAACCGGGCCACGTCTCGAACGCGGCAAGATCGGCGATGTTGACGACGACGCCGCGCGATTTGCGGAGATGCGGCGCGGCCGCCTGTGTGAGGAAGAACGGCGCGCGCACGTTGAGATCCATCGTCTGATCCCACTGTTCGGGCTGCACGTCTCCGAACGGCAACCGCACCATGATCGCGGCCGAGTTCACGAGAACGTCGATGCCGCCGAAATGGGTGAGGGCGACGTCGACGACGCGCGGAATTTCCTCGGCTTTCGTCAGGTCGGCGCCGACGGTCACGCCCTGTCCGCCGGCGGACTCGATGACACGCAGCGTCTCGTGCGCGCCGTCCGCCGTCGTGTTGTAGTGAACAACCACGCGCATTCCGCGCTGACCCAACGCGACCGCGAGTGCACGGCCGACGCGGTGCCCCGCGCCCGTCACGATTGCCGTTCGACCTCGAAGCTCCATGCCGCGTCGCCTCCTTACCCGTCCCGCGCCGTGTGTTCGCCGCGGCGATCAGGCCGCGCGCGCTCGGACGCGGCCGTCCTGTCGGGTGAGCCAATCCGCCGGGACGCGCATCGTCCCCAGTGTGCGCGCGCCGTCGGTAGCGCCGTGCCAATCGGAGCCGCCGCTTGGCACGAGCCCGAAGTGATCGACGAGCGCCCCGAGCCGGGCGATGTCCTCGTTCGAGTGACCCGGATGCCGCACCTCGACGCCGTCGATGCCGTCGCGCACAAACGCCTCGATTCGCTCGCGCGTTCCCCCTTGCGCCGGATGTGCGAGAATCGCGAGGCCACCCGCTCGATGAATCAGTCCGATGGCGTCGACGATGGCGAGGCGCTCTTTCGCGACATACGCGGGCCGCCCGCTGGCGAGATACCGATCGAACGCATCGCGAAAGTCGATCGCCCAACCTTCGGCGATCATCGCGCGCGCGACATGGGGACGACCGATCGCGCCGCCCGCCGATTGCTCGAGAACGGCGGCGAGCTCGATGCGGACGCCGAGGTCGTTCAGTCGCTGCACGATTCGTTCGGCGCGCGTGCGCCGCATCTCGCGCAGCGCGGCGAGGGTGGCTTCCAACTCGCGCGTGTCCGACAGGTGAAGCCCGAGGATGTGCGTTTCGACGTCTCCTTCCACGGCGCTCAGCTCAACGCCGGGAACGACGCGCACGCCAAGCGCGAGCCCGGCGCGGGTCGCGTCCTCGATGCCGGCGATCGTATCGTGATCGGTCAGTGCGATCGCCGACAGGCCGGCGCGCTTCGCCGCCGCGACGACGTCGGCTGGCGGACTCGATCCGTCGGACGCGGTAGAGTGGACGTGAAGATCGACGAATCCGCTCGGGGAGGGCGTCGGCCGCGTGGTCTCGATCGACGTCACGCCGAGTAGTTCGCTTCCGGCGACGTATCGCTCGGCTGCGACCACTCGAAGAGCCGGGCAAGATCCGCGTCCGACAGCTCGAGCAGTGAGCGCTCCCGCGAGCGGGACCCGACTGGGGAATAGCGTGTGACGCGCACGCGCCGGTCGGTGCCGGTGCCGTGGATGAAAATCAGGCCGAATTCATCGCGGTCGTTTTGCGTCACGCGCCCGGAGGGAAACACGAGCCATGTGTTACCGTCCACGGTGATCGATCGAGTGGGCATCAGAGCAACTCCACTTCCGTGTAAACGCGATTAGGGTCGAGGACCGCTTCGGGCGCCGCGCTGTGAGCGCGGACCAGCGTTGCCGGATCGGCGGCCTCGAAGAATTCCAAAAATGCTCCCGGGAGTCCGGCCTCCTCGAACACCCAGAAGCGGCAGTTCGCCTTCTGGTAGTAATCCCGTTTCGCGCGGAGGCGCTCCTGAAAGCGCTCGCGTTCGCCAGGCGTGACGAGGGTGCGTTGGATCGTCAGGGCGCGTGACATCAGACGACGGCGTCCGGGAAGTTCTCGAGCGACTTCTTCACGAACGCCATGAATTTGTCGGCGTCGGCGCCGTCGACGATGCGATGATCGAACGACAGCGAGAGGTATGAGCACGTGCGAATGGCGATCGTGTCTTCGCCATCCGGACCGGTCAGCACCTTGGGACGCTTCTCGATCGCGCCGAGGCAGAGGATGGCGACCTGCGGCTGATTGATGATCGGCGTTCCAATGAGCGAGCCGAAGACACCGGGGTTCGTGATCGTGAACGTGCCGTCCTGCACCTCACGCGGGTCGAGCCGCTTGGCACGGGCGCGATTCGCGAGATCGTTGACCGACCGCGTCAGGCCGGTGAGCGAGAGATTGTCCGCTCCCTTGATGACAGGAACGATCAGCCCCCAATCCAACGCGACCGCGATGCCGACGTTGATCTGCTTGCGATAGATGATCTCGTTGCCGCGCACCGACGAGTTGAGCACGGGGTGCGCCTTGAGACCGTCGACGACGGCTTTGATGATGAACGGCAGGTAGGTGAGCTTCTCGCCGGTCGCCTTCTCGAATTCGGCGCGACGCGTGGCGCGAATGCGGGCGATGCGCGTGAAGTCGACCTCGAAGAACGAGCTGACGTGCGCCGACGTGTGACGCGACGCGACCATATGGTCGCTAATGAGCTGACGCATCTTGGACATCGGCTCGACGACGTCGCCGGGCCACGGCTCGGGGAGTGGCAAGCCGTGCGACGGCGCGGGCATCCCCGTCGGCGCGCGCGGCGGCGCTTTGGCCCCTGACTCGAGGAACTCCAATAGATCTTTTTTCGTGACGCGGCCGGCGATGCCGGAGCCGTGGAGCGCGGTCAACTCGACGCCATGCTCGGCGGCCATACGGCGAACGAGGGGCGAAGACTTGGTGCGGAGGCGCTCTTCGAACGAGTCGCCGTTCGAGTGCGCGGAAATGGGCGCGCTGGCGGCGATTGGGTGCGAGGGGGGGGCGGGTTGAGGGGTAGATTCTTTGCGGGGGGGGCCCCCCGCGCCACCACCCACCGCCGCGCTCTGCGCCGCCGCCGCCGGAGCCGCCGGAGCACTCGGCGCCGCCGCCGGAGCAGCAACCCCGGCCGTGACGTCCGTCTCCAGCCTCGCCACGACCGTCTGTACCGGCACCGTCTGACCTTCAGTGACCAGAATCTCGGCCAGCACGCCCGTGGAGGGCGACGGGATCTCGGCATCGACCTTGTCGGTCGAAATCTCGAACATCGGCTCGTCGCGCTTCACTTGATCGCCGACCTTTTTCAGCCACTTCGAGAGCGTGCCCTCGGCGATCGACTCGCCCATCTGCGGCATCACCACGTCTATGCGTGCCACTGCATCATCCTCGTTCCGTGTGTTGTTCGCGCTGCCGCCCGCGCCGGAACCGCCACAGTGCAACCGATGGAAGCAGCACGAGGCCGATCAGCGCCCCACGAAGCCAGTATGTTCCCCATCCGCACGGCGCGCCGGTCTCAGCATCGGGAGCACAGCGACTCAAAGCACCGACAATCTTGGCGATGAGGACCGCAATCATCCCCCCGCCCGCAAAGCCGGCGATCGCCGTAATACAGCCAATACCAAAATACGCTGGCCCGAGCCCGCCCGCCTGTCTCGGCTGGTTTTCAGGGGGCGTCGCCGACGACATCAGTAGGCCGCGAGCGTTCGGGCGGCGCGGACGATGTCACCCGTCTGGGGCAGCACGAAGTCCTCGAGCTGCGGCGCGTACGGAAGCGGGACGTCATGCGCCGTGACGCGAAGCACCGGCGCGTCGAGCCAGGCGAACGACGTCTCGTTGATCCGCGCCGTGATCTCACCGGCGATGCCACCGGTCCGCGTGTCCTCGTGCACGACGAGCACCCGATTCGTCTTGCGCGCCGTGGCCTGAATCGCTTCGTCGTCGAGGGGCGCGAGCGAGCGCAGATCGACGATCTCGACGGAAAGCCCGTCTTCCTTCGCCAGAACCTCGGCTGCCTCGAGCGCCTTCCACACCGTCGCCGCGTACGTGATGATCGAGAGGTCCTTGCCCTCGCGCGCAATGCGCGCCTTGCCGATCGGCACGACGTGATCGCCCGCCGGCATCTCGGCCTTCACCCGGCGATACAGGTACTTGTGCTCGAAGAACAGCACGCAGTCGTCGTCGCGAACCGCCGCTTTCATCAGGCCTTTCGCATCTTCGGCCGTCGACGGATACACGACTTTGAGGCCGGGCGTATGAATGAAACCGGCCTCCGGATTCTGCGAGTGGAATGGTCCACCGCGCACGTAGCCGCCGCTCGGACCCCGCACGACCATCGGGCATGGCAAGAACGCACGATAGCGTGCCGTCGCCACGTAGTTCGTGAGCATGTCGTACGCGCTTGCGATGAAGTCGATGAATTGCATTTCGACGATCGGGCGCATGCCCATGTGAGCGGCCCCCGCCGCCGCGCCGACGATCCCCGTTTCCGAAATCGGCGTATCGATGACGCGCGCTTCACCAAAGCGGTCGAGCAACCCATCCGTGACCTTGAACGCTCCGCCGTACTGGCCGATGTCCTCGCCGAGACAGAAGACGTTGGGGTCGCGCTCCATTTCCTCGAACAGCGCTTCGCGAATCGCTTCGAGGTAGGTGATCTCGGCCATCAGGAGCTTGCCTTCGATGCGTTGAACGTGCCCCACCCTTCGGGGCGCTCATGAGACGCCACGGCGCTATCCTGACCTTCCCGATACCACAGCGGCTTCTCGGTCGGCGGGTCCGCGTAAATCCCGATCAACCCGTCCAAAGCCGTGGGCGGGCCCGAACGCTCGGCGACGTCAGTCGCCTCATCGACCTCGCGCCGGACGCGATCGTCGATCGACGAGATGTCGTCGGCGGTCACGTCGAACTGCTCGCGTAGTCGCGCGACGTACCGTGTGAGCGGATCGTTCTCGCGCTCCCACCGCTCGATCTCACCGTCGGGCACGTACGACTGGTTGTCGTGCTCCGCGTGGCCCTTTCGTCGATACGTCATTAGCTCGACGAGCGACACGCCCTCGCCGCGTCGTGCACGATCGACGGCCCGTCGCGTAACGTCGTACACGGCGAGCACGTCGTTGCCGTCGGCGCGCTCACCGGGAATGCCGTACCCGATCGCCTTGTCCACGAAGCGCTCCGCCGCCGTCTGCTTCGACGTCGGCGTCGAATAGGCGTACCCGTTGTTCTCGACGATCACGACGAGCGGACAGCGCTGCACCGCCGCGAAGTTGATGCCCTCGTGAAACGGACCGGTCGACGTCGCGCCGTCACCGACGTACACGAGACCGACGCGATCCTCACCGCGCATCTTGAAGCTCAGCGTCACACCCGCCATCACCGGCACCATGTCGCCAAGTGGCGAGATCTGCCCGATAAAACCGCGCTCCGTGTCCCCGAAATGGATGTTGAGCTCGCGGCCGCGCGTCGGGGAGTCGCCCTTCGCCATGTATTGTCGCAGGATCTCGACGGGCGTGGCGCCCTTGACGAGCATCGAACCCAGATTGCGGATCAACGGCGACAGCACATCTCGTCGCTCGAGCGCAAACGCGCTGCCGACGGCGTCCGCCTCCTGCCCCAACGATCGAAAGAGCCCGCCGACGACTTTCGTCTGGCGGTAGAGCGCGACGAGGCGCTCCTCGAGCGTCCGGGTCAATCGCATCCAGTAGTACAGTTCCAGCCGCTGCTCCGCGGAAAGCGCGGCCGACGGAGTGTCCGCGCCGCGCGCCGCTGTTGCCGGCCCGCCCGTGGCGGACCGGCGTGGTGTACGCCGGCCCGTCGGCATCAGTAGTTCGGGCTCAGCGCGTGCGTCGGATCTTCGGTACGATGCAGCGTGACGAAGAACCGTTTTGCGTTGCGATCGAGGCGGCTCTCGCCCATCTGATCGGTTTCCACCTGCACAAAGGTGTAGTGCCCGCCTTCGGCGCGGACGGAAAGACGAAGCGTGCCGAGCGCCCCCGTGTATGTGCGCGACTTCGGCGCCGTCGTGTGTTGGGTGAGACCGATGGTCGGAAAGAATTCATCGGCCATCGCGAGCACGTCCGCGAGCTGGAGGTTCGAGCGATAGAAGTGTCGCATCAAGGAATGTTCGAAGGCCGTTCGTTGATCACGTCCTGCATCCAGTCGATCCGCTCCAGCGGGTGCAGCGAGTCGCGACGGAACCGAATCGCGACCGCCCACGTCCCCGGAATCACGAAATTTAACTTCGCGTGGTACACGCCGACTTCGGGACCGTAGGCGAACCCGTCGTAGGTCTTCGATTGCGGCCCGGACGGCACGTCCGGATCGATCGGCTTGCCGGCGAACAGCTGTCCGTCGCCGTTTTCAATCGGCTGGCGTGTCTTCCGGTCGACGATCGTAACCGAATAGTGGATGTCGTCGCGCGCATGCGGCGGCGCCTGATCCGGCCGGATCGTGTAGTCGTAGCTCGCCGAATACTGGTGCAGCGCCGGCGGGCCCTGCGGACCGCTGTCGCACGACTCAGTGACCGACGCGACGAGCGCGACGCTGGCCAGCGTCGCGCTCAACCGAACTGCAGCACCCACCTTCATGGCGGTACCCTCACTCAGGACTGGTAATACTCCAGGCCGAGGTGGGTGATCTGCTCCTCACCCATCAAGTGCCGAAGCGTGTTCTTGAGCTTCGTCTGCTGGATGAAAAGATCGTGTTCCGGCTGCAAGCCGGGAGCGGCCATCGGCGATTTGTAATAGAAGCTTAACCATTCCTGAATGCCCTTCATTCCGGCGCGATGGGCGAAGTCGGAGAAGAGGGCGAGGTCGAGCACGATCGGCGCGGCGAGGATCGAATCGCGGCAGAGGAAATTGACCTTGATCTGCATCGGATAGCCCATCCATCCGACGATGTCGATGTTGTCCCAGCCTTCCTTGTTGTCGCCGCGCGGCGGGTAATAGTTGATCCGCACGACGTGGGAGAAGTCCTTGTACAAATCCGGATACGACTCGGGCTGCAGGATCGTGTGCAGGACGCTGAGCTTCGACTCTTCCTTCGTCTTGAACGACGCCGGATCGTCGAGCACTTCGCCGTCGCGGTTGCCGAGGATGTTCGTCGAGTACCAGCCGGCGAGACCGAGCATGCGCGCCTTGAGTCCCGGCGCGATGACCGTCTTCATCCAGGTCTGGCCGGTCTTGAAGTCCTTGCCGGAGATCGGCACCCCGCGATCGTTGGCCAGCTGCTGGAGCGCGAGCGTGTCCACGGCGAGATTCGGCGCGCCATTGCAGTACGGCACGCCCTCCATGATCGCCGCCCAGGCGTAGAGCATCGCCGGCGAGATCGCGTCGTCGTTCCGTTCCATCGCCTTTTCGAACTG
>Ga0310813_10002006_pt1 | contig 12390 bp, 9 predicted proteins | sample YN3metagenome_FD_203086 | JGI IMG/M metagenome (GOLD analysis project Ga0310813, IMG submission 203086) | Soil microbial communities from experimental microcosm in Duke University, North Carolina, United States - YN3 | ecosystem: Engineered > Artificial ecosystem > Soil microcosm > Unclassified ...
AGACGCCGAGCAGCAGGATCCGGGTCTTCTCGGACTTCTTGTGGATCTCCGTGACGATCGCCTGGATGCCGGCGATGGTGCTCGCGGCGGTCTCAGGGTCCTTTTGGCCGATGTTGTTCGTGCCGATCATGAGGACCACGACCTTGGGGAGCGTGAGGCCCTCGAACTCGCCGTTCTGGAGGCGCCAGAGGACGTGCTGGGTGCGGTCGCCCGAGATCCCGAAGTTCGCGGCCTTGAGGGGCGCGAAGGCGACGTCCCAGATCTTCCGGGCCGGGTTGTTGCGCCAGGCGTCGGTGATGGAGTCGCCCATGAAGAGGACCTCGAAGCCGCCCTTCTTGGCCTCTTCGATGAAGCCCTCGTGGCGCGTCTTCCAGCCGCCTTCCTTGGGGGCCGGGGTGGCGCCGGGCTGATCCTGCACGAAGAGGGCGAGCAGCAGGGACGCGAGGGCGGCGGTCTTCATGGGTCGTTCTCCTAGTTGGGTCGTGGAATGCTAGCGGAGCGCCGAGGGCCCTGTCAATTGTCTGGGGGCCGGTTACTTTCCGGGGTCGATGGGGTACCAATAGGGCATGATGACGATGATCGCGACCCTCCTCGTGCTCCAGGCCCAGGCGGCGGACTATGCCGACGCCATGAAGAAGGTGGCGGCGAAGTTCAGCGGGAAGGAAGGGGTGGTGGTCCACCTCGGCGACTCGATCACGTACGCCAACCCGTACGGCGGCTGGGCGCGCTTCGGGAAGGGCAAGACCCCGCAGGAGGACGCGGCGTGCAAGTGGATGCACGTGGGCGCCGACAACGACACCGACGGCTGGTGGCTGGCGCGGGTGGATCGTCCGAGCAACCGCTCGGAGACGGCGGCGAGCGGCGTGCGCAGCGACGAGTACATCGCGGGCGGGAAGGGTGGCCTGCCGCCCCTCGCCGAGATCATCAAGAAGTTCAACCCGCAGATGGCGGTCGTCATGCTGGGCACGAACGACGTGAACGCGGGCCGTCCGCCGGCGCAGTACAAGGCGGACATGGCGAAGATCGTGGATGCGCTGATCGCGAACGGGACGATCCCGATTGTCTCGACGATCCCGCCGGTGAAGGGGAAGGACGACGCGGTGAAGGCGTACAATGCGGTGCTGGCGGAGCTCGGCAAGGAGAAGAAGCTCCCGATGATCGAGTACTACGCCGAGATCGTGAAGCGTCGCCCGAACGATTGGTTCGGGACGCTGATCAGCAGCGACGGCGTGCACCCCAGCGCCGACCAGGGCGGCGCCTCGGTGGGCAGCGAGCCGACGGACGAGAACCTGAAGAATTCGGGCCACCTCCTGCGCGGCGTGCTCTCGGTGCGCAAGATCGCCGAGGTGAAGGCGAAGGTCCTGGACGCCGCGCCGCGGAAGAAATAGGCGCCGCTCACGCCAGACGTTGGGCGCAGTAGAGGCACACTGGATTCCCACCCTCAAGCGACCGTCCTATCGGTAATAGGAAGGTCGATCTCGAGCGATCTCTCCCCCCGCGCCCAGTGACCCGCCGGTCGAGCTGCTACGGCCGATTTCAACCGGGCGTTCAGCAACCGTTTCCCCATCCAGTCGTAGATGGGGAAAGACAATTTGGGAGAGCCGGGAATGAGGCTAGCGGCGTTCGCATCGACCACCGGTCGAGTCCTCGTGGCGATGTCTCTTCTGGGTGGCGCGGGATGCAGTTACTTCGGCGAAGCGATCTCCTTCGATCCGCAGGAGTTCGAAACTACCCCGGGTTGGGTGGCCGCCCGTGCCGTTCCCGTCGTGCTCCAGCGGGAAATGACCGATTGCGGTGCCGCTTCGCTGACGATGGTTCTTTCGCATTGGAAGCTCGGCGCGACGCTCGAGGACGTCACCCGGAAGTGTCCCATGATCCCAGAGAAGGGCGTCCGGGCGAAGGACCTGCGCGATTATGCCCGATCCTGCGGGCTTCGGTCCTACCTCATCCACGGATGTTGGGAGGACCTTCAAAAAGAAATCGGCCTGGGCCGTCCGTTGATCGTCGGATTGGTCAAGCCCGACGGGAGCGGCATCATCACCCACTATGAGGTGGTCGCCGCCGTCCACCCCGAGCTGGAATCGGTCGTCACCATCGATCCGGCACGGGGCTGGTGCAAGAATTCGAAGAGCGCCTTCTGCAAGGAATGGGAGCTCGCGGGGTTTCTGACCCTCGTCTTCTTTCGCGACGATTCTTCTCAACCTGAGGCGGGGCGCTGAATCCCCGTCCATCCCTCATGTTTTCATTTAGGAGAGTGTCATGGGCACCCTCATGGCGTTAGTGCTGGCGGCGGCGTCCGGGAACGCCGACGCTCGGAGCGTGCAGTTGGCTACCCCGGCAGCCGTCTTCCTGGGGGACGGGGAGAGCGCGGCGTCCCAGAAGACGGAGCGCATCGTCCTCCGTAAGGACGGGGGCCCGGGTCACGGCCCGGATCAGCCGTACGAGATCCGCGAGCAAGGGGCCACGGACCTGGAGGGATTCGTAGGCGGGAAGTACATCTTCTTCGTCGGGCCGTGGGACCTCATTGTGCTCATCCTGATCGTGATCTTGGTCGTCGTGCTGATTATCGCCCTTTAGAGCCGGCAGCGGGCGGATCAGGGAATCTCCCTGGATAGAACGGCACCCGGTGGTCCTCAACGATCGAGACGCCGGGTGCCGTTCCATCCCACGCGATCGGACGCCCCCACTCCATCGGCACGAGAAGGCCCGTCTATCGGTCGGCGACAACCCTGGATCATCATGGACTCTAAGCCACACGCCCGCCCCATCCGCCCCAGCGGCAGAGGCGATCAGGGAAGGGGATTTACTTTTAGGTGATTCCTATCCGGATGCAGCATCTCCAGGGGCTGTTCGAGGTCATTCCGACCGGGTCGTGGCACATTTCCATTCACGTCAACCAATATAATTGCCTGCATACCAGGAGCTTATAAATCGATCTGTGTTTGAAATGGGTGCCTCTGTAAAATAATTGGCCTGATCGGGGTTTAGCTCCGCGCTGGGGAATTGGGAAGAGGCCTGCCGGACGCGCGGAAATGGAGCAGGTCGTCGGCGCGACTGCCGGCGAAGAAGGTCCCGCAACGAAATTCCTGAGCATCGCCGCTGTGGCGCTGCCGTTTGGCGCATGGTTTTATTTCAGGAGTTGTCCCATGGAATCCAATGGTGCTGATCCGCAACACGGGAGACGGGGGCTTCGCGCGTCGCTCGTCGCGATCCTGTGCGGCGTCCTCGTCCTCTGCCAGGCCGGTGCGGCGGCCCCTTCGGCCGCGACCGCGACATCGTCCAGCCTGATCTACTGCGGATGGTTCGGAAACACGATCCCGACGCCCGCGTTCATCGCCGCGAACAAGAGCTTCCTGGAGACGCAGCCCTTCCACGGCCTGGTTGCCTACCTCCGGAATGACACGAGCGGCTTGAACGTCACCACGAGTCTGATGACGACGACGCCGGTGTCGTACACCGCCATCGCCTCCGTGCTGGCCCCGATGCGGGGCGCGACGTTCGCGACGTTGCGGGAGAACTTCGGGCTCGTCCAGGGGTCCCGCCCGCCGGACTTCTTCGACGACTGGTCCGTGACGATCCAGAACTTCGCCAACGCGGCCCTCGCGCTGAAGGATGCCGGCTTGAAAGGGATTGTCTTCGACAACGAGCAGTACGTGAGCCCCTGGGGCAACTACCCCACGGGAGTGAAGTACAGCAGCCGGACCCTCGCCGAGTACCAGGTCCAGGCGCGGCTCCGCGGACGCCAGGTGATGCAGGCGATGACTGCCCAGTTTCCCGGCCTCGCGATCCTCACGCTCCACGGGCCCACCATCTCGGAACCCCTGGTGCCCCAACCGCTTTTCCCTCTCTGGTGCATGGCGAACGAGCTGCAGGGGCCGTTCTTCTCCGGCATGGCCGAGGGCCTGCCTTCTGGAGCGCTCAACATCGACGGCGGCGAGCTCTATCACCTCCGGACTGCCGACGAATTCCTCCGGGCCTACACCTGGCGCAAGTACACGCTGCCCTCCGATGCGATCAACTGCGCGTTCATCCCGCCGGCCCTGCGCCCCTCCTGGCCGGGCCTGAGCTCGATCAGCTTCGGGGTCTACGATCGTCCGTTCGGGGGAGCCGCCATGGATCCGACCATCCTGAGGAGCACCCTGGCGAACGCCCTCCGGCAGGCCGACCGCTACGTCTGGTTCTACACGGAGGGGGCGACGTTCCTTCTTCCGGCCAGCCAGGGCGGCGCTTCCGCCACCTGGGTCGGGGCGGTTCGCCAAGCCCTCGCCGACGCCGGGACGAGCACGAGTCCTCCTCCGGCGCCGGTGCCGGCCGCGCCCTCTCATTTCGCCGCGACGCCGGCGTCTGCCAGCGCGGTCGACCTTTCCTGGTGGGACATGTCCGCCAACGAAACCGGCTTCGAGATCGAGCGGAAGACCGGCTCGGCCGGCGCCTGGTCCCGCGTCCTCACCACGGGGGCGAACGTCAGCACGATCGACGACGTCGGCCTGGCCGGGTCGACGACCTACTATTACCGGGGACGTGCCGTGAACGCCTCGGGGGCGTCGGTCTACTCGAACGAGGTCGGCGTCACGACTCCGGCGCCTCCTCCTCCGGTGCCTGCGGTGCCCTCTCATTTCGCCGCGACGGCGGCCTCCCCCAGCGCCGTGAACCTTTCCTGGTGGGACATGTCCAACAACGAAACCGGCTTCGAGATCGAGCGGAAAACCGGCTCGGCCGGCGCCTGGTCCCGCGTCCTCACCACGGGCGCCAACGTGAGCAGCGTCGGCGACCTGGGCCTTTCGGGAGGGACGACCTACTATTACCGGAGCCGCGCCGTGAACGCCTCGGGGCCGTCGGGGTACTCGAACGAGGTGTCGGTCCTCACTCCCGTGCCTGCCGGGCCCGTCCCGGCCGCGCCGACCCACCTGTCGATTTATTCGCTCGGCACGGCGACGATCAGCGTCACCTGGTGGGACATGTCGAACAACGAGACCGGATTCGAGGTCGAACGGAAAAAGGGTTCCGCCGGCACCTGGGCCCGCATCGCGACGAAGGGCGCCAACGTGAGCATCCACGCCGACACGACGGTGAGCTCCGGCACCCTTTACTACTACCGCGCGAGGGCGGTGAACGGCAACGGGGCGTCGGCCTACACCAACGAGATCAGTCAGATCGCACCCTAACCCTCAGGATCATCGGGAAGGGGCGCCGTGGGCGGGCCTGCGGCGCCCCACTTCCTTTCCGCAGGATTCGACGTAGGGAGGGTGCTCTCGCTGGATCGTGATCAGGTCCGAATCTCAAGTGCCAATCGATCGAATCGAACTCGCGAAGAGGGTCTTTCGAGGCAGCGGCTTGCAAGGACCCCTCTCGACGACTAGAATGCGGGTTTGCACTGTCTCCACAGGACGTAATGACCCGCCGCAACCAGCCTCATAGCGCCTTCCTGACCTCGGTCGCCGAGTGCTTCGACGTTGAAGCACGCGAGGAGGGCACCCGGCTCGCCCTCCGGGGCGACGTCCATTCGCTCGGCGGCGATGCGACGTTCGCCGAGGCGCTGGTCCTGGACAGTCCCGCCCGGCGGGTCTGGCTGGGACTCCGCGACCGGATGTTCGAGGCGTCCTGCGACTGCCCCCAGCGATCCCGCGGGGTCTTCTGCAAGCACATCTGGGCCCTCATCGTCCGCGGGGTCTCCAAGGGCTACCTCGGTGGAATGGGCGTCGGACTCCTTCCCGCCATGCGATCCAGCGTGCCGCCGACGGACCGGCCGCTCGTCGCCTGGCAGGAAGCCATCGGCACGATGCGCTGCGAGCCCAGCCGAACCTTCACCCGGCGCAACGACGAGTCAGAGCTCATGTACTACGCCGATCCCGAGGAAACGGACCGCCGCGGCCTGATGGTCCTCCGCGTGGCCACCCGGCGGCGGAAGAAAAACGGGGAACTGGGAGTCCCTCAGATCCAGGGCCTCATGAAGTTCCAGGTCGACCGCCTGGGCGACCCGGTCGATCAGCGCATCATTGAACTCTTGATGGGCGCCGATGGCCAGGCCGATTCTCGGTCCTTCATCACCCGCGACAGCTTCGTGCTCAGCGAGCCGCTGGCCGAGGTCGTGATCCCGTTCCTCGCCCGCTCGGGGCGATTCTTCCTCTGGGACCACCCGGACAGCGCGCCGCTTCCTCCTCCGTGCCGCTGGGAGGACGGGGAGGCTTGGGTCGCCAAGTACGCGATCAACCCGGCGGAAGACGGGAAGGCCTATCACCTCCGCGGCCGCTTTGAGCGCCGCGGGAACGTCATGGAGATGACGGAACCCGAGGTGGTCCTGGCGCCCTCCATTCTCTTCCTGAAGGGGGTCGGTGGGCGCTTCAGCGCCGGAGGGGACTATCGCTGGCTGGGCTTCCTGCGCCGCCGCGGCGCCGTGCGGGTTCCGGCCAAGGAGATCGAGCCCTTCCTGTCCGAGCTCTTCGCCCTGCGGGAATCGATCCCCGTCGATCTGCCCCCGGACCTCCAGGTCAAGGAGACCGACGTCGCTCCCTGCCCAAGGCTGCAACTCGCTCCCGCCGAAGGCCACCTGGTCGGGACCGTGACGTTCGACTACGACGGATCGATCGTCGATCCCAAGGATCCTCGAGAACTCCTCTTCAAGTCCCTCTCGCGCGGGTTGATCCGCCGTCGGCTTCAGGACGAACGCGACGCGCTGGGCCAGCTGAAGTTCCTGGACTGGCCCGAAGACCCGAGCGCGTCCCATCGAATCGATCCTCGTCTCCTGCCGCTCCTCGTCGCGGACCTGGTCCCGCGGGGATGGAAAGTGGAGGGGGAAGCCGGCGCCTATCGGGCCCCCGGCAAGGTCCAGATGGCGGTGAAGTCGAACGTGGACTGGTTCGAGGTGGAGGGCGGCGTCGAATTCGACGGCAAGGTCGTCCCGTTCCCGAAACTCCTGGCGGCGCTCCGCTCGGGTTCCGGCTACGTCCGCCTGGGCGACGGCGCGGTGGGTCTGCTTCCCACCGACTGGCTCCGCCGGCATGGCCTCCTCCTCGCCGCCGGCGAGAAGTCCGGCGATGCGCTTCGCTACCGGCCCCAGCAGGCCCTGATGCTGGACCTGCTCCTCGCCGCCGAGCCGCAGTCGACGGCCGACGAGGGATTCGAGACCCTGCGCCGGAAGTGGCGCGCTCTGGACGCCGTGTCGCCCCTCGATCCCCCTCGGGGATTCAAGGGGGAGCTCCGCGAGTATCAGCGGGCGGGACTCGGCTGGCTGAAGTCCCTGCGCGACCACGGACTGGGCGGGGTGCTCGCCGACGACATGGGTCTGGGCAAGACCGTCCAGGCGCTCGCCTATCTCGAAATGCGTCGACAGACGGGCGCCGGGGCCTCGCTGGTGGCCGTTCCGCGCTCCCTGCTGCACAACTGGAAGGTCGAAGCCGAACGCTTCGCGCCCCGACTCCGGGTCCTGGAGCACTGGGGCACGAACCGAACGCGCGACGTCCGCTCCTTCAAAGACCTGGATCTCGTGCTGACAACGTATGGGACCCTGCGCGCGGACGCTCCTTTTCTCAAGGACTTCACGTTCGACTGCGTGATCCTCGACGAAGCGCAGTCCATCAAGAACGCCCACACCGCCACCGCCAAGGCCGCGCGCCTGCTCAAAGGAGAGCAGCGCCTGGCCCTGAGCGGGACCCCCATCGAGAATCATCTGGGAGAGCTCTGGAGTCTCATGGAGTTCCTCAATCCCGGACTCCTGGGCAGCGCCACGTTCTTCCGCGGGGCGCTGGAGGAGGGGGACGGCGTGAGCCCCGAAGGCCGGGCGCTCCTCGCGCGCGCGCTTCGTCCCTTCATCCTGAGGAGGACCAAGGACCAGGTCGCCCCCGAGCTGCCGGCCCGCACGGAGCAGACGCTGCTCGTGGAGCTCGACCGCGACGAACGGGCGAGATACGACGAGCTCAAGGCCCATTACCGGAAATCGCTCCTCGGAGGCGCCCGGGAGTGGAGCCAGGTCCGATTCAACGCCCTCGAGGCGCTCCTGCGGCTGCGGCAGGCCTCGTGCCACCCGGGCCTTCTCGATCCCGCGATGAAGAAGATGCCGAGCTCGAAGCTCGAAGCTCTGCTCGTCCAGCTCCGGGAAGTGGTGGAGGAAGGTCGCAAGGCGCTCGTCTTCTCGCAGTTCACGAGCCTTCTGGGGATCGTTCGGGCCGCGCTCGAGATGGAGAAGATTCCGTTTGCGTACTTGGACGGAAAGACGAGGGACCGCGCGGCGGCGGTGAATCAGTTCCGCACGAATCCCGCTTGCCAGGTCTTCCTGATCAGTCTGAAGGCGGGAGGGCTGGGGCTGAACTTGACCGAGGCCGAGGTCGTGTTCCTGCTCGACCCGTGGTGGAATCCCGCGGTAGAAGCGCAGGCGATCGACCGCACCCATCGGATCGGGCAGACGCGCCCGGTCTTCGCCTATCGACTGGTCGCCAAGGACACCGTCGAGGAGAAAGTCCTGGAGCTCCAGAGCTCCAAACGAGAGCTGGCCGACGCCATCCTCGGCGCGGGGGAGGGATCGCTGCAGGCGCTCACTCCGGAAGACCTGGACCTGCTGCTGACCTGATATACTGCCGCCCTTATGTCGGTCCTGACCCTGGCTGAGGTGACCTTCGGATTCGCCAACCCACCCCTGATTGAAGGCATCACGCTGGGCATCGAGCCCGGAGAACGGGTGGGCCTGGTCGGCCGGAATGGCGTGGGGAAGTCCACGCTCCTGCGCCTGATCGCCGGGGAACTCCGGCCCGAAGCCGGCATGCTCACCTTCAGCACGGGCGCCATGGCGGCGTACCTCGGCCAGCACGTTCCGACGAACGTCGGAGGAACGGTTTTTGAGAAAGTGGCGGAAGGCTTGGGGGCGGTCGGCAAGGACGTCGGAATCCACCACCGGCTGAGCCGGAAGGCCACGCTCTCCCGGCTGACGGACGAGGAGCAGGCCTCCCTGGATCGGGCCGTCGCGCGATTGAGCGAGGAGCATGCCTGGGAAAGACTCCACCGGGTCGAACGGACGCTCACCGAGATGCAGTTGGACGAGGACCAGGCGTTTGATTCGCTTTCGGCGGGGAAGAAGCGTCGGGTGCTGCTCGCGAGAGCCATCGTCGACGCTCCGGACGTCCTGCTCCTGGACGAGCCCACCAACCATCTGGATCTCTCGTCCATCGTCTGGCTCGAGGACTTCCTGCGCAACTACCCCGGCGCGTTGATCTTCATCACGCACGACCGGACCTTCCTGCAGACGCTGGCGACTCGCATCGTGGAGCTGGAACGCGGCCGGCTGTTTGATTTCAAGACCGATTACCGCAGCTTCCTGAGACAGCGCGATGACTTGCTCGAGGCCGAGGCCAAGCTGGAGGCGCAGTTCGACAAGAAGCTCGCGGAAGAGGAGCGCTGGCTGCGGCAAGGCGTCAAGGCCCGCCGCAAGCGCAACGAGGGTCGCGTGAAGGCGCTCATGGCGATGCGACAGGAACGGCAGGCGCGGCGGAGCCAGGTCGGCGTGGTGAAGATGCAGGCGCTGGACGCCACGCGCTCGGGCCAGCGCGTCGTCCAGGCGGAGGGGCTGAGCTTTTCCTACGGGGAGCGACCGATCCTCCGGGACTTCAGCACGGAGATCTACCGCGGCGACCGGGTCGGGCTCATCGGTCCGAACGGCGTGGGGAAGACGACCCTCTTGAGAATCCTCCTCGGCGAGCTTCAGCCGCAGTCGGGCACGGTCAGGCTCGGCACTCAACTGGCCGTCGCCTACTTCGACCAGCTCCGCGCCCAGCTCGACGAAACGAAGACCGTGCGGGAGTCCGTCGCGGAGGGACAGGAAAATATCGATTTCAACGGCAAGTCCCGCCACGTCCTGAGCTACCTCCAGGACTTTCTCTTTCCGGCCGACCGGGCGAGGCTCGGGGTCGGCGTCCTGTCCGGCGGAGAACGGAACCGGCTCCTCCTCGCCAAATTGTTCGCCCGACCCTCGAACGTGCTCGTCCTGGACGAGCCCACGAACGATCTCGACGCGGAGACGCTTGAGCTGCTCGAAGAGCTCCTGGGCGACTACCCGGGAACGGTCTTCCTGGTCAGTCACGACCGAACGTTCCTCAACAACGTCGTGACGAGCACGATCGCCTTTGAAGGCCAGGGCGTCGTGAAGGAGTACGCCGGCGGGTATGACGACTATCTTCGGCAACGTCCGGCGGTCGCGCGCGACGTCGTCGTTCCCGCCGCGAAGACCTCCAAGGCGCCGATGCCCACGACGGCGCCCGCGGCCCGCAAGCTGAGCTTCAAGGAGCGACGAGAACTTGAAGCTCTCCCTCAGGTGATCGAAGATCTGGAGTCCCGTCAGAAAGCGCTCCATCAGGAAATGGCGGCGCCAGACTATCATCGGCAGGGGGCGGCGCGGATCTCGGCTGCCCGCTCGGAGCTCGAGGACATCGAACGGGATCTGGGCCTGGCCTACTCCCGCTGGGGGGAGCTGGATGCGCTCGACTCCCCCAAGTGATGAAGGTCAACAAGCAGTTCGCGCTGGAGGCGTATTCTCACGGCGAGGCCGTCCGAGGGTATTCCCGCGCCGTCGGCCAGGTCGGCCTCTGGAACTGCGAGCGCTCAATCTTCCGGCAACATCTGCCTGCCGACGGCCGCATCCTGGATCTCGGTTGCGGCGCGGGAAGGACGACCTTCGGCCTTTACGACGAAGGCTACCGGAAGATCATCGGCGTGGATTTCTCTCCGGGAATGATCCGCCAGGCCCGGATGCACTCGGAGCGGCGGGGTCTACGGCTCCCATTCCGGGTTGGGGATGCCTGCCGGCTTCCGTTTCGAGCCCGGTCCTTTGAGGGATCGCTTTTCTCCTTCAACGGACTGATGACGATCCCGAGGCTCTCCCTCCGGATCCGCGCGCTGCGGGAAGTCCGGCGAGTGCTGCTGCCTGGAGGATGTTTCGTCTTTACGACGCATGAGCGGGTCGACAAGGCCAGTCCGCGCTCGTTCTGGCGGGAGCAGCGGGCGCTCTGGGCAAGCGGACGACAGGATCCTCAACTCCACGAATACGGGGACGAGTTGGTCGAAGAGCTTGGTCGGCCCACCTTCGTCCATGTCCCGGATCGCCGCGAGATTCTGGACTGCCTCGTGGCGGCGAAGCTGGAATGGGTGGACGATCGTTGTCCCGATCTGGCCCGCGAGTCGAAGGTCGCGAAGAGGTTTATCGGTTCCCGCTGCCGCTTCTGGGTGGCGCGGCGGCCAACGTGAATCGGGGTTCTATCCCTGCTCTTCCTTGGTCTGGCACTTGACGCAGAGCCGAGCGTAGGCGATCGCGCGAAGCCGTTCCTTGGGAATGCTTCCGTCACACTTCTCGCATTTCCCGAACGATCCGTCCTTGATCCGTTCAAACGCGTCCGCGATCTCTTTGAGTTCCTCGGTCTGACTTGCCATCCGACCGTAGGAGAGATCCCGTTCGGACTCATCGCTCGCCAATTCGGCGGTATGGCCCGGCGCCGAGGATTCACGACCGGCGCCATCTTTCCCGCTGCCGCGAGTTTCTTCTTCCAGGCCGGCCAAGTCGCCTTTGAGGAGCCGAGTGCGCTCGAGGAGCATATCCTTGAATTCCCGGAGTTCCGTCTTCGTCATACTGCGGTGTTGCATGGAACCTCGCTCTGAAATAAATGAACGTTTTTCTTAGGCTGGTCGCGAAGATTCAGGGTCGCATGGAGAGAGGGGCTCCGCGTTCGGGATTATTCCCGCTTCAGCGCGGCCCGGCGGCTTTCGGATTTGATGCCCTTCTTCTGGAGCACCTCGACCAATTCCTGCCAGTCGCCGCTGACCGCGGGCGGGGCGTCGACGCGAACCTTCCGGGACACGGGGCCGCTGCATTTCTTCGACTTGGCGATCCCTTCCGTGAGGGCCTGGATCAGGTTCCGAGTGAACTGCCACTCATTGTCGTTGGGGTCCTTTTCCAGCCGATCCATGCGCTCCCGGAGCTTGTCCAACTTCACGAAGGTTGCCTCGACGTCGAGAATCATCATCCAGCGGTCCCTCTTTCTATTTTGAACCGTTCGACACGCCCTCAGTTATATCGACTTTACGCCCGAGAAGATAGCCTAGTTTGTCGCTTCCGGGGAACACCCCGGTCCGGAGGGCTGGTCGGAGACTGCCCCGGAATTGGGCCAAATTCGCCTTGAGGCTGTATCATGAAGATCATGTCCAACACGACAGAAGTGATGGCCAAGGCCCTCCGCAAGGTGACGTCCGCTGCCGGAGGTCTGGGGTTCAAGGCCGTGGCGATCGGCGCCGCCGCCCATCAGGCCTGGGGCGCGAAGCGCGAGCCCGCCGGCCTGGAGATTCTGGTCTCCACGGGTCCGGAGCAGCGGGAATCTCTCCTCAGCGCCGCGCGCGGGGAGGGCCTCCAGCAGTCGC
>Ga0310813_10002007_pt1 | contig 12377 bp, 11 predicted proteins | sample YN3metagenome_FD_203086 | JGI IMG/M metagenome (GOLD analysis project Ga0310813, IMG submission 203086) | Soil microbial communities from experimental microcosm in Duke University, North Carolina, United States - YN3 | ecosystem: Engineered > Artificial ecosystem > Soil microcosm > Unclassified...
GCTCAACGGGCTGCAGTTCGGCCTGATGCTGTTCCTGCTCGCCGCGGGGCTCACGCTGGTGTTCGGCGTGATGGACATGATCAACCTCGCGCACGGCTCGCTCTACATGGTGGGCGCCTTCCTCGGTGCGTGGCTGGTCGGCGCGACCGGCTCGTTCACGCTCGGCGTCGTCGGCGCGGTCGCGCTGACGTTCGCGTTCGGGATGGCGCTCGAGGCGGGCCTGTTGCGAACGCTCTACGCGCGCGACCATCTCTCGCAGGTGCTCGCGACGTTCGCGCTGATCCTGATCCTCAACGACGGCACCAAGATGGTCTTCGGCAACGACCTGCCGCTGTCGGCGCCGGCGGCGCTCGCCGGCCCGGTCGAGCTGCTGCCCGGGCTGCAGTACCCGGCGTACCGGCTGCTGATTCTCGTCGTCGGCCTCGCGCTCGCGGTGCTGCTCTGGCTGCTCGTGCAGAAGACCCGGCTCGGCGCGCTGGTGCGCGCAGGCGCATCGAACCGGACGATGGCGACCGCGATGGGCACCGACATCCCGCGCCTCTTCACCGTCGTCTTCGGCATCGGCGCGGCGCTCTGCGCGGTCGCCGGCGCGCTGCTCGGGCCGCTGCTCGCAGTGCAGGTCGGGATGGGCGAGAACATCCTCATCCTCGCCTTCGTCGTCATCGTCATCGGCGGCATCGGCTCGATCCGCGGCGCGCTCGTCGGCGCGATCCTCGTCGGCGCCGTCGACACGCTGGGGCGGACGCTGCTGCAGCACGTCCTGCGCGAGTTCCTGCCGCCGCAGTGGGCGAGCGCGGCGGGGCCGGCGTTCGCCTCGATCGCGGTCTACGTCTTCATGGCGATCGTCCTCGCGGTCCGGCCGCAGGGCCTGTTTCCCGCGCGCGGATGACGCGCGTGCCGTCGCGCCAGCTGCTCGCGTCGGTCGCCGTCGCCGCCGTCGCGATCGCCGTTCCGTTCGTCCTCGACGCGCTCGGTCTCGACTTCTATCTCAGCCTCGCGAGCCGGATCATCGTCTTCGCGATCGCCGCGACCAGCCTCAACCTCGTCCTCGGCTACGCCGGGCTCGTCTCGTTCGGCCATGCGGCGTTCTTCGGCCTCGGCGCGTACGTCACCGCCATCCTGATCACCGAAGGCGTGCAGAGCGGCCCGGTGCACCTCGTCGCCACCGTCGCCGTCGCGGCGCTCGCCGCGCTCGTCATCGGCGCGATCTCGCTGCGCACGCGCGGCGTCTACTTCATCATGATCACGCTCGCGTTCGCGCAGATGCTGTTCTACCTCGCCAACTCGGTGAAGGGCTACGGTGGCGACGAGGGCCTGAGCATCCGCGCGCGGTCGCTGTTCTCGATCGGCGACCGGGTGCTCGACCTCAAGGATCCGTTCGCGCTCTACTACGTCGCGCTCGCCGTCCTCGCGGTCTCGCTCGTCGCGCTCGCACGCTTCGCGCCCTCGCCGTTCGGTCGCGCGGTGCTCGCGATGCGCGACGACGACGTTCGCGCCGAGGCGCTCGGCTTTCCGACGTACCGCTACAAGCTGCTCGTCTTCGTCGTCGCCGGAGCGCTCGGCGGCGTCGCCGGCGCGCTCAGCGTCAACCTGCAGGGCTACGTCAGCCCCAACGCGATGCACTGGACGCAATCGGGGAGGCTGATGGTGATGGTCATCCTCGGCGGCGTCGCGACCGTCTGGGGCGGCGCGGTCGGCGCGGTCGCGCTCCTCGTCCTCGAGGAAGCGCTCTCGTCGTGGACCGAACACGCCGAGTTCTGGACCGGATTCGTGCTGCTCGCCGTCGTCCTCTTCGCGCGCCAGGGGCTCGTCGGACTGTGGACCGCGCCGGCGCGCGAGCGCCGCCGATGACGACGCTCCTTTCGGTGCGCGGACTCGAGAAGCGCTTCGGCGGCGTCGTCGCGACCGACCACGTCGACCTCGACGTCGCTCGCGGCGAGATCCACGCGCTGATCGGGCCGAACGGCGCCGGCAAGACGACGCTCGTCGCCCAGCTCGGCGGCCAGCTCGCGAGCGACCGCGGCCGGATCGAGTTCGACGGCCACGACGTCACCCGGCTGCCCGCGCACGTGCGCGCGCGCCGCGGTCTCGCCCGCTCGTTCCAGATCACGCGGCTGTTCCGGAGCGCGAGCGTCCTCGACAACGTCGCCCTCGCAGTGCTCGCGGTGTCGCCGCCTGCGATCAACGGCTGGCGGTCGCTCCGCCGCAACGGCGGCGTCCATGCGCGCGCGCGGCAGGCGCTCGACGACGTCGACCTCGGCGCCAAGGCGAGCGCGCCGATCGACCGCCTCTCGCACGGCGAGCGGCGCGCGCTCGAGGTCGCGATGACGCTCGCGAGCCGGCCGAAGCTGATGCTGCTCGACGAGCCGATGGCCGGCATGGGCGCCGAGGAGTCGGCGCGCATCGAGCGGCTCGTCGCGAGCCTGCGCGCATCGACGACGGTGCTCCTCATCGAGCACGACGTCGACGCGGTGTTCCGCCTCGCCGACCGCGTCTCGGTGCTCGTCTCCGGTCGCGTCATCGCGACCGGAACGCCCGCCGCCGTGCGCAGCGATGCCGCCGTGCGGGCGGCGTATCTCGGCGACGAAGCGGCATGAGCGCACGCGCGCCGCTCCTCGACGTCGCCGGCGTCCACGCCGGCTACGGCGCCAGCGAGGTGCTGTTCGGCGTCGACCTCGCGGTCGCGCGCGGCGAGATCGTCGGCGTCCTCGGCAGGAACGGCATGGGCAAGACGACGCTCGTGCGCACGGTGATGGGCCTGCTGCGGCCGAGCGCCGGGACGATCGCGTTCGCCGGCCGCGCGATCGCAGGCCTGGCGGCGAACCGCGTCGCTCGCGCCGGCCTCGCGATCGTTCCCGAAGGACGCCAGGTCTTCCCGAACCTCAGCGTCGAAGAACACCTGACCGCGTTCCACCGCCGCGGCGTCGACGGCGGCGAAGCGTGGACGCCGGCGCGCGTCTTCGCGATGTTCCCCGCGCTTGCCGAGCGTCGCCGCCACCTCGGCCACCAGCTCTCGGGCGGCGAGCAGCAGATGCTCGCGATCGGCCGCGCGCTCGTCACCAATCCGCTCCTGCTCATCCTCGACGAAGCGACCGAAGGCCTCGCTCCGCTCGTGCGCGAGGAGATCTGGCGCGCGCTCGCGGCGCTGCGCAGCGCCGGGCTCGCGATGGTCGTGATCGACAAGTACGTCGAGCGGCTGGTCGCGATCGGCGACCACCACGTCATCGTCGAGAAGGGTCGCATCGTCTGGCGCGGCAGCTCGCGGGCGCTCGGCGCCGACCGCGAGCTCTGGCACCGCCATCTCGGCGCGTGACGGGCGCGTGCATGGACGCATCGGTCTTGGCGAGATGTTCGCGGGGATGTTGGAATAGCCACCATCGACGTGCACGAGGAGATCACTCCATGAAGCGACGGACTGCTGCGCGCTGGCTGCTCACGCTGGCGTCGATCGTCGGCTTGCTCGTCGTCCCGCCGGCTTCGGCGGCCGAGCTGCACGTGATGATCTCCGCAGGTTTCTTTCAGGTGTACTCCGAGCTCGTTCCGGCGTTCGAGAGGAGCACCGGCCATCGCGTCGTGACGACGCGCGGCCCGTCGCTCGGCGATTCGCCCGAGGCGATCCCGACGCGGCTGAAGCGAGGCGAGCCGGCCGACGTCGTGATCGGCATCGGCGCCTCGCTGGACGACCTGGGCCGGCAAGGCCTCGTGCGTGGCGACAGCAAGGTGAACCTCGCGCGCTCCGAGATCGGCATGGTCGTGCGCGCCGGTGCGCCGAAGCCGGACATCGGCAGCGTCGATGCGCTTCGCAAGACAATTCTCGACGCGAACTCGATCGCCTACTCCGACAGCGCCAGCGGCATCTATCTCTCGACCGTGCTCTTCGTCAGATTGGGCGTTGCCGATCAGGTGGCGGGCAAGAGCCGGAAAGTGCGCGGACCGCCTTCCGGGGAGCAGGTCGCAGACGTCGTCGCGCGCGGCGAAGCCGAGATCGGATTCCAGCAGGTCAGTGAGCTCCTCCACGTCGCGGGGGTGACGTTCGTCGGTGCGATTCCGGGTGAACTCCAGCAGGAGACGTTCTATGCAGCGGCCCTCGCGACCGCGGTCCGGCAGCCCGAAGCGGCGCAGGCGCTGATCGCCTTCCTGTCGTCCGCCGAGGCAGCGCCCACCATCGTCAAGGCCGGGCTCGCGCCGGCGCGCCGATAGGCATGGCGACCGCCATGAGCGTCCGTCGCGTTCGCCCGCTGCTCGTCGCGCCGCTGGTCGCCGCGACGCTCCTCGCGTCGTGCGGCACGCAGGTCGTCAACCCGGTCACAGGCCAGACCGAGCGCACGTCGATGGACGAGGCGTCCGAGATCACCGAAGGTGCGAAGGCGCACAAGGACGTCCTGAAGGAATACGGCGCGGTCGAGGATCCGAAGCTGCAGGCGTACGTCAACGAGCTTGGCCAGCGTCTCGCGGCGCAGTCGCACCGGCCGCACCTGCAGTGGACCTTCACCGTCCTCGACAGCCCGGAGATCAACGCCTTCGCGCTCCCCGGCGGCTACGTCTACGTGACGCGCGGGATCATGGCGTACCTCGAGAGCGAGGCCGAGCTCGCCGGCGTCGTGGGGCACGAGATCGGCCACGTCACCGCGCGCCACGCCGCGCAGCGCGCGACGCGACAGCAGAACGCCGGCATCGGCGTCATCGCCGCGACCGTGCTCGGCGCGGTGCTCGAGGTCGGCGGCCTGAGCGGCGCGACCAACATCGCGAACAAGGCTTCGTCGAACGCGGCAGCCGGCTACGTCGCTTCGTACAGCCGCGACCAGGAGTCGCAGGCCGACGAGCTCGGCGCCGAATACCTCTCGCGCAACCGCTACGACCCGAAGAACATGGTCGACGTCATTCGGGTGCTGAAGAGCCAGGAGCAGTTCGCGGCGGACACCGCCAGGGCCGAGGGCAAGCCAGCGCCGACGAAGTCGAGCTGGCTGTCGACGCACCCCGCCAACGACAAGCGCCTCGCCGACATCCAGGCGTTCGCTGCCAAGTACCAGGGCCAGACCGGCTTCGCCGACGACGGCCGCGACCGCTACCTGCAGGCGATCGCGGGGATGACGTTCGGCGACAGCGCGCAACAGGGGCTCGTCCGCGGCCGCAACTTCTACCACCCTGCCCTCGGCTTCGCGCTGACGGCTCCGCAAGGCTGGCGCGTCGAGAACACCGCCGACGCGCTCGGTGTCGTCAATGGCAGCAACGACGCCGCCATGATCGTTCGCGTCGTGCCGCCGAACGCGGGCAGCACGCACGACGAGATCATCAGGAAGGTGCTGAATCCGATCGACGGTCGCACCGAGCAGCGCACGATCCACGGCCTGGCCGCGACGCACTTCAGCGGAACCGTGCGCAACGACCAGGGGCAGACGCGGCCGGTGGCGATGACGCTCGTGAGCGGTCCGGACGGCAGCACGTTCTGGCTGCAATACGTGGCGAAGGACGCTGCCGCCCGGCAACGCGCCGAGCCCGGGCTCGCCGAGGCCGAGTCGTCGTTTCGCGCGATGACCGCAGCCGACCGCGCGGCGGCGAAGCCGTGGACCGTGCGCACGGTGTCGTACCCGCGCGGCGGCTTCGCCGAGCTCGCGAAGTCGTCGCCGCTGCCGGCGACGCGCGCCGAAGCGCAACTGCGCTTGATGAGCGGCGTCTACGGCGGCGACGGCGAGCCCAGGGTCGGGCAGCTCGTCAAGATCGTCAACTAGCCGGTCGCATCGGAGGAGGCGGCCCGAGTGACTCGACTCGTGTCGCCGCCTCGATCGTCGGCGCGAGCGCATCGCGCGCGAGTTCGGCACGATCGACCGAGCGCGGCGCTCACTCGGGCGGCGGTCCCGAGACCGGCAGGCTCGGCCGCCAGACCCGCACGACCGATTCGATGCCGATCGTGCGCGGCGGCGAGTCGCGGCCGAAGTGGTCGGTGACGAGGCACGCCTCGTCGACGTACTTGCCGAGCCGGTTCCAGTCGGTGACGACGACCGCGACCGCGCTGCCGTCGGCGTTGCGACGCACGTCCTCGACGTACGACGTGTGCACGCGCCTGCCTTTGTCGCGGATCGGCGTCATGACGACGTCGCCGGGCTGGACGTCCTTCGGTTCGACGTTGCCGCGCCAGGTGTCCGCCATGCCGCGCTGGCGCTTGCCGGTCTTCAACTGAATGTAGTCGACCGAGTAGCCCTTCTTCGCGACCCACTCGGAACAGTCCTTCGCGCCGGCGCCCTGGGCCGTCGCGGCGGACGTCGCGAGCAACGACAGTGCGGCGGCCGCTGCAGCGCGCGCGACCGCGCCGCGATGGCGCATCGTCATCGTGCCCGCGGCTGCGCGCCGTAGCGGGCCCGCACCCCGGCGAGCGCTTCCTCGTACGCCGCCGTGGCGTCGTCGAGCCGGCTCACCGTCATCATCAGGTCCTTGAGCAGGCCGTTGTGAAGCCGGTAGCACCAGCCGTGGACGACGACCTCCTGGCCGCGCCGCCACGCTTCCTGCACGACCGTCGTCTGGCAGACGTTGAGCGCCTGCTCGACGACGTTGAGCTCGCAGAGCGCGTTGACGCGCTCGTCTTCGGCGACCGTCGCGAGCCAGTCGGCGTGGCGGTTGCGGACGTCCTGAACGTGGCGGATCCAGTTGTCGACCAGGCCGACGCTGCGGTTCTCGAGCGCCGCAGCGACACCACCGCATTGCGAGTGGCCGACGACGATGACGTGCCGCACCTTCAGCACGTCGATCGCGAACTGCATGACCGAGAGGCAATTGAGGTCCGAGTGGACGACGACGTTGGCGACGTTGCGGTGGACGAAGAGCTCGCCCGGCGCGAGGTCGACGAGCTCGTTCGCGGGGACGCGGCTGTCGGCGCAGCCGATCCAGAGGTACTGCGGCGCCTGCTGCTGGGAGAGCCCGGTGAAGAATCCCGGCCGTGCCGCCTCCATCTTGCCGGCCCAGCGGCGGTTGCTGTCGAGCAGCTCGGTGAGCCCGTTCGTCATGGCCGGACGATAACAAGACGACGATCGGCGCGCGAGCCGGCCGGCCGATTGCTCTGGAGACGGCACTTCGGCAGCAGACCACGACCGCATGGCCAGCATCGACGATTCCGCTTCGCGCTTCGTCCGCGTCCGCGGCGCGCGCGAGCACAACCTCAAGGACGTCGACGTCGACATCCCTCGCGACGCTCTGGTGGTGTTCTCCGGTGTCTCGGGGTCGGGCAAGTCGTCGCTCGCCTTCGGCACCGTCTACGCGGAGGCGCAGCGCCGTTACTTCGAGTCGGTCGCGCCGTACGCGCGGCGGCTGATCGACCAGGTCGGCGTCCCCGACGTCGACGATATCGCCGGCCTGCCCCCCGCGGTCGCGCTGCAGCAGCAACGGGGCACGCCGGGATCGCGGTCGTCGGTCGGCAGCGTCACGACGATCTCGAGCCTGCTGCGCATGCTGTATTCGCGTGCCGGCACGTATCCGCCCCGCCAGCCGATGCTCTACGCCGAGGACTTCTCGCCGAACACCGCGCAGGGCGCGTGCCCGACGTGCCACGGCCTCGGCCGCGTCTACGAAGTCACCGAGCGCGCGATGGTGCCCGACGACTCGCTCTCGATCCGCGAGCGCGCGATCGCCGCGTGGCCGCCGGCGTGGCACGGCCAGAACCTGCGCGACATCCTCGTCTCGCTCGGCATCGACGTCGACGTGCCGTGGCGCGAGCTGCCGAAGAAGACGCGCGACTGGATCCTCTTCACCGACGAGCAGCCGACGGTGCCGGTCTATCCCGGCTTCACTCCGGCCGAGACGCGCACCGCGCTCAGGCGGAAGACCGAGCCGGCGTACATGGGAACCTTCACCGGCGCGCGCCGCTACGTGCTGCACACGTTCGCGACGACCGAGAGCCCGCTGATGAAGCGGCGCGTCGCGCGCTTCATGACCGGCGCGGTCTGTCCCGAGTGCGGCGGCAGGCGGCTGAAGCGCGCGGCGCTCGGCGTGACGTTCGCTGGCCTGGACATCGGCACGCTCTCGCAGCTGCCGCTCGACCGTGTCGCCGAGGTGCTCGCGCCGGCGGCAGCGGGACGCTTCGACGTCGGCGCCGAAGAGAAAGGCGCGACGGCAGGTCGCTCGCCGGCGCGGACGGGAGCGCGCTACGACCGCGCCGCCGCGCAGGCGGCGATCGCCGAGCGCGTCGCCGCCGGCGGCTCGGCGCACGCCGGTGCCTTCGACGTGCGCCGCACTCCCGATCTCTCGGAAGAAAAGCGCATCGCAGCGCAGCGGATCGCCTCCGGCGTCGTCGCCCGGATCGAGACGCTTCGCGCGCTCGGCCTCGGCTATCTCTCACTCGACCGCGGCACGCCGACGCTCTCCTCGGGCGAGCTGCAGCGGCTGCGCCTGGCGACGCAGATCCGCTCGAACCTGTTCGGCGTCGTCTACGTCCTCGACGAGCCGACTGCCGGGCTGCACCCCAAGGACGGCGCCGCGCTGCTCGGCGCGCTGGAGGCGCTCAAGCGTTCCGGGAACTCGGTCTTCATCGTCGAGCACGACCTCGCAACGATGCGCCGCGCGGATTGGATCGTCGACGTCGGGCCCGACGCCGGCGAGCGCGGCGGCCGCGTCCTCTACAGCGGCCCGCCTGCGGGCCTCGGCGACATCAAGGCATCGCACACGGCGCGCTACCTGTTCGATCGTGCGCCGCCTCCGCGACGTCGCGCGCGCGAGCCGAACGGCTGGCTCGCCCTGCGCGGCATCACCCGCAACAACCTCGTCGATCTCGACGTCCGCTTTCCGCTCGGCGTGCTGACGGCGGTGACCGGCGTCTCGGGCGCGGGCAAGTCGAGCCTCGTCGGCGGCGCGCTCGTCGATCTCGTCTGCCGCCACCTCGGCCACGAGCCCGACGACGACGAAGACGACGCGGACAGCGCAAACGCCCCGACGCTCGCCGCCGAGACGCACGGCCGGATCGAATCGGGGATGGCGCGGATCGCGCGGCTCGTCCGCGTCGACCAGAAGCCGATCGGCCGGACACCGCGATCGAACCTGGCGACCTACACCGGCCTCTTCGACGGCGTCCGCAAGCTGTTCGCGGCGACGCCGGCGGCGCGCGCGAAGCGCTTCGACGCCGGTCGCTTCTCGTTCAACGTCGCCAAGGGGCGCTGCGAGACGTGCGAAGGCGAAGGCTTCGTCAGCGTCGAACTGCTCTTCATGCCGAGCGTCTATGCGCCGTGCCCGACGTGCCACGGCGCGCGCTACAACGCCAAGACGCTCGAGGTGAAGTGGCGCGACAAGTCGATCGCCGACGTCCTCGCACTCACCGTCGACGACGCGTGCGATTTCTTCGTCGACGAGGCCGCGGTGCTGAAGCCGCTCGCGCTGCTGCGCGACATCGGCCTCGGCTACCTCCGCCTCGGCCAGCCGGCAACCGAGCTCTCCGGCGGCGAGGCGCAGCGGATCAAGCTCGCGACCGAGCTGCAGAAGCAGCAGCGCGGCCGCTCGCTCTATGTCCTCGACGAGCCGACGACGGGCCTGCACCCGGCCGACGTCGACAAGCTGATGGCGCAGCTCCAAGGCCTCGTCGACGCCGGCAACACGGTCATCGTCGTCGAGCACGACGAGCGCGTCATCGCGGCGAGCGACTGGGAGATCGAGATCGGGCCGGGCGCGGGGAGCGCGGGCGGTCGCGTCGTGCGATCGACGGCAAGCAGCGCTAGCGGCTCAGCGGCGGGCGCTTCTCGTGCAGCGTCTCGCGATCGGGCAGGACGCGCGCGATCAGCTCGGTGTCGCAGTACTCCTCGTAGCGCGCTATCTTGTCGTCGCGGAAATGGATGACGAAGGCGTAGTCGTTGTCGTAGCGCTGGCCGTCGCGGGTGAGATTCCGGCCGCGCGCCTGCAGGACGACGACGTCGCCGCCGTCGATCACGCGCGTCGGGATCGTCGCGCGCTCGGCGAGCGCGCGGCCGAGCGGACGAAAGATCTCGTCGATGATCGCCTGCTTGCCGGCGAATTCGCCGCTCCACGAGCCGCTGCCGATCGTGCGCCAGACGACATCGTCGTGGCACGCTTCCCAGAACGCGGCGCCGTTGCCCTTGGCAACCTCGGCGAAGACGTCGGACACGAGCTGAGCGTTGCGAGAGAGCGCGGGCATTGCGGCTCCTGGACACGTTCGGAGAGGACCGGATTCTGCGCCCGGCGCACCTCGCGGGAGCGTCGATTGCCGCCGGACCGAATTGCCGCCGCTGCGCGGTTCCTGTAGCGTCGCCGACGTGCACATCGATCCCGAGGACCCGCGCCGCCGCGACCTGATGCGCCAGGCGGCGTGCGTCGCTGGCGCGTGGGCGACGTCGGGCGCGCTGCCTGCGGTCGCGGCGGGCGAGGTGCAGCACCATCCGCGTTCGCTCCTCGTCGACGTCCACGGCAGCCCGTGGTCGACGCGCCAGCTGAAGCCCGCAGAGCCGTTCCTCTTCAACTATCCCTACACGGCGTCGCCGGTCTTCCTGATCGCGTTCGAGCGCGAGGTCGCCGCCACCGAGCTCGTCACCAAGGACAAGCAGCGCTACGCAGCGCCGGCCGGCGTCGGCCCGAACCACGCGATCGTCGCCTTCTCGGCGATCTGCGCGCACAAGCTGATGTACCCGACGACGGCCATCAGCTTCATCGGCCTGCGCGACGGCCAGCGCGGCGAGCCCGCGCACGTGATCCACTGCTGCGGCGACAACTCGCGCTACGACCCTCTGCACGGCGGCCGCGTCATCGACGGCCCGGCGCCGCAGCCGCTGGCGGCGGTGCTGCTCGAATGGGACGCGGCGAACGATCGCCTGTACGCGGTCGGCACGCGCGGCGGCGAGATGTTCGATGCGTTCTTCGAGAAGTACGCCATGAAGCTGGAATTCGAGAACGGCAGCAGCTCGCCCAAGGCGAGCGGTCCGACTGTCGTCGTGCAACCGGCCGCGATCTACAGCAAGCAGTGGCGCAGCTGCGCGGTCTGAGCGCGCGGCACGCGTCGCGTCGGCCGAGCGCGACGAGTGATCAGTGACATCCGCTTTCCTGATCTGGCGTGCCCGCGTCGGTGGGCGGAAGCACCGACGCAGCGGGTCGTCCGCGCGTCGTCGACCGCAACGGCGATGGAACGTGATCGATCTCGGCGCGTACGAGTCCAAGCCATCGCGCTGACGTGCTCGCCGCGTCGCGGCCGGCAACGCCGCCGCGCGTGCAGCGCTATGGGCGCGTTGCGAGTTCGCCGTAGTCGTGAACGTACTCGCCGGGACTGAACGATCCGATCCGCTGCGTCATGACATGACCCGGCCAGAGGTAGTCCACCGTCGACGCGGCAGGCCGGTAGACCGCCGTATACACGGTGGGTGACTGCGCGTCGCGCGAATAGAGCGGCGGCGCCAGGAACGTCGCAGTCAGCTCCGCGGACGAAGCCGCGCTCGCGAGCGCGCGAAGCGCCGCGGCCTGGCGCTCGATCGAGCGAGACAGAGCCGGCGAGACGGCCACGGCGTCGAGCGGTTCCTGGTGGTTGGCACACACCGGCGTGTCGGACACGGAAGCAGCGACTCCCGGGCTCATGCAGACGGTCGCATGGGCTCCCGACTTGTCGAGAACGGTCACGTTCTGCGACAGCGCGACCGGGATGCGGCGCAGCGCATCGACGGCTTCCGAGACACGGCTGCAGGTTTCGAGAACGTAACGCGCGATCAGGATGATCGAGAAGCCCTCGCCTTGCGCCGCGCCGCCGCCGAACGTCACGCTCGCGACGAGTCCATCGGCATTCATGCCATCCAGGCATCCGCCCCAAGGCCGTTGAGCCTTCGAGATCACTTCGCGGCCGAGCCAGCGCGTCGACTGAAAGTGATCGGAAACGACCTCCAATGGAAAGTCGTAGTTCCGAACCAGCGCGGGACCGTCAGCGCCGAGGCAGACTGCTTGCGTGCAGCCGTGCAGCATCGGTGGCGGTCGGTACTGACTGATGATCCGGGCTGCCAGATCGTCGCCTCCGACCAGCTCGCACGCACTGCGGTAGAGCCCGAGCAGCTCGGGCATGTGTCGTTTGATCCGGATCTCGCATTTGGCTGCCGGCGGAGCCGGCGCACGGCCGCCGAGATACCACGCTTCGGCCTCGGCGCGCCCCGCAACGAATCTCGCAAGCCAATCGTCGGCTGGCAGGTCCTCGCGGAGTGCGACAAAGCGCTTGCGCATGACGAATCGTACCGATCTGCCGCACGAGACAGCCTCACGCTCGCTCGCTCGACGGCGCCGCGCTGCGCGCGTCTGGGCGATGCGGTGCAGTCGGCGCTATTCCTTCGTGAGCAGTAGCTGCCCGGCCTTCTGGAGTCGCTCCTTGAATCGCCCTGCGATCATGCCGAGGACACCGGGGAGCTCGATCTCGATCAGCA
>Ga0310813_10002009_pt1 | contig 12361 bp, 8 predicted proteins | sample YN3metagenome_FD_203086 | JGI IMG/M metagenome (GOLD analysis project Ga0310813, IMG submission 203086) | Soil microbial communities from experimental microcosm in Duke University, North Carolina, United States - YN3 | ecosystem: Engineered > Artificial ecosystem > Soil microcosm > Unclassified ...
TGGTGCACGCCGCGGCTTGGCGACGAAGCGCCGAGCTTCGCCACGCTGGTCAAGACGATCGGCGATGCAGAACTTGTCCTGATGGAGTGCCTCGCGATGCATCCGAATGTTCCGCCGCCGGCAGCGCCTGCCGCGGCCGATGCGAGCGCCGCTGGCGACGCGCCGGCTGCGGCCGTGGCGCCCGCCGTGGCGACCCCGACGGCGCCGCGCATGCCGCAAAGCCGCGACGACGCGTACCGGCAACTGGCGATGATCGCCGACTACCTGATGCGCTATGAACCGCACAGCCCCGTGCCGTACATGATCGAGCGCGCGCTCGAATGGGGCGGCAAGCCGCTGCCGCAACTGCTGAAGGAATTGATGGCAAGCGGGCAGGACGGACAGAGTTTGTGGACTGTGCTCGGCTTACTGCCTGGCGTCCCCGAAAAGACCCGGTGAAGTCGCGGCGGCGCGCGGTTTTATAGCGCCGCGCTGCGCGGCCTCGCCGGCGAGGTTTGCCTTTAGCGTGGAGCTCAAGGCGCCGGCGCGTGCGCAGGCTGCGACGACGCCGGTGTCGGGTCCGCCTTGTCCCGCGCATCGCCATCCGGCCCGTTGTGGATCACCGTGCGCAGCAGCATCACGTCGCGGCTCGGGTCGGGCATTGCGATCATCGCGTGCAGCGTCACGCGCGTCGCCCAGCAGGTGTCGGTCGGCGTTGCGACGGACGGATCGTCCGCGTAGGTTTTGAAGCGCTCGATATTCGCTTCGTCGCTGCCCAGTTGCGCCAGCAGTGCGCGCGCGAATTGCCGCTGCGCCTCGGTGAATTGCTGCAGCGTCGGCGCGGCGACCGGCTCGCGCCGGTTGCTGAGCAGAATTTTGTAAAGCAAGCCGAAATAGCGGTCGGCGTCCGCATCGGGCATCTCGCGCAACGTGATGCGGTTCATCACCGCGCCCATATCGACAAGGCCGAAGCAGTTGACCGGCACCAGTTCGTCGAGAAATTTCGCAAGCAGTTTCACATAGTCGAGCCGGTCGGCCGGTTCGAGATGCGCGACGCCGTTCGCCATGAAACTCTGGCGCGCGTCGGCATCGAGAAAGATGCGGTTTACGCCTTCACCGCCCGGCAGGCTGGCCGCGATGGTCGGATCGCGGCGGATTTTTGTCACCCATTTGCGGATGATCTGCGCCTTGTCCGAACCCGGGTCGATGCCCTGCTCGCTAAACAGCCGCTCGAAATAGCGCTGCTCGGCTTGCGCGGCGGCTGCCTGTGCCGAGGCGGGCGGACCGTGATACGGCGCATAGCGGATCGCCGCACCCGCCAGCGTCGCCGCCAGCAACGTGCAGCTCAGAATCGCCAGACAGAAAGCGGAGCGTGTCATGCTGCCCTCGTTGCTCGCGCAAGCGTGTCCGCATTTCAGCGCAAGCCGTTCAGATAGCGATGGATTTCGGCGACCACCGCGGCGCCTTCGCCCACTGCGGAAGCCACCCGCTTGGTTGAGCCCGAACGCACGTCGCCGATCGCGAACACGCCGTCGACGCTGGTCTGCAGCAGCAACGGTTGCGTCCGGGGGCGCGGCGCATCGGGGCCGGTCAGCACGAAGCCCTTGTCGTCGCGCGCCACGCCGCAGGTCTCGAGCCAGCCGGTGTTCGGATCCGCGCCGATAAACACGAACAGATGATGCGTGGTCATGCTGCCTTCGATGCCGCCCGCGCCGCGATAGTGGACCCGCTCGAGCCGCGCGTCGCCCTCGAGCGCAGTCAGCTCGATGCGCGTATGCACGGTCACGTTCGGCAGCGCGACGATCCGCTCGGTCAGATAGTGCGACATGCTGTGCGCGAGGCTCGCGCCGCGAATGAACATATGCACGTGCTCCGCATGCGCCGCGAGAAACACGGCAGCCTGTCCAGCGGAGTTGCCGCCGCCCACCAGCAGCACCGGCTCCTTGCGGCACAGCCGCGCTTCGAGCGGCGTGGCCCAGTAGTAGACGCCGCTGCGCTCGAAGCGCGCGAGGTCGGCGACTTGCGGCCGCCGATACTCGGCGCCGCTGCTGATCACCACCGTGCGCGCCGTGATGCGGCGCCCGTCGGCCAGTTCGACGGCGGGTGGCTGCCGGTCGCAGTACAGCGCCTTGACCTCGCACGGAATGCCGATGTGCGCGCCGAATTTCTGCGCCTGCACGAACGCGCGGCCCGCCAGCGCTTGCCCCGTGATGCCAGTCGGAAAGCCGAGGTAGTTTTCGATGCGCGAACTGGTGCCGGCCTGGCCGCCGGGCGCGCGGCAGTCGAGCGCGGCCACGGATAGTCCTTCGGAAGCCGCATATACCGCGGTCGCGAGCCCCGCGGGACCGGCGCCGACGATCACCACGTCGTACACGTGAGCGGCATCGAACTCTGGAATCAGGCCGAGGCAGGACGCGAGCTGCCCTTCGTCGGGATTGCGCAGCACGGTGCCGTCCGGACACACGACCAGCGGAAAATCGTCGGGCTGCGGCATCAGGCGCGCGAGCAGCGCGACGGCTTCGGCATCGCGCTCGGCATCGAGCGTCAGATTCGGGAACGAGTTGCGGCGCAGGAAATTCTGCAATGCGAGCAGCCGTGCATCGCTCGATCTGCCGACCAGCACGACACCGTGGCCGCGCTCGATGACCAGTACGCGCCGCAGGATCAGCGCGCGCATGATCTTCTCGCCGACGTCGGCTTCACTGATCATCATCGCGCTCAGTTCGTCGGGCCGCAGCAGTACCGCCTCGACGTCTTCGATGACGCGCGCATCGACCACCGCGGGCTTGTTGGACAGCTGCGTGACGTCCGACGTGAACTCGCCGCGCAGCGCATAAGTGTGAAGAATCCGCTCATGACCAAGTCCGTCGCGCCCGACGATGCGCACCTTGCCGGCCAGCAGCAGGAACATGCCGGGACATGGGCTGCCCGCGCGATACAGCAGGGTACCGGTGGTGTAGCGCGACAGGCTGCCGAAGCGTCGCACGCGCTCGATCTCGGCGTCGCTGAGTACCGGGAACATCTGCGCATAACGCGGATGTTCGCGCACGGTCGGGTCTTCGACCAATGCAGCTGCGCCGCCGCGTTCCGCAGTGTCGTCGGGTTGAACGGCGGGCGGCGTCGGCGGCCCGGACTCGCTACTCATGACGGAATATCCTTCAGCGGCTTGTGCGCGCCGCTATCGTTTCGGTCGAGGGTTGCTGCTGCCGCTGGCCGCAGGCCCGGCGAGATCAGACGAAATGCAGCGCGTGCTACGCCGCCTGCATGCTCGCGGTCATACGATGTAGCGGATAGGCATGGTGCAAAGGAAAGAGTAGGCGACGCGCTGCAGTGCGGCCAAGGGTTTCTGCGCTCGCTGCGCGCAATGTGCGCAGCTGCCGCATAAGCACGGTGGTTGTGGTCGCAAGCGTTCTTTTATTAAAGACGTTCGATGGCAGCTGTGTTATTGCTGCTGTGCGGCCGTTACTGCGCGTCGTGAAAAATCAGCCCCATCGTGTGCCTGCGTCCCGAGCGCAGCCGGCTTACGCCATGGCGCAGATGCACGCGATAGACGCCGCGTTGTCCCTGCACGGGCCGGCTGTTCACGGCGAATACCACCGCGTCGCCCTGGCGCAGCGGCACGACTTCCGCGCGCGACTGCATGCGCGGACGCTGCTCGGTCATCACGAATTCGCCGCCGGTGAAGTCGCGTTCCGGCTCGGACAGCAGGATCGCCACTTGCAAAGGAAATACGTGTTCTCCATACAGGTCCTGATGCAGGCAGTTGTAGTCGCCGGCCTCGTATTGCAGGATCAGCGGTGTCGCGCGCGTTTGTCCGGCGGCATGGCAGCGTTCGATGAAGTCCCGATGCCTGAGCGGATAACGCACGTCGAGATTCAGCGCCTCGTTCCAGCGATTCGCGACCGGCACGAGATGCGGATACAGCGCGCTGCGCAGACCTTCGATCAGCGGCGGCAACGGGTACGCAAAGTACTTGTATTCGCCGCGACCAAAGCCGTGGCGTGCCATCACGACGCGCGAACGAAATATCTCTTCGCGTTCGTACAGGCTCGCCAGCGTGTCGCACTCGCGCGCGGTGATCAGCCGCGCGATCGTGGCGCAGCCGAAACTGTCGAGGTCGCTTGCCACGCGTTGCCAGTCCCGTGCATCCACACGAGCCGCAAGCGCATTCGCTGCGTCCGCATGCGCGGCATCGTGCGCGACATGTTCCGCGATGACCGTTTTCATGATTGCCTCCCGTTTGATGCAAACCAGTGTATAAGCACCGCGCTGCGGCGGCACTCCGGGTCTTGCGCTCAAATTCGGCCAGACATGCCGTGCTTCAGGCTGTCTATGCGTGCGGTCATGGACAGTCGAATTTCGGCCGAGTACGGTAGCGGCCACCCGAACCGACCATCGCCCGCATTCGCCATGATGCACAGAGACACCCACACCGCGCTCGAAAAGATCGCGGCTTCGTCTGACCCGCTGCGGGTCGGCTTCTACCTGGTCCCCGATTTTCCAATGATGACCTTCGCCGCCGCGCTCGATCCGCTGCGCCAGGCGAATCGTATTGCCGGCCGTGCGTTGTACAAATGGATATTTCTATCGATCGACGGTGCGCCGGTTCATTCGAGCGCCGGTTTGCCGATTCCGATCGACCATGCGGTGACCGACATGCCGCGCTGCGATCTGGTGATCGTGGTAGCGGGCCTGAATCATACGAAGGCCTACAAGCCCATGCTGTACCGATGGTTGCGCGACATGCACAGTCGCGGCACGGTACTGGGCGGCATTTGCGCGGGGCAGTTTCTGCTCGCCAAGGCGGGTCTGCTCGAAGGCCGGCGCTGTGCCGTGCATTGGGAATTGCTCGCGGCGTTTCAGGAGGAGTTTCCGCGCAGCGTCGGCACCAATGCGATTTTCGCGGTGGACGGTCCATTCATTACATCGTCGGGGGGAACCGTCACACTGGACATGATGCTGTATCTGATTGCCGCGAGCAAAGGCCGCGAACTGGCCGATGCGATCTCCGACCAGTTCAATCATCCGGAGATCCGCCAGCACGATTCGTCGCAACGCATGCCGGCGCAAACGCGCTTCGGCATTCGCAATGCGAAGCTGGTCGAGATCGTCAAGGAGATGGAGTCGAGCATCCAGAACCCGGTCGATCTGCAGGTGCTGGCGCGTCGCGTGCAATTGTCGACGCGGCAGATCGAGCGGCTGTTCGTTGCGCATCTGGGCAAGACGCCGTCTGCGTTTTATGCGGGCTTGCGGATGGCGCGCGCGCACGACCTGATTCTGCAAACCGATCTGCCGATTCCCGACGTCGCGCAGATTTGCGGCTATATGTCCGCGTCGCGCTTTGGACGCATCTATCGCGCGCACTACGGCATGACGCCACGTGAAGTGCGGCTCGGTGGTCTTACTGCGCGCCGCAGCTAACTTACAGATTTATTTTTTTCTCTTACGCAGGCGTGCTTTCGTGCGCTTTGGCACGGCGAAATCGCTTCGCTCCGCGATGTCGCTTTTTGTAGCTGAAATGTCGCATTACTGTTTTTGGTAGCCGCTTGAACCGCCTTAATCTCTCACGTGCCGCTGATCGCCAGCCCCGAACTTTTTACGGAGAAATGCAGTGCCCAAGGATTCGCAAGCTCCCGAGCATCCGTATATCCCGACTCTCGTCGAGGACCTGAAAAGCGGTGCGGTTTCGCGCCGCCAGTTTTTGCGCACCGCGACGCTGCTCGGCCTGTCGGCCGTTACCGCGTACAAGCTGAGCGGCGCACCGAATCCGTTCATCGAAGACGCGCAAGCCGCGGATGCGATGCCCAAGGGCGGCCATCTGCGCATCGGCATGCGCTGCATGGAAATCAAGAGTCCGCATCAGGCCGATTTTGCCGAACGCTCGAATGTGATCCGCCAGGTGTGCGAGTTTCTGACCTTCACCGGTAACGATAACATCACGCGTCCGTATCTGCTCGAACGCTGGGAAGTCAGCGAAGACCTGAAGACGTGGACGCTGCATATCCGCAAGGGCGTGAAGTGGCACAACGGCCGCGCGCTGAATGCCGACGACGTGGTGTGGAACCTGAAGCGGGTGTGCGACCCGGCCGTCGGTTCGTCGATGCTCGGCCTGTTCACCGGCTATCTCGTACAGGAATACGACAGCGGCCAGAAAGATGCGAACGGTAAGCCGAAAATGGCGAGCCGTTTATGGTCGGACAAGGCAATCGAAAAGGTCGACGACCAGACCGTGCGCCTGAACTGCTTCGCACCGCAGATCGCGGTGCCCGAACATCTGTTCCACTACGCGATGTTCATCATCGATCCGGCCGACAAGGGCGTATTCGGCCCGGGCGCGAACGGCACCGGCCCGTTCGAGATGACCGCGTTCACGGTGGGCAAGGGCGCGACGTACAAGGCACGCAAAGACTACTGGGGCAGCGGCCCGTACCTGGACTCGTTCGAGTTCGTCGATCTTGGCGACAACCCCGGCGCATCGATTTCGGCGATGGCGTCCAAACAGGTCGACGGTCTGTCGGAAGCCGACGCGGTGCAGGTCAATGCGATGAAGCGCTTGCCGCACGTGCAGCCGTACAGCGTGCTGACCTCGCAAACCGGCGTCGCGCGGATGCGCGTCGATCACAAGATTCTCGGCGACAAGCGCGTGCGCAAGGCCATGAAGCTCGCAATCGACCGGCAGAAGATTATCGCAACGTCGCTGCTCGGCGCCGGCATTCCCGCCGAAGATCATCACGTCGCGCCGGTCCATCCGGAATACGCGGCGCTGCCGAAGTACGGACGCGACGTCGCGCAGGCCAAGCAGTTGCTTGCGCAAGCAGGCTATCCGAACGGCTTCGAAATCGACATGGTCACGCGCCCCGATCCGATCTGGGAACTGAACACGGTGCAGGCGCTGGCCGAGCAGTTCAAGGATATCGGCGTAAAGGTCAACATCAAGCCTCTGCCGAGCGCGCAGTACTGGGAAGTGTGGACCAAGGTGCCGTTCAGCCTGACCGGCTGGGGCCATCGGCCGCTCGGTGTGATGACACTCGCGCTCGCGTACCGGTCGAATGCCGCGTGGAACGAATCGGGCTACGCGAACCCCGAGTTCGACGCGCTGCTCAATGAGGCCGACGGCATTCTCGACCCGAAGAAGCGCAGCGTCGTCATGGCGAAAATCGAAAAGCTGATGCAGGAAGACGGCCCGATCGTGCAGCCGTTCTGGCGCAGTTTCTCGACTGTGATGGACAAGAAGGTCAAGGGCTTTTCGGTGCACCCGTCGCAGTACATCTTCGCGAATCAATACGCGGTCACGGCTTAACGCAGCACGGCCCGCGGCAGTACCCGTAGTACGGCGCGCCACGCGCGCGCCGGTTCCCCAGAGTCTTGCCATCCGGAGGCACAGCAAGCATGGCTTCCTTCCTCACCAAACGCCTGATCCTGATGATCGTGACGATGCTCGCGGCGTCGTTCGTCGTGTTCGCGGTATCCGAGTTCACGCCGGGCAGTGTCGCGCGCCGTACGCTCGGACCGTATGCGACGCAGCAGCAGGTCGATCTGCTCGCGCAGCGCATGCATGCGAACGATCCGCTGTTCACGCGCTACGGGCATTGGCTCGGCGTGCTGGTCGGCGCGATGCCCGATCCGCTCGAAGACCCGGCCAATGGCCTGAATTTCAGCGATCCGCGCGGTTCGCAGTATTTCGGCAACTTCGGCTATTCGACGCTGTACAAGCTGCCCGTCAACGACGTGATGTGGAAACGCCTCGGCCACACCGCGATTCTTGCCGGCATTGCGTTCGCGCTGATCGTACCGCTGTCGATGTTTTTCGGCATCCTGTCGGGGTTGAAAGAGGGGGGCGCGCTCGACCGCATCTTGTCGGTGGTGTGCATCACGTTTACGTCGATACCGGAGTTCGCGTCCGGCGTGTTTCTGGTCACATTGTTCGTGATCCTGTGGCCGCTGTTTCCAGGTACCAGCCCGCTCGACAACAGCGAAGGCGGGCACTGGTCGATCGTTTCGCAGATGGTGCTGCCGGTGGCGGTGCTGGTGCTGTACGACTTCGGCTATGTCGCGCGAATGATCCGCGTGTCGATGATCGGCGTGATGGAAAAGCCGTATATCCGCACCGCGATCCTGAAGGGCCTGAGCCCGCGTCAGGTCGTGCTGGGCCACGCGCTGCGCAACGCAATGATCGCGCCGTTCACGGTGCTGCTGCTGCAGCTGAACTATCTGATCGGCGGCGTGGTGGTGACCGAAATGGTGTTCGCGTATCCGGGCTTCGGCCGCATGCTGCTCGACGCCAGCATGTTCGGCGATATCGCGACGCTCGAAGCGGCCACGCTCGTCACCGTGTTTGTCGCGGTCGTCACGCAGTTTCTCGGCGACCTCGGCTACATGCTGCTCAACCCCCGCATCCGCGTGAGGTGATTCCATGTCGACTGTCGACCCCAAGGCCGTGCCGCTCGCCGTAGCCACATCCGGCACGTCCGCCGCGCCGCGCCGCGCATGGACCCGGCTGTTCCGCTCACGCACTGCGGTAATCGGCCTCTCGTTGATCGTGTTCTGGGTGGTGCTGGCGCTGCTCGCGCCGATCCTGCCGCTGCCTTCGCCGACCGCGCAGGACGCGCTGGCGATGGCCGATCCAACGCCTTCCGCGGCGCACTGGCTCGGCACCGACATCCTGGGCCGCGACATCCTCGCGCGGCTGATCTTCGGTGCGCGCACGGTGCTGCTGGTCGCGCCGCTTTCGGTGGCGGTGGCAATGCTGGCCGGCATCACGCTCGGCATGCTGGCCGGCTACTTCGGTGGCTGGGTCGAGGCACTGGTCGATCGTTTCTCGGACCTCGTGCTCGCGTTTCCGGTGCTGGTGCTGTACGTGATCCTGATCGCGAACGTCGGCGCTTCGGTAATCAACATCGTGATCGCCACCACGATTGCGTCGGCGCCCGGCATCGGCCGGATCGTACGCGGCCTCGTGCTCGACCTGAAGCAGCAGGAATACGTGGCGGCCGCGCGGCTGCGCGCCGAAAGCACGCTGTACATCATGGCGTACGAGCTGTTGCCGAATTGCCGCGGCCCGCTGCTGGTCGATGCGTGCCTGCGCATCGGTTACACGATCATCACGATCGGCGTGCTCGGCTTTCTCGGGCTCGGGCTGCCGCCGCCGAATCCCGACTGGGGCGGCATGGTGCGCGAGACCACGACCGTAATCAACGTATGGCCGTTGATGTCGATTGCGCCGTCGGTCGCGATCGTCAGCCTTGTGCTCGGTTTCAATCTGCTCGCCGACGGCATGCGGGAGGCGTGGAAGCCATGAACGCAATCATCGAACAAGGCGTGCTCGGCCGGCCCTCCGCACAGCCGCCTCAAGGCAGCGCGCCGCTGCTGGAGATCCGCGATCTGCGCATCGAATACCGCGGCCGTGACGAATCGGTCGTCGCCGTGCCGGGTGTGTCCTTGCAGATCGCGCCGGGCGAGAGCTATGGGCTGGTCGGCGAATCGGGCTGCGGCAAGACCACCACGGCAATGGCCGTGATGGGGTATCTGGGCGGCACCGGGCGCGTAACGAGCGGCAGCATCCGCTTCGAAGGCGAGGAACTGGTCGGCGCGAGCGCCGCACAGTTGCGCGCGATTCGCGGTCGCCGCGTTGCAATGGTCTATCAGGAGCCGATGAGCGCGCTGAACCCGGTCAAGACGATCGGCGCGCAACTGGCCGAAGTGCCGCGTCGTCATTTGAACGCGTCGCGCAGCGAAGCGCGCGACATGTGCGCGACAATGCTCGAAAACGTGCGGTTGCCCGATCCGCTCGCGATGTTGAAGCGCTTTCCGCATCAGTTGTCCGGCGGCCAGCAGCAGCGTGTGGTGATTGCGATGGCGCTGCTCGCGCGGCCCGCGTTGCTGCTGCTCGACGAGCCGACCACGGGTCTCGACGTGACCGTCGAAGCCGCGATCCTCGATCTGATCGCGGACCTGCGCAAGCAGTACGGCACGAGCCTGCTGTACATCTCGCACAACCTGGGCCTGATCGCGAGCGCATGCGATCGGGTCGGCATCATGTATTCCGGCGAGATGATCGAGGAGGCCGATACCGCCACGCTGTTTAGCTCGCCGCGTCATCCGTACACGCAGGGCCTGCTCGGCTGCATTCCGGCGATCGGCAGCGCCAAGGGCACGCGCTCGCTCGCGCCGATTCCCGGCCATCTGCCGCTGCCGCATGAGCGCCCGCAAGGTTGCTGGTTCGGGCCGCGTTGTGCGCACTTCCGCGAGGAAACCTGCGGCGGCAACGCGATTGCGCTGCTGCAGGCCGATGCGTTGACGCATCACGTGCGCTGCGCGCGCTGGCAGGATATCGACGCGGCCCGCGCAGACACCGCAGGCGAAGCAATCCAGGCCGCGGATGCGCAGGCGGCGCTGGTTATCGATGCGGTGTCGAAGCAGTACGTGCTGGGCGGCTCGAAGCGCGTGGTGCAGGCCAACGAACAGGTGTCGTTCGAAGTGGGTAAGGGCGAGATCGTCGGGCTGGTCGGCGAATCGGGCTGCGGCAAGTCGAGCCTCGCGCGCATGCTGGTCGGTCTCGAAGCGGCCAGTTCGGGTTCGATCCGCTTCGACGATACGGAGCTCGCGCAACTGCCCGCGAAAAAGCGCCCGCGCGACATGCTGAAGTCGATCCAGATGGTGTTCCAGAATCCGGACAGCACGCTCAATCCATCGCATTCGGTTGCTTCGCCGATCCGCCGCGCGTTGAAGAAATTCGGCGGCTACAAGGACAAGGCGCAGATCGAGCAGCGGCTGCAGCAATTGCTGCAACTGGTGCGTCTGCCTGCTGAAGTTGCGCAGCGGCGCCCGGCGCAGTTGTCCGGCGGCCAGAAACAGCGCATCGCGATTGCGCGTGCGTTTGCCACCGATCCTTCGCTGATCGTGGCCGACGAGCCGGTGTCCGCGCTCGACGTATCGGTGCAGGCCGCCATCGTCACGCTGCTGCTGTCGATCCAGAAGGAGCAGCAGAGCACGCTGCTGTTCATCAGCCACGATCTCGCGCTGGTGCGGCACGTCGCGGACCGCGTGGTCGTCATGTATCTGGGCCGTGTGATGGAAAAGGGCCGCGCCGAAGAGATCTTTGCGCCGCCGTATCACCCTTATACGGAAGCATTGCTGTCGGCCGTGCATAGCCCGGACGCTTCGGTGAAGCAGGAACGCGTGCGTCTGACCGGCGAAACGCCGAGCCCGATCAACGTGCCGCCGGGCTGCCGGTTCGCGTCGCGCTGCCATCGCAAGCTTGGCGATATCTGCGATACCGTCGCGCCGCCGGTGCGCGATGCAACGCCGACGCATCAGATTGCCTGCCACATCAGCCTCGACGAACTGCGCAAGGTACGGCCGGTGTTTCACGCCACGCTTCAGTCGTCTCAAGCGGGAGCGAACAACGAATGAACGACCTGCCATTCGATCTGGTCGTGCGCGGCGGTACCGTGGTGCTGCCCGATGGCCCCGCGCAAATCGACATCGGGATACGCGACGGCCGTATCGCCGCGCTCGCCGCCGATCTGCCGCGCGGCCGCGAAGAGTTGTCTGCGCAAGCACGCATCGTGTTGCCGGGCGGCGTCGACGCGCACTGCCATATGGACCAGCAGCCGTGGGAAGGCAAGGCGACTGCCGACGATTTCCGCAGCGGCACGCTGTCCGCGCTATGCGGCGGCACCACCACGGTGATTCCGTTTGCGATGCAGATGCGCGGCCAGTCGCTCGCCGACGTGGTCGCCGACTATCACGAACGCGCGCGGCCGAAAGCGCATATCGACTACACGTTTCACCTGATCGTCGGCGATCCGACGCCGCAGCTGCTCGCCGAGGAACTGCCGCGGCTGATCGCCGAAGGCTGCACGTCGGTGAAGATCTATCTGACCTACGAAGGCCTGAAGCTCGACGACTACGAAGTGCTCGAAGTGCTGAACGTCGCGCGCCGCGAAGGCGCGCTGACGATGGTGCATGCGGAGAACGATGCCTGCATCCGCTGGCTGACCGAGCATTTCCTGAAAGCGCGCAAAACGCATTTGCGCTACCACGTGCTCGCGCATCCGGCGATCGGCGATCGCGAGGCGACGTTCCGCGCGATCAGTCTTGCCGAAGTGATCGAGACGCCGATCCTGATCTGCCACGTTTCCGCGGCGGGCGCGGCCGAAGAAATCCGCCGCGCGAAGCGGCGCGGTTTGCCGGTGTATGCGGAGACCTGTCCGCAGTATCTGTTTCTTTCCGCGGAAGACATCGATACGCCCGACCTGACCGGCGCGATGTGCGTGTGCACGCCGCCGCCACGGCCGCGCGAAAACCAGCCGGAAATGTGGCGCGGCCTGCTCGACGGCACGCTCGAAGTGTTCTCGTCGGATCACTCGCCGTGGCACTA
>Ga0310813_10002011_pt1 | contig 12357 bp, 12 predicted proteins | sample YN3metagenome_FD_203086 | JGI IMG/M metagenome (GOLD analysis project Ga0310813, IMG submission 203086) | Soil microbial communities from experimental microcosm in Duke University, North Carolina, United States - YN3 | ecosystem: Engineered > Artificial ecosystem > Soil microcosm > Unclassified...
GCATGCACCGTTCGCACGATTTCCTCAACGCGGCGCCGCTGGCTGTTGAGCCGAGCACGGGTGAAGTGCACCTGCGCCACCACGTCAGCCCGAACGGCTACTATCGCGGCAAGAAAGTCGTCAAGACCAAGAACGACTAAACGCCTGAGTGTGTTGCGCACTCAAACTGGCGTTTCGCGTGGCGACCGGCTCGCGTGACACCCTTCCCGGTACATCGAAAAGGCGGCATTCAACTGCCGCTTTTTTGTGCGTGAAAATCGTCGCATTCCATGACTGTTAAGCTCACGATCGATTGCATGGGAGGCGACCACGGTCCATCCGTGACCGTTCCCGCCGCCGTCAATTTCGTCCGCTCGCATCCCGATGCGCAGCTGCTGCTGGTCGGTATCGAAAGTGCAATCCGCGCCCAGCTGAAAAAGCTCAAGGCACAAGACGAACCGGCCTTGACGGTCGTCCCGGCTACCGAGATCGTCGCCATGGACGATCCGGTTGAAGTCGCGCTGCGCAAGAAGAAAGATTCGTCGATGCGCGTGGCGCTCAATCGCGTCAAGGACGAAGAGGCGCAGGCCTGTATCTCTGCCGGCAACACTGGCGCGCTGATGGCCGTGTCGCGCTACGTGCTGAAAACGCTGACGGGCATCGAGCGCCCGGCGATCGCGTTCGCGCTGCCGAATCCGACCGGCTACACGATGATGCTCGACCTGGGCGCCAACGTCGATTGCGAACCGCAGCATCTGCTGCAGTTTGCCGAGATGGGGCACGCGCTGGTGTCGGCGCTCGAAGGCAAGGAACGCCCGACCATCGGTTTGCTCAATATTGGCGAAGAAGTCATCAAGGGCAACGAGACCATCAAGCGGGCCGGCGAGCTGCTGCGCGCGAGCACGCTGAATTTCCGCGGCAATGTGGAAGGCGACGACATCTACAAAGGGACGACCGACGTGATCGTCTGCGACGGATTCGTCGGCAATGTTGCGCTGAAAACGTCCGAAGGCCTCGCGCAGATGCTGTCGAACATCATCAAGGAAGAGTTCGGCCGTTCGTGGCTCACCAAGGTGATGGCGGTGCTCGCATTGCCGGTGCTGCTGCGCTTCAAGAAGCGCGTCGACCATCGCCAGTACAACGGCGCGGCGCTGCTCGGCCTGCGCGGCCTCGTGATCAAAAGCCACGGTTCGGCGGACGCGTACGCGTTTGAGTGGGCTATCAAACGCGGGTATGATGCCGTCAAAAATGGCGTGCTGGAGCGCCTCGCACGCGCCATGGAAGAGAACGCCGGCTCGCTCGAGCAGGCGGCGCGGGTGGCGGGGGGCTCAGGTGGCACAACGGGTGGCGCAGTGGGTGGCACTGCGGGTGGCACCGCTGGTAGCACCAGCGGCGGCGCGGGTTTCGCGAACCCGGTTGGGCCGGGCGGTCCGATTGCAGGTCAGGCCGGGCCCTACGCCGCATCATCATCGAAGGCATAATGGCTCAATCGACTCTATATTCCCGCGTGCTCGGCACCGGCAGCTACCTGCCGCCCGACCGGGTCTCCAACCAGCAACTGGCCGATCGTCTCGCGCAGCAGGGTGTCGAGACGAGCGATGAATGGATCGTCGCGCGCACCGGCATTCACGCGCGCCACTTCGCCGCACCGGACGTTACCACCAGCGACCTCGCGCTGATCGCGTCGCAACGCGCGATCGAAGCCGCCGACGTCGATCCGCAGTCAATCGATCTGATCATCGTCGCTACCTCGACGCCGGACTTCGTGTTCCCGAGCACCGCGTGCCTGCTGCAGAACAAGCTCGGCATCAGGAACAACGGTGCGGCGTTCGACGTGCAGGCCGTGTGTTCGGGTTTCGCCTATGCGGTAGCGACCGCGGACAGCTTTATTCGCAGCGGCCAGCATCGTACGGCGCTGATCGTGGGTGCGGAGACTTTCTCGCGCATTCTCGATTTCAACGACCGCACCACCTGCGTGCTGTTCGGCGACGGCGCGGGCGCCGTGATCCTGCAGGCGTCGGACGAGCCGGGCGTGCTGGCCAGCGCGCTGCATGCGGACGGCAGCTACGCGAACATCCTGTGCACGCCGGGCAACGTGAACGGCGGCATCGTCAGCGGTAGTGCGTTCCTGCATATGGATGGCCAGGCCGTGTTCAAGCTCGCGGTTGGCGTGCTCGAGAAAGTCGCCATCGAAGCGCTCGAGAAAGCCAATCTGCAGGCCGACCAGGTCGACTGGCTGATTCCGCATCAGGCCAATATCCGCATCATGCAGAGCACTTGCCGCAAGCTCGGCTTGCCGCAGGAACGGATGATCGTCACCGTGCACGAGCACGGCAATACGTCGGCCGCTTCGATTCCGCTCGCACTCGACGTCGCGGTGCGCGACGGCCGCATCAAGCGCGGTCACAACGTGCTGATCGAAGGCGTCGGCGGCGGCTTTACGTGGGGCGCGTCGGTCATTCGCTTCTGATACCGGCGAATCGCGGCCACTTCGGCACGGCGCTTCGCGCGCGACATGCGCGCATCAGCGCTGCTGCCGGGCTACAGGCGGCATACCGCAGCCGTATGCCCGCCGCGGCCACGACTATCCAGGTCAACAATTTTGGGGACGATATGAAATTTGCGTTCGTTTTTCCGGGCCAGGGATCGCAATCGGTCGGCATGCTCAACGCGTTCGGCGATCATCCTGTGGTACGCGAAACGCTGCAGGAGGCATCCGACGCACTCGGCCAGGATCTCGGCAAGCTGATTGCCGAAGGTCCGGCGGAAGATCTGAATCTGACCACCAACACGCAGCCGGTGATGCTGACAGCCGCCTACGCGATCTATCGCGCGTGGCAGGCGGCGGGCGGCCCGGCGCCGTCGATCGTCGCGGGCCATAGCCTCGGCGAGTACACGGCGCTGGTTGCCGCCGGCGCGCTGAAGTTCCGCGATGCGGTGCCGCTGGTGCGCTTTCGCGCGCAGGCGATGCAGACCGCGGTGCCGGTCGGCGAGGGTGGCATGGCGGCGATTCTCGGTCTCGACGATGCAACGGTGCGCGATGTGTGCAGCGAAGCGGCGTCGGCGGGCACGGTTGAAGCGGTCAACTTCAATGCGCCTTCGCAAGTCGTGATCGCCGGCCACAAGATCGCGGTCGACAAGGCCTGCGAGATCGCCAAGGCGAAGGGCGCGAAGCGCGCGCTGCCGCTGCCGGTGTCGGCGCCGTTCCATTCGTCGCTGCTGAAGCCGGCGTCGGATCAGCTGCGCGAGTATCTGGCGAACCTCGAACTCGCGGTGCCATCGATCGCGGTGGTCAACAACGTCGACGTCGCAATGGTCAACGAGCCGGCGGCAATCAAGGACGCGCTGGTGCGACAGGCGGCCGGCGCGGTGCGCTGGGTCGAATGCGTGCAGGCGATCGCGCAGCAGGGCGTCACGCACGTGATCGAATGCGGTCCGGGCAAGGTGCTGGCGGGGCTTACCAAACGCATCGACGGCAATCTGACCGGTGCGGCCGTGTTCGATCCGGCTTCGCTGGAAGAAACGCTGAAGCTGGTCAACGCGCAATAAGGCCGGCACGGGCGCTGCGGCAGCTGCGGCAGCGTCAGGAGTCAAACCGCCCGCCGCGCACAGCGGCCCCCGGCGGCACACGATGAGCAGAATGCAACAAGCGGAACGTAATGATGGATAACTCTCTCGACAAACAGATCGCCGTCGTCACCGGCGCGTCGCGCGGTATCGGCAATGCAATCGCGCTGGAACTCGCGCGCCGCGGCGCGACCGTGATCGGCACCGCGACCAGCGAAAGCGGCGCGCAGGCGATCACCGAAACCTTCAAGGCGGCCGGTCTGAACGGCCGCGGCGCGGTGCTGAACGTCAACGACGCCGCGGCGATCGAGGCGCTGGTCGACGGCACCGTGAAAGAATTCGGCGCGCTGAACGTGCTGGTGAACAATGCCGGCATCACGCAAGACCAGCTCGCGATGCGCATGAAGGACGAAGACTGGGACGCGGTGCTCGACACCAACCTGAAGGCCGTGTTCCGCCTGTCGCGCGCGGTGCTGCGCCCGATGATGAAGGCGCGCGGCGGCCGCATCGTCAACATCACGTCGATCGTCGGCGCATCGGGCAATCCGGGGCAGGCGAACTACGCGGCCGCGAAGGCCGGCGTGGCGGGCATGTCGCGTGCGCTTGCACAGGAAATCGCCAGCCGCGGCATCACCGTGAACTGCGTGGCGCCGGGTTTCATCGATACCGACATGACGCGCGCGCTGTCCGAAGAGCAGCAAACCGCGCTGAAGGCCAAGGTGCCGGCCGGGCGGCTCGGCTCGCCGGAGGACATCGCGCATGCGGTCGCGTTCCTCGCGTCGCCGCAGGCCGCGTATATCACCGGCACCACGCTGCATGTAAACGGCGGCATGTACATGGCGTAATCAAATTCGGTTACTATCCGCGCCGCGATGTCGTTTCTCTGAAGTTTCGCACTCTGATAGCGCAAGCCTCGCGGCAACGTGCGCGCCGTTTTACTGCGGGGCAAACCTGATAAAATGCGCGCACCTGTATTTATGAACTTTTTTCCCTTGGAGGGGTAATGGACAACATCGAACAACGCGTTAAAAAGATTGTTGCTGAACAACTGGGCGTCGCAGAAGCTGAAATCAAGAACGAAGCCTCGTTCGTCAACGATCTGGGCGCAGATTCGCTCGATACCGTCGAACTGGTGATGGCCCTCGAAGATGAGTTCGGCATGGAAATTCCGGATGAGGAAGCCGAAAAGATCACCACGGTGCAGCAAGCGATCGACTACGCGCGCGCCAACGTCAAGGCCTAAGTTCATTCGCCAGCGCACCGCCGCGTCTGCCGCGCCGTTCCGCTGTCGCGCCGGGTATCGGCCAGCGCAGGAACCGCGGCACGCCGCCGTCATCGGGATGCACGCCGGGCTCAAAGCCACAGGGCTCACAGGTTCGGTTCCTGTGGCCGCTGTGGCTTTTGCTTTGGGCGCTGTCGCGTTGGCATCCAGCAGTTTTTGCTTTCGTCATTCTATGGAAAAGGGGTTACCGTGAGCCGCCGTCGTGTTGTTGTTACAGGCCTGGGGCTGATTTCGCCTGTTGGCAATAATGTCGCTGATGGCTGGGCCAATCTGGTCGCCGGCAAATCAGGCATCGCCGACATCACGAAGTTCGATGCGTCGAACTTCTCCACCCGCTTCGCGGGTGAGGTCAAGGGCTTCGCTGTCGAAGACTACATGCCCGCCAAGGAAGCGCGCCATATGGATACGTTCATCCATTACGGCATCGCGGCCGGCATGCAGGCCATGCAGGACAGCGGGCTCGCAATCACCGAACAGAATGCCGAGCGCATCGGCGTGGTGGTCGGCTCGGGCATCGGCGGGCTGCCGATGATCGAAATCACGCAAACCGAACTGCTGAACCGCGGCCCGCGCCGGATTTCGCCGTTCTTCGTGCCGGCGTCGATCATCAACATGATCTCCGGCCACCTGTCGATCAAGTTCGGCCTGAAGGGCCCGAACCTGTCGATGGTCACGGCGTGCACCACCGGCCTGCACTGCATCGGCGAAGCGTCGCGCCTGATCGAATACGGCGACGCCGACGTGATGATCGCCGGCGGCGCGGAATCGACCGTGTCGCCGCTCGGTATCGGCGGCTTCGCCGCGGCGCGCGCGCTGTCGCAGCGCAACGACGATCCGGCGACGGCGAGCCGTCCGTGGGACAAGGAGCGCGACGGTTTCGTGCTCGGCGAAGGCGCAGGCGTGATGGTGCTCGAAGAGTACGAGCATGCGAAGGCGCGCGGCGCGAAGATCTACGCGGAAGTGTCCGGCTACGGCATGAGCGGCGACGCGTACCACATGACGGCGCCGCTCGAAGACGGCGACGGCGCGCGCCGCTGCATGCTGGCCGCGATGAAGAACGCCGGCATCAACGCCGACCAGGTCAACTACCTGAACGCGCACGGCACGTCGACGCCGCTCGGCGACCTCGCCGAAACGATCGGCATCAAGCGCGCGTTCGGCGATCACGCGAAGAACATCGTCGTGAACTCGACCAAGTCGATGACCGGGCACCTGCTCGGTGGCGCCGGCGGCCTCGAGTCGGTGTTCACGGTGCTGGCCGTGCATCATCAGGTGTCGCCGCCGACCATCAACATCTTCAACCAGGATCCGGAATGCGATCTCGACTACTGCGCGAACACCGCGCGGGAGATGAAGATCGACGTCGCGCTGAAGAACTCGTTCGGGTTCGGCGGCACGAACGGTACGCTGGTGTTCAAGCGCGCCTAAGCGGCGCGAGAACGTTTGACGCAGTCGCTTCAGTCGTACCCGTCAGGGCAGGCTGGCAGTGCGCCGGGGCAAGCGGCGCAGCCCGCCGGCCGCGGCGATCACCTGGTTCTATCGAATGGCGGATCTGTACAACGCATTGCGTTGCGCAGGTCCGCCTTGCTGTTTGGCGCAACCGTCGCGTTCATCGTCGTCGCCGTTGCGGCTGTCGGCACGACGCTCGCCGCGCACTTTGCGTTCGTGGATGCCGCCGTCGCCGGGCTGGTGACGCTTGCCGTACTGTGCACCGCACTGGCGCATTCGGAGCGGTGCCGGCCCGCGGCGCTTAAAATCGGGCCGGATGGATGGTCGGTCTGGACCCGCGCCGGGCGCCGCATCGCGCAAGGCCGCGTGGCCGGCTGCGCGCAATGGAGCGGTTGGCTGCTGTCGATCGCGCTTGTAGGCGACAATGACCGGACCCACACGCTGCTGATCGCCGCCGACATGCTGCCGCCCGAGCCGTTCCGCGCACTGGCGGTCGAGGCGCGGCGCGCCGCGCACGGCGCGTTGTAACGACTGTTACCGGTCACGGTTACTGCTGTAACGTCGGGGGATGAAGGGGACGCTACAATGGTGCCCCCGCGGGCCTCCTAGCAAACGGATTTATCAGGTGAGCGAAAAAGAAATTGATCAGGTGCTGGTCGAACGCGTACAGAACGGCGACAAGGCCGCGTTCGAGCTTCTGGTCACGAAGTATCATCGCAAGATCATCCGGCTGATCTCGCGCCTCGTGCGGGATCCCGCCGAGGTCGAGGATGTGGCCCAGGACGCCTTCATCAAGGCGTACCGGGCGCTGCCGCAGTTCCGCGGCGAGTCTGCTTTCTACACGTGGTTGTACCGGATTGCCGTGAATACGGCGAAGAACTACCTTGCGACCCAGGGCCGGCGCGCGCCGACGTCCACCGAAGCAGACGCTGAAGAAGCTGAAACTTTCTCGGATGCCGACCAACTAAGGGATATCAACACGCCCGAGTCGATGTTGATGAGCAAACAGATCGCAGAGACGGTCAATGCTGCGATGGCGGTTTTACCGGAAGAGCTGCGCACCGCCATTACTCTTCGTGAAATTGAGGGTTTGAGCTACGAGGAAATCGCCGAGATGATGGGTTGCCCGATCGGCACCGTCAGATCGAGAATTTTCCGCGCTCGCGAAGCCATTGCGGCAAAATTGCGTCCGCTGCTGGACACACCCGAAGGCAAACGCTGGTAACGGCGGCTTGTGGCCGATATACGATAGTCGGCCGAGGCTTTCCAGCGGACTTGCGGGGCGGCGGTGCAATATCTGGGTCAGGTGGTGTCACTACGGGGTGTCTGTAAGATGGGGAGCATCATGGGGTCGGTTTCGATGCATGCACAAGCGAACTCGCCAGCCAATTCGCGTACGAGCTCGCGCGGTGAGCGTCTTTCCGCTTTCGTCGACGGCGAGTTGCACGGCGACGAACCTAACAGTTTTCTTGCCGGGCTCGATCAGCAGGATCGGGCCGAATGGTCGTGCTATCACCTGATCGGCGACGCGCTGCGTTCCGACGATCTGGCTGTCAGCCCGGCCGCCAGCCACGCGTTCATGAGCGGTTTTGCCGCGCGCTTCGAAAGCGAAGCGCACGTGCTGGCGCCCGCGAAGTCGTTTGCCGGCCGCCGCTTCAGCATGTTGCGCAACCGGGTCGCACCGGCATTCGCGGTCGCGGCCGCGGCGGCGACGCTGACGTGGATCGTCGTGCCGCAGCTGCAGGGCGTGAACACCGGCGCGGCGCAAGTCGCATCGACCGGCGGCGATTCGGTGCAGCGCGTCGCGATGGCGTCGATGCCGGTGGCGACGGCGCAGCCGGCCGTGCAGGACGCGAACATCATTCGCGACGCCAGTCTCGATCAATATCTGGAAGCCCATCAGCAATTCGCGCAACAGCCGGTGATGGCTGGTTCGATGCCGCTGCTGCGGGCTGCCGCGGTGACCACGCAAAGCCGATAAGCTCTAATGCAGACTCTGCGGTTCAATAAAACGACAACCTGGGGTCGGCTGCCGGCATTCGTGTTCTGCGCAGCCGCATTGCTTTCAGCGTTATCCATCTCGCCGCGCGCGCTCGCGCAGGACGACTCGTCGGCCCGCCACACGGCGGCCGAACTGCTGAACCGAATCCATCAGGCCGCCCAGCAGCAGAACTACGAGGGTGCATTCGTCTATCAGCGCGGCACCTTCGTGCAGACCTCTCGCATCACGCACTACGCGACACGCAACGACGGCGAGTACGAGCAGCTCGAAAGTCTCGACGGCAAGCCGCGCAAGATGCTGCGCCATAACGACGAGCTGTACACGTTCGTGCCGGAGCGTCATCTGTGCGTGGTCGAAACGCGGCAGAACAAGGATTCGTTTCCGGCGCTGCTGTCGGCGAGCAGCGACCAGGTGCTGTCGGTGTACGAACCCAAACTGCTCGGCAACGACCGCGTGGCGGGCCTCGAAGCCAACGTGATCGAACTCGACCCGAAAGACGCGTACCGCTTCGCGTACAAATTGTGGGCCGATACCAAGACCGGTCTGCTGTTGCGCGCGCAGACGCTCGACCCGAGCGGCGACGTGCTCGAGCAGGTGTCGTTTTCGCAGATCCGCATCGGCGTGCCGGTCGACAAGGCGCCGATTGCCGCCGGCATTCGTAATACGGCGGGCTGGACGGTCGTGCGTCCGCCGGTCGAGCCGGTCGATATGGAAGCGCAAGGCTGGCAGATCACGCCGAATGTGTCAGGCTTCAGAAAGATTCGCGAGTTGCGCCGGCCGATGGCCGCTCACGATCCGGCCAATCCGCCGATTCCGGTCGATCAGATGGTATTCTCCGATGGCCTCGCGGCCATCTCGATCTTCGTCGAGCCAGTCGAAAAAAATACCCGCAAGGAAGGCGCAGGCAGCAGTGGGGCGACTCACGTGCTGGTCAAGCGCCGCGGCGACTTCTGGATCACGGTGCTCGGCGAGGTGCCTCAGGCGACGTTGCAGCAATTTGCGTCTGCCATAGAATACAAGGCTCCCAAGTAATCCATCGGTCTACTACGACATGACGATATCCTCGGTGCGGAATTTCTTCGCGGCCGCGTTGCTGGTGGCTTGCCTGCCGTTCGCGCCGCACATTGCGTCGGCGGCGCCGGCTGCCAGCCTTCCCGATTTCACCGATCTCGTCGACAAGGTCGGCCCCGCGGTGGTCAACATCAGGACCACTGCACGCGTGTCGAGCAGCCCGCGCGGGCTGCCGCCGGGCCTCGACGACGGCGACATGTCCGAATTCTTCCGGCGTTTCTTCGGCATTCCGATGCCGCAGACGCCACCCGGCAGCACGCCGCGCGGTAATGGCGGTGGCGGTGGCGGAAACAGCGACGGCGGCGGCCAGGGCGGCAGCAGCCAGGGCGACCAGCAGGACAACAGCAGCAGCGATTCCGAGACCAACAGCGGCGTGGGCTCGGGCTTCATCCTGTCGGCCGACGGCTACGTGATGACCAACGCGCACGTGATCGACGACGCCGATACGATCTACGTCACGCTCACTGACAAGCGCGAGTTCAAGGCGAAGCTGATCGGCGTCGACGAGCGCACCGACGTGGCGGTCGTGAAGATCAACGCATCGAACCTGCCGACCGTGACGATCGGCGATTCTAACAAGGTGCGCGTCGGCGAGTGGGTGGTCGCGATCGGTTCGCCGTTCGGCCTGGAGAACACGGTGACGGCCGGTATCGTCAGCGCGAAGGGGCGCGACACCGGCGACTATCTGCCGTTCATCCAGACCGACGTCGCGGTGAATCCGGGCAACTCCGGCGGTCCGCTGATCAACATGCAAGGCGAGGTGATCGGCATCAACTCGCAGATCTATAGCCGCACCGGCGGTTTCATGGGCATCTCGTTCGCGATTCCGATCGACGAGGCGATGCGCGTGGCCGACCAGCTGAAAACCTCCGGCAAGGTGGTGCGCGGCCGCATCGCGGTGGCGATCGGCGAGGTGACGAAGGACGTCGCCGACTCGCTCGGTTTGCCGAAGGCGCAAGGCGCGCTGGTCAGCAGCGTCGAGCCGAACGGCCCGGCAGACAAGGCCGGCATCCAGCCGGGCGACATTATCCTGAAGTTCAACGGCCATTCGGTCGATACGGCCACCGATCTGCCGCGCATGGTCGGCGATACGAAGCCCGGCACGAAGACCACGATTACGATCTGGCGTAAGGGCCAGACGCGCGATCTGCCGATCACGATTGCCGAGATGCAGCCGGACAAGAGCACGCGCGCCGACCAGAAGAAGCCGCCGGCACCGAAGCAGCAGGCGACCAATGCGCTGGGCATCGCGGTCAGCGACATTCCGGCCGATCAGCTGAAGTCGCTGAAGATCCGTGGCGGCGTGCAGGTCGATGTGGTCGAAGGACCGGCTGCGCGCGTCGGCCTGCAGAAGGGCGACATCATCATGCGGGTCGGCGATACCGATGTGACCAGCGCGAAGCAGTTCGACGAAATCACCGCGCATCTCGATCCGCAGAAGATGGTCGCGCTGCTGGTGCGCCGTAACGACAACACGCAGTTCGTGCCGATCCGGCCGCGCTCGTCGGCGCAGAAGTGACGGCTGCGGCGCGCGCGCCGCTGGCGCTGACGCTGTACGGGCGCGCATGGTGTCATCTTTGTGACGACATGCGCGCCGCGCTCGAACCGTTGCTGGTAGAGTTCGGTGCGCATGTCGAAGTAATCGATATCGATGCGGATCCGGCGCTCGAAGCGCGTTACAACGAACGGGTGCCAGTGCTCGCGTTGAACGGCGTCGAGCTGTGCCACTATCACTTCGACGAAGCGCGGGTACGTACCGCGCTGCTTGCGGCCTGACCGCCATCCCCGCAAATCCGCCTGCCGAACCCCTTTTCGGCTAAAATAGGCAGGTTTTTCAGTCTGTTTACAAGGCGTGCTCCGCAGCCCTCCGAGCGCGCCTTTTTCGCTTGATCGGCCTTGAATGGATCATATTCGTAACTTTTCGATCATTGCGCACATCGACCATGGCAAGTCGACGCTCGCAGATCGCATCATCCAGATTTGCGGCGGCCTGTCGGACCGCGAAATGGAATCGCAAGTGCTCGACTCGATGGATCTCGAGCGCGAGCGCGGCATCACCATCAAGGCGCAAACCGCGGCGCTCAGCTACAAGGCGCGCGACGGCAAGATCTACAACCTGAACATGATCGACACGCCGGGCCACGTCGACTTCTCGTACGAGGTCAGCCGCTCGCTGTCGGCGTGCGAAGGCGCGCTGCTGGTAGTCGATGCAAGCCAGGGTGTCGAGGCGCAGACGGTCGCCAATTGCTACACGGCCATCGAGCTCGGCGTCGAAGTCGTGCCGGTGCTGAACAAGATCGACCTGCCGGCCGCCAACCCGGAAAACGCGATCGCCGAAATCGAAGACGTGATCGGCATCGATGCCACCGACGCCGCGCAGTGCAGCGCGAAGACCGGTCTCGGCGTCGAAGACGTGCTCGAATCGCTGATCGCCAAGGTGCCGCCGCCCAAGGGCAACCCCGACGCGCCGCTGCAGGCGCTGATCATCGACTCGTGGTTCGACAACTACGTGGGCGTCGTGATGCTGGTGCGTATCGTCAACGGCACGCTGCGCACCAAAGATCGCATCCGCATGATGGCGACCGGTGCCGAGTATCCGGTCGAGCACGTCGGCGTGTTCACGCCGAAGTCGCGCAATCTCGAAACGCTGTCGGCCGGGCAGGTGGGCTTCATCATCGCCGGCATCAAGGAGCTGACGGCCGCGCGCGTCGGCGACACGGTGACCACCGTCAAGAGCCCAGCGCCGGAACCGCTGCCGGGCTTCAAGGAAGTGAAGCCGCAGGTGTTCGCCGGCCTCTATCCGGTTGAGGCGAACCAGTACGACGCGCTGCGCGAATCGCTCGAAAAGCTGAAGCTGAACGACGCGTCGCTGCAGTACGAGCCGGAAGTGTCGCAGGCGCTCGGCTTCGGCTTCCGCTGCGGCTTCCTCGGCCTGCTGCATATGGAAATCGTGCAGGAGCGGCTCGAGCGCGAGTTCGACATGGACCTGATCACCACCGCGCCGACG
>Ga0310813_10002012_pt1 | contig 12355 bp, 22 predicted proteins | sample YN3metagenome_FD_203086 | JGI IMG/M metagenome (GOLD analysis project Ga0310813, IMG submission 203086) | Soil microbial communities from experimental microcosm in Duke University, North Carolina, United States - YN3 | ecosystem: Engineered > Artificial ecosystem > Soil microcosm > Unclassified...
GACCTCACGCTCTCGGAGGAGCAGGAGAAGGAGGTGATCGACTTGCTGGAGGCGGCGCGCGGGGTCGCCACCTTCAACGAAAACGCGTTCTGGGCCTACGTGGGCTGCGACAAGGTGCGCGACATCTACAAGCGACAGCATCCGATGGCGGTGGCGCTGCTCAAGAAGAGGATTAAGGGGGACACCAAATGACCATCTTCGACTTCCCCCAAAAGTCCGACGCGTGGTACGAGGCCCGCAGGGGCGTGCCCACCTGCAGCGCCTTCGACAAGATCATCACCGCCGCCAAGGGCGAGCCGTCCAAGAGCCAGGAGAAATTAATCAATGAATTGCTGGCCGAGGCGCTGTGCCCCACGTTCGGCCCCGGATACCAGTCCGCGGACATGGATGCCGGGGCGCAGATGGAGAAGGAGGCGCGGGCGTTCTACGAGCTGGACGCCGGCGTGACGGTGCGCGAGGTCGGTTTCATCCTATCGGACTGCGGGAGGTTCGGCGGGTCGCCGGATGGGCTGGTGAACGACGATGGAGGACTTGAGCTAAAATGCCCGAGTGCATCCGTGCAAATTTCCTACATCCGCGACGCCGTCCTCCCGCTGGAATATAAAGCTCAGGTGCATGGTTACCTCGTTTTGACGGGGCGCCCGTGGTGGGATTTCGAATCCTATTACTCCGAGCTTCCTGCGTTCCGCGTGCGCGTGGAGCGCGACGACTTCACCGCGAAGCTCGAGAAAGAGGTCAAGGCGTTCTGCGAGCGGCACGCGGCGGCGCGGGCGAAGTTCGGGCTGCCAAAGCTGGGAGGTACCAAGTGAGCCGCGACAAAGACCCCGAGTGCCGCGGCGTGCTAATCCGGGAGAGCCCGGCCGCGATCTGCGTGGCGAAGATGCCGCTTGGCGCCGAAGAGCACTGGATTCCACGGAGTCAGATCGGCTACTTGCGGAAGACGCACCTGCCGAGCGGTACGACCGAGGTGGTGTTCACGGTGCCGGAGTGGCTGATCGAAAAGAAGCAGTGCTGGGAACTCGTGCCATGGTAAGCGCCGACTTCGCCCGCGAGCTTGAGCGCGAACTAGCCGCGAAGGACGCGCTGATCGCGAAGTTTAGGGAGTTTGTGGCTAGAGTCGCGAAACAGAAACCAGAGAAACCCGAATACTGGAACTCCTGCGGTCAATGCGAGCGCAACATCTCGGACGCCGAAGAACTCATGCCATGAAGCCCACGTTCGGCCAGAAGGCCACCGAGGCGCTGTTTGCGCTCTTCGAAAAGGCGAAGCTCTCCGGGAAGCCTGGCGCGATGGCCCGCGAGAACATCGCCCCGGACATGATTGACCTGCTCGACGAGATGGCCGCGCGCTACCGGCTCGAGAAAAAAGCCCCGAAGACCCCCGCGCAGCGGACGGCGGAAATGGAGGATATTTGGCTGGCGGAGTTGGAAGCGGATCCGGCGATGGCTGGAATCGACGTGCGAAAGGCGCTGGCCGAAGCGCAATTCTGGTGCCGCAATAACGCGCGCGTCTGCACCCGGAAGTTCTTCTCGAATTGGCTGCTGAACCCGAAGCACCGCCCGATCCTCAACGGCGGAGGTCACTCGGTTGCTCACCGCCGCGGCGACCCGTACAGCGAGCCGGCGGACTGGCGAGAGCGAATCGTGGAGCTACCCTATGACCGGGACCGGCTGCGCGAGCTGGCCTCTGGCAAGTGGCTGGACGTGCCGCTCACGCTGCGGCAGGAGTTGGTCCGATGATTCACACCCAGACCGTTCTGCCGTACACCCGGGAGCCGCTTTATCAGGTCGGCATATCGACCGGAAAGGATTCAACGGCGGCTTTGCTCTGGGCGTTGTTCAAGTCCGGGCTGCCGCGCCATCGGATCCGCGTGACCTTTTCCGACACGGGCAACGAGGACCCGTTGACGTACCAGCACCTTGAAGTCATTCGAAAAATCGTAGAGGACGCCGGGGTTCCATTCGGAATCGAAACGCTGATTCCGGCCCTGCAATTTTTCGACCTCTGTTTCAAGAAAGGGCGCTTCCCCTCGCGCGTCGCGCAGTTCTGCTCAATCGAGTTGAAGATTGAGCCGCTGAAGCGGTGGATTGAGCGGCAATGGGCAGCCGGTGAGGACGTGGTGTTAATCAACGGCAAGCGGCTGGACGAATCCGCCGAGCGCGCGGCGAAAATGGCCGACGATCCCACGCGTGGGTTCTCCGACTTCTGGGGCTGCGAAGAATGGACTCCGCTGCGCGATTGGACATTGCAGGACGTGCTGGCGGTTCACCAAGAGTTCAACGTGCCGCTGAACCCGCTGTACGCCCTTGGCGCAAAACGCGTCGGCTGCTGGCCGTGCATCAACTGCGGCAAAGATGAAATCCGCATCGTCGCGAAGACGAGGCCGGAAAAGATCACGCAGATTGAGAACGAGGAGCGGCGGCACCACGACGAACTCGGGCGCATCTCAACATTCTTCCATGCGAAGACCGCGCCGAAACAGTTCCGGGATTTGGTCTATACCGACTGCGACGGCAAGACGTGGGGAACCTCGTCAATCCGCAAGATAGTCGAATGGGCTCACACGAAGCGCGGCGGCAAAGAGCGGATGAGCGAAGCGGAGTTGAACGCCGCTCCGGCCTGCCACGTCGGATACCTCTCTTGCGAATGAGCCCTTCCACAATTATAGCCGCGATGCGCGCCGATGCCGTCCCGGCGGGAAGCGATGGATTGTGGGTAGTCCGCAAGCTAAACAGGCCCCATCGCGCGACCATTGAGCACTGCGGCAAGCACAAGGTCGTAGATGCTGAGTCTTTCACGCTTTTAAGCTGCTACACGACCGCGACGCTGATGAAAGGAGGCGACACCGTGATGCACGATACTCGCGAGGAACTGGTCACCCATCTAGACTTCGCGTTGCGGGCGAGCGGTCGGGTTTTGATCACCGGACTCGGGCTCGGATGTGTGGCCCGCGGCGCCCTCGCCAATCCTGCCGTTACACGCGTTTTTGTGGTCGAACGCGACAAATCCGTCCTGCGACTTGTTGGCCCTTGGATGCCTCGCGACCCCCGGCTAACGATCATTCATGCGGATGCCCTTACCTTTTGCCGACGGACCCATGAGCAATTCGATTGCGCGTGGCATGATCTCTGGACCAACGAGGACCGCGGCGAAGGCGAACTATCGAAGGTTCACGCCGATATTCTCAAAGCGATGGGAAAGCGCGTCCGGTTTCAAGGAGCGTGGAACTTCCCGAGGGTAGTCCGTAAGCTGCTTCAGCGGGACGGAGTGGCGATATTGTGAACCCTTGGCTCCTCAGCCACCGCGGCGACCCGCGCGCCCTCCCGCTCGCCACTACTCGCGCCAAGAAGCCGGGCACTAACCAATTCGTCCCGCCGGGCCGCTGCATCGTGCTCCTCACCGAAAAGGCCGATGCCCTCTGGGTCACGAGTTGGCCGTTCGCCGAATACACGAAGCACGCGTGGGCCGGCGCGTGGATGTGCTCCCTATTTCGTAACGAGAGCGAGTACTTGAGCAGTGACCTGATTCGCGCCGCCGTAGCTGCCACCTGCGCAATCTACGGCGAACCCCCGGCTCTCGGCATGGTCACGTTCATCGACGCGTCCAGCGTGAGGCGGAAGCGCGACCCTGGCCGCTGCTATCGGAAGGCCGGATTCAAGCCGGTGCGATGCCACCTGCCGAGTTTCCAACGGGGTACGTTCACGCTCTGGAGTTCTACTTTGATTGAGCCGAGGGAGGTAATAGCATTTCGGTTCGGGTATCAGCGGGTCGGCATAGCTCACCCCTTGCGAGGTGAGCCAAGGAAGCAAAAGCAATCCGGACTGGGAAGCTGGGTTGCGGACATGCCGGGCCTGCTCGGGTGTGCCATTATCGTCACACAGGCTTGCGGCGCTCACGTCTCCGAAGAGACCACTGTTTATCCGGGTGGGAGTATGGACGGCATTTCTCTCCTCGCCAATAGGCTTACTCAACCCGTCGGCGCGGACGCCGAAAGATCAACCGCCGTTTCCGACGAGGAGGGAGATGCCGTCTTTGCTGTTCAACAGCCCCGGCACCGATTCTCTAACCCGGAGCCAGTTTCCTAACCGCTCTTTTTCGAGCCGGCGCCTTGTGGGGCAATCACTGGACGGGGATCTCGCTCCGTTACGAGGAGCCTACGTATCGCTTCTGGCGATGCCAAACGAGTAGGGGAATTGGTCCCGACTCGTAAAGCTAAAACTGAAAAGCCCCCGCGCCTTTGCAGGCAGCGAGGGCTCTCAGAGAAGCGATACGATAATTTTTAACTTGCGCACAACCTCCGCACCCGTCAAGCGTTCTTCGTCCGAAACAATTCCCTCTCCGCGTATCGGGGAGAAGCCTACTCACTAAGCTCATGAAACTCACGACGACCCTAGCCATTCTTCGCGCACACGAGCCTTGCACCCAAGGCTGGTCCAAATTGCGCCGCACCCTCGGCAGCGGATTTCCCGACGACAAGCCGATCGATTTCGGCGTCATTCTTGAAAGCAACGGCATTGACGACGCGCTGTGGGCGCTGCGCGGGGTGGTCCCCGAGCAGGAGGCGGCGCGGGATCGGCTGGCGCGGCTTTTCGCCTGCGATTGCGCGGAATCGGTTCTTCATCTTTACGAGAAGGACTATCCCGAAGACAAACGACCGCGCGAAGCGATCCGAGTGGCGCGAGCTTTTGCCGAAGGCAAAGCGACGCGCGAAGAATTAGCCGCCGCGAGGGCCGCCGCGAGGGACGCCGCGAGGGCCGCCGCGTGGGACGCCGCGAGGGACGCCGCGTGGGACGCCGCGAGGGCCGCCGCGTGGGCCGCCGCGAGGGCCGCCGCGAGGGCCGCCGCGAGGGCCGCCGCGAGGGACGCCGCGAGGGCCGCCGCGTGGGACGCCGCGTGGGACGCCGCGAGGGCCGCCGCGGAAAAGAAATACCGGCATTATTTCGTAACGCCCGAGAGTGAAGGCGGAGCGGCTTAATCTCATTTCTCCATGAGCGACGCGTCCCCCAGCTTCAGCTTGCCCGCCTGCCCGGTCTGCTCGACGCGGATGGGGCTGACGCGCCCGATGTGGCGCTACGCCCACAATACGAGTTCGAAGCGGGGCGTGCGGTGCTACTTCTGGTCCGGTTGCCAGCACGCGGAGCAGGTCGCGCCGAATACGAAGCTGCATTCCGGGGCCGAGGAGTTCGCGGAGGTCGAGGCGGCATGGGTGGCCGAAACGGAACGCCTGCTCGGGGAGAAGACCGCCCACTGGACGGAGGCGCAGCGCGAATCCTGGCGCACCTTCCTGGCCGCGTTCATTTAACGGGGACGAACCCCGTCAACAACAAACCCGAAAAAGGAGAACCGATAAAATGGCAGCCGAGAAGAAAGAGAAACCGCAGGAGATCAAAATCCTCGAGGTGCGCAACAAGCGCACGTCGATCTTCATCCACTACGAGCTCGGGAAGACGTTGAAGCGGAACAAGCGCGTGCTGAACATCTCGACGCCGATCCTCGCCATGTATCCGGACGAGGAGAACAAGGGGGCCGACCACATGAGCGAGGACGAGGCCAGCGCCGTCGAGAAGGTCGTGAAGGAGGCGAAGAAGTACATTTCCGGCGACCGCGAGCAGGGCCAGATCGAGTTCTCCGACCCCGACGCCGACAAGAAGGGCAAGAAGGGCGACGACAACACCGCCGAGTTCCCGGCCATGGCGGAAGCGAGCCAAAACTGAAGACCAATCGGGGCGCCGGTCCGACGCCGCGCGCCCCGTTCAAACCCAACAACCCGAGCCCGATGACCGAAACCGAACAGACCACGAAGGCGCTCCTGCGCGACCTCGCCGCCGCAATGACCAAGCGGCCGGACAAGATCAACGTGGAGTGCCACTCCTCGGTCGAGGGCACCGTCTTCTGGGAGATGACCTGCGCTCCGGAGGACCGCGGCAAGTTGATCGGAGCCCGGGGTTCGCACGCTCGAGCCTTCGCCTTCCTGGTCGCCAAGATGGGTGCAGCGGAGGGCGAGAGATGGGAGTTCAAGCTGGAGACCGAGCGGGGAGAGAGTGTCTCGGAGCCGCCGGTCGCGCGCCCGAAGTGGCACGACCCCAAGCCGGCCCACGAGCTTCTGGATCGCGTGCTGGCCGAGCTGCCGTTGCGCCAATTCGCCGTGGAAGCCCCGCGCCCCGACGAAAGCGACCCGCTCTTCTTCCATTTCGACATCCGCGTGCCCGACAAGGGAGACCGCTACGCGTTGATCGGCCAGGAGCGCCACGGCGACGCTTCACAGAGCGTCCTGAACGCCCTCGGGACCCTGTTCCGCGCGATGGGGCGCAAGCTGGGGGTCGCTTACCAGATCAACGTGGTTTGAGGGGAACGAATGAGCACGCGCCAAAAGCACAAGATGGGGCACTTCAAGCACGGCTCTCTATCGGGCTGGAATTATCGCGCCTATTGCGTGACCGAAAAACACAAGGGCAATACCGGACTTCGTTGGGAGATGTGCGACGAAGGTGGCGATCCCACTTGGTTTTTCAGAACGCTCGCGCAGTTTCGGCGGGCTGTTGACCGATGGGAGCGCCAGCGCGCAAAGGAGCAATCTTAACTCGAACGCACGCCAATGGACTGCGACGACATCAACCCCAGCGATGAGAGTTGCCCGAAATGCCAAAACGGCATGGTCACGCGGACGTGCGGCCAGTGCGGCGGCGAGGGCATGACTGCGCCGGGCGAACTCCACGACCCGCTGTGGTATGACCCCGACGATTACGAGTCCTGCGCCGAGTGCCGCGGGCGAGGCCATCACGAGTGGTGCCAGCGGTGCGGCTGGGATGTCGGTATGAAAGGTTTTCTCAACGGCGAGCCAGCAATCCCGCTGCCGCCGAAATGCGAACGCGCCAAGTAGGCGAACGAAAAATCTCTGCACGGAAACCCAACTAAAAACACAGTTATGCAAGCTCACCAACAACGCGTAGTCACTGAAAAGACCGAGCTGGACGAGAAGCGTCAGAAGCTCACCGGATTCATCGGCGGCGACATTTACCGCAAGCTCGATGCCGTCGAACAGTCGGTAGTGTCCTAATTTGAAGCGGCCTAGGGGAAATTCGGTATTGCTTTTCCCACTACGACTTAAACGTATCCGCTCAATAACTACGTCAACCGGCTGCCGAATCGCGTAACAGACGCAAGGCAAGGGCCGGTTTTGTCGCGTCCCTAGGGTTTTTACCTATTCCCAGTCAACGTAAGCCAAACTTTATCTCGTTAATTCCCAACGTTAAAGGTAAATCATGCGAAAATCGTCTATTCCGTCATTGACGGATTATCTTCGCGGTCTCAGTTCTGGCTTCGTCTTGAACTTCTCCGATCCGCACAAAATGATACTGATGGCCGAAAACCTAGAGGCTACCGCAAAGGCGCTTCGGGACTCGGCAGCCCTCTTTCAGCACTTTCAGCAATCCGCCACGGTTAGTTTCAAGGGCGCGGCTCAGACAAGTTTTCATCCGGCGCGCGCCACGCCTTCTGTGCGAGTCGCATGTATCGTTGCCTTGGAAACAGCGGGGCGTCCATTGCACGTCAGCGAACTTTTTGCGGCCATTAGATCGCAGGGGGCGACAATAAAAGACGTTGCGAATCTTTCGACAATGCTCAGTCGCGATGAAACTGGCACCTTTGAAATTGCGCCCGGTGCTGAACGAGGGTTCTGGCGGCTGGCCCGCGCGGTGGCGACATGCGCTGGAGCGCGACCGTCAGCCCCGACCAATTTCGCGTTACCGGACAAGCCGACGAAGAGACCGTAAAGGTCGCTCGCGCCCGTCTGCAACGTGAGCGCGAACCGTCGCGCTATATCAATCCAAACACGGAATAGTGAACGAAAAATCACCGTGAACTGCCCACTCTGTAAATCGCCTGTGGATGTGCTGTTTTCGACCGTCGCCGGCCGCATGTGCCGCGAGTGCAAGTCGCGTCGAATCTGCGACACGGATCAGCCCACCGACAAGAATCTCTACGAGTTCCACGCGGAGCTGCACCGACTGTGCGGCATCACCGACCCTGCGGTGATTCGTCAGCGGTGGATCGAGGAAACCAAGACCGTGCCGCCAGGCATGGAAAATTGAACAAATGACCACCGACGAAGACAAGAAGTTGGCCGCTGAGATTGTCGCGCTCGTGCTGCGCGACGAAGAGGCAGCATGGGGTGCCGTCGCGGCGCTCTTGGCGACATATCGCGAGCATCATCACCACGAAGGCGAGATCGCAGAAATCCGGCGCGCGGGGGCCGAACACGACGCGCTCGCTGACCTCGCGCGTCGTCTCCGCGCGTTGCGAAACGACCGCGGCAGAATCGACCTCACCGACTCATCTAAGCGGCAAGACGTTTACGAACTCGTGCGCCGAGCCGAGGGCATCGGACCAACCTGAACGAAGCTCGCGAGCCATCGAACCAGTTTCTCTGAGATCACTTACAACTTTTGGCTGACCCAAATATGAGGTTGATAAATCAGTTTTCAGGCCACTTGGCCACCTCGGCTGCCAGGGTTGATATATCCAATCCGAGGAAGCGTCCGGGGGCTGTATTCGCTTCCTCCTCACAGGTTGATGGGAGCGCCATGCCGAGCCCCATGCATACGCCAGCGGGCACGGGCCGCGACCGCTTGAACGGAATGGGGGCCGCACGCTTGTGAGCGCTATACATCATCAGGAGCTTCGCTCTCAACACGGGGAACGAGTAGCCGCGACCGTTGCGGTCCATCCGGCGCGCAAGCCCGTTCATGCCCTCAGTGTAGGCATTGGTGAGGCGCACATCGAGGTAGTTGAACGCTTCCTCGCGCCAGTTCACCAGCGCGGTCGTCAGTGGCTTAAACGCCTCGGAAACGTTGCTCGCCTCCACGCGTTTCAGCCAGTCGGCATAGCGTGCCTCGGCATCGGCGCGAGCTGTTACCTGCCACACGTCGCGGAACGCTTCCTTGAGGTGGTAGGCCTCTTTGATCGTGGGGTATTGCTCGAGGACGGCCTCCAGCACCATCGTCTGGTCGGCGCTCAGCTTTTCGCGGGATGTCAGGAACAGCCAGCGGTCGCCAATCAGGCCGATACGCTTGTTGAAGTTGAGGCTGGCCCGGAGTTGCTTTCGCACCCGCTCAACTCCCTGCGAGGCGTGCTGCATGATGTGGAATCGGTCAGCGATGATGATGGCTTTGGGGAGGGCCAGTTTCACCGCCTGCCGGTAGTCGTCCCACATGTCCATGGTGACGATCTTGATTTTCTCGCCGTCCATGACGCCGCCCAAGTAGGCCAGCACCGTGGCCTTCTTTCGGTTGGGCAGCATATCCACCAGTGTTTTCTCGCGGACATTGGTGATGACGCAGCGATAGGCCCTCATCAGGAACAACTCGTCGATGCCCATCCAGTCAGGGGTGACCGGCCCCAACTCGTCCATCTTCCGCTTCGCGTAAGCATTCCAGATGCCGCTGACGGTCTGCGGGTCCATTCCTATCTCGTTGGCGATGGCGGAGAACGTGCGGCTAGTGCCGTGCTCCTCGATGTATTCGACCAGGCGCGTCGTCATGTCGTGCTTGGCGTGCATGTGGGGCACATCGGGGTAGATGGTGCTCCGGCAGCTTTGGCAGAGGTAGCGCTGTCGCGCTACCCAGATGCCGACCTTCTTTCCGTGCATGGGGGTGTCCATGAACATCACCCGCTTGGTGCCATTCTTTACGATCTTCGGCATGAGGCAGCCGCACTCCGGCGCGGGCACCTCGCATGTGACATCAACCTCGTATTGGCCGGGAGTTTCTACGAGGCCGACCTGTTTGAGCTGAGGCAGGTTGAGCATTTTTGGCAGCTCATCACGAGCTGTTTACCAAACAGCAACCTCAAAAATGACCCCCTTCTGGTGGCTAACCAAGGACGGCGATGACCGGGCGCGGATATTCTTCGACCGCCACTACTCCCGTTACCGTTACGCGGACGGGAGAAGGCCGCGACAATTCGTCGGCCCAGGCAACAAACTTGTGCTTCGCACATGGACCTGTGACGCGCTCTTCGTCTGGCGGAAGTTCAAGGACGACTCAGGCCAAGAAGGGGTCAACTGCGCGGTCTTCCGCAACGAGTCGGAGCATGAGAGCAGCGAGCTTATCCGACAGGCTGACGCAATCGCTGATCACTGCTGGCCTGGTGAGAGGCACTATACCTACGTCGATGCGCGACGCATCCGGTCAACAAACCCTGGATACTGTTTTAAGGTCGCCGGATGGCGAGAGTGCGGACGCACCAAGAAAGGCCTCGTGATCTTGGAGCGCATCAACCCCCAAACACCTCAGGTGGAGTCAGCGAAATGACCACTAATGACACCCATGCATCAACCTTCAAACACCGGGGTAGGACTCCCCGCACAAACCAATGCCATCAACCCCCAAATCTACAGAGCTCAACTTTTTATCCCCATGAAATTAGCACAACGCAGACAAGGAATATCTCCAGCCGCCCTCGGCGCGCTGATGGCAGGTGACGTTAAGAACTTCATGGCCGCCTCCACCGTGGGCGGCATCGAAGCGCAGGAGAAAGCCGGTCAGTTGGAGCAGGCGGAAAAGCAAACGCTGCCGCTCGACTTGGGCCAGCGTTACGGCGGCAGTGCCGACGAGGCGCGCAAGCCCTGGGAGAAGCTCGGCTTCAAGTTCGGCAAAAAGGTCGATGATATTTTCGTCGAAGCGACGTTCCCGAATGGATGGAAAAAGCGGCCCACCGATCACAGCATGTGGTCGGAGATCGTGGATGAGAAAGGCCGCAAACGCGGTGCCATCTTCTACAAGGCGGCGTTCTACGACCGCAGCGCGAACGCGTATCTGGAGCGGCGCTTTAGCGTCCGGGAAACCTACGAAGGGCCGAAACTGATTCAGATCGTCGATGCCTGCGGCGAGGTGAAGCGCGAGATTGCGGGCGACGACACGAGCAACCTTCAAGGCGACGCGTTCCACGTGGCGTACGAGGGCAACCGGGCCAAGGCTTCGGAATTGGCCGCGTGGCTGAGTGCGAACTATCCCGACTGGCAGAACCCCACGGCCTACTGGTCGTGAACGAATCTCCCATGCCACTGCCTACACACAGAGCACCCACTTTCGACGAGTTGCGTGATCGCGTTGCCGAACTTGAACGCGCGCTCACTGAAGAATGCGAAATTGTCGAGCGGAGCGGTTCGCGCACTTACCTTGAGATGAAGGCTCCAGCAAAGCTGGAGCGACTTGATACGTGGAACGAGATACTCGGTCGCCCGCGCCACGAGCGCATCAAATAGAACGAAATGAACGTCGAAGACTACCAACGGCTCTGCCACGAGAAACGCGCTTCGGAATTGTTGCGCACACTGACCCGACTGGAGGCGTTCCCGTGTGTGGACATCCACCGCGAGCGTGATTATCACGTCGAAGGCGCGACCGGCGAAGACACCGCGCAATGGGAGGTCCACATCAGCGCGGGTCGGAAACGCATCGAGGTTAAGCGCGCTGACCTCGGCCACGCCATCATTGAGGCGGCGCACCAGGCCGAAGAAATCGCAACCGCTGAATGGCAGCAACGTGAGGCGCAACGCACCGCCGCGCTCGCGAAACTTTCACCTGAGGAGCGCAAGCTCTTGGGCGTGCGGTGAACGAACCTAGCGTTTTCACGAGCGAACCGCCCGCTCCGTCCGTCCGTCGTCTCACATCCTCGCAACTTTACCGATGAGCACCGAACCAATCCCCACTGGGGACAGAATGGTCTATTGGGTGGCAAGCGAGAGCGTGCCGGGAAGGCGCTACCGGGTTGATCTCGTCGCGAATGGCGGCGCGGGCCAGTGCGATTGTCCTGACTTTCGCACGCGCCGCCAGCTGGCGATTGACGAAGGCGAGGAGAGTTGGGGCCGCTCCACGAGCTGCAAACATACACGAAAGGCAGCTCGCTATTTCATGCGCGAACTCTTCGCCGCACTGGCCCAAAGCGAATCCAAGCCACCTGCCGAACACCATGCTCCAACGACGAACCCCACTCCATAGAGGCGGACCGATCCAGCGCCGCACGCGCCTCTCGGCCATCAGCGAGCGCCGCAAGCTGGCGCAGTACGAATACGGCAAAAAGCGGAAGAAGTTCCTGGCCGCGCGACCCAAGTGCGAGCGGTGCGGGACGGCGAAGTCCTGCGATGTGCATCACGTCAACAAAAGGCTCAGGGATGCGTTCCTAGATGAGAACACGTGGATGGCGCTCTGTAGAGTTTGCCATTCGTGGGTGCACCAGCACCCGAGGGAAGCGCGCGAACAAGGGCTACTCAAATGAGTTTCAACCTCATCCACGGCAACTCGCTCGAGAAACTCCGGGATCTTTTTGTTTTTTCGGACAACAACCAATGAAGCCT
>Ga0310813_10002015_pt1 | contig 12348 bp, 13 predicted proteins | sample YN3metagenome_FD_203086 | JGI IMG/M metagenome (GOLD analysis project Ga0310813, IMG submission 203086) | Soil microbial communities from experimental microcosm in Duke University, North Carolina, United States - YN3 | ecosystem: Engineered > Artificial ecosystem > Soil microcosm > Unclassified...
TAATCACGCCGAGCCTGCGCCAATCTTCGCCCGTCAGTTTGTCCTGCATTCCGGTGATCAGAACGGCGGCAAGACCGGCGACGACGACGACCGGCATCAAAACGTATTTAAGCGCGAAACTCAGATCGTAGGCGAACGCGAAACCGCCGACAATTATGACCGCCGCGACGAGAACCGCGACCATTTTAATGAGATACGCCGAATCCATCTGACTTTCGCCCGCGTTGACCGTCGTATCAACTGGCGGTTCGCCGATACCTTTCAGATTTCTCGAACCGAGAAAATACTGCACCAAGCCGAAAAACATCCCGACGCCCGCCGCCGCAAACCCGAAGTGCCAGCTGCTTTCGGGACTCATTCCCCAACTTTTCAGAATGTTTTTGAAAGCATCGCTCTGCGCCAGCCATCCGCAAACGAGTGGCGAAGCAAAGGCGCCGATATTGATGCCCATATAAAAGATCGAAAATCCCGCATCGCGCCGGACATCTTCTTTTTCATAAAGATGACCGACCATCGCGCTGATGTTCGACTTCAAAAAGCCGGTTCCGACCGCGACCAGAACCAGCCCGATATAGAAAAACGGCAGGGTCGGGACGGCGAGCGCGAAATGCCCGAACATAATAATGACGCCGCCGACAAAGGTCGCGCGTTTGGCGCCGATATAGCGATCCGCCAGCCAACCGCCGATCAGCGGCAGAAAATAGACGCTTGCCGCATAGAGCCCGAAGATCGGTCCCGCGTCTTTTTCGTCCCATCCGAGACCGCCTTCGCTGATCTTCGCGGTCATATACAAAAACAAAATTGCCCGCATCCCGTAGTAACTGAAGCGTTCCCACATCTCGGTAAAGAAAAGCGTGGAAAGTCCCCACGGATGTCCGAAAAATCCCCGGTCGTTTTTCGGTTCTAGCTCGTCAACTGCAACACTCATTAAATTATTTCCCCTTGGATTTTGAATTTTGAAAAGAAGTTGGGCAAAATATAACAGATTCACGCCCGAAATTAAAAGTTTGATGTCAGAATCTTTACAGAAAGATGCCGGTTATGAATAAAATTTATTTGCTTATAACTTGATTAAAAGATTTTATTTCTAAATAACCCCCGGTTTTGCCTGGTTGAAAATTCGAATCACGATTTATGGAAGGCATATACAAAACAGAATTTTGAGGTAAATAAAATGACACCGTCCTTTACTGAAAACGACACTTACAGTTCAAACAAAACTTTTTCATACATTTTGATGGCGGCATTCGGCGGCATTGCGCTCTGCGCCGCTTTCTATATTGTGATCAGTTTTTTAATTATTTTTGCTCCCGATATGACGGTGAGATTAGACAACGGTCTGTCGATTCATTTCGGATATCTTCTGATCGGCACGGCTTCAACTATCGAATCACTTTTACGGCTTTTGGCGATCATAATTTTTTTGATTTGGGAGTATCGTGCCTTTAAAAACTTACCGGCATTAAAGTCGAATTACACGGAATTTTCTCCGGGTTGGGCAGTCGGTTGGTGGTTTATTCCTTTAGCCAATCTGATCAAACCTTTTCAGGCGGTGCGCGAACTTTGGAACGAAAGCGATCCTGAATTCGATGAAGAAAGCCAGTTTCTTCACGTTGCCGGCGGGACACCGAAAATCGTCGGATTCTGGTGGGCGGCTTTTTTACTTTCCGGGATCCTTGGCAGACTTGCCGGGATGTTGATCGATCCGCGAACCGGAATGCCGTCAAAGGATTTACCGTTAGTGCTTATCATTGGCAGTTTTTTTGAACTGGCAGCGGCGCTACTGATACTTTTTATCGTGAAAGGCATTACGCAGAAACAAGACCAGAGATACGATAAAATTGCCGCAACTCAACCATTTTCGCCGCCGCCGCCGGATTTTTACCAGAACAGATAAATCTTTATGGAATTATTCAACAATCTCGGTGCTAAAGTCGAAGTCCTCTGGCGCGATCAAAATTACGACGAAGCGGTTTTTCCCGAAATCGCCGCGCGGGCTTTGAAGGAAGCCAATCTGCCCGCGCAAGTTTCGGCGTGGGACGTGATCGAATGGACGATGAATCAGACCTTTTTGCCCGAACAGAAGGATCTGCCGGGCAAATTCGGCGACCCGCCGATCACGCTTTACAACAGCCCGCGTTTTCACATCGACGTTTATTTCTGGCTCGAAGGCACGACCGCAATTCATCAGCATGCTTTCTGCGGCGCGTTTCAGGTTCTGATGGGATCGAGCATTCACAGCTGGTATGAATTCGACCGCAGCGAAGCCGTCAATACTTTTACCGAGCTCGGCAATATCAATCTAAAATTATGCGAGCTTCTGAGCGTCGGCGATGTCCAGCCGATCAACGCCGGACGACAATATATTCACGGGCTTTTTCATCTCGAACAGCCCAGCGCGACGATCGTTGTCCGCACGCATAAAAGCCCGATGTTTCTGCCGCAGTTTTCGTATTACAAACCTTTTTTGGCGATTGACCCGTTTTTCGAAGAAGCGAACACGACAAAAAAGATGCAGTGCGTGACGACTTTGATCCGCTCGAAACATCCGCGGACGGACGAATTTATCGCCGACTGGCTGCGCATTGCCGACTTTCAGACGACCTTTCAGATTCTTTCGATGCTCCGCAATTATTTGCGCTCGAACCAGATCGACCAATTATTCAATCTTTCCGCCCCGCAAAGCCGTTTTGATGTTTTTATGGAAATCGTCAGCGAGCGCCACGGCGAACGCGCCAATGTTTTCCCGCAGGTTTTCGCGCATCTCGAAAAACTCGACGAGATCCTTCGCCGCCGCAGTTATGTGACCAACCCGGAACACCGGTTTTTTCTCGCTTTGCTTTTGAACGTCGAGGGCAGAGAACGGATTTTTTCGCTCGTCAAGGAGCGTTTTCCCGAGAGCGAACCGCTCGATAAAGTTCTAGATTGGACGTTCGATCTGGCGCAGACGCGGGTTTTGGGTGAAAATATTCCGAACGCGCTCGGCATCAATGATTTTGACGATACGGATCTGTTCATTCTGGAAAATCTTTTGCAGGATCGGCAACGGGACGAAATTCAAACGATTCTGGAAACCGAATACGGTTCGGGAAAAATAGAAAATCTTGCGGAGCGAATCGAGAAATTGCAGAAAGCCGTGATTTTTCAGCCGCTTTTGCAATAATTTTAAAAAAGTTTCGGAAAATTACCGCCGGAAAATCTTTCGCCGGCAGTGTCGCGATAAAAACGGGATTGTGCCCGAACCTATTTGCCGAAATTGAAAGTTTTTAATAAACTAAAAAGGCTTTTTGCCCTTGTAGCTCAACGGTAGAGCGCGCGGCTCATAATCGCTCGGTTACAGGTTCGAATCCTGTCGAGGGCATTTAAGATTCTCGAACAGAAGCCGTCTGTTTTGAAATTATCAAAACAGACGGCTTCTTGTTTTAAAAAATCAGTTTCGCTAAAAAATTGTAGAAATCAGTTGCTATTTTTGAGTTTTTGGCAATAATAGAGCAAAAATACCAAAATTCGGCAGGAATCTCTCAAATATTGGGTTAAAAGATCAATTTTGCAGAGGAGAGGACTATGAACTATTTTGATGCGAATATCAGACAGCATTCAGGTATTGAAAATCTTCCCGGTTGTGATTTTTTTGCGCCGCCGCCGATGCAGATCGGGCAAGTCATAACGGCTCAAACCTCGCTTTTGGGAGGACAAGATGCGCTGCCGCTCGGGCGAAGATTGCTGTCAGTAATCTTTTACTCCCTGATCGGTTTGGCAATTGCCGCGTTTATCATCTATATGTTTGCACTGACTCCTAAAATCAATGCTTTTTATATTGTCAGTATAATTTGTTTAGGTTTGGGCGTAGTTGTCGGAACTTATCGAACCAGTTTTTATCATCAATGTTCCTATGTCGGGGAAAACGGCGTTGTCGAATATTTTTTGAAAAGGAACAGAAATAATCAGCCGAGCGAAAAACTCTTTGAATTTGCCAAAGCTAGTGCGATGTATGTCGAAAAAACACAGAAGTTTACCAACGGCGTTTACACCGGCACGGATTATAAATACCGTTGGGTGGACCAATTTGACAATGAGCTTTACGTATTGAGCGGATTTTATCAAAACAAAAATGCCGAGCCGAAGGATTTATCACACCAGTATTATTTCGCGACATCGGCGGCAAATTCGTGGAATAATTATAAATTGCTGCGCTACATTGACGCGGTTAATCAAGGTAAGATGTTGATTTTCAACGTCAAAAAAATGAAGTTCGAGATGGGCTTGAATATGATGAACATTTACGAATCGGGAAACAAACTTTCCTGGAACATCAGCGATATAGAGTCAATTCAAATTGCGCAAGGTTGGGTGACGATTTTCAATTCCAATTATCAGGACATCGGCTGGTTTTCCAAATTATTCGGTAAGGGGAAAATCACATTTTTGTATTCCGATATGCCAAACGCCAATTTGTTTTTGCTGTTGTTTGAGAGTTTGTATAAAAAGCCGATCTATTAAATTTTTTAGCGAAGAACACAAAAAGGCAGTCATTTCCGACTGCCTTTTTGTAATTTCCATCAAAATCTGAAAATCGGTTTAGCTTTTTTTGCCTTTGCAGCACGAACCGCCTTTACAGCAATCCGCGCCCGGTTGACAGCAATTTTCGTCACTTGAAACGACCGTCACGTTTGTCATATCAACGCTCGAAGTCGTTTGTTTTTCGGCATCTTTTTTCATCGGACACGAATCGCCGCCTTTGCCGCAGCAGTCTTTGCCTTCCGTTTTTTCGCCGTTCATTTTCATCGGGCACGAATCGCCGCCGCCTTTGCAGCAGCAGTCGTCTTTGTCACAGCACGATTTTTTGTCGGCGTTTGCCTGTTTGTCTTTCATCGGGCAGGAGTCTTTTTTCGCGCAGCAGTCCGCCGCGGTGCGATTCGATGAAACATTTGTTTGATTCAATGCATAAACCGTGATTGCCAAGCTCAGGGCAAACACGACGGTCAATGCCATAATTACTTTCTTTTTCATTGTTTTTTACCTCCAAATTTAGAACTTGATTTGTTTGTATATGTGAAAGATTTACGCTCAAACAAACCGCTTTCTAAATCCGGAACACGCAATTTCTGACGTGCAGGTCGCGGCTGCCGAAAACAGGTACGCGATAGGAAAAACCGGTAAACCCCGCATTGTTTTCGAGTTTTACCGACTGCAAAAAATTAAAGAAATTGTTGGCTAAAGCCGAAGGAGTTTGCTGCGGAAATTCGTTTTTTTCAAGCTTTGCAACAAAAAAATTGAATTTTAAATTGCAGCACTCGAATAAATTTATGCTCGCTGCCGTTTGCGACGGCGTTTCGGATGTTTTGTTTTTTGAAAAATTACAGTGTTCGGTTCGAACGGATTTGCTCAAAGGACAATGTTCGGCTTGCGCTGTCGCAGCTTTCATTTCCTGACAGCAAAGCAGATAATACGCGCCGCTCAGAGTTAGGACCAAAAGCGCGGCGGCTGTATTTTTCAAAAGAATTTTCGGTTGTAAATATTTCCGAAACATCAAATTAATAATAAACCAGAAATCAGAAAAAAGAAATAATTAAATCAATTAATAACTTTTACTCTGTAAACAACTATTTCTTATATTCGCGGTCGATCGCGTCAATTTTCCCGACGCGTTTTTTGTGGCGTTCTTCGGTCAGCTCCGTGGTCAGCCACGCTTCGACGATTTGTTTGATCTCGTTGAAATCATTTTGCCCGCTTCCGAGGGTTAAAACATTTGCGCCGTTATGCTCGCGCGAGTTTTTCGCCAAAGTGACCGAGTAGCAAGCGGCGGCGCGGACGTTCGGGACTTTGTTCGCAGTCATCGCACTGCCGATGCCCGCGCCGTCGATAATTATTCCCGCATCGACTTTTCTTTCGCCGACCGCACGCGCAACGGCGTGCGCAAAATCGGGATAATCAACCGCGTCTTTCGAATTTGTCCCGAAATCACGGACGTTCAAGCCGAGCTCACTAAGAAAGTTTTTCAGTTTTTCCTTAAATTCAAAGCCGCCGTGGTCTGCGCCGACGGCGATCGTGCGGATTTTCGTCACCGCGGCGCGGCGCGAAGATTTTTTGACGAGGACGATTCCTTTTTCGCCGATGATGTCATTGGCGAGCGGCGTAAAGCGCGCGTTTTCGGAAATTCTCAGTTTTGCGCCCGCTTCGAGCCCGCGCAGATCGTCTTCGGTAATCAGGGTTTTCGCCGATTCGTCACGGTCAAATTCCTTGTCAACCTTATCCTGCAATGAATTGACGACCACGCGCTGCGGGTAATTTTCCGCCGGTTCTTCTTCGAGCGGAACATTCGCGAGGACTTGTTTGACGAGTTCGCGGACGCGCTCGCGGGTTTCTTTATCTTCAGCCATAATTTTGAAGTCGAAAAAGCGAAAAAAGGCAAAAGCTTAAAAAGCTATTACGCGAAAAACATCAAAAACTTTTTTACTTTTTCACTTTTCGACTTTTTCACTTTTGATTTATAGTATTGCTAAAAAACATTTCAATCAAATCGAAAATTATGTCAACACAAACTGCCGCTCATTTCACCGAATTTAATAATCCGAATATCGAAGTTATGTATTCCGCCGAGCAGATCAGGGCGCGGGTCGCCGAACTCGGCGCACAAATTACTGCCGATTACGCCGAAAAGGATCTGGTTTTGATCGGTGTTTTGAAAGGCTCGGTGATCTTTTTATCGGATTTGATGCGCGCGATCGATTTGCGCCTGACGATCGATTTTATGGCGGTTTCGAGCTATAAAGACGGAATGGTTTCGACGGGCGATGTCGAAATCCTGAAAGATTTGACCAACCCGATTCGCGGCAAGGACGTGATCGTCTGCGAGGATATTATTGATACGGGATTGACGCTTTTTCGTCTGACGGAAATTTTAGGCTCGCGCGGCGCAAACTCGATCAAAATCGCGACGCTTTTGGATAAACCCGAGCCGCGCATCAAAACAGAACTTGCTATTGATTACTGTGGTTTTCAGATTCCGAACAAATTCGTCGTCGGCTACGGCTTGGACGCGGCGAACCGCTATCGTAATCTGCCGTTCATAGGTGTTGTTAAAAATCCCGCTGAAGCCTGATTTTTGTAAAAATTAGCGGCGATTTCTATCTTGGATAAATTACTAAAAAAGGAGAATTCGTTATGGCTGACAATAAAAAAAACACTAACACGCAAACAATTGATCGCATTAAAATGCTTCAAAAGAAATTAGGACTCAATGACGATGGTGTCATTGGGTCTATTACTTTATCGCGTCTCGAACCGATCGTTGATGAATACCTGGCAGCGAAAAAATCCGGGACCAAACCCGAGCACGTCGAAACTCCGACAACTCCGCCTGCCGCGACCGTCTTCAGTATGATTGTTTCAAAACGTTCGCTCGACAAGATCGTCGAGTATGAAATTTCGTCCGAAGAAATTTACAACAAAAAATATCAGAAACCGATTTATCCGGGCGGCGACAGCGGCGTCACGATCGGCATCGGCTATGATGTCGGATTCAACACGAAAACGCAGATCGACGCGGATTGGCGCGGCAAAATTTCCGATGCCGATCTTGAACTGCTCAAAACGGCGGCAGGTGCGAAAGGCGAGAACGCGAAAAATCTGATTGCCGGTTTAAAATCGGTTACTGTTCCGTTTGCGGCGGCGCGTGAAGTTTTTTATGTCAGCACTCTGCCGCGTTATGCAAAAAGTACGCGCGGAATTTATCCGGGCGTTGAACATCTTCCGGCAGACGCGCAAGGCGCGCTGCTGTCCTTGATCTACAATCGCGGAACAAGTTTGACCGGCGACCGAAGAAAAGAAATGAATGCGATCGTCGCGCTGGTTGCCGCCAAAGATCTGGACGGCATTGCCGCGCAAATTATCGCGATGAAGCGTTTGTGGGACAAAACCAAACTGCCGGGTCTGCACGCCCGCCGCGACGACGAGGCAAAATTGGTGAAAAACGCCCGACCGACCTATCCGCCGGAAGAATTGGTCAAAGTTTAATTTTCGATCGGCGGCGATTTTCCCGTCCGGTAAAAATTATTTACGTTCGTATTCGATCACGAATCGCGGAATCGGCGGGTCTTCGTCGCCCTGCATTACTTCAAAACTTAACTCTTTAAAACCGTTTTCTTCAAAACGCGACAAATCTTTGCGCGATAAAGCCCAGGGCATTTCGGGCGGAATTTCGTCGTCTGCGCGTCCGCGCGTGACAATCACGAGCTTGCCGCGGAGTTCGACAAAATTGGCGATCGCGTCAATCACCCTGGAGCGCATTTCGAGCGGCAGCGGCTGAATCGTATAAACTTCGAGGACGAATTCAAACTTCTGATACCAATCTTTCGGCGTGTCGAAAAGGTCGGCAACGGCGAAATTGATATCCGTGTCCTGATGAAGACGCCGTGCCCATTCGATCGCCGTGCGCGAAATGTCGAACGCCGTGACCTTGAAACCCAGATCGTGCAGAAATCTGGCATCGTCGCCGAGCCCGCAGCCGACGACCATCGCGGCGCGATTATTGCCCTGCAAATTCGTTCGTTCGGCAAATTCGACAAGAAATTTGTTCGGTTCAAGGTCTGCCCACGGAATTTTTTCATTATTCCCTTCGGCTTCTTTGTAAAGCGCGTCAAACCAACCGGTCGCGTCGCCTTTTTCGAGGTATTCGGCGGCTAATTTTTTTGTGTGTTCGCGGACATCTGATTCTTCTTCGTTCATAAAATTGAAATTCCGGGATTGTGATCTTGTAAAAATAAACCTGCTGCCGGACGGCTGACCGGCATGCAAAAAGTATTGCAATATTCCTAAATATATGCTGTAATAACGGCAATTACAATGTGATTGTAACAAGAAAGTGATGACGGGTTTTTGCTGCGAAGCGGAAAATCTCTTCCGGTTTCACACAAAAATCTCTCCGTTAGGCGAAAAGCTCTCCGTGCTATCCCAAAACATCATTGTTCAAAATAAGAATTTTGGCTTTATGAAGATAAAGTCAGGCAAATCGCGCTTGGATGTCAATTTTCAATCGGCTTCAAAAGATTGTCTTTTGAATCGCTTAATTTGCCGTCTTCTACTTCTTAAACCATTTGTCTAAACAATTTATTCAAAATTAAGGTGACAATGTATGAAAAGCAAATTGATTTTAACCTGCGGATTTCTGTTAACGTTTTTGTTTTTTGCCGTCCCGGTTGATATGCAGACCGGGAAAGCCGGAAATAAGGAAAATTCCATTAAAGACAAAATATCGAGTACTGCGCCGGAAGTGACGAATATTTCGGAACTGGTCGATTTTTCGGGACAGGGAACGGATGAAATATTTCCTTCAAACGGAGTTTGGCAGCCTTTCGGACCTTATCGAACTGTCAATGTTCAGGATAAACAAAGAATCGTCGGGTTCGGTTCAGCGGTTTTCGGGACAACGCAGGGCATCAGCCGGATTTCGATCAGTCTTTGTTACGCCCGCAGCGGAAGCTCGGCATTGATTGCTTTTTCGGGCAATAATCATCTGACCGCCGATGCGGGGCCTTCACGCGGAACGTTTTCCGTCGCGGCGAGCGGCACGCTTCCCGCCGGAACGTATTCGGTCGGTTACTGCGTCATGAATCGCGGAACGCAGCTGATCAATAACAACGATTACGTCAACGGCTGGCTGATGGTCGTCAATTAATTTGATCCGGTGGCTCTGACCTGAAAATATAACGCGTTCAACAATTTGCCCGCGTTTTGTCGAAGTGTGTTTTTCGATGACGACCGTTTATTCGGTCGGCGCGGCAGCTTCTTTCCACGCCGTCCAGCCGCCGATCATTGAAAATACGTTCGTATAGCCCATTTTTTGCAAATTGTCAGCCGCGAGCGCGGAGCGGTAGCCGCCGCCGCAGTAAAGAATCAACTCTTTGTCTTTCTCGGGATGTTGCCAAACGATATCGCGCTCGATCACGCCGCGCCCGATATGTTCCGCGCCTTCGGCGTGTTCGGCTGCAAATTCGTTGTCTTCGCGCACATCAATCAGGGTCGCGCCGTTTTTCACACGATTCAAAGTTTCTTCGACCGAAATCTCTTTGACGTTCGGTTTAATATCCGCCACCAACTTCTCAAATTCTTTTGAATGCTCCATAGTTTTAATATTTTAGCGCAACTTCAAACAGGCAAACTAGCGAGAAACGGATTAAATTCTTATAATAAATGTTTTGTTATTCGATAATTTTTTAAATATACGAGGTTAAAACATTGGCAGAACAATTTGACGTGGTAATTATCGGCTCGGGTCCCGGCGGTTATGTCGCCGCCGTTCGCGGAGCACAGGTCGGCTTAAAGGTCGCAATCATTGAAAAGGAAAAGGATGCGCGGCTTGGCGGAACGTGCGGACTGCGCGGCTGTATTCCGACGAAAGCGCTCTTAAACGCGGCGCATCTTTACGAAAAGGCACAGCATTTCGAGAATTTCGGCTTGAAGGTCGAAGGCTTGTCGTATGATTTTGCAAAAGTTCAGGAATACAAATCGGGCGTTGTGTCGAAAAACTCGGCGGGCGTCACGTATTTGATGAAAAAGAACAAAGTCACGGTTTTTAACGGTTTCGGGAAAATCACCGGGAAAGGCAAGGTCGAAGTCGCTTACGAAGGCGGCAAGTCGGAGGTGATCGACACGAAAAACATCATCATCGCGACCGGTTCGGTCGTGCGCCCGATTCCGGGTTTTGAAACAGACGGCAAACAGGTCGTCAATTCCGACCAGATTTTGGAATTAAACGATGTCCCGAAATCAATGATCGTCCTCGGTTCGGGCGCGGTCGGCGTTGAATTCGCGAGCGTGTATTCGCGTTTCGGATGCGATACGACCGTCGTTGAATTGATGGACCGGATCGTCCCGCTCGAAGACGCGGAAGTCTCGAAAGAGCTCGAACGCGCCTTTAAAAAACGCGGCATCAAATGCCTGACCGGGGTGAAAATGGATAAGCTCGAAAAGACGAAAAAGTCGGTCAAGGTTTCGGGTAAAGATTCGAAAGGCAAAGATGTTGCGCTCGAAGCCGAAATGCTTCTCGTCGCGATCGGTCGGATGCCTTATCTCGACAAACTCGGCTTGGAAAACACGAAAGTCGTCGTCAATCCGCGCGGCACGATCAAGGTCAACGAATACTGCGAAACCGATGAGCCGAATGTTTTCGCGATCGGCGACGTGATCGATACGGCGTGGCTCGCTCACTTAGCAAGCAAAGAGGGAATTCTGGTCGTCGAAAAACTCGCGGGCAAAAAGGTCGAACCGATCAATCATCGCCTTGTTCCGAACTGTACCTATTGCGACCCGGAAGTCGCCTCGGTCGGCTTGACCGAAGCCAAAGCGAGAGAAGAAGGCTACGACGTGAAAGTCGGTAAATTCCCGTTCTCGGCGAGCGGAAAGGCGCGAATCCTCGGCGAAACCGACGGTTTTGTCAAAATCGTCGCGGAGAAGAAATACGACGAGGTCTTAGGCGTTCACATCATCGGACCGCACGCGACGGAATTATTAGCCGAAGCCTGCGTCGCGATGCAGTTAGAAACAACGGCGGACGAACTCGGACGCACAATTCACGCGCACCCGACCGTTTCCGAATCCGTTATGGAAGCCGCCGAAGGCGTTCACGATCTGACGATTCACATGTAATCTTAGCAGTCAGCAGTCAGCAGTCAGTGGTCATTTGTATTAAATTGACCACTGACTTTTTAATTTAAAATGAGCAAATGATTTAAATATATTTCCGTTTGTAGAAAAATGAATTTGTGTCAAAAACGCCTGTTTATAAGAAAATCGCGGCTAAGTGGGTAAACGATTAGGTGTGAATGGCAATGCATTAGCCTGACGATCCAATCGTTTAGGCTCAAGACCTAAACGATTGGCTTGCGAACCTAAACGATTAGGTCAGTGACTCTAATGCATTGCCGATATTTATTGAGTTTGGCTTTTTTTATTTTTTTGTCGAGCTTTTGCGGTTGTCGAAGAAATCGCTGCTGCGCGTTTCCCAGCGGTTTTTTTTGCTCTGCTCGATCTGTTTGGCGCGCAAGATTAATTCCGCTTCTTTTTGAAGCCGGCGCTCTTCGCCCGTCACGGGCGGCGTGCCGCGTGCGCCCCAGTAATATTTGAGTGTGATCAAAAGCAGGACGAGCGTTCCGAGAGCCGTTAAAACCAGGGTCAAAGTTATGATCCACGCAAAGCTTGACATAATTCTATCTTAGCAATTTACGCCCCCGTGCAAAAGTTATGCGCTCAAAAACAGACGGTTTGATGCGCTTTTACCGTTTTTTAGAAAAGCGCGGCTTGAAAGACAAAATAAAAAGGTCTCTTTCGATATGAAAGAAACCTTTTTGA
>Ga0310813_10002016_pt1 | contig 12346 bp, 5 predicted proteins | sample YN3metagenome_FD_203086 | JGI IMG/M metagenome (GOLD analysis project Ga0310813, IMG submission 203086) | Soil microbial communities from experimental microcosm in Duke University, North Carolina, United States - YN3 | ecosystem: Engineered > Artificial ecosystem > Soil microcosm > Unclassified ...
TGCTGCAGAGCTTCGACGCGTTGTCGAAGTAGCGGCGAGAGTGGCGTGCCGCTGTCGTTTGAGCGATAGCGGCGCGCCATGCCGGGTTACGTCTCGACGGCTTCGGTCTGAACCTGCTGATCGTTCCCAAACGGGACGCAGGCGAGGCGCGCAAGGCGGTCCGGGACCTCATTTGCGCAGTCGTCCAGCGACGCGCCGCTGACCGAGCGTCGTTAAAGCGGCGCAGTCACGCGCAGCATCCTGTGGACACGCGCCGCAATTCCGTCCGTCGCAGCACGAACCGGACAAGTCCTGACGCCACGCACCCGCACACACAACCACGCAACCGAAGCGGCACCGCGAGATCGCCGCTGTGTGCAGTAGCACATCTGCCATCGGCTATAGAATCCGCCTGGTTCTTGCAGCAGGGTGCGCTGCGCAAGCTGCTTCACGCCCCGTTTCGTGGTCCGTTGTCCACGCCGTTGTGTAGCCCGTTTCGCAGCCCGCTTCGTAGCCAGTTTCGTAGCCAGTTTCGTAGCCAGTTGCGCAGCCCGTTGCGCCGCACTGCCACGCGCGCCGCGCGCCGTCATAGCGACGTAAGCGCCGCACCACTGCAGCGCCTTCGCCTCACCGGCGGTCATCCACGCCGAGCCTCAAGCCGATTCAGATGAGCATACCCACCGAGTACCGGATGTCGTTGCTGCGCGGCGGCGATCTGCTTCTATACCGCCGCACCGATCTGGCCGGCTCGAGCCTGCTCGCGGTAGCCGCGGCCGACGGTCCGCAGACGCTGGCGCGCCTGCAGGCCGAATACGCGCTGCGCGAACGTCTCGACGCGCGCTGGGCCGCGCTGCCGCTGATGCTGACGCGCCACGACAACCGCGTCGCGCTGCAGCTCAGCGACCCGGGCGGCGTGCCGTTGCGCGCGTCGTGCGGCACGCCGGCCAGGATCGGCGAGTTCCTGCCGCGCGCCGCCGCCCTCGCGGGAGCGGTGCGCGAACTGCACGCCCGCGAGCTGATGCACGCGGACCTGAATCCGGACAACATCCTCGTCGACCGAGCGTCTTCGCAAGTCTGGCTGACCGGCTTCGGCTACGCGACGCAATACACGGCCGGCACGGGCGCGCCGCGCGCGGCGGCCGGCAGCTCCGCTTATATGGCGCCGGAACAAAGCGGTCTCGTCAACCGCGCGGTGGATCTGCGCGCCGATCTGTATGCGCTCGGCTGCATCTACTACGAAATGCTGACGGGCGTGCCGCCGCTGATCGCCGCCGACGCGATGACGCTCGCGCATTCGCACGTCGCGCGCCGGCCGCTGGTGCCGGCCGCGCACGTGGCCGGCATCCCCGCGCAGGTCTCGGCGATCGTGATGAAGCTGCTTGCGAAGGCACCGGAGGAGCGCTATCAGTCGGCCGCCGGTCTTGCGGTCGACCTCGAACATTGCGCGAGCGCGTGGCGTCGACGGCGCGCGATCGCTCCATTCCCGCTCGATCTGCACGACGTCGCGTACTACGTGAAGGCGTCGCCGCGGCTCTACGGCCGCGCGCCGGAACTCGACGCGCTGGCGCTCGCGTTCGGACGGGTCGCGCAAAGCGGCGTCTCCGAGTTCGTGCGGCTGTCCGGGCATTCGGGGTCGGGCAAGTCGTCGCTGGTGGCGGGCTTTGCCGAGCGGCTCGTGGGCCGCGCGCACGGTTTCGCATACGGCAAGTGCGACCAGGTGACCGCGGCGATTCCGTATTCGGGCCTCGCGCAGGCGCTCGCGGCGCTGATCCGGCCGATTCTCGGCGAACCGGAGGCGCTGTTTCGCGCGTCGCGCGCGCGGCTCGCGCAGGCGCTCGGCCCGAGTGCCGCGCTGCTGACCGCGCTGGTTCCCGAACTCGCGCTGGTGCTGGGCGATCCGCCCGCGCTTGCCGAACTGCCGCCGCAAGCGGAGCGCGAGCGCTTTCTGCGCGCCTTTGCGCGGCTGGTCGGCGTATTTGCGCAGCCGCAGCGGCCACTCGTGCTGTTCCTTGACGACCTGCAATGGATGGATGCCGGCACCGAGGCCGTGCTGAACTACCTGCTCAACGACGCCGGCATCCGTCATCTGCTGCTGATCGGCGCGCTGCGCGACAACGAACTCAGCGTCGCTCATCCGCTGCGGCGCGGCGCGCGCGTCACGCGGATGCGGGCGCTCGACCTCGCACTTGGGCCGCTGGCCGCCGCCGACCTCGCGCAGCTGATCGCCGACACGCTGTCGTGCGGATTCGACGAAGCGCTGCCGCTCGCCACGCTGGTCGAAGAAAAGACTGACGGCGAACCGCTGTTCGCGATCCAGTTCATCGCGACGCTCGCCGAACAGCGCCTGATCGCATTCGACTACGCGGCGCTGCGCTGGCGCTGGCATCTGCCGCTGATCCGCGCCCAGGGCTATGCGGGCAACGCGTCGGAACTGATGCTGGCGAAGCTCGCCGGCTTGCCGCCCGCCACCCGTCAGCTGCTCGGCTATCTGGCCTGTCTCGGCAATCACGCCGCGAGCGGCCTGCTGGCGGCCGCCGCCGCGTATCCGGACGACAAGGTGCGCGCTGCGCTGGCCGACGCGCAGCGCGCCGATCTCGTCTATCAGCGCGGCGATGCGTGGTTCTTCTGGCACGACCGCGTAAGCGAGGCGATGTACGCAATGCCGGACCCGCGCGAACAGGCGGCGCGCCATCTGCAGATCGGCCGGCGCCTTGCCGCGCTGCTCGAGGCCACCTCGGAGCCGTCGAGCGAGCTGCTGTTCGCGACGGTCAACCAGATCAATCGCGGCAGCGCCGGCATCGTGTCGCAGCAGGAGCGCAGCGCGTTCGGCCGGCTCAATCTGCTGGCGGGACAGCGTGCGAAAGCGGCGAGCGCGTACGCGTCGGCGCTGTCGTACCTGGAAGCCGCCGCGCATCTGCTCGGCGGTCCGGCCGGCGGCGGGCCCGCGCATCAGGTGGCGCTGTATCGCGCCGAATGCGAATTTCTGACGGGCGCTTCCTCTGATGCGGAGGCGCGCCTTGCCGAACTGGCGCGCTGCGCGATCGATTTGCCGCTGCGCGCCGCGCTGACGCGTCTGCGCAGCGCGCTCTATACGACGCTCGACCGGCCCGACCTGGCGTTCGAGGTCAGCGTCGACTATCTGCGCGCGGTCGGCGAAGTGTTCCCGATGCGTCCCAGCGACGCACAAGTCGAAGCCGAATTGCAGCGCCTGCTGCGGCTGATCGGCACGCGTCCGATCGAAGCCCTCGGCGATCTGCCGCTGACCACCGACCCGGTGCTGAGCGGCACGCTGGACGTCTACGGCGACCTGATTCCCGCGGTGCTGTTCACCGATCTGAACCTGCACGACCTGATCCGGTTGCGCATCGCGAATCTGAGTCTCGAGCATGGCTACAGCGACGCGTCGTGCTATGGCATCGTCGGCCTGATCCGCGTGATCGGCGCGCGCGACGGCAACTATGCGCTGGGCTTTCGCTTCGGCGAGCTGGCGATGCATCTGTGCAGCGCGCGCGGCCTGACGCGCTACCGCGCGCGCGTCGAGATGGTGTACGGCAGCATCGTGATGCCGTGGGTGAAGCCGGTCAAAGCAGGCGAGACCTTTATGCGCCGCGCGCTGCAGACCGCCTTCGAAAGCAGCGACCCGACCTTTCACGTGTATGCGCACCGCAACCTCGTCAGCAATCTGATTTTCGCGGGGCGGCCGCTCGACGAGTTGCTGCGCGAAGCCGAAGCCGGTCTGGCGGCGGCGATGGAACGGCAATTCAGCCTCGTGGTCGACTGCCATCTGGCGCAGATCGTGATGTTTCGCCGGCTGCGCGGTTTGCCGCTCGATGCCGGCGCACTGTGCGATGCGGGTTACGAACGCGGCTGGGTCGAACAGTTTGCGCGTGGCGGCAGTTCGCCGCGTCCGATCGCCGCGTTCTCGGCATGGACCCATGCGTTGCAGGCCAACCTGATGCTGGGCAACCTGCCCGCCGCACTGGCGGCGGAACAGCGCGCCGCGCAACTGAGCTGGTCGTCGAGTGCGTTTATCGAATCGGCGGAATTCTGGTTTTTCGGCGCACTCGCGCACGCGGCCGCCGCCGGTATCGCGTCGCCACACGGCGCGCATGCGCATCGCGCGGCGCTGGCCGCGCACACCGAGCAACTGCGCGTGGTTGCGGCCAGCTGTCCGCAGAATTTCGCATCGCGGCTCGCGCTGGTCGAAGCGGAAACGGCGCGGATCGACGACCGGCCGCTCGACGCGCAGCGTCTTTTCGACAGCGCACTGCGCCAGGCGCAGCTGCATGGCTTCCCGCAGATCGAGGCGCTGGCCAACGAACTCGCGGCGCGTCTTTACCAGCAGCTCGGTCTCGAAACCGCGGCGCGCGCGCATTGGCGCAATGCGCGCGCGGCCTACCTGTACTGGGGCGCGCTCGCGAAGGTCGAGCAGCTGGACCGCAGCAGCCCGCTGTTGCCCGATGCGGCGGTGTCGGCCGCGCAGGCGCCGCCGCCGCGCGCGAATGCCGCGCCGCTCGATGTCGAAGCGGTGCTGAAGGCGTCGCACGCGCTGTCGAGCGAAATTGTGCTGAGCCGGCTGATCGACGTGCTGATGAGCACCGCGCTCGGCCTTGCCGGCGCCGAGCGGGGCGTGCTGGCGCTGCTACACGGCGACGATCTGCGTATCGCCGCGCAGGCGAGCGTGCGCGGCAACGGCGTGCACGTGACGCTGCAGCAGGGCAGCACCGCCGACGAATTGCCGGCCGCGCTGCTGCAAACGGTGTTGCGCACGTCGGTGCACGTGGTGCTCGACGATGCGGCCGGCGACAGCGCGTTCGCCCGAGACCCGTACGTCAGCCGGCGCGGCACGCGTTCGGTGCTGTGCATGCCGCTCGCGCGGCAGTCGCGGCTGACGGGCCTGCTGTACCTGGAGAACGATCTGATTCGCGGCGCGTTTACGCGCGAGCGCACCGAAGTGCTCGAGGTGCTCGCGTCGCAGGCGGCGATTTCGCTGGAGAACGCGCGTCTGTACGCCGATCTGCTCGAACAGACGCAGCAGCGCGAGCGGGCGGTGGACGCGTTGCGCGACGCGCAGAACGAACTGATGCGCGTCAGCCGGCTCACGACGATGGGCGAACTGGTGGCGTCGATCGTGCATGAAGTGAGCCAGCCGCTGACGGCGGTCGGCACGTCGGCAGGCGCCGCGCTGCGCTGGCTCGAGCGCGATGAACCCGACGTCGCGGAGGCGCGCGAGATGCTGGAGAGCATCGTCGACGATACGTTGCGCGCCCGCGAAGTGGTGCGCGGGCTGCGCGCGCTGGTCAAGAAAGCGCCGCCGGCGTTCGCGCGCTTCGATCTGAATGCGGCGATTCGCGAGGTGCTGGCGTTGACGCGCGGCGAGCGCCGCGAGCACGGCATCGACGTCGACGAGCACGCGGTCGCGGGCGAATGCTTCGTGCACGGCGATCGCGTGCAACTGCAACAGGTGGTGCTCAATCTGGTGCTGAACGCGCTCGAAGCGATGGCCGAAGTGCGCGATCGGCCGCATCTGCTGACGCTTGCCTCGCATCGGCGCGAAGACGGCGCGGTGCGCGTGGTGATCGAGGACAGCGGCGCGGGTCTCGACACTGCGCTCGCCGCGCGCCTGTTCGAGCCGTTCGTCACCACCAAGGACGGCGGGCTCGGCATGGGCTTGTCGATCTGCCGCGCGATCGTCGCCGCGCACGATGGCGAACTGGTGGCCGCGCAACGCACGGATGCGCGCGGCGCGGTGTTCAGCTTTACGCTGCCCGCGCCGCGCGATGTGCCGGCTGAGCCGTAAGCGCCGCTCGGCGCGGTTTCGGCGGGAGCCGGCCCAGATTGAGCCCAGAGCGGGCTCGAAGCGGGCTCACGACGTCTTCACCAGCACCGGCTTGTCGCGATACTGCGCCGGGAACAGCCGCTTCAGATCGTCGATCTTCGGCATATCGTTGATCGCGATATACGGCGAGTCCGGATGCAGCGTCAGATAGTTCTGGTGATACTGCTCGGCCGGATAGAACGTGCGGTCCGGCTCGATGGTCGTGACGATCTTGTCGGAGAACACGTGCGCATTGCCCAGCTGCGCGATATAGGCCTGCGCGATGCGCGCCTGTTCCGGCGAGCTCGGGAAAATCGTCGAGCGGTATTGCGTGCCGCTGTCCGGTCCCTGGCGGTTCAGTTCGGTCGGATTGTGCGCGACCGAGAAGTAGATCTGCAGGATGTGGCCGTAGCTCACCTGATGCGGATCGAAGGTCACACGCACCGATTCGGCATGGCCGGTGGTGCCGGTACTGACGGTCTCGTATTCGGCCGCCGAGCGCGCGCCGCCGGTATAGCCGGACACGGCACTGGTGACGCCCTTCACGTGCTGAAACACGCCTTGCACGCCCCAGAAGCAGCCGCCGGCGAGCACCACGGTTTCGCTGGACGGCGCGGTGGCGAGGTTTTCGTCGACTACTGGGGCAGGCACGGTGCGCGATTCTTCGGCGAACACGTGGCGTTGCGTGAGGCCGATGCCGGCGGCCGCGACGGCCACCAGGGCGAGCATCGGCAGGCGGCGGCGCAGTGCGGCGCGCACGCCGCGGCGGTGGGTTTCGTTTCGCATAGTTGACTCCATGATCAAGCAGGGTTCAAAGCGGTGGATCAGCCGAACGTGAACGCATACGCGCGCACGCCCGGATCGAGAAAGCGGATTTCGAACGTATGGTCGGTGATCGGGCCGCTCTGGCGGATCAGCTGGTACAGCCGCTGTTCGGTCACCGTGCCGTTGCCGTTGGCGTCAGTATCGGCGCCGTGGTTCGCGCCCGGCGCGGCGCCGTCGATCGTCACCTGGAAGCGTACCGGCTTGCCGTCCGCCGACGGTCCGAGCACGAGGTGCAGATCGCGCGCATGGAAGCGGTACGCGATCGCGCCGCCGGCCTGATTCAGGTCGGTGTGCTCGGCGCCGAGCGTCCATGTGCCGTCGAGCGCCCATTCGTTCTGGCCGAGGCCGCGGCCGACCGTGTAATGGTGCGGCTGGTCCATCACCGGGTCGCCGGGCGACGCGAAGCCTTGCGCGCGGTCGTAGCCGACGTAGGTTTCCGGCGACTGCACGTCGCCCGTCGACGGCGCGGCTTCCGCACCCTTGCCGGTGTCCTGCACGAGGCCCGGCGGCAGGTCCTTCGCGCCGGCTTCGGTCAGCAGCTCGCGGATCTCCTGCTCGGAGCCTGCATAGTCGCCTTCGCCGAAGTGATGCGCGCGAATCTGGCCCTTCGCGTCGATGAAATAGTGCGCGGGCCAGTACTCGTTGTTGAACGCGCGCCAGATCTTGTAGTTATCGTCGATCGCCACCGGATAGTCGACCTTCAGATCGCTGACCGCGCGCTTGACGTTGCCGACGTCCTTTTCGAACGCGAACTCGGGCGTGTGCACGCCGATCACGACGAGACCGGACGCGCGATACTTGTCGGCCCACGCCTTCACGTACGGCAGCGTGCGCAGGCAGTTGATGCACGAGTAAGTCCAGAAGTCGACCAGCACGACCTTGCCGCGCAGTTGCGCTGCGCTCAGCGGCGGCGAATTCAGCCATTGGGTCGCGCCGTCGAGCGGCGGCATCACGCCTTCGACCGGCAGCGGGCCGCGGTTCGCCACAGCCTGGGCGGTGTCGCCCGCCGCGGCCGACGTATCCGCAGCGGCGCCCGCTGTATTCTCTGCGCCGGGTGCGGTGCCGGTCAGCCCGTTTTGCTGCTGGCCCTTGCCCGGATGCAGACGATCCAGCACCCGTTGTTCGAGCGTGTTGGTGCCGGACAGCGAAAGTTTGGTCAGAAAGCCGGTGTCCGCGTGCAATGCGATCGCCGCGACGCCGCCGAGCACCGCGACGCCGAGCACGCGCTTGACCCACTCGCTGACGTGCAGCGATTTCTTCATCGTCGCGAACACCTTGCCGCCGACCACCAGCGCGAGCGCAAGCGACGTCGCGGCGCCGGCGGCGTAGGCGAGCAGCAGCAGCGACGTGGTGACGCTCGCGCCTTGCAGCGCCGCGCCGGTCAGGATCAGGCCGAGGATCGGGCCCGCGCACGGTGCCCACAGCAGGCCGGTGGCGACGCCGAGCAGCAGCGACGACCACACCACCGAATGGTTTTCCGGCGCGTTTTGCGCCGTTTCGGACAGCCGCGAGCCGAGTGCGACGAGCGGCCGCGTGAGCCGGTCGGACAGCGCCGGCAACAGCAGCGTAAGGCCGAACAGCGCCATCACGACCAGCGCGATCAGCCGGCCGTACTGGTTCGCGGCGACCGCCCAGCCGCCGCCGACCGCGGCCAGCGCGGCGACCGCGCTGAAGGTGACGGCCATGCCGCCCAGCAGCGGCAGGCTGCTGTGCACGAACGGACGCCCGGTGCGGGCGAACACGAACGGTAAGACCGGCAAGATACACGGGCTGACGATGGTCAGCACGCCGCCGAGCCAGGCGACCAGAAACGGAAGAATCATGTCGATACGCTCCACGATGGTGACGCACGGCCGCGGTGGCGGGGTGCTGCCCGGTGCAGCCATGCGGCGCACACGGGGCCTTTCATCGGGCAAACACGTTTTGCCGTTGGTTATTCCCCGATATATCGCATAGTCGGCGCAGCCTGGCGGAAATGACAGTTGCGTGTGTGGCACTAATTTCGGCGCGGCGCGCGGCGTGCGCTGCGTGGGCTCAGCGCCCTTTGCGCAGCGGCGGCTCGAACTGTTCGACCAGAAAATCGATAAAGGCGCGCACCCGCGCGGCCTGGTTCTGCCGGCTCGGGTAATAGACGAACAGATCCGCATCCGGCAGCCCGAATTCGGGCAACACGATCTTCAGCCGGCCGCTTTGTACATACTTTTGCAGGTCCCATTCGGAGCGGATCAGGATGCCGTGGCCGTCCAGCGCCCAGCCGAGCACGATGTCGCCGTCGTTGCTCGACAGCATGCCGTGCACCTTGATCGCCACGCTGTGCTGGTCGCGCACGAAGCGCCAGATGCCGTACGCGTCGTCGTTCTGCCGATGCACGATGCAGCGGTGCTGCGCCAGATCGGTGACTTTCTCCGGCATGCCATGCCGCGCCAGATATTTCGGCGAAGCGCACAAAAAGCGCCGGTTCGACATGATGCGACGTGCATTGAGACGCTGATCGGGCAATTCGCCAAAACGGATGCCGAGATCGAAGCTATGTTCGATCAGGTCGATCGGCCGGTCGGTCACTTCGAGCTGCACTTCGACGTCCGGGTACGCATTCGCGAATTTCGAAACCAATGGCGCAATGGTCGTGCGGCCGAAACCGAGCGACGCGTTGACGCGCAGCAAGCCGCGCGGCGCGGCGCCGCTCATCGACACCGCGTCTTCCATCTCCTGCACCTGGCTCAGGATGCGGGTGGCGTGCTGCAGATAGATTTCGCCCTCGGCGGTCAGGCTGACGGTGCGCGTGGTGCGGTTGACGAGGCGCACGCCGAGCTTTTCCTCCATCTGCGCGAGCCGCCGCGTGGCGGCCGGCGGCGTGATGTCGAGCGCGCGGGCCGCCGCCGACAGGCTTTCGTGGCGCGCCAGCAGGATGAAAAATTCGAGGTCGGAGTTGATGTCGGTTTTCACTGAAAGTGAAATATCAATTAAATTTTGCTGAATTCTAACGCGTGTAGCTCGACGTAATCTTGCGCCTACCGAACACCGCATGCACCTGCAGGGTGCAGCGCCTGGACTCCTGGAGGACACCCTTGAAGATCGTTGAGATTCGCGAAAAAACCCTGCCGATCAGCTCGTCGATACGCAATGCCTATATCGACTTCAGCAAGATGACCTTGAGCCTCGTCGCCGTGATCACCGACGTGATCCGCGACGGCAAGCCGGTGGTCGGCTACGGTTTCAATTCGAACGGCCGCTACGGTCAGGGCAAGCTGATGCGCGAACGCTTCATTCCGCGCGTGATGGAAGCCGATCCGGAGTCGCTGGTCGATTCGACCGGCAAGAACCTCGACCCGCACAAGATCTGGTCGACCATGTTCACCAACGAAAAGCCCGGCGGCCACGGCGAGCGCTCGGTGGCGATCGGCACGATCGACATGGCGGTGTGGGATGCGGTGGCAAAGATCGAAGGCAAGCCGCTGTTCCAGCTGCTCGCCGACCGCTACGGCAACGGCGTGCCGGACCGCAAGGTGTTCGTCTATGCAGCCGGCGGTTACTACTACCCGGGCCAGGACCACAGCAAGCTGAAGGACGAGATGCGCAGCTACATCGACCGCGGCTATACGGTGGTCAAGAAGAAGATCGGCGGCGCCTCGCTCGACGAAGATCTGCGCCGTATCGATTCGATCCTGTCGGTGCTGCAGGACGGCCAGAAGCTCGCGGTGGACGCCAACGGCCGCTTCGATCTCGACACCGCTGTCCAGTATGCGAAGGCGCTGTCGCAATACGACCTGTTCTGGTACGAAGAGCCGGGTGATCCGCTCGACTTCGAACTGCAGGCCACGCTGCGCAACTACTACGACAAGCCGATGGCGACCGGCGAAGACCTGTTCTCGATGCAGGACGCGCGCAACCTGATCCGCTACGGCGGCATGCGCTCGGACCGCGACTGGCTGCAGTTCGACTGCGCGCTGTCGTACGGTCTGGTCGAATATCTGCGCACGCTCGACATGCTGCATCAGCACGGCTGGTCGCGTAAGCGCTGCATTCCGCACGGCGGCCATCAGATGTCGCTGAACATCGCGGCCGGTCTAGGCCTCGGCGGCAACGAGTCGTATCCGGATCTGTTCCAGCCGTTCGGCGGCTTCCCCGATGGCGTGAAGGTCGAAAACGGCTACATCACGATGCCGGACCTGCCGGGTATCGGCTTCGAAGGCAAGGCCGATCTGTTCAAGGAAATGCAGGCGCTGTCCGCGTAAGCGCGCCGCCGCCGAACAGCCGCCTGTCCGTCTGCGCGGGGAAAACGCAGCGGGCAAGCGGCTTTGCCGCATCACGACGTGTCGCGCGCGGTACCACCGTGGGAGCGGTGCGCGCGAAGGCAAGCGTCAAGTACCTGAGTCAGTGTGCCGTTAGCCAGGGACGGTCTAGCGGCGCGCATGCCGGAACAGGAGACCCAGCATGAGTATTCAACGTATCAGGCAGAGCCTTTCCAAACTGTATGTGCAGGTGCTGATCGGCATCGTCGTCGGTGTGCTGCTCGGCCATTTCAACCCCGACGTCGGCGCGCAGATGAAGCCGCTCGGCGATCTGTTCATCAAGCTGATCCGCATGGTGCTGGCACCGATCATCTTTGCGTCGGTGGTGGTCGGCATCGCGCGGATGAACGATATTCACGAAGCGGGGCGCGTCGGCGTCAAGGCGCTGCTGTATTTCGAAATCGTGTCGACGTTCGCGCTCGCGATCGGTCTGGTGGTGGTCAACGTGATGAAGCCGGGCGCCGGCATGAACGTCGACCCCGCGCATATCGATGCCAGCGCGATCGCCACCTTCACGCATGCCGCGAAACAGCATGGCGCGATCGACTTCTTCATGAACATCGTGCCGTCGACGATCGTCGGTGCGTTCGCCAACGGCGACATGCTGTCGATCATCTTTTTCTCGGTGCTGTTCGCGGTCGCGCTCGCGAAGATGGGCAAGCGCGCCGAGCCGTTCGTCGACATGCTCGACACGTTCCTGCACGGCATGTTCGGGGTGGTGCGCATCGTGATGTACGTTGCGCCGATCGGTGCGTTCGGCGGCATTGCGTTTACCGTCGGCAAGTACGGCATCGGCACGCTGAAGCAGTTCGGCGAACTGATGCTGTGCGTGTATTTGACTTCGGTGCTGTTCATCGTGGTGATTCTCGGCGCGATCATGCGCATGTGCGGGTTGTCGCTGTGGAAGTATCTGCGCTACATCAAGGACGAAATCCTGATCACGTTCGGTACCGCATCGACCGAAGCGGTGCTGCCGCAGATGCTGGTCAAGATGGAACAGCTCGGCTGCCGCAAGTCGGTAGTCGGCATGGTGCTGCCGACCGGCTATACGTTCAATGCCGACGGCACGTCGATCTATCTGACGATGGCGGCGATCTTCGTCGCGCAGGCGATGAACATTCCGCTGACGCTCGAAGACCAGCTGATCGTGCTCGGGGTGCTGCTGTTCACGTCGAAGGGCTCGGCGGGGGTGGCGGGCGCGGGCTTCGTCGCGCTCGCGGCGACGCTGGCGTCGATGCATTCGATTCCGGTGTCGGGCCTTGTGCTGCTGCTCGGCGTCGATCGCTTCCTGAACGAAGCGCGCGCGGTGACCAATCTGATCGGCAACGGCGTCGCGACGCTTGCCGTCGCGCGTTGGGAAGGCGCACTGGATCGCAACCGCACCCGGGCGATTCTCGACGGCCGCCTCGCACCGGAAGCAGTCGGTGCACCC
>Ga0310813_10002020_pt1 | contig 12341 bp, 13 predicted proteins | sample YN3metagenome_FD_203086 | JGI IMG/M metagenome (GOLD analysis project Ga0310813, IMG submission 203086) | Soil microbial communities from experimental microcosm in Duke University, North Carolina, United States - YN3 | ecosystem: Engineered > Artificial ecosystem > Soil microcosm > Unclassified...
CGCGCGCGCGACGACGAGGCCGTAATCGGGCCGCGTGTGGGGACCGACGCGTAGCCGGAACGCGCCCGGGGCGAAGCATTCGACTTCGAGGATGTCGCCGCTCGAAGTTGCGAACGACGCGCCGGCCGACGTCGTGCCGAGGCTGTGCGGGACGTCGAGGCGCAGGTAATCGGCCGGATCGGGTTGCATGGACGACGCGTCGCGCTTCAGCCGCGAAAGAGATGTTCGGGAAGGCCCGGGACTTCGACGCGGACCGCGAAGATGCCGCCGCTTTGCGGCAGGCGCGCGAGCTCATCGGCACCGCGTTCCTGGCGCGCGGTGGTCACGTACAGCGTGCGCAGGTCCGCGCCGCCGAACGCGCACATCGTCGGGCACATCGCGGGCAGTCGATGCACCGCGATCACCTCGCCGCGCGGCGACAGCTGCACGAGATGGCCGCCGCGGTAATGCGCGATCCAGTAGTTGCCCGCGCTGTCCACGGTGCCGCCGTCGGGACGCTCGGCCTCGCCGCTCCACTGCGCGAACGTGCGCGGGCGGCTCGGCGCCCCCGTCGCGACGTCGTAATCGTACGCGCGCACGATGCGCTGCGGCGTGTCGGCGTGGTACATCGTGCGGCCGTCGGGGCTCCATGCGAGCCCGTTGCTGATCGTCAAGTTGCCGAAGAGACGCGTGAGCGTAAAGTCGCCCTCGAGCCGATAGAGCGCCGCGCTCGCACCGTCGCGGCGCTCGTTCATCGAGCCGACGACGAAGCGCCCGCCCGGGTCGCAGCGGCCGTCGTTGAAGCGGTGATGCGCCGGTTCGTAAGGAGCCGGTGCCACGCGCCGCTCGATGCGGCCGCGCGCGTCGCACAGGTGGATGCCGCTTCGCAACGCGATGACGAAGCCGCCGCGTTCGCGCAGTACGTAGCTTCCGATCGATTCGGGCATCGGCATCGCCTCGTTGCGACCGGTCGCGGGATCGAAGCGGTTGAGCGACGGCGCGTTGATGTCGACCCAGTAGAGCACGCGCTCCGATTGCGACCACAACGGGCATTCGCCGAGGCTCGCACGCACGTCGAGCACGCAGGTGAACGCACGGGCATCGGTCATCGGGCGTTGCGAGGAAGCCTTAGGCGGGGTTCGCGACGACGGCAACGCGCATCGTACAAGAAAAGGCAGCGCCGGGCGGCAGGACTCGCATCCCGGTGTCCGCTGCGCCGTCGATGGCGCGGTTGAACGCGTCGGTGTCGTGGCTCACGGGCTCCAGCGCCACGAACGGCGCTTGCGCAGGCGCGTAGACGACGAGCCGCGAGCACGCGCGGTCGGCGTCGAGCGTGGCCAACGTCGCCGTCGACGGCTGGTGAATCGACGCGGTGCCGGCCCAGCCGACGAACACGTTGTCGAGCACGATGTCGTCGAGCTCGCGCGCACGCGCGAAGTCCCAGCTGCGCGGAATGGCGACGAGGCGCTGCGGCAGCTGCGTCGCGTCGTTTCGCCAGACGCGCTCGGCGCGGAAGGCGATTCGCGTCGCGGTGTCGCGCGCGAAGAACGGATGCCAGCCGAGCCCGAACGGAAACGGCTCGCGGCCCGTGTTCTCGATCGTCAGCGTGACGAGAAGGCGCACGGCGCGCGCTTTCGCGTCCCCGGTGAGCCGGAACGTTTGCGTCGCGCGAAACGGCCACGGCCACGCCGCGGCGTCGTCGCCGTTCGCCTCGTGGACGAGCGCGACCTGCGCCTGCCGCGGCGCAGCCTCGACCACCGACCACGCGCGCTGCCAGCCCACGCCGTGGATCGCGTGCGGATGCGCGCCGAAGTCGCGCGCGAGCGCGAAGGTGCGCCCGCCGTAGTGCAGGCGCGCGTCGCGAATGCGGTTCGAATACGGAACGAGCGGATAGCATGCGGTTGCCCGCACGTCGGCCGCAGCGAGCGCCGCGTGCGGTGTTTCGCGCAGAACCGGCCGCTCGCAAAACGTGAACGACGCGATGGCGCCGCCGACGCGCGGCGCGAGGCGCACGCACGCATCCGGCGTGGCGAGTTCGAGGATGTTCAATTAGGGTCTGTTCACACTATGGGCACAAACGCGTTGCACCGCCGAAATGGTCATGCGCGAGGCGCGAAGCCGAAGACAGGCTGGCCGCCTGGCGAGGCTTTGCAACGAAGCGCAGGGCCATTTCGGCCGCAACCCGGAGAGAACGGGCATCATGGCGCCACTCTGCGTTGCTTTCCTCGCAAAGACACCCGGTCTTTGCTTCGTCAAGCGCCTTGATTGGCACGCTGCTGCCCGTTCGCGTTTGCGTCCATAGTGTGAACAGGCCCTAATATTGCGCGTAGGCCGCCCTGGGACCCGGATGACGATAACACCGCAGCGAGGCGGCGCGATGCGCCGGTTCCTGGCCGACGCGGACTTCCGCGCCGGATTCGCCGAGATGGTGCCGGCGTGCCTCGCGATGACGCCGTTCGGCCTGGTTTGCGGCGTCGGCGCCGCAGCGGCGGGCGCCACGCTGTGGGGCGCGCTCGGCCTGTCGGCGATCGTGTTCTCGGGCGCGGCGCAGATCCTTGCCGTGCAGCTGCTCGCGGCCGGCGCACCCCTCGCCGTGATAGTGCTGACGTGCTTCGTCGCGGGCTTGCGCTTCGTCATATACAGCGCGGCGATGGCGCCCTACCTGCGCTCGCTGCCGCCGCGCTGGCAGCAGGGGCTCGCGTTCCTGCTCACCGACCAGGCGTTTGCCGCGGCGATCCGCCGCTTCCATGGCGGTGCCGATCCGCGCGCCGGCGGCCTGCATTTCCTCGGCGGCGGATTCGCGCTGTGGCTGTTCTGGCAGGCGACGAACGTCGCCGGCTACTTCGTCGGCAACCTGATCCCGGCGCAATGGTCGCTCGAGTTCGCCGTGCCGCTGTGCTTCATCGCGCTGCTCGCGCCGCACTTTCGGACGATGCCGACGATCGCTGCGGCGCTCGTCGCCGGCGTGCTGGTGCTGGCACTGGCGGGACTGCCGATGAAGCTCAACCTGATCGTCGCGGGCGTGATCGGCATCCTCGCCGGCACGCTCGCCGACTTCGCCCGCGAGCGATGGACGCCACGCTGAAGCTGTGGTCGGTGGTCGCGATCGTCGGCGCGCTCAACTACGTGTCGCGGCTATCGTTCATCGCGCTCTTCGCGCAGCGTCACGTGCCGCCGCTGCTCGTGCGTGCGTTTCGCTACGTGCCGGCGGCGATGCTCACCGCGCTCGTGCTGCCGATGGTCGTCGCCGCGCCGGGAGAGCCTGCGCTCGCGGCGATGCCCAAGATCGTCGCCGCGCTCGCCGCGGGCGTCGTCGCGTTCTTCACGCACAGCACGATGAAGACGCTCGGCGTCGGCATGCTGTCGCTGTGGCTTCTGCAGGCCCTGGCCGGGCGCATCGGCTAACATCGCGGTCATGCGCTTCGAAGGCTCCGCGACATACGTCGCCACCCCCGACCTGATGCTCGCCGTCAACGCCGCGCTCGCGCTGGAGCGGCCGCTGCTGGTCAAGGGCGAGCCCGGCACCGGCAAGACGCTGCTCGCCGAGGAGGTCGCGCGCGCGCTCGGCCGGCCGCTGTACCAGTGGCACGTCAAGTCGACGACGAAGGCGCAGCAGGGCCTCTATGAATACGACGCCGTGTCGCGGTTGCGCGACTCGCAGCTCGGCGACGGCCGCGTCGCCGATATCGCACACTACATCCGGCGCGGCGTGCTGTGGGAGGCGTTCGCGAGCGAGAACCCCGCAGTCGTGCTGATAGACGAGATCGACAAGGCCGACATCGAGTTCCCGAACGACCTGTTGCGCGAGCTCGACCGAATGGAGTTCCACGTCTACGAGACGCAGCAGACGATCGTCGCGCGGCACCGGCCGCTCGTCGTCATCACGTCGAACAACGAGAAGGAGCTGCCGGACGCGTTCCTGCGCCGCTGCTTCTTTCATTACATCCGCTTTCCCGACCGCGAGACGATGACGCAGATCGTCGGCGTGCATTTCCCGCATCTCAAGAAGGCATTGCTGCGCGAGGCGCTCGAGGTGTTCTTCGATTTGCGCGAGGTGCCCGGCCTCAAGAAGAAGCCGTCGACGTCCGAGCTCCTCGACTGGCTGAAGCTGCTGCTCGCCGAGGACATACCGCCCGAGGCGCTGCGCAACGCAGACCGCAAGGCGGTGGTCCCGCCGCTGCACGGCGCGCTGCTCAAGAACGAGCAAGACGTGCACCTGTTCGAGCGCGTCGCGTTCATGGCACGCGCGGGCCGTGGCTGAGCGCTTCGTTGCGCCGGTCACGCTGAGCGGCGCCTACGCGACGCTCGAGCCGCTCGCGCAGGCGCATCTCGACGGCATCCGGGCTGCCGCCAGCGACGGCGAGCTGTGGCGGCTCTGGTACACGTCGGTGCCCGCGCCCGAACGCACCGATGACTGGCTCGCCACCGCGCTCGACATGCGCGAGCGCCTTGGCGCGATGCCGTTCGCGGTGCGCGACAACGCGAGCGGCGCGATCGTCGGCAGTACGCGCTACTTCAACGTCGACGCCGCGAACCGCCGGCTCGAGATCGGCCACACGTGGTACGCGAAGCGCGCGCAGCGCACGCCGATCAACACCGAGTGCAAGGTACTGCTGCTCACGCATGCGTTCGAGGCGCTGCGCTGCATCGCCGTCGAGTTCCGCACGCACTGGTTCAACCATGCGTCACGCACGGCGATCGCGCGCCTGGGCGCGAAGCAGGACGGCGTGCTGCGCAATCACCAGCTGATGCCCGACGGCAGCCGCCGCGACACCGTCGTCTTCAGCATCCTCGACAGCGAGTGGCCCGCGGTGAAGATGCACCTGCGCTTCCTGCTCGAGCGGCCGCGCTGACCAGGGCTTCGCGATGAAGATCTCCGCCCAGTTCGCGTTGTGGTCGTCGATCGTGTTCGCGATCGTCTGCCTGTATATCGGCTTCAACGGATTGTCGAGCGTCGACGCGGTGGCCGACGAGGCGGCGCGCGCCGATGCGCGCGGCGTTGCGTATTTCTGGCGGTTCCTCGGCGCCGTCGCGGTCGCGTCGGCGCTCGTGTCGTGGTGGATCGTGCGGCGCGAGACCGCGAATCCGTCCGACTGACAAGCGGTCGCGGGCGGCCATGCTCGTCGGTTTCTTTCTGCACCTCAAGGCCTTCAGGCTGCCGGTATCGACCCGCGAGTTCCTGACGCTGCTCGAAGCGCTCGACGCGCGCGTCGTGTCGACGTCGCTCGACGACTTCTACGCGCTCGCTCGCACCTGCCTCGTGAAGGACGAGCAGCTGTTCGACCGCTTCGACGTCGCGTTCGGCGCTTACTTCAAGGGTGTCGACGGCGTGCTCGATTTGTCCGCCGACATCCCGGCGGAGTGGCTGCGCAAGGCAATCGAGCTCGAGCTCTCCGACGACGAGCGACGTGCGATTGCCGGGCTCGGCGGCCTCGACGCGCTGCTCGCCGCGTTTCGCGAGCGGCTCGCCGAGCAGCGCGAGCGTCACCAGGGCGGCCACAAATGGATCGGCACGAGTGGCACGAGCCCGTTCGGCGCCTACGGCTACAACCCTGAGGGCATGCGCGTGGGCGCCGAGGGCCGCTCGCGCAGCGCGGTCAAGGTCTGGGACGAGCGCAGCTTTCGCAACCTCGACGGCGACGTCGAGCTCAACACGCGCAACATCAAAGTCGCGCTGCGCCGCCTGCGGCGCTTCGCGCGCGAGGGCGTGCCCGAGGAGCTCGACCTCGACGGCACCATCGCCGGCACCGCGCGCAACGCCGGCTGGCTCGACCTGAAGCTACAGCCGGAGCGGCGCAACCGCGTCAAGGTGCTGCTGTTCCTCGACGTCGGCGGCTCGATGGATCCGCACGTCGAGCTCTGCGAGGAGCTCTTCTCCGCGGCGAAATCCGAGTTCCGCCACCTGACGCATTTCTATTTCCACAACTGCATCTACGACTACGTCTGGCGCGACAACGCGCGGCGGCGCAACGAGCGGTTCGGAACGCTCGAGCTGCTGCGCACGTACGCGCCCGACTGGAAGGTGATCTTCGTCGGCGACGCGGCGATGAATCCCTACGAGCTCACCGCGATCGACGGCAGCGCCGAGTATCGGAACCTCGAGCCCGGCATCGCGTGGCTCACCCGCATCTTCGAGCACTTCCGCAGCGTCGCGTGGCTCAATCCCGAGCCGGCGCGTACGTGGGAATACACGCGCACCACGCAGTCGATCCAGCGGGCGCTCGGCCCGCGCATGTTCCCGCTGACGCTCGACGGCATCGCGCACGCCGTCGACGCGCTGCGTCACTGATCGCCGGCACGAAGCCGCGCCGTCCATGGTCGCGAACGAAGCGCTGCGCCGTGCCGTCGAGCGCGCCGTTGCGCCGAGCGCTGGTGCACGCTGGCGAAGTCACGGTGCGACGGGCTGGGGCGAGGCGTGGTCGCTTGCCGATGGCACGCGCCGCTGGTTCGTGAAATCGGCCACCGGCCGCTACGCCGACATGCTCGCCTGCGAGGCCGACGGCCTTGCCGCGCTCGCGAGCACCGGCACGATTCGGGTTCCGGCCGTTGCGGCATGCGGTCGCGAACCCGACGTCGCATGGCTCGCGCTGGAGTGGCTCGACCTTCGCGGATCCGGTGGCTCCGTGAAGCTCGCGCGCGCGTTGGCGCAGCTCCATCGCGCGCCGGTGGCGCGAGGACCGCAGGGCGAGCGCTATGGCTGGCATTCCGACAACTGGCTTGGGGGCACGCCGCAACGCAATGGGTGGAGCAACCAGTGGTGCGGGTTCTTCCGCGATCAGCGGCTCGCACCGCAAATCGCCCTCGCGCACGACAACGGCTTCGGCGCACTGGCGCGCAACGCCGAGCGGCTCGTCGACGCGCTCGACGTCCTGCTCGACGGGCACGAGCCGGCGCCTTCGCTCGTACACGGCGACCTGTGGTCGGGGAACGCCGCGGTGGTCGACGGCGGCGAGCCGGTCGTATTCGACCCGGCCGTGTACGTCGGCGATCGCGAGGTGGATCTCGCGATGACGGCGCTATTCGGGGGATTCGATGCGGACTTCTACGCGGTCTACGATGCTTCGTTCGCGCGACCCGCCGGCCACGCGACGCGGCGCGATCTCTACGACTTCTACCACCTGTTGAACCACGTGAACCTGTTCGGAGCCGGCTATCTGCCGCGGAGCGAGCGCACGCTCACTCGCTTGCTCGGCGTCGTCGATCGGACCGGCCGCAAGCGCTGACCGGGCGCGAAGATGCTGCCCCCGCCGGACTCTGCTGTAGGCGAAACGGCAAAAAAAGGCCGCGGACATCCGCGGCCTGGATCAAAACGGGCGCCATGCCGCACCCGTCGGGGCAAACGCGATCAGCCGACGCGCACGGGAACGAACAGCTTCTGGCCGTTGCGCTCGATCAGCAGCGCGACGTTCTTGCCGGCCTTCTCCACCGAGCGCTGCAAGCCCTCGACGGTCGTCACCTTGCTCGAGCCGACGCTTATGATCACGTCGCCAGGCTGGATGCCCGCGAGTGCCGCGGGGCCATTGACGTTCTCGACGACAAGGCCGCCATGGCCAACTTCCTGCTTCTCGTCGCTCGTGAGCGGACGCACCGACAAGCCGAGCTTCTGGTGCGTGCCACCGCTCGGCGACGCGCTGGCGACCTTCTCGCCGTTGTCGAACGAACCGATCGTCGCGGTCAGCGTCACCGGCTTGCCTTCACGCCAAACCTCGATCGCGACCTTCGTTCCGGGCGCCATGTTGCCGACGCGGCTCGTGACGTCGGTGCTGTCGGTGACCGCCACGTTGTCGATCTTGCGGATGACGTCGCCCGTCTTGAAGCCCGCCTTCTCGGCCGGGCTGTCCTTCTCGACGCTACCGACGATGGCGCCGTTCGAATCGGGCAGGTCGAAGCTTTCCGCGAGCGACTGGTTGAGGCCCTGGATGCCGATGCCGAGGCGCCCATGGTTGACCTTGCCGTGCTCCTTCAGTTGAAGCGCGACGTTCTGCGCCACCGGCGCGGGAATCGCGAACGACAGGCCCATGAAGCCGCCCGAGCGGCTGTAGATCTGCGAATTGACGCCGACGACCTGACCCGCCGCGTTGAGCAGCGGGCCGCCCGAGTTGCCGGGATTCACGGCAACGTCGGTCTGGATGAACGGCGTCATCTGCCCCCCGGGCAGCGCGCGATGCACGCCGCTCACGATGCCGGCGGTGACGCTGTTCTCGAAGCCGAACGGCGAGCCGATAGCAACGACCCATTCGCCCTGCTTCACCGGTGCGGGAGCGGCGAGGTCGAGCGCCGGCAACGGCTTTTTCGCGTCGATCTTGATCAGCGCGATGTCCGTGCGCGTGTCGGTGCCGATCACTTTCGCGGTGAACTCGCGGCGGTCGGTGAGCTTCACCGTCACTTCCTTCGCACCGTCGACGACGTGCGCATTGGTCACGATGTAGCCGTCGGGGCTCACGATGAAGCCGGAGCCGACGCCGCGCGACGGGACCACGCGAGGCTGCATTTCCATGCCGGGGCCGTTCGGGATACCGAAGCGCTTGAAGAACTCGTTCAGCGGATTGTCTTCGTCGCCCTGGTCGCCGAGCGCCGTCTCGTGCGTCGTGCCGACGGTGCTGATGTTCACGACGGCCGGCCCTGCGCGCTCGACGAGCGCGGTGAAGTCGGGCAGCCGCGCGGCGGCGGTCGACGCGACTGGCGAGGTGATCGCGGCCGGCGTGGCGGCATTCGCTACCGACAACGCCGACGTGTCGAGCCGGTTGTAACCGGCGCCGACTGCGAGGCCGAAGCCGGCGGCGGCGAGGGCGACCGTGATCTGTTTCAGGTGGAATTTCGCTTGCATCGATGCACTCCTTGGAAACGAGGGGCCTCGAAAAGGCGAGGCGGCAGAGTGACTCTACGGCAGCGGGCTTAAAGGAGCCTTAAGGAAACGTCACGCGCACGACGAGTCCCGTTCCTTCGCGGGGAGCATCGAGCGTGATCGTAGCCCCGTGCGCATCGGCAATGCGCTTGACGATGGAAAGCCCGAGCCCGCTGCCCGCCTCCTCGTTGACCTCGCCGCGATAGAACCGGTCGAACACGCGCTCGCGCTCCGCCGCTGCGATGCCGGGTCCGGTATCCGCGACGACGAGCACCGCGCCGCGCTCGTCGCGCTCGACCGACACGTCGATGCGTCCGCCGCGCGGCGTGTAGCGCAGTGCGTTGTCGAGCAGGTTGGAGAGCAGGATCGCGAGGCTCGCCGCGTCGCCGGCGACCACAGTGGGCGTCTCGTGCGCAAGGCCTAGGTCGATCGCTTTGTCGGCGGCGAGCGCCGCACGCGCGACGATCGCGTCCTTCGCGATCGCGACGAGGTCGCAATCGGTGCGCTTCAGCGCGAGCGCCTCGGGCTCGACGCGCGCGAGCGTCATCAGTTGCTCGACGACGTGCGACGTGCGCGCGACCCCCGCCTCGAGATCGTCGAGCGCCGCGGCGCGCTCGTCGGCCGTGGTCGCACGGCGCGCGAGATCCAGTTGCAGCTTGAGCGCTGCGAGCGGCGTGCGCAATTCGTGCGCCGCATCGGCGGTGAAGCGCCGTTGCGCGGCGAGTGCTTCGGAGAGCCGCTCGAGCAGGCCGTTGACGCTCGCCACCAGCGGCTGCAGCTCGTCGGGCAGGCCGCGGTCGGCGAGCGGCTGCATCGCATCGGCGCGCCGCTTCGCGACCGCGCGAGACATCGCGTCGAGCGGTTCGAGCCCGCGGCCCACACCCACCCAGATCAGCACGCCGAAGAATGGAATCAGCCCGAGGAATGGCACGAGCGTGCGCAGCGCCGTCTGCGTCGCGATCGCCTGGCGCTCGTCCTGCGCCTGAGCGACCTGCAGCGCGTGCGATCCCTGCACCAGCGTGTAGACGCGCCAGTCGCGGCCGTCTTGCATCACCGTCGAATAGCCTTCGGTCGCCGGCACCGGAAGCCCCATGCCCGGCTGCGTCCAGTAGACGAGCACGCCGTCGCGGTCCCAGATCTGCGTGACGAGCTCGGTCACGCCGGCCGCAGGCGGCGCCTGCCGCGCGTCGAACCCGGGGCGCCGCCCGCGCAGCAGGTCGTCGATGCGCGTCGAATACGCGAGCTGCTTCAGCTGCAGATCGAGCAGCTCGCCCACTTCGCGACGCGCGGCGAGATACGTGACACCGCTCGCGGCGAGCGCGATGGCGGCGAGCCCCGCGAGCAACCAGACGAGGAGCGTGCGGCGAATCGAGTTCATCGGGAATTCATCGGTGTCGCAGGTGCAATTCAGCGATTTGCACCTGCGACACCGATTTACGCCAGCGCATAACCGACCCCGCGCAGCGTGCGTATCGCGTCGCTCCCGAGCTTCTTGCGCAGGTTGTGGATGTGCACCTCGACGGCATTGCTCTCGACTTCCTCGCCCCAGCGGTAAATGCGCTCCTCGAGCTGCGCCTTGGAGAGCGCCGCACCGGGGCGCTCGAGCAGAGCGGCGAGCAGGGAGTACTCGCGCGCCGACACGTCGACCGACCGTCCGTGGTGCGTCACCGTGCGCGTCGTCGTGTCGAGCGCGAGATCGCGATGCCGCAGCACATTGTCTTCGCGCGCGATGTCGCGGCGCAGCAGCGCGCGCATTCGCGCAGTCAGCTCGTCTAGGCTGAACGGCTTCGTCAGGTAGTCGTCGGCGCCGGCGTCGAGCCCCGCCACGCGATCGGCTACCGCATCGCGCGCCGTGACGATCAGCACGCGCACGCGATTGCCTGCGCTGCGCAGCTCGCGCAGCAGCTCGAGGCCGCTCTTGCGCGGCAACCCGAGGTCGAGCAGCACCAGCGCGTACGCGTCCTTCGACGTGGCGATCGCCACACGCGCGGCCTCGCCGTCGGTCACGCGATCGACGGCGTACCCGTCCTGCGCAAGCGCCTGCTGCAGCGTCTTGCCGATCATCGGGTCGTCTTCGACGAGCAGGATCCGCATGGCTTGCGCCCGATTGTACGAGCCCGCCCTTAAGGCAGGCTGAACGCCCACCGCGTGTTGTCGTTCCCGACTGCATCCACCAATGCCCGCGCGCCGTACATGCAGGTGGCGCGCGCGTTGTCGCGCTCTTTCCGAGACGGACCATGAGCACGCTCAGGGTGCGAGTCCTTGCCTTGCTGCTGACGGCGATTGCCGCCGCGCCGGCCGCCGCGGCGCCGTTCGTGCCGCAGCGAGACGACGTGGTGCTCGAGCGGCTGCCCGAAAAAGGCGATCCCGCGCTCGCGCAGCTGAAGCGCATGCGCGCCGCACTGGCGGGCGACCCGCGCAACGTGGAGCTTGCCGTCTCGGTCGCGCGCCGGGCGCTCGACGCGGCCCGGATGCTTGGCGACCCGCGCTTTCTCGGGCAGGCGCAAGCCGCGCTGGCGCCGTGGTGGACGGGCGACGACGTTCCGGCGAGCGCGTGGCTGCTGCGCGCGACGGTGAAGCAGACGCAGCACGACTTCGCCGGCTCGCTGCGTGATCTCGACGCGCTGCTGGCTGCCGACCCGTCGCTCGCGCAAGCGCGGCTCACCCGCGCGACGGTGTTGACTGTCGTCGGCCGCTATGCCGATGCGCGCCGCGACTGTGCCGCGCTCGCCGGCCGCGCGTCAGCGATCGTCGTCATCGGCTGCGAGGCGACGCCGGCGAGCCTCTCGGGGCAGTCGGCCGCCGCGTACGACGCGTTGCTGCAGGCGCTTGCGTATCGCGGAGGCGATGCCGGCGTGCGCGAGTGGGCGCTGACACTCGCGGCGGAGATCGCGGAACGGCTCGGCGACCTTGATGCAGCCGAGCGGCACTTTCGCGATGCGCGCGCGCTCGATCCGCGCGACGCCTACCTGAAAGGCGCCTACGCCGATTTCCTGCTCGATCGCGGGCGTGCGCGCGACGTGCTCACGCTGCTGCGCGACGACGCCCGCAACGACTCGCTGCTGCTGCGGCTCGCACTGGCCGAGCAGCGGCTGCCCGAGGATCGGCATGCGTTCGCCGCGCATCGCGACGAGCTCGCTGCACGCTTCGACGCGGCGCACCGCCGTGGCGACAGCATGCATCGGCGCGAGGAGGCGCGCTTCCGGCTCGCAATCGAAGGCGATGCGAAGACGGCACTCGCGCTCGCGCGCGACAACTGGACCGTGCAGCGCGAGCCGGCCGACCTGCGCATCCTGATCGAAGCCGCGCGCGCGGCTGGCGAGATCCGATGATCACCAGGATCGTCGCGGCGCTCTTCGCGTATGCGCTTCTTGCCATGCCGGCGTGCGCGCACAAGGCGAGCGACTCGTACGTCACGATCCAGCGCGACGGCGCGGCGCTCTCCGGCCGCTGGGACATCGCGCTGCGCGACCTCGACAACGCGCTGGGCCTCGACGTCGACGGCGACGGCGACATC